>Ga0209596_1000015_pt1 | contig 172833 bp, 215 predicted proteins | sample M_130807_MF_Meta_FD_187314 | JGI IMG/M metagenome (GOLD analysis project Ga0209596, IMG submission 187314) | Freshwater microbial communities from Lake Montjoie, Canada to study carbon cycling - M_130807_MF_MetaG (SPAdes) (version 2) | ecosystem: Environmental > Aquatic > Freshwater > Lake...
CTTGAGCACCTTGATTGCCTTGATTACCTTGGAATCCTTGAGCCCCTTGATTGCCTTGGAATCCTTGAGCACCTTGATTCCCTTGGAATCCTTGAGCGCCTTGATTCCCTTGGAATCCTTGAGCACCTTGATTGCCTTGGAATCCTTGAGCACCCTGATTACCTTGGAATCCTTGTGCACCTTGATTGCCTTGATTCCCTTGGAATCCTTGAGCACCCTGATTGCCTTGGAATCCTTGAGCCCCTTGATTGCCTTGGAATCCTTGAGCACCTTGATTCCCTTGGAATCCTTGAGCACCCTGATTGCCTTGGAATCCTTGAGCCCCTTGATTGCCTTGGAATCCTTGGAATCCTTGAGCACCCTGATTGCCTTGGAATCCTTGAGCACCCTGATTGCCTTGGAATCCTTGTGCACCTTGATTGCCTTGATTCCCTTGGAATCCTTGAGCACCCTGATTGCCTTGGAATCCTTGAGCACCTTGATTCCCTTGGAATCCTTGAGCACCTTGATTGCCTTGATTCCCTTGGAATCCTTGAGCCCCTTGATTGCCTTGGAATCCTTGAGCACCCTGATTCCCTTGGAATCCTTGAGCACCCTGATTGCCTTGGAATCCTTGAGCACCCTGATTCCCTTGGAATCCTTGAGCTCCTATGCCTGCAAAAGAACCTGCAATTCCTTGATTGCCTTGGAATCCTTGAGTGCCCTGATTGCCTTGAGCTCCATCGCCCTGAGCTCCAACACCAGCAGCACCTTGAGCACCTTGATTGCCTTGAAATCCTTGGTTTCCTATACCTGCAAAAGAACCTGCAATTCCTTGATTGCCTTGGAATCCTTGAGCACCCTGATTACCTTGGAATCCTTGAGCACCCTGATTGCCTTGGAATCCTTGGCCTTGATTTCCTTGGAAACCTTGATTTCCTTGGAAACCTTGATTTCCTTGATTTCCTTGCAGACCTTGATTGCCTTGAAATCCTTGAAAACCTTGTAGACCTCTAAGTCCTTGATTTCCTTGATTGCCTTGAAAACCTTGGAGTCCCTGAAAGCCTCTGAATCCTTGATTACCCTGAAGTCCACGAGCTCCTTGCTCGCCAGTCACGCCTTGATTTCCTTGCTCTCCTAAATCTCCTTGTGCTCCTACTATGCCTTGCAATCCTTGATATCCCTGTTCCCCTTGGAATCCTTGATATCCCTGAGCTCCATCTTCTCCTTGATAGCCTTGGTATCCTTGTTCGCCTTGATTTCCCTGTAATCCAAAACCTTGATATCCTTGTCTGCCCTGAAATCCTTGGAATCCCTGCGCTCCAAATCCGACTTCGCCTTGTGGGCCTTGAGCGCCAACACTTCCAACGCTACCTTGAGAACCTGTATTTCCAGTATTTCCTTGAGCTCCTTGAGCGCCTTGAGCTCCATTATTGCCTTGTGCGCCTGTTGCACCCTGAGCGCCTTGGGCTCCCTGAGCTCCATCTAGTCCTGCATCACCTTGCGCACCTTGAGCGCCGATTACTCCTTGGTTGCCCTGAAAACCCTTCTCTCCCTGAAAACCTTGGGCTCCTCTAGCTCCAGTTAATCCCTGCAATCCTTGCCCGCCTTGATTTCCTTGACTTCCCTGTGAGCCCTGCGCTCCCGTGTTTCCATCGCTACCTTGGACACCTGTACTTCCAACTTCACCTTGTGCTCCTGCCGTACCTTGTAATCCTTGATAACCCTGAGCGCCTTGGGCACCTTGTGCGCCCTGAGCGCCTGCATCTCCTTGAGCCCCTTGAGCACCTTGAGACCCTTGAGCTCCAGCGCCGGTAGTGCCCTGAGCACCTTGAGCACCTTGAGCTCCCTGAGCCCCTAGTACACCTTGATTGCCTTGCAATCCTTGGTTTCCAAATTCACCTTGATTTCCTTGCAGACCAGTTCCTTGATTTCCCTGAAGACCTTGCAATCCTATATTTCCTTGTGGCCCAGCAAGACCCTGAAATCCTTGATATCCGGTATATCCTTGATTTCCTTGTTGTCCAGTTAAGCCCTGCAATCCAGTTGCACCATCGTTTCCTTGATAGCCACGAAAGCCTTGATTGCCTTGATTTCCTTGTCTGCCTTGATTGCCTTGAAATCCTTGGTTTCCTATTCCTGCAAAAGAACCTGCAATTCCTTGATTTCCTTGAAAACCTTGATTGCCCTGATTGCCTTGGAATCCTTGATTTCCTATTCCTGCAAAAGATCCTGCAATTCCTTGATTTCCTTGAAAACCTTGTCTGCCTTGATTACCTTGGAATCCTTGTTCGCCTTGATTTCCTTGGAATCCTTGTCCTTGATTTCCTTGATTACCTTGTCTGCCTTGATTTCCTTGGTTTCCTATTCCTGCAAAAGAACCTGCAATTCCTTGATTTCCTTGTAATCCTTGATTGCCCTGATTGCCTTGGAATCCTTGATTTCCTATTCCTGCAAAAGATCCTGCAATTCCTTGATTTCCTTGGAATCCTTGTTCACCTTGATTTCCTTGGAATCCTTGATTGCCTTGATTGCCTTGATTGCCTTGAAAACCTTGCTCACCTTGATTACCTTGAAAGCCTTGCTCGCCTTGATTTCCTTGAAATCCTTGATTTCCTATTCCTGCAAAAGAGCCTGCAATTCCTTGATTTCCTTGGAATCCTTGTTCGCCTTGATTTCCTTGATTTCCTTGGAATCCTTGTTCACCTTGGAATCCTTGGAAACCTTGTCTTCCTTGATTGCCTTGAAAACCTTGATTTCCTTGATTTCCTTGGAAACCTTGTCTTCCTTGATTGCCTTGAAAACCTTGATTTCCTTGATTGCCTTGAAAACCTTGATTTCCTATGCCTGCAAAAGAACCTGCAATTCCTTGATTTCCTTGGAATCCTTGATTGCCTTGTCTGCCTTGATTTCCTTGGAAACCTTGTTCACCTTGATTTCCTTGGAAACCTTGTCTGCCTTGGAAACCTTGATTTCCTTGATTGCCTTGGAATCCTTGATTTCCTTGGAATCCTTGATTACCTTGTCTGCCTTGATTGCCTTGGTTTCCTATGCCTGCAAAAGAACCTGCAATTCCTTGATTTCCTTGGAATCCTTGTTCGCCTTGATTTCCTTGATTGCCTTGGTTTCCTATACCTGCAAAAGAACCTGCAATTCCTTGATTTCCTTGGAATCCTTGTTCGCCTTGATTTCCTTGGAATCCTTGATTTCCTTGTCTTCCTTGATTGCCTTGATAACCACGAAAACCTTGATTTCCTTGGAAACCTTGTTCGCCTTGATTGCCTTGGAGTCCTTGGTTTCCTATGCCTGCAAAAGAACCTGCAATTCCTTGATTGCCTTGAAAACCTTGTTCGCCTTGATTTCCTTGATTGCCTTGTCTGCCTTGATTTCCTTGTAATCCTTGAAAACCTTGATTACCTTGGAATCCTTGTCTACCTTGATTGCCTTGGAATCCTTGTCTGCCTTGATTTCCTTGGAATCCTTGGCCTTGATTTCCCAAAATTCCCTGAAATCCCTGCTCACCTTGATTGCCTTGATTGCCTTGATATCCAGAAGGGGAGCCTTGAACGCCTTGAGAACCTTGATTGCCTTGTTCTCCCTGCATGTTGTCCACGCCAATTTTTGCGGAAACAACGAAATCTCTCAGGTCTTGGGCTGTGATGCCCCCTGCGATATTGTCGGCAAAAGCGCACAGTAGTTCTTCTTCAGTTCTTGGTGTACCTTGCGCTCCACATGGATCAGCCATTTTTATTTCCTAATTACCTAAAAGCGTTTTGATCAAAAGATGCAGAAAATTCCGTGCCTTGTCCATTTGCCAGATTTTCCTGAATGGTTCTACAAGCAATTGTTGCTAGTTCATATGAAACTGGATAACCCACCCAAGCTCCATCTGAAATGTTTCCAATACAAACAGATTGGTTGCTCTGGGTAGCACAACTGTAAAACCACTCTGCTTTGAAGCAACAATCTGCAAAAGGCGTTCTAAGTGGACAACTTGCAGATGTATTAACGATATTTGAGTCAGTTTTTTGGGCAGTCAAAGCCTTGCTCATTTGTATTTGACTGTTTCTAATAGCAATCATCGGAACAATTGATGTAGGATTTTTTGTTGGTCTTTGTCTTGCCATTTTACTCCTTTAATAATTATTTCAGTTCAGGTCCTTGAGTTGCCATCTTTCTTATCAAGTCCGCTAGTGTTCCTTCGCCTGCTCGAACTTTTCCAATCACTTGTTCTTGAGCTTCATCGCTCAATTCCTTAAATTCTCCCAAACTGTTCAACATACTTATCAAGTTTTCTGGTTCCCAAGTATTGAGTGTTGCAGACAAACCTTCACTCCTATCTAAATTGAGTTTTCCAAGAACCAAATTCTTGTAAAACTCAAAGTCTTTTTCCTCATCTTCAAGCCAAATTTTGAAACTTAGCATATATTTTCTCACATACATTAAAAGCCGTATGATATATACATCTGTATGAACAGATTGTCATTTAGTTATTGGCTTAAAAATGAAATGGCCAATTACGGCTTTGGTGATACCACCAACCAGATAATGGGCGGAACCCAGTCAATGACCGGAGATAGCCTTTTTCAGCCTATCAATACATCTTTGATCATGAATGAACTGGTCAAAATGCCAAATCTTGGAACTATTGAAGCAAATCAAATTTGGGATGATTGCATCCAATGGGGAACTGAACCCGGAGCTTTTAGCGCATCGATATCGCCTCTTGGCTCCATGAGAGTAGTCACCAGAAGGCTAACCAAGGACTTAGAAGGCACTCCAACTTGGATTTGCAAAGAAATTTATGGAATCAACGATTTTGACGACCAGCACAAAGAAAAACATATAGCTCATCGTGTATTTGATGAAATTGTAGAAATGAACAAAGAAAACCTTGATGCTCCTGTAAAAGAATACAACGATATTGAAAAACTTGCTTGGAAGCTTTGGCACGCAACCAAAAAACAACATCCTTCATACATCATGTTTCCAACCACGCTCAGAAAACAGGATGAAAATTATTACAAGTTAGTTTATGAATTCCGTGGACAGGGAGTTGGGACTCCCAACAACGGAAAAACTGGTCGTGCAGAACAATTCGATATAGATCTTGTCTATTATCCAAAAAGAGGCTTAATTCGTTGTTTTGGATATGATATTGACAGCAGAATGAGGCAAAGAGATTGGTATGTATCGACTATGGAGTGGAATGAATTCTTTTCGCCCCACCAAGATGATACAAAAATAATTGAATCAATTATCAAGATTTTTTTGCAATATTAATCCTTCTTGCGGAAACAATTCCTGAAATTTCTTAAGAACAAGATCGTTGATGCAAGGCTCATAGACCTTTACATCAAAATTGATTTTTTTATGATCTTCTTCTGTTAGCAATTTCTGAGCAAATGGCGAAATTGCTAAATAATAAGGAGAAATTTTCTGTAGATTTATCCAGCGAAAAATATTTTTGTTAATGTGGCATTCTTGGATTTTTTCAAAAGTATAATCTCCACCAATTGTTTTTGCCAAAAACTCTTTGGTTTTTTCAATTCCTTCGAGCGCCTTCAAAATTGCCTGAGGAGATTTTTGTATCTCTTTATCAACCGGTCTTTTACAGATGACATCGTATCTTCTCTTCCAAAGCTTCCATCGTTTCCAAGCTTTTTCACCAACCAAGCAGTTGGGATCAATAAGAGGAGTGGATTTTCCACTATTTATATGGCGCAAAACATCTAATTGTGCTTGAACATAAAGATGATATTCATCATTGGCAAGCACGCCTTGGGTTTCTCTAACCAATTTATAACAAATTTTAAATATTAAAGATTTTCTTGGATCGCCTTTGGCCATAGTGGCATGGCGATAATTTGGAAAAATCTTTCGGCTTTTGTCTAACCAAAGCAAATTGACTTTATAAGCCATTGCTTCAAGCTCGTTCATTTCATATTCGATGATGGCATCGAGTCTCAAATCACCATCTCCATTTTTTCTTTTTGTCATACTACCTCAATTTAGATTTTCCACAAGAGCGCCATCAAATGAAAATAGTTTTTTGTCCTTTGGTCAGCAAAGATTTGCCAAGAGCAATTCGTGCCTGCAATTCAATTCGCAATCAGATGCCAACACAGTATCTTGAGCAACATTTAGTACCAATTATCAATTCAAAAGATAACGAATTTATTGATCAATTTGCAGAATGGTGTGAAACAGAGCGCATTCCTTACAGAATAACAAGGTCCAAAGGCACTCCAAGCAGAGGCAAAAACGAAGTTCTGAAGTTTTTTAGAGAATCTGAATATGATGGGATGAGTATGTTTGATGGAGACGACCTATTTTACCCATCTGCTGCACGACAAATTGAAAGACACTTGCTGCACCACCCCGGTACAGATGTCTTGATCACTAAGCCAAGCGATCAAATAAACAACTGTCCAGAAAATGGTATTCCATTATCAGAAAATATTTTTGCATGTGTTTGGGACAGCAACTTTTATCCTATGCCTTACAATTACGGACCCGGAACAGCAGATATTTTCATAGCTGGTCAATCAGCTTGCAGGAATTTAGGTGGACATGTCTTTTATAGCAAAAAAGTTGCAAATTTGGTTCAATATGACGAAGATCAGTTGTTGGGAGAAGATGCGTTAATTGAATATGAAATGTTAAAATTACATCAAGAAGCAAAAATTTGTTTCTGGTTGACTTTTGCTACAGATATTCAATTTCTTGATAGGTCTTATAATGGAAATATACAATCTGAAAGAAATGAAACAGATGGATATTTTTATTTTCAAAGGCTTTTAGGAAAGGTTCCTAACATGATAGATGTCAATAGAAGCGCCTTTCGTGAGTTGCCTGTGGAGTTTCCTCCAATTATTTTTACTATACAACAAAAAATTGAATGGATTAGAACACAACTGATTTAAGTCTTGACTTAGTGCAAAAATTATTTAAAATCTAGTTACTGTCGTTGGTAGGCTGGCTTGGTGTTTACAGGTCTTAAATGCCCTGTTCGTCGGCAAGTTACGCTGAAACTATTTAATAACTGAGATGAGCACTCGCTTGCTTCTTCGACTTTAAAAAGGTTTCGTACTACCTGATTAAAGTTGATGTAAAAACCTGTGGTGCCCCAAACTGGGTGAGTCTTTGTAGTTGTTGCGAAACAACGAATGCTGCTACGGGAAGCATTGTAAACCACAACAGAGAAGGTAAAGGCTGGGCGGCAAATTAGGCTGAATTTGCACAAGCAGACAGGGTGTGAACTGCCCAGATTTAGGACTCTGTAACCAAAGTACGCTGTATTGCGCAACTCATATGAGTTTGCATTGCAGGAGATTGATGTTTTGTAGAAGATTGATTAGGCTTAAACGCCAAAAAATTTGCTCTACTAAATTGATTTCTTCTAAAGGTATAAATTCTATATCTTTATAAATGCAAGAGCATCCTCGAGTCAGCCCCCCGGTGCAATATGGGATTGTAAAGCAGAATTTATAATTTTTTCTTGTTTCTTTTTGCCGTTGACTTAATGGCAAAAAAATTTCAGACTTAAATTATGGATACATCAAAACTTGCTGAAACTTTGTCTCAAGTAGATCAACGCCATGTCTACATGCGTTGTAACCCTGAAATCTTTGACTTTACAGACAAAGACTCCGTCTATGAGTTGCAGTTTTTTACTCATGGTGGTATGAATTTTACTATAAATTTAACAGACGATAATATTCCTATAGTTTTGAGTATGCTTCGTATATCTCTCTTTCATAAAGATTGCAAGGTTTTGGTTTGGAATTGGAAATCTTTTGCTAGTTTTGTTTTATTCAAAACTAAAAAAGTCTACACAGTTGATGCTGCAATCATAGACTTGAAAATCATCGAATCTTTTTCAGGCTTCAAGCTCAAAGCTCCTAACGGCTTGGTAGATGCCCTCAATAGGCTCAAAAATCTCATTACAGGCGGTTTCTGGAAGGATGTTGAGTCAACCTACAAAGTTGTTCATTTCCCCCTAATGACGACAGTTTTGCCCCATCTGGAGACAACTGGCGTTTTGAGCATCGAGAGTAGCAACAAGGTTTATGGTTATTACGAGATTGATGGTCAAGAGAATGGTCGTCTCAAGTGTCATGGTGCTTTCAAACACAGCTTTGTGCCTCATGCTTTGAAGGCTGACACAAAAGCTGATCTGAAGCCAAGGTCGCAAGATGAGTTGTTTATGAACTTTGATTTTCGAGGCATGGAGGTTTTTGTTCTAGCGCATTTAAGCGGCGATGAGCTTCTGAAAGAAATGTGTAAAGAAGTTGATATTTATTCATCTTTGTATAGGGAGTTGATGAAAAAGGAAATTTCTACAAAAGATGACAGGGAATTGGCAAAAAAATTATTTTTGCCGGTTATATATGGACAGTCTGCCTACTCGCTTTCTCAGCGATGTGGGTTTGCAATAGATATTGCAGAAGCTGTAGTCGAGCGAATTTGTTCTTCGTTCAAGGTCGCAGTTTCTTATGTCGCCGGATTTGAAAATCATGTCAAACAACATGGTTACGCTAAAGACCTCTTTGGCAAAAGGCGCAGCAATTTTGAATCTGGCAAAGAGTATCTTGCACGCAATTTTGCCGTGCAATCACCTGCTGCCACGATTTGTTCTGAAAAACTGATAAACCTTTATTTTGCTTTGAAAGACAAGGCTAATATCGCTTATACTGTTCATGATGGTTATGTGGTGTATGCCACAAAAGACAATTGGAAACAGATTTATCAGATCGGCATGGATATTTTGACATCCGAATCTGATATGTGCGCCGGATTACGGCTTAAAGTGGCTTGCCGTGCCGGTCGAAATCTCAATGACCTTAAGCCCCTTGGTCGCAAAGGAGAAAAATGTTAGACATATGCACTACTTTTCGTATCACCGAAGATGAATATTTGGAGTTGGAGAGGCGTTTTGGAAAATTGACTTGGCACGCTGCCCATGAGCTTAAAAAGAAAAATTCCAACAACAATTTCATCGAAGACGCAGAAGATATCAAACAAGAATTGCAAATGTCAATGTTGCGTGCAGGTTCTTATTACAAGCGTCAAGTTTATATCGAAAAATGTCTTGCTGTCGCAAAGAAATATGCCACAGACAAGTTTGTTTTGTCTGTTGTCGAAGAACTAGAAAATTTGTGGGCCAATCGAACCCGTCATGGGGCAAATCGTCAAAAATATGGGAAATTTCAAGAAAAAATTCTTGATAGTATCGTTAGAAAGTTAGTGCCCAAAAACGAAAGTCCCGATAAGTTCGCACCTCTTAGAATTGATGCTAAATTTGCAACTTATTGCAAAGCAATCGTGTGGAATGGCCAGAAAAGCATGGGTAAGAAAATTACTCGTGAAAAATCCATTCGCAGCGGAATGGTTTCTTTAAGTGAGTTTGATTATTTGCAGCAGACTCATTAATTAATTTAGACGGCATAGTTCCCCGCCTTATTGTTAATCCTACCTATCTATAAAATAATTAATCGGTGAAAATGTTATATCGGATTGCTGTAAAGTTTTGCGGGGTGCTGTTCTAAATAGGTTATATGAGATTTAGAGATTATCTAACACAAAGAGTTTTGGCTTTGGGAGACAAGAACTGGTACGGCAATTATTGCGGACCCGGACCTGCTTTGTCTAAGCCAGATTGCAACAAGCTTCTTCGTGGCGATCCTTTGCCTCCAGCAAAGGATGGTGTCGATGATGCTTGCAGAGTTCATGATATCGATTATTGTTTGGCTGGAAAAGACTGGCGTGCAGCCTTGCCGTTACGCCTTTTCAGAAACCCTGACACAGTAAGTGCAGATCAAAAGTTTATCAAAAAAATTAATTTTTTGTTTCAAAATTCCAAGCTTTCTCGTGAAGCTGAAGTGGCAGCAAAATTGATTTTGTTATATTTTAACAAGGTTACGCCTAAATCCGATTAGTTATGATCCTTGAGCCAAGAAAACCCCCCTGACTTTAGTCGGGGGAGGATGTCATTTTGACTTTTTTGTGTTATTGTGTTCTCTAGTGCAAAAAAAAGAGAGAACAACAAATGCGTGAGTTAACTCCCGAAGAGCAAGCCAAACTTGAGGCCATGACTGATCCCGAAGTCGTCAAGCCTAAGTTTGGTTGGGATGATACATTTCAAAGAAAATTGTTAGGAATGCTGCTCACGGACCAATATATGCTGGTCCAAGCTATGGACAAAATAGAACCTGCTTATTTCAGCAATGAAGTCCACATCTTGATTTGTAAAATATTGTTGAAATATTTCAATGAAAGAAAAGCTCTTCCAGAAAAGTGGATTTTGATTCAGGAGTTGAATGAGCAGATCAAAGAAAGAGATAAGACGGTCCAGCTTCACTATCTCGCTGAATTGAACGCAGTCTATGATTATTTTGTTCCGGGTGTTGAAACTCGTGAATATTTGATTGATAAAGTCACATATTTTGCAAAGGTTCAGGCGGTAAAGCTGGCTTTCCACACAAGTCTTGAAAAAATGCAGGAAGCTCCTGAAGATGAAAAGACATGGTCTTTTGTTTACGAAAAAATGCGACAGGCCATGATGATTGACCGAAGTTATGAACCCGGATTGGAATATTTCATAAATATTGATGAAATGTTCCGGCGAATGGATGATGTTTTTATTGGCAAAGATAGATTTACATCCGGTTTTCCATCCATAGACAACGCACTTACTGGTGGGGGGATGTTTGCAGGTCAGATTGCCAGTTGGATCGGTCTTCCCGGTACTGGCAAGTCGTTGGCTCTTGTGAAAGCTGCTGTGCAGAATGTCCTCTTGGGACATAAAGTGTTGTACATAACTTTGGAAATGGATGAATTAGGCATCACACAGCGTTTTACATCTCAATTTGCCAAGCTTGACATCAACAATCTGCGTGGTGTTAAAGATACGGTCATACGAACAATCGAGGAATTCAAAAAGGACAAAGAAGACCCTAACCTTTTGCATGTCAAACAGTTTCCCGGTGGTTCTATTGATGTGAATGGCATTCGTGCCTACATGGCTCAATTGGAATTGCGTGGCTGGAAACCAAACCTTTTTGTTTTGGATTATGTTGGCGAAATGAAAGATGATCCAAATTTGAAGAAATACGAATCGGCATACAAAATTCTGCGTGATCTCAGAGGTTTTGCCGTAGAAAAGCAACATTGCATTTTTACTTGTGTCCAGCCGAATGCTAGTGCTGCAAAGCTTGAAATTGGCCAGTATATTGATGAAAGCAACATTGGCACATCTTTCGATCAGTTCAAGCCGTTGGATGCATTTTGGAGCATTAATCAGCAAGTATTGGAAAAGGACGCAGAAGTAGGAAGGGTTTTTGTTATTAAGCACCGTAATGGTCGTTCACGGTTTCCTTTCAAAATCTCTTTTGATTACAAGCTGGGCACATTGGATATGTTTGAAATAAGCAAGGATAGATATCGTGAAGCCATGAATCTGGTTCAGGAGAAAAAGGCATCTGAGATTTCTCTTGATAATGTTGAAGCCCCTGCGAAAAAGGGCAGAAGCAAAAAGCCATTTAAGGGCGATGATATTGAAACCTACGAAGCTTAGAATGAGGTGAATTATGAAATTTCAAGTTTATGAGATTATTTTGAATGAGTATGTCCAACACCCCACCCAAAGATTGTTGGGAGAGGTTGAGGCCAAGTCTGCCCAAGAAGCTAATCAAGTGATTCGCTTGCAACATCCCAATAGAGGTCCGCTTTTAATTAATGGTCAGCAGTTTGACAATTAAGGAGATGAATCATGGCTAGTGATGCTCCGGTTGAAAAGGTTGTAGTGGAAGTTCGAGGCAAGAAAATCGTCCTTGATTCAGCTAACATGGAGTACAACGAAGTCAACTTGCCTGAATATATGTCCAAAGAATATGGTTGGATCGATTACTTAGGCAAACAACTTGAGTATGCGCAAAAGGATGTTTTGGATGCCGACATCGACTCTGATGCTCTATACAGCCTGAAATTTATTGAGGCAAAAGACGGTGGCAACAGCGATAATTACTCCAAGGCATTTGCTACGGCGAATGTCGATTTTGTCGCCTCAAAGAAAAGGTTGAACGAGAAGAAAGAAGTTGTTGGACACATTAAAGCTCATTTGAAGGCATGGGACAAAAACCATGATAATGCTCAAAATCGTGGACACACCATTCGTGCCGAGATGAAGTCCCTGAATCGTGACATCTACGAGGACGCTCCTAAAACCTGCGTGGCAGAAGACTATCTTCGTTAAAATAGGAAGGTCATGGTAGACCCAACCAAGATAACTAACTACAACCTCGACCAGCATCAGTTGGAAGAGGTCGTTTTGTTTTGGGTATGTGCAGCGGGGAAAAACGGCGTGACCGCAGCACGCTCCTTAAATAATTTTCTTTCTCGCATATTGAATAGTTCTCCTTTTGAAGTTATCAGACGGACAGAGAATCTCGCACAAACTATGAAAAACGCAGGTATAGGCTGCTACAACAACAAAGCTAAAACATTCGCATCTTTGGCTAATTCGGGATTAAATTTAAAAACTTGCACAGTTGATGATTTGGAAAACATTTCCGGTATCGGCCCCAAAACAGCAAGATGTTTTTTGATACACAGTCGTCCCAATCAGAATCTTGCCGGTCTCGATACGCATATTTTGTCATTTATGCGTGACTGTGGAATCAATACTCCAAAGTCAACTCCTACGGCAAGAAAATATAAAGTTTTGGAAAAAATATTTTTACAAATTGTGAAAATGTCCAAAAAATCTGCTGCTGATCTTGATTTGCTTATTTGGAATGTTTATTCTGGTCGTAGGCAAGATAGAATTGCTATTGAGTTTATTGATAAAATTAAACTTGATGTTACCAAGGGGTTGAAAATTTATGATTAAATCATCTGTGCGGTGGTGTCTTAACAACGATATTGATCGAATGCTGGAAATTGAAAAACTAAGTTTTGCTTGTCCTTGGGATCGTCAAGATTTCATCACCTGTCTTGCCAAAAAAGACCACAATGGTGTTGTTGTTGAACGAACTAAAAAAGTAGTCGGTTATATGATGTTTCAAATGTGTGACGAAAAGTTTAAAATTGTCAACATAGCAATTGACCCACAGTACAGATTGCAAGGATATGGAAAAAATTTAATTTATTATTTGCAAAAAAGATTGAACGACGAAAGCGCTTTGAGCAAGAAGAAAATAGAACACATAGCTAGTGATCGCAACTTAGATTTTCACTTATTCAGTAAGTGTGTTGGCTTTGAAGCCATCAAAATAGTTTCAGCTTATTTTGGACCAAACCATGATGGTTATCATTTTGTTTTAAACTATGAAACTGCATATGTTTCAAAATTAGCGAAGAAAAAAAACGCCAAAACCAAGAGGTAGGGCAATGAATTGGGACTTTTGGCTACTCGGTCTTGCAAAATACATTTCCACAGCTTCAAAAGACCCATCAACCAAGGTTGGTGCGGTTATCGTCGATGAAGATAGAAGAGTTGTTTCTTTAGGCTACAACGGTTTGCCCAGAGGTGTTGAAGATAGTCAAGACCGATTAACCAATCGTGACTTAAAATATAAGTTAATTGTTCACGCTGAACGAAATGCGTTGCTTTTTGCTCGTGGTTCAATTAAAGGTTGTGCAATTTATACTTATCCTATGTTGCCATGTGCTGTTTGCGCCTCGATGGTGATACAATCTGGTATTAAAAAAGTTGTTGCTCCAGTTAGTGACAATCCACGCTGGCAGGAAGACATCACACTCTCTATACAATTGTTTGGAGAAGCAGGGGTGCAAGTTGAACTTATTGAAGGCTTTGAATGATGAACATAGAGCAAGTTAAAAAATACATTGACATGCAGTTATATTATTATGTAGCTGAGTATGAAAATTGGACGGTATCTAATAGAAATCCTGTTGTTGGAAAATTTGATGATCACAACAACTGGAAGACATACGATACTTGCCTTTGGCGTGATGTTGATTTTGAAACACATCGAAGTTGTTTGGAGTATGGTTGCGGTCCAGCCAGAAACATAGTTGGATTTAATCGTTATTTTGATCGTTTTGACGGCGTGGACTTGTGTCAAAGAGCAGTAGAAAACGCCAGAAGATGGATAGAAGTCAACGGGTGCGACCAAGAAAAAACTAAACTTTATGTCAATAATGGATATGATTTAAGCCAAATACCAGACAGTTCATATGATGTGGTAATGTCAACCATAGTGTTGCAACATATTTGCGTACATGATATAAGGTCGAATTTGTTCAAGGAGTTTTTCAGGGTGTTGAAGCCCAATGGCATGATAACCTTGCAGATGTCTTATGGAGCGAGAAGAAATTCGTTTGATTATTACGAAAATTTTTATGATGCCACGACCACCAATGGCTGTGCCGATGTCTTTGTTGATAATCCTTCGCAATTAGAAAATGATTTGTTGCCTTTGGGTTTTCAAGATTTTCGACATTATTTGACTGTACCGGGACCGGGAGATTATTCATCTCATTGGATATTTTTCAATGCGACGAAACCGGCCAGCGTTGCGTAGCTTTAAAAAACCCTTCAATTATATTTTCTGTCGTTAATTCTTTCATGCAGGGTTTTTGCAGTTCTGAACTTTTTGGACAATTTGACATAAAATAACAAGGTCCACAATCCCAATCGCCATTATCTCTGTGCTTTTGCACAAGTACGAAATCATAGTATTTGCCGTAGAGTTTTCCATCTGTAAAAGAAAAAATACCTACAAGCGGTTTCTTTAAACCTGCTGCTAAATGAAATGTAGCTGTGTCAACTGATATTACATAATCTGATGCAGCAGTAAGTCCAATCCAGTCCTTGGTTTTTTCTCTAAGGAATTGATGGATACCCAATTCCTTCAAAATGGTTTTTTCACGATCACTAGTGTTGAAAACAAAATAACCCAAATACTTAAGGGTTTGTGCCGTTTCTATAATTTGTTTTTCCGTAAGACTTTTTCCGGTTCCAAAATCACATGTGGTTGAATATGGTTGAAACAATACTGTTGGTAATTTTTTGGTATTTAAAGAGCATAGTCTTTGTTTGTTTCGCTGTTCATCTTCGGGTTTGTAGGACAAATACATATTGTGATTTTCAAGTTTAATTCCACAAAATTCAGCCCATATGTCACTTCGGTTTTTGTCGTTTTCTGAACCGTACTTGCATTCATGTACTCGACAACATGTTGTGATATCGTAAACTATTCCATAGTTTCGATCAACAAAATCGTCGAGACATACAGCTTCTGAGAATGGATGGTTTTCAGCAAATTCGATGTAGTGTTGAGGGCATGTGAAAGTAATTTGCAGATCGGGATCAGCTTTTTGCATGTCTTCAAATAACATGCGCTGCACTAAAATATCGCCATGTCCTCCTCCTCTTCTTTTTACGGCGATTTTGTTTCTTCGCAGGTAGTGTTCACGAAGCGTTATTGGCGATAAAGGTTTTTTTTTGATCAATTTCAACATACATAAATTGTCCTTGATCACCTCACATAATGTCAGAACATTATAAGATTCCGACTGTCTGCGTGGATGTTTGATTCTTTGTTCTGAACGGAGTTATTTGTTACGCAGGATTGCGATGCTTGTAGGCAGCGATCAGACATATGCCCAAAAGAGAAATCAATCTCTGGCAAGGATAAAAGAAGCCAGAGTGTGTAGCTCTGGCTTCAATTTTTGCGCCGAGTTCCTTTTATTTCAAATTTGATCCAACCCACGATTCGATATATGGCATCAAATAAAATCATCGCAACTAGCGCCAAAAGCTCTTTGTAGCGACTTGAATTTTTTTCTGTCTTGTATATTGTGTCACGCCACATGATTAATCCAATATGTTTTTAGCCTTAGTAATTGCAGAGGCTATGGTTTGATCGATATCCAAATATTTATATTCACCAAGCCTACCACCGAAAGTCACATCTTTTTGATTTTGCTTTAGATCAAGATACTTGTTGTAAATGCTACTATTTTGTTCATCTCTGATCGGATAGTATGGTTCTGGATGATCTTTGAATTTGACTGGAATATCGTAAGATACGACAGTTGGTGTTTGTTCAACTTCTCTTGAATTATAGTGTTTTTCAAGTCTGTGGTCAAAGAAGTGTTTGTGTTCAATCGTGCGAATATATGGAGTGTTCATATCAACATGGTTAATCACCGCATTGCCTTGGAAATCGCCTTTTAATTCACGATGTTCAAATCTAAGAGTGTTGTATTCTAATTCTCCATGACAATAATTGTAAAATTTATCCACGGGGCCTGTGTAAACTAGGTGTTTAGCTACCTTTCTCCAATCATCTATTTCAAAAAAGTCCTGTCCTAGTTCGACTTGGATTCCATCCAGCATATTCTCTACGGTTTTTCCGTGGCCCTCACGAGGCATGGCTTGGTATTTCGTTGTGAAATAATTTTCTTCGTAAGTGAGGCGTATTGGCAATCTTTGAATAATTGATGCTGGCAACTCAGAAGGTTCTTTCATCCATTGTTTTTTGGTATAACCGTAAAAGAATAATTCGTAGAGTTCTTTGCCAACACGGTCAAGAATCCATTCTTCAAAATTTCTTGGTTTTTCGCAAGGAATGCGTCTTTTTTGTAGTTCATCGAAAGCTTCTTGAGGTGTAACCACACCCCACAATTGATGAAGAGTCATCAAATTGATTGGGAATGAATAAATTTTGTTGTTTGAAAGGACTTTGGGCTTGTTGATGAATGGGTCCATCGTTGCAAATTTGTTCATGAAATCCCACACCTCTTCACTTTGTGTGTGAAAAATGTGTGCCCCGTATTGTCCGACGATAACCCCATTACTCCATTTACGGTCGTAAGCTGCTCCAGCGGTGTGTGATAATTTATCGATTACAAGACAGGATTTACCTGCTTCTTTAACTTTTTGTGCAAATGTAGCACCGAAAAAACCCGCCCCCACAATCAAGAAATCGTATTTCATTATCGGTCCTGTAAACTAGCTATGTATTTGGACAAGTGTTGATCACATTTTTCTTTTTCGTTAGACCATCCATATTTATAACAGTCTTTGTTACCTAGAAAATCCAACACCCAAAAATCAGTTTCTTCTCTCATTCGGTAGCCCCAAGCAGCAAGTGTCGGCAATCTGCACGCTATACCCCACATTGCAGCCCAACTATCACAGGAAACCACTAAATCGCATCGATACAGAAGGTATGCAACAGATTGCAACATAGACCATTTTCCGCACTTATTTATTATTTTTTCCTCGTATTTAGGGTCAAAAGTTACATGATAAGGGTCGTTTTTTTCCCCGATCATCACAATCTTGTAGTCTTTTGACAAAAGGGTTTCCAAGCATTCGTTCCAAACTGGAATATATTCGTTAATATTTGCAGATGGTTTGAACTTTAAGCTTATTGGTTGAAACAGAGCGATTTTGCCTCTTAAATCAAAGTCGTCTGGAATAAAATTGTAAAGTGCCAAATATTTTCGGATGTCTATGAAGTCGCATCCGAATTTTGGCTCTTCTATTTTACAACAATGTTTTTTGCTGTAAGCCATTCCGTTTTCTTTGCTATAGTCATAATCAAAGCAAATTTCTTTGACAAAACTGCAATTTTCAAGAATTTTGATTGCGTTTGGATTGGCTTCGTACTCTAATAAAGGGAAGTTTCTTGTGCGAAATTTTTGACTAACATGAACAATTACATCGGAGTGATTCCCGGCAATCATTCCAGCAAATGCTCTGCATAGGCCAATAGCCATATCGCCTATAGCGCCAGTTTCCATAAACATATGCAGCGTGGACATAAATTATTCTATGATGGAAAAAATTGAACTACAAACCCTGAAAGAAAAAATTGATGACAATCTCAGACAGCAGGTCGTTGGTGGTCGCACTCTGCTAGACAGATTTTGTGTGATTGAAGATGAGTCACGCAAAACTCCAGCTTATGCTGATCCAACTTATTCTGGTTTCTATTACCATCTTGGCAAGCAACTTCAGCCTCTAACTGTTTTGGAAATAGGCTTTGATTTGGGTTTGCTTTCTGGAAGTTTTTTTATTTCTAATAAAACAGCGAACACATTTCTTGGGTTTCGTGAAAAGTCCAAGGAATTTGCAAGCGTTCGTCTGGGACGGCAGAATATTAAAAAAGTGATGAAGGGCCAGCGAGATTTTTACATTGGGGCATTGTACGATGAAGCTTTCGACAAGCTATTCAGTATTTGTCAATGGGATATGGTCATACTTACGGATGAGGCAAAATATGACAAAAACTTGGAATATCTTGATTTTGTATGGTCGCAAATTAGTCCGCAGGGGATAATTGTTTGTGAGTATCTTTCAAGAACCCCTGCTGTAAAGGATGCTTTTTTTGCTTTTTGTGAAAATAAATCAAGGGAATATGTAACATTTAAGACAAGATATCAAACTGGATTAGTGCAAAAATAAATTCTTAAACTATTTTAGATTAACAATTATTGTTTAACGGAGGAGATCGTGGGATTTGAGTGTTGCTACTACTATCACGAGCGAGTAGATGGTGAATACAATAAGGAAGAAATAAAAACTCTGCGCAGGAAAGTCGGGGACGCTTTAGAAGATGTCCCTCTTGAAAAGCTGGCAGGGGCCATTATGGCACAACTTGCACGCAGAGATATTTGGATTACAAATGTAGAAGTTTTTGAAATCAGCAAGAAAGCTGTGAATTTCAAGGAGGCTAAAGGTGGAATTGTACTGAAAAACAAAAAGTTTTTATTTGATTCGGGTGGTGCTACATCATTCGTTACAGTTGAAGAAATTGAGCCACTCCCACAGTTGGAGCAACATCCTAATTCGCAGATTCAATATCAGCCTCAGCAGTTTTCGCAGCAGCAATCTCAACATCTTTCTGCTGCTGCACATCCGCACAATCTTGCCGCCAAACAGAAAAAGCCAATTGATTATGTTCTTTTTGCACCAGAGCCTCAACAATTACACGAGGCAAAACGCAAGAACCTTAGATTGACAGTCAATACAAAATATGCAGTTTTGGAAAAGAAAATGACCCCGACTAACATCGGGGAGATTTATGTCGTATTAGATGATTTAGGTAGAGAACAATCTGTTTCTGATGCATATTTTGTGCCTGCTAATATCAATCTTGTTGCAGATAGGGAATTAAACTTCTCAGAAACAACAACCGAACGAGAAGGCGGCAACTTGTACTGGGGCGGTGCAAGCGGAGATCAAAATATGCCAGATGTTCGCAGAAGATAGTTAAAAGGAGATTTTGATGTCAATGTCTAGAAATAATCCACAGAAGAGAAAATTGCGAGAAAAGGCTGTCAGGCAAAAAGTCCTTGTCAATCGTGAGGAACTGCGTATTGAACGACGAGCTCAACAGGAAGAGCTTATCAAGGATAGAGAGAGGTTCCTTTTGGAACATGGAAAAATCCCTCAAGCAAAACCCGGAAACCCAGAATCTGCTGCACGCTGTGATGCAAAACAGTCGCAAAAAATTGTTGAAAAACTTGCCCATAATCTAGAAATTCTCAAGGTTTTGGAAAAAGAATACGAGGACGAGCAATCCCGCAGAAATGAAGTCAACGAGAAGCTTGAGTCAGAAGGATATAAAACCATGAAGGAAAAAATGAATGCACTTCATGAAAAAGCCTTGAAAATGAAGGGCGATGCCGAGGCATTGGCCAAAGCAGAGTCTGATTATGTTGCACAGCATAATTCTGATGTACAATCAGAATAAAAATTTTGAAAAAGTTCAAGAAATGCCCTAAAGTTTCTTGCACATTTTGTCGATACACTTTATGACAGCACTTGTGGACACCAAAGTGCTGTCGCTTTTTTGGTGTCACACTTTTACTTACTTTAGAGGTTAACTTCTATGTCACTTGATTACGAAGCACTCGACATGAGCGATATCATGAACGAGGTCAAAAGAGTTACCGAGGAAGGCAACTCAGGCGGTGGTAGTTCCGATTACTTGGAGAAGTTTGTCCGTCTCCCAGAACGGGATGGATATGTGCTTCTGCGCATCATGCCCCGCCGAAAAGGCACTCCTAAGCCTTGGGTGGCAACCCGTGTCCACACCCTGAACAATTCAGCAACCCGCCAGAAGAAGACTTACCATTGCCCCAAGACCTTGGTCATGACCGACCGTGGTGAAAAGTGGCAAGGCGATTGCATCATCTGCAAGTATTATTCTGACCTGTGGCAGAAGTCCGAAGGCATGTCGGGCAAGGCACAGGAGGACTTGCAAAATCAAGCCCGTGCCATCAAGCCTGTCGAACGATACTACTACAATGTCATCGTCCGTTCTGAGAAGGATAGAGATGGCAATGTGCAGAAGAATGTCGGCCCCAAGATTTATTCTTGTGGCAAACAGGTTCACGCCAAGATTGTCCGTGCCATCGCTGGTGATGAAACCGCTGGCGAGAAGGCTTTGGGCGATGTCACCAATCCCAAGGACGGTCGTGACTTTAGGGTTGTGAAGAAGGTAGTAAAGGGTGGTGGCGGTGCCGAATACCCTAACTACGATAACTCAAAGTTTGAAGCATCCAGCCCGTTGGGTTCGCCCGATGATCTGAAGCTTTGGATCGAAAAGATGCACGACTTGCAGGCTCTTCGCATCCTGAAAAACGGCGATGAACTCAAGCACGCTCTTCGTGTTCATCTGGGCATGGTCAAGGATGGCGATGCTGGCGCTGATGATGAGTTGGCAGAATTTCGCAACGCTAAAACGCCTGCTCCTTCCAGACCCGCTGCTGTTGAAAGCGTTCGTGAAGAGCTCGCTGTTAGTAGCAGTTCCAGCAAGGAAGAAAGTAAGTCATCCGACGATATGCTGGCCGACGACGACTTTATGAAAGAGTTGTCGAACATGTAATGTCTTTCTAAAGCCATTTTGCAGGAGAAAATCCTGCAAAATGGCTTTTTATTTTTCTTGTAATCAAACTTTGGGGATACACATATGGCTAGGAAGAAAAATGCCGAAGGCATTGATGATGATTTTTTTTCTGAATTTGCAAAAGAAACTGGCGGTAATGTATTGAGCGATGATGATTCTGTTACATATTTTGTAGATACAGGCTCATTAGCTCTCAATTACATTTGCTCTGGTCAATTCATCACGGGTGGTATTCCCGGCGGAAAATTGACTGAAATTTACGGTCACAACAGTAGCAGCAAGTCGCTCTTTGGTGCCAACATTTTGTTTGGATGCCAAAAAATGGGTGGTGTAGCAATCCTGCTTGATTGTGAAAACAGCGCAAACAAGGAGTTCATTCAGAAGGCAAGCCATTGCGATCTGCGAAGGATCGTCAGGGCTGCTCCAGAGACTCTGGAAGATGTTTTTGTCAAGATGTATAAGATGATTGAGTTTGTACGGTCCAAGAAGGGCAATGATTTGCCTATTGTGATCGTTTATGATTCAATTGGCGTGTCTCCATCCGCTCGTGAACTGCGAGAGGTTGATCTTCCAGAGGGATACACCAAATCGCAGTTTAAGTCGATTGTGGGTGGAAATGAGCAACCCGGAGAGCGTGCTAAGATTTGCTCTCGTGAACTTCGCAAACTCAACACCATTATGGAAAGGCATAATGCTACGGTTGTGATACTCAACCAGACTCGTGCCAAAATCGGCGGTTGGGCTCCTATGGGGCAACAACCAATGACCACCGCTGGTGGTGGCAATGCTCTTCCTTTCTATGCATCTTTGAGGATTGAAACCAAAACCCTCAAACGCATTGAAAAGAAATTGACAGCAACCAAGAAGAAAACTCTTGGTATCAATGTGCGTCTGAAAAACATTAAAAACAAGACGCATCGTCCTTTCGTTGAAACTGAAAATGTTCAGTTGCTTTTCGACAAGGGTATCAATCCAATCAGCGGACTTTTGAGTTGCTTGCTGGACGCTGATCGCCTTTCAATCAAGGGTACGGGTACTTTTTTGGTTAACCCTGCTTATTCAGGTGGTGAAGAAGTAAAGTTCAGGGCAAACACCGAAAGGAATGATGTTCCCATCGATATTTTGTTCAAGTGTCCCGGACTTATCGACGCAGCTAGTGTGGAACAGGTTGAAAAATACCTTGAGCCATACAAGGCAGCTTTGGAAAGCCGAGCAGAGGATGATTCTGAAGTCGAACTTTCCGAGGTCGGAGATAGTGCCGACGAGGAAATTGACGAAGAATTAGAGGAATGAGGCCAAATCTACGGGCGGTCAGGGAAGACTGCCTTTAGCAAAATGCAATATTTTGATGAGTGCGTAGTCTTTCCAAACAAATAATTTCTCGTCTGTAGTCTGGAAGTAAGCTACTTCTTCATCATTGTCGTCGCTGTAGACAGCCAAAGTATTATCAATTTTACACCATAGTCCGATTTGGTCTGTATTTCTGTAGTCTAATTGACCATCTCCAGTCTGTATTACAGTTACGGTGTGGTTTTCATTGAATTTGACTACTTTTTTGGCACCATTCTTAGGACCAAAAAAGAAAGTTTGATTTTCCACAGCGGGATAAGGTTCTTTGTTAAAAGCATCAAGCCAATAAAGCGCCTTAGGATTTCTGTCACGACTAATCCAATGCACATGATGTCTTATGCCTCCAAACAGGCTTAAATTACACAGTTCGGCTTCATGTGTTAAAAATTTTACAAGAGTCGGGTAGACTTTTGCAATTTTGAGTGCGTGAGTCATGCTGTGATCTCCATAGCCCTCAGCGAATTCTTTACGCATCTCCAGATATCTCATGGCGACATCGCTTCTTTTCATTCTTTGTACAGCAGCGTTACTTGTTATTGAAATTTCATGCTCATGTGGAGGAGCAATGTGGAATGACATATTTGGATGAGGTCTGTACCAATTTCCAAAACCAAGCATAGTTAAAAGAGTTTGGTCAATAGGCTGCACATCATAGCTAAATTCGCTAACTATGTGATATTCTCTGGTGTGATCAAACTCTAATTCCAAGGTCTGAAACAACCTGTCCAAATCTGTAATGCTGTCTTCATCAATCCTCATGTACCATTTTGCACGGTTTGGTTCAATTGTTGTTGAATAATAGTAGTAAATTTTCTGAGCCACATGTCCGTATGGAGTCACTATTGCTTCAACATCAACATTGTCAGGCCAACCAGAATTTATTTCTTCTGGTTTATTTTTGGCAGATAACATCAAATATAATTTAATTTTTCTGTTGCCGATATTTTGAAGTCCATACTTACGAAAGTCGTGAGCTCTTGTCAACAACCTTTTATCATTTGTCTCAATCGGAACTATGATTTCGTAATCGTACATCATATCACCTTGTAATTGCCTGCGCTTAATTTAATAAATTGAAATCCTTGATTTTCAAGGGTTGTTTTAACTTTTCGCAAATGGTTGCAAAGTGCTGCGCTTCCTATGCCGTCTTCTTGGTACTTTTCTCTAAGGTCTTTTAATGATACTGTTTTACGCTCTAAGAATCGATTTGTGATGTATTTTTGTACTATTTTGGCCAATATAAGGGTTTGTTTTCTGTCTTTTACTGCCAAAATTTTGTTTTCTAGTATCTCATATTGTATTGCAGATATTTTTACGGTTGGATTGCAGATAGCAGGCACAAGTTTGTCTAGATCTAGAAGTTCTCCCTGTGTCATGTTGACTATTTTCATATTTGCATGAAAACTTTTGCAAAACTCCACTAGTTGAACCATATTTTCTTTGTGTGTAAAAAATTTTCTTTTGTCTTTTAACTCGATGAGAAGACACTTCATGAGCAACTCCTTTGGTTCACGATAATTATAGATTGTTTTGACACAATTGCTACTTTCAAGCGTAAATCATATAATGAAGATCGGAGGAGCAAATGGATTCAGTTAAACAAAATTTGAATCTTGAGAGCTTCCGCAGATTTGGCGCTGAGATTGAAATCAACGCTTTTGATTTGCGCAACCGACCGATAGGTCATCAGGAAGGCAGACTTCCTGAAGGTACGCATCATGTAGCTAATTTGGTGAAAAAAACTGTTAAAAAACCAGTTAGAATTCACAAATGGGCTTACGATCACAACAACAGCGTATGGATTATAAAACCCGATAGTAGTTGCGGAATTGAAATATGCACTCCAGTTCTTAAAGGCTGGACCGGTTTGATGGAGACATGTCGTGTTGTTAATGCTCTGAGCTTGGATTCAAAAATAAAAGTTGATGATAGATGTTCGTTTCATGTTCATGTTGATATCGGTGATTTAAGCGAGTCTGAAGTTGCCAGCATTTTGACTTGGTGGACAAAATGCGAAGCTGTTTTCATGGACTCGGTTCCTATGAACCGCAAGAGAAATCAATATTGCCAGTTATTGGGCCAGTCGGAAATATTCGGAAATGTTGAAGATGGCTTCATGCCAAATGAAACTTTAATTCGCAAATTGGGTTTTTGTAAATATTATACTATCAACACATATCATTATTATAACAACAAGCGAAAAACCATTGAATTTAGAATTATGGACAGCGAATGCTGTATTGATCCTTGGATTTGCAAAAATTGGATTAGGCTAATTTTGCAGTTGATTGATAGGTCTTTGAAATTAGGGATGCCAATTGAGTATCAGCAAGGAAGTCCTTGGTCGGGCTATTGTTGGCTTGACCCATTGGATGTTTTTACTTTTTTGGGATTTGATGGTAGTTACAACCTTTCTTTAGCCCTCGAACAGGTTCGTGGATGGTTTTTAGAACGGCTTTATAACAATTCCAAGATGACATATTTGCATGGAGTTATGGGATACAAATCCAGAAGTCCTGCACAAAGGGAAATTGATTTGTTGCATGAAAAATTCGAGGATAATGAATTCTTTTACGGAGATGTATTTAGCAAAAAATTCAGTAAATAAATTAATTGGTTTGAAGGAAATTTATGATCAAGCCTGCAACGCTATCTGAAATTGTTGAAGTCATGACAGGTATCGGTGAAGTTCTTGTGCCATTCAATTTTCCCAAAGCACCGATTAATCTGGAGGATCAATTGGGCATTTTTAAGGCTCGTGATGCGGAAATAGATGGATATTCTATGTTTTTGCATTATCAAAAGTCTGACCACGACGATTATTACATTGAAACCCTTCAAATCAACAATCGAAGAGGGCCTTTTTTACCTTTTAATTTGATTTGTAAAATAGGCACAAAGTTTCTGGGCACTTTGAATCTTTCCTTAATTGAAATATTCAGGGAAAACAAGAAGATTTATGTCTGGTCTAAATGTACAGATAAAAAAGGCAAGTCTATTCCTGTTCCAAACAATTCAGAGTCTGAATCATGTGATTATGAGGGTTTGCAATATCTTTACATGCAGCCAAATGATGTAGATTTTCTGTGATAATTTTAAACCTGCAATTTGCGTCACAATAGCACGGCAAATTGATATATAAGGCACAACGCTTTCTTATGGCGTTTTCCTTTTACGAGGGTCTAAACCATGAAAAAAAACAAGATTCAAGCCATGTTGGTTGAGCATCTTATGAAGTATGGCTCTATCGAAATAATTTTGCCAGATAGTGTTAAAGTTGAAATTGGTCTGACTCAAGAAAATCAAAATGGCAAGCTAATCGTAAAAGAAAATTATTGTTGGGTCATCACATCCAGAGAAAACAGGTCAACTAGTCTGGATGCTTACAATATGGGTCTGAGATTTTCGGATGACGATAAGATGCTTGTGCTTGAGGATAAGTTCATCGATCAAAATGGAGAGAATGTACGAAGATTAGATGTCGTTTAAGACTCCATGATACTACCTGTTATTGTGTTGTAATTAATTTCGCTTTTGGTATTTAAAAAAAGTTCAATCGTGCCCTCTGCCAAGCGGTTGTTTGACAGAGGCACGCTGAAATCAACCCATATCGTGAATCCCAGTCCTTTAAAGGCGAAGTTTGATATGGTTATGGTTGCGCCTTTGTTTTTGATTTTTGCACAACTTATAATTGCGAGGCAGTCGGCATTTTCTTGTACTTTTTTTAGTACAAATGCCAACAGCTTGGAACTGTTTATAAACTGTGTCCAATTAGCCACGAGCAACGCTTCAAATTTTTCTTGGTCGAATAATTTGGACAACACAGTAAGATTCCTGAGGAAGTTTTTTATATGAAAAAGCCAGAGGTTTATCTAAAAGAGTATTGTCAAAAAATTTCGGACGATCATGTCAAGTTTTTGATTGGCAGGCTCAACCAAAGATTAAACGGCGACCTTGCTGAAGCTGTTGATTTCTTAAGCAATGTGAGAGAAATTGACAAGTGGCTTGTTGCAGCCGAGGATTCTACAGAATTTTATGATATGATTGATCTCATCCACAACGCTGTTGCTCGTGAACACGACAAAAGGCTCGGCGTTGTGCCTGCATGATTTACAATAAATTTTTTCCACGAGCGCCTCTTTTTAGGGGCGCTTTTTTCGTTGAATGTTTGTGCATTTCGTGTTAAGGTGATTCATCAACAATTGGAGTTTTTATGCCACCCATCGTCCATCTGAATGATCAAGAAGTTTGCGTTGCCACTTTGGACTATCCCCATGCAAAGTGGAAGTTTGAGAAATTAAACCCTGTGCAGAGCAGGATGATGGAGGTCTACAACAAAGACATGAATGGTTTGATCGCTGCCAGTACCTCAGCAGGAAAAACAGTTGTTGCTGAAATGTTTCTTGCTCAAGAAATTCGTGAGCGTGGCGGTAAAGGCATGTTTCTTGCCCCTCTTCGTGCTTTAGCTCGGGAAAAAATTAACGATTGGAAAGGACTTGGTTATCACTTTTCAGACTTAAATATAAGTATTTGTACTGGTGATTATCGCCTTACAAAAGAAAGATCACAAGAACTAAATGACGCTAATTTAATTATCATGACGAGTGAAATGCTCAGTCATCGCAGTCGCAATTATAAGTCTGAACAAAATCAGTTTTTGAAAGAGGTTGGAACGCTAGTTTTGGACGAGAGCCATTTGCTTACAGTCCCCGGTCGTGGAGATCATCTTGAAGTTGGATTGATGAAATTCACTCAAATCAATCCAAAAGCAAGGCTTATTCTTCTTTCGGCAACCATGCCAAATGTGGAAGAAATCGCTGAGTGGATTAGCTATATGTTGACAGGTCGAGAAACTTTTGTTCTTAGGTCTAAATATCGGCCTGTACCACTTATTACACATTATGAACCATATAGCGATGATATGGGCCGTTATGACTTGATTGAAAAAGAAAAAATCAATAAGGCTATGGATATTGTCGAATGGTACAAAAGCGACAAGTTTTTAATTTTCGCCCACACTAAAAGAACAGGCGAAATGATGAAAAAAGAACTTCAATCCGCAGGTATTGAGGCAGAATTTCATAATGCAGATTTAGAAACTTCGCAGCGTGCAAAGCTTGAGGATCGCTTCAAAAATGATCCCGAATTCAGAGTAATCGTAGCGACATCTGGTTTGGCTTGGGGTCTTAACCTTCCAGCTAGAAGAGTGATTATTTTGGGTGTCCATCGTGGAGTAGAAGAAGTTGAATCTCACGACATTTTGCAAATGGTTGGTCGTTCTGGTAGGTATGGTATCGATCCTATGGGAGATGCTTATATCCTTGTTCCAGAAAGCAAGATGCGTATTTATACTCAAAAGTATAGCGCTCCTCGTAGAATTGAAAGTCAGTTGCTTGAAAAAACAGGTTCTCAGCATAAGTCTTTGGCATTTCATTTGGTTAGCGAGATATTTTTTGGTGGTATTTCTACAACAGATGATTTTCACAATTGGTACAAGCGATCTCTAGCACATTATCAAAATAAACAATTACACGGAACAGTAGTTGACGACACGCTTGAATTGTTGAGAAAATGCGGTGCCATAGGTCAAGAAGACGGCAAATGGACCGCTAGGCCGATTGGCAAAATATCGAGTATGTTTTACATCAGTCCATTTGATGTCTCGGATTTGTATTTTGGATTCAAAAGCCTTTTTGATTCCAAGCGTGAAGAAGATGATTATGCTCTTTCAATCACGATTGCAAACTTAGACAGCCAACGCATGAATATCGTTTCCAAGGCTGAAAAAGACGAAATTAGCCTGTATGCAAACAAGATTAGAGTGATGATGACTGGTAAATTTTTGACTGATGGATGCATCAAGGCAGGATATTGTTATTTCAATTTGCTTACGGGCAACAATTCGCAAGTTCTTGCTGCTTTTCAAAGAAATTTGCAGCAAGATTACAACAGAATTTCACAAGTTTTACAAGCTATGGATGCCATGACTGGTCAATGGGATCGTTCTGGCTGGTTCAAAACCCTTGAATTTCGCATAGCCAGCGGAGTGCCAGCACATCTTATCGATTTGTGCAAGATAGCAAACATTGGCAAAGCAAGGGCCACTAAGCTTTATGATTCTGGATACAAGACATCAAAAGATTTGTCGAAGCTTGATGCTGCAAAGCTGTCTAAATTAATTAATGTGAAATTGGACATGGCTCAAGAAATGTTGCAGTCTGCCAAGGGTAAATCAATTGATTTTTTTGAAGCGTGACACGATTGATTTAATTAGTTGTTGCTTTCTTCTTCTTGCAATTAAAGAAGGTGGTGGTGCATCGGGACACAATGTGCCAGATGTCCAACTGTCTATAATGGTATTCCAAGATGGACAGCAGAAAGGTGCGCTAGTGGGTCCGCCATTTACTTGAATTGTGTCGCAATTGTTGTAATATTTAGTTACATCTGGTGATGCATAAGTTCCGTCTAAACCTACTCTCCAAAAACCTGAAGAATATCCGCAGGAATATGATACTCCGCTGTTTGTGACGGTTACATTTCCACTTCCGCCTTGCATTTTGAAGGTCGCAAGACCCAAGCTGTTAACGCTCAACGGGATCAAACAACAGGCATCTGTGCTTATTGTATTGTAAATCACTATAGAATCACCACCCGAACATCCGGGGTTTATAAGTTGTGGGATTGTAGTCTTCCAAGTTAGTGAGGTGTAGCATGGACATTCTGGACAACCACATTGAGGACATGGACAGCCACACCAACTTGCAGGTTCACCACAATACGGAGGGTTACAGGCCATGCGATTTAACTTTCCCCGAAGAAATTTTTTGGATATTCAATTTTGACTGTGCCATCGCCAGCAACTGGATTGCCTTCGTTGTCTTCAACCCACCAGCGTACTTGTTGCACGGGAATATTTAGTTCTTCCATGTGGCATTTATCTTTTGGATTAACAGGAATGTGATATTCGGTTCCCTCGATAAGAATTGCAACTTTACACTCCTTTTTTTGATGGTTGTAAAGCAGACAGTTTCCACAAATTTTTTCTATTTCTTTTTTTTTGGTCATTTGATCTTTCCTCTGAGCAATTATAATGTTAATTAACTAAGTGAGGGATTTTCATGAAAATTATTGCAACAGCAGGGCAGTTAAACACAGGCAAGGATGAATTTTCTGATTATTTAGTTAAAAAATTAAATCCAGATTCTTGGATTCGATCTGCGTTTGCCAATGCTGTGAAAAATACATTCTGCAATTCTTTTAGTGTAGATCGTGCGTTCATCGAAAAATGGAAGCGTATCCCAGAAGCCCCTCCCGGTATGAAAATGCCAGTAAGACAGGCTTTGCAGTTTATTGGCGATGGGTTTCGTCAAATTGTTCCAGACATCTGGATTGATATAGCACTTCGTTCAGATAGCAACATGATTCTTAGCGATTCAAGATATATCAATGAGGCCAAAGCCGTGAAGCAAAGAGACGGCAAAGTTTTCATTATGTATCGTCCCGGTTTTTTGAATGATGATCCCAACCCAAGTGAAGCCCAGATCAAGCCTTTAGTTGAATTCTGCAAAAATAATTTGCAGGAGGGGCCTCTGCCTGAGTTTCGTATACTGCAAGAGAAATATTCAAATATTCCAGAAGGTATGCAATATTTTGATTATTTTCTTGTAAATGATGGCACAATCCAAGACCTGTACAAAAAAATAGATAATTTTGTAATTCCATTTTTAAATGATTATACATGAACATCCTAGTGCCTATGGCAGGTGCCGGTCTTAGGTTGGCGCAGGCAGGTTATGTATTGCCCAAACCTTTAGTTGAAGTAGGCGGCAAACCTATTATCAAAATTGCCATAGATTCATGGGGACTTCAAGGAAGATATATTTTTGTTGTGCAGAAAGAGCACGATCAGAAATATTCCTTTGAGAGCATGTTCTGTCAAATGGTTGATGATTTTGAAATTGTCAAAGTTGATGGATTGACACAAGGCGCAGCTTGCACGGCGCTGCTTGCTGAAGATTTCATCGATAATCAAGAAGAGTTAGTGATTGCAGTTGCTGATACATACAACAGAATTCCAAGTCAGCCGTGGTCTTTAAGTCCGTGTGATGGTGTGATTTTCACTATGGAATCACAAAATTCTGGTTACAGTTACGCTAAAATTGGACCAGACGGTTTTGTTGCGGAAGTGGCAGAAAAGATCGTCATTTCTAATTGTGCTACTTCTGGAATATATCATTGGACTCATGGTTCTGATTTTGTTAAATATGCAAAACAAATGATCCAAAAGAACATTCGTATAAATAATGAGTTCTATTTATGTCCTGTCTATAACCAAGCGATATCAGACGGTAAAAATTTTGTTTTGAAACAGATTGAGCATATAGAGGATTTGGGAACGCACGAGAATATACAAAATTATTTAAAAAACAACAGATGAAAATCCATGTATTGCTTCGTGGTCAGCATTATTTGGACGATTTAAGTCCTTGGAAACACAAGTTTATAAAAAGAGATTTTCTGTTTATTGTAAGAAATTTTAGCCATTTTTTCTTACAAGATTTAAAAAAAGAACACGAAGTAAATGTGTCAGTAATCACTTGGGAAAGTCCAGTACAAGAAGTATTTTACAAATTTGCTGATAATGTACAGATTCTACCAAATAGTTTATTTGGCAAGGAAGGCTACAGGCAATTTGATTTAGTCGCTCAGGGTTTGCAGATGATACCTGAAAACGATAATGCAATTGTGATTATTTTTCGTTTAGATATGATTTGCAAGAAATATATCACCGAGTGGTTTGATTTTACTGATGAATTTGACATAGTCTTGCCTTGGAGAGAGACAAGCGAGGAGTGCTGGAAAGATTATTTCATGGATTGGAAAGGGCGTTGGTCAAGACATAGAGTTGGTGATAGTTTTTATTTTTTAAGAAATAGAAATAATTTATTGCAAAAATTTAAATCAATAATTCAAGTTGACCCAAATGATGGTCATGAAATTTATGACTTATTGATTGAAAATAGCTTTGATGTGAAATTCTGTGTCGATGGTTATTTTGACAGCGATACATCTAAGATGACATCGCAGGCTGATAATCCTCTTTTTTTATTGCAGAGGCCGTACCATCATTTTATTGACGAGTTTGAGTTAAAATTAATCGACAGCTTTGGTGAACCTTTGTATGGTTACTAAACCTCGTTTTTCGTTTATGATCGTGCCGAGTTGAGGGTGCGATCCCTGAAGCCACCGGATGCCGATTTGAGAGTTTTTGCCTGAATATGTTATTTGTTCATCAAGAATTTTTATTGCTGTTGAGCTTTCAATTGTTTTCTGAGCTTGTTCAAGCCGACCTCCGTCAACACCATAAATCCTAATCCCCTCGCTTGGCAATACTGATCGCATGCTGTCCATTTTGCTGAATTCCTTGGTAAATGAGTTTGATCCGAAGGCTTGATTTCCCAAATTTCTACTCGTCCGTCACTAAACAAGACTTTCAAGTCTGGGTTATATTCGTGAAGATTCCCTTCAAAAGTATATTGCACCGAGAACGGTTCGACCTCATATCCAATCACTTCTGGCAATACTTCTAGGCATTCATATACATCGCATTCCATTCCTGAACGGTAGTGCATTTCTTTACCGCCGTTTTTTGATGACATCAAATAACCTTCCCTGAACTTCGGCTTCCTTTGTTTCATTTTGCCGGTTTTTGATGATATGTCTTTCCAAACAATAGCTTTCATTTGTCCTATTTTTGGAATATTTTTTTCGTATGGGTGTTTGGCTTTCATGTGTGTCCTGACGCAGCGTACAGGGCATCCACAACGAGCCAGAGGGCATACGACAAATTCTCGTCCTTCTTCATGATTTTCAACAACATGTTGTTTGTATGCTTCAAAGTCTGTAAGGGTAAATCCACACACAAAACAGGTGTATTTTCTTAATCCGTTGTCTTTTTCAAATGGTAATGTCATTTTTTATTTGATTTCTTGGTTGCGTGTTTCATCATTTGTTTGACTGCCGACTCTCTGTCGCAAACCTTGATTTTGGGAAGGTCTTTGAGGCTGAAAACACTTTGCACAGAGCTTTCGTCATCTTTACTATCAAGACATTTAAACAAATTTATTGCTGGAAATTGTGCTTCTTGCCGGAAATTTGGCATCATTGGTTCATCATCATCGTCGGTTTTAAGTTTGGCAAAAATTACCCTGCTATCTTCAGGAGCTCCAAATAACTCCTTGTCTTTATTGAAAAAAAGGATGATTTCATGCTTGTCCAAAATGTCATTTAAACTGTCTTCTTGTTCTTGCAGGGCGCAATGGTGGTCCCATAGGTCCATCAAACCACGAAAACTGCTAAACGCTGGAGAAAAATTGTTGCTCATATATTTGCTCATTGAATATATAGTTTTATGTACAAGACTTTTAGCGGTTTTAAGAGATTCATCGAAGAAATGGACCCTTCACCTGAAAAAAGGCGTGATGATGCGGAATCGTCTGACGATCAAGCCAGCGCAGGTAAAGAAGACTACTTTGCTGCCTTGGGCGACGAAGAGGGGCTAGAGTGGGGAGAAATTGCGAATGCGTTCCAAAGCGAACCTTGGATTAGTTCTCATTTTGCACTAGGGTCGCCTGATAAAGAGGTTTTGTATAAACTTTCGCCTTGGAAAATCGTTAAGGGAACTTTGACTCCCCACGGCGCTGATATTCGCCTGAAACAACAAAAGGGCGGTAGAAGTTACCTTAAAGGAAATCGTTTAAATAAGTCAAAATATCAAGACACTAAACGATATCATTTAAATCGTTCTGAATTGGTAAAGTTTTTAACAACAGGCTGGACACCCGCTGCACAACAGGCTGGTGGTGGCAGTCAACCCATGTGAGGAATTATGCGCTTTAAAGAATGGCTTAAATTACAAGAGGTGGGAACCAGCACAGCAAATGTTGCTGTTTTCGCTCGTCCTCTGTTTGGCGGTCCAGCAACTCGCATGTATCCAGAACCTGTGATAATCGGTGGACGGGAAGTTACTAAGAAAAAGAAAAAGAAATATCGACATCTTCCTTGATTTGTCTTAGAATTTATTTGTCATTTTTATGCAAAGGAATTCAAGATGCTGCAAGACTTGATGGATTTGGTTCCCAACAAAACAATCCAATGCCTTGACAATATCGGAGAAGTTCAATTAATCGATGTGATGCCCAGAGTTGCACCTCAAGGACAAACTGCCGATTATGCAATTGCACAGGCAGCAAGAGTTTCATACGGCGATGGCACTAAATCCGTGAATGAAGATAGCGGCTTGGTCCGATACCTTCTTCGACACAGCCATTCGACTCCCACAGAAATGGTGGTTTTTAAGTTTAGAATAAAGGTGCCTATTTTTGTCAGCCGACAAATGTGCAGACACAGAATGATTTCGATGAATGAAATTTCAGGAAGATATTCTGTGATGCGGGATGAATTCTATATCCCAAAGCCAGAAGACCTCAGAAAACAATCAACTGTCAATAAGCAAGGCTCTGAAGGTGTTATTGAGGCTGAAAATGCTAGTTATTTTTCAACCGCAATAGAACAAAATTGCAAACAGGCATATGAGTTATATCTCAAAATGATTGAGGCTGGTATTGCTCGTGAGCAAGCCAGAATGATTTTACCTTTAAATCTTTACACCGAATATTACTGGAAGCAAGATTTGCATAACCTTTTGCATTTCTTGGCTTTGCGTATGGATTCACATGCACAGCATGAGATTCGTGTGTTTGCTCAGGCCATGTATGACCTTGTCAAGCCTTTGGTGCCTGTGACTATCCAAGCCTTTGAGGATTATCACTTTATGCGAGGTGCTGTAAAGTTGACCCGTCTGGAAGTTGAAGCTCTGCAAAAGACCCTGCAAGAGGAAGCTTCACATGTCAAGATTCCACAGATTGATACTGAGAATAAGAGAGAACAAAATGAATGGACAGACAAGGCTCAAAAGCTTGGTTTTCAACAACCAAGTTAGCCCTGTCGTCTGGTGTGAAAGACATGTTTGCGAGAATGAGCATTAAAAAACCAATCATAACTTTCTCCTTTTTAAATGGATGTTTGAATTATTCTAGAAAATGGGTGGTGTATTATGCAACTATATTCTGATTTTATTGATGCTGATCGACAAGGACCAAAAATTAGTGTTGGTGTCGTTGGCGATGCCATGATAGATGAGTTCATGGATGTTGACATCAAGAAAATATCACCAGAATTCCCCATAATTGTTTTGCAATCTGAAGAGGAAAAATACCAGTATCTTCCCGGTGGTGCAGCAAATTGTGCATATCAGTTTACCCATTTTAATGCAGATGCTCATCTCTATGCTTTTTCTGACGATCATGCTTCCAAAGTATTTCTCCAAAATAATTTAAATTTGTCTGGTGTTGTAGAAATTGGCAATCAAATTCCCAGAAAAAGAAGATTGTATAGTCAAGGCTTGCCAGTCAGTAGAACTGACATTGAGTCAAAAAGTTATGGATTTAGCAAAGATATTCTTCATTTACGATCCGCAGATGTTTTCAAAAATCTGAAAAACAACACGGGTTTGGAAGCTTTGATTTTGTCGGACTATAACAAAGGTTTGTTTGCCGGTTTCGATCAAGAAATAATTCGTGAATTCAAAAATGTGATTGTTGATCCAAAATGCGGAGACTTGAATCGCTGGCGAGGTTGTACGGTTTTCAAGCCGAATCTTGAAGAGGCTCTTAGGCTAAGTGGCAAATCAACCATTCTTGAGGCTGGTGCGTATTTGTTAGACTTATTGTCTTGTCAGGCTGTTGTTGTAACTATGGCTGGTGATGGAGTTATGGTTTTCCAACAAACTAAAAATCCAATACACATTCGTGCTCAAAGAAAATTGCCTACAGCAGAGTCTGTGATTGGTGCGGGAGATTGTTTCGCAGCTTTTTATGCCATGTCTTTGGTAAGAGGCTTCAACTATGAGCAAGCTGCTGAAATATCTTTTCATGCTGGCACTTTATATGTGCAAAATAAACATAATACACCTTTAAGTCCCAAGCAATTCAAGTCATCTTACGACCCTTTTAGCCTCAAATTTGTCGATAACCCTGAGGTTTTCTTTGACAAAAGAAATTACAAACTTGTTTTTACGAATGGATGCTTTGATTTTGGCCTAACTTCTGGGCATGTCGAGTGCATCAATTTTGCCAAAAATCAAGGCGACAAGCTTGTGGTTGCTTTGAACAGCGATGATAGCGTAAAGCGACTGAAGGGAAATGGCAGACCTATTTTGCCTTTTGCTGATCGTGTCAAAATAATTTCTAGTTTGCAATCTGTTGATTATGTTATCGGATTTGACGAAGACACTCCTCTAAAAATTATTCAGCAAATTGTGCCAGACTTAATTGTTAAGGGAGGGGATTACACCATAGATCAAGTTGTGGGCAATCATTTAGCTCAAGTGAAAATTTTTGATTTTGTTAACTCGATTTCCACAACTCAAAAAATTGAAAAAATGAATCATCTAGCTTGACATTTTATGCACTCACAACCTGCACAACATTTGTGATCTGGACAGCAGGGGCACGGCGGGTTGTGAATAGACACACATTTGCAACATGTCTTGTTTGATCCACATCCCTTGCAACAGGTGCAATTCTCGCAGCATTGTCCAAGTTTTTCGCACCCACAAGTTGTACCGCAACAATCACATCCGCATTCGCAAGGCTTGCAAGACCTGTCTACTTCGCAGCAAGGTTTATCGCACTTTATTTTAGGCATAAATATAATCGAACCATAAGCTCCAGCTACTGCTCCGACAATAAAAGACAGAATTATCAAAATCATTTTGCTGCTCCTTTGCCTGCATATATAATGATTGTATATGCGAACATGAAAAGAAATAAAAAATTAATCGATAAAAAGGTCAAAAAAAGAATTGCAGGTAAATGCAAATTCTGTCCTTGCGATATTTATGAGCTTTTAGATGTTCATCGTATAGTTGAAGGCAATGAGGGCGGTCGATATACTGACCAAAATACTGTCTGTTGTTGTGTTTCCTGCCACAGGAAAATTCATGCTGGAATTATCAAGATAGACCGCCAATATCCTTCGATAAGTGGAAATTTGGTTCTTCATTATTGGATCGATGGTCAAGAATATTGGGAATGAACTAAATATTTGTATGATGACCTTTCGGCAATTTCTTGAAGCAAAAAGCACCGGCAAATTCGGCATGGGTACAGGCCAGTCTCCCACAAAGCTGATGGCTGTTGGCGCATCAAAGCCAGCAAAACCCAGCCATTTAAAATATACTGGTTTGGCAGTAACTGGCCTTTATTCTGTTGCAAAAATTAAATAGTTACTCCACTACAGCATGGAAGTTTCAAGTTTAGGCGACAATCTCGCCATTCTCATCAAATGTGATCACGCTCCACACCATGATTGGATGTCGTTTTTTTGCTGGTATTCCATCAGTAAAAATCTTCCTGAAGCGAAAGTTGTCGTCGCATGTTCTAGAGGCGGTGAAATGAATTTTGATATTTTCAATTGGCCAAAACGCTGTGGAGTGCAATTTGCCTACCACAATCCGGGATTAGACACCGTTAAATTCGTTCTTGATAACGATAAATTTGGAACAGGAACTCCTTTGCTTGTTTTGGAACCTTGTACTGCATGTCTTCGGGATTTTGATGAAGCGCAGTTCGATCAATCCACTCTCGCAAAAAATGAAGTTTTTAAAGCAAAAGAATTAAGTGGGTTGGTAGGTGAAGCTAAAGACGAAAATCCTTCCGTTTTCACCGATTACAGCAATGGTTGGGGCAAGTTTGTTACTAGTTCTTGGATAAATAAAGCAAGCACGCCGCTCGTGACCGGACTCAGCTTGTTTAAGCCTATGATGTCTGTCAACGAGTCAAGACTAGGAAAGTTGTGGGATCGTGCCTCTTTAATGTACCAAAGTGTATCGAGAGGATAACATGAGAAGATTTAACTACGATGACAATGATGAGTTCCGTGAAGATATTGACAAGTTCTTCAACGACGATGAACTAGACACATACGAAGAGCTCGTTTCCCAAGAAATTGCTATGCAGGAAGCGCAAATTGATTTGTCTTACAAGGATTTGAATGTTCGCATTATGCGAACTGCTGTTAGAATCTGCGAGAAATCTTTTTGGTGGTCTTTTTATTCGCAGCCTACTCGTATAAAGATGATCGCTGACACATACAAAAAATTGAAAAGTCTAGAAATATGAGGTGAACTGTGCCTTTTTACCAGTTTAAATGCAAGAAGTGTAAAAAAGAATATGAAGAACTTTGCCCTTACGACTCAAAAGGCAAATATTCTGATGTTCGATGCTTATTTTGTAACAGCAAGTCGAAAACAAAATTGATGTCTGCTTGCAACTATAATTTCGCAAATCCAGAAGGTACTGATCGCTGGAACAGCGAAAGCGGTGGACACGATTACAGGTTTCACCACAATCTGCCGAAGGTTTTGTCTCAAAGACAGGCTGCTGAAGAGGCTGGCAAAGACCCAAATCCTTATAACAAAATCAATGATTTGGGAAACGACAATGCTTGGGGCGAAGTAAAGTAAAAAAAGTTAAAAATAAATTTTTAACCTCGATCATTATGATCGGGGTTTTTTTATTTTATTTGCTCACTTATAATTGCTGCTGACACAGTCCATCTATGTTTTATAAAACTGGCAGCATCAAACTTTGGAGGAATCATGGCCAGCGTTCTTAAAAAGTACATCGAAAAATTCGACCGCTCTCGTTTTCGTGAGCTTAATTCGGAATTCAGTTTTGCCGAGTACATTGAGCTTTGTTACAAGAATCCAAAGCTCATTCGCAACTCTTGGCAAACCATTTATGATATGATCATGGAGAAGGGAAGCTACCAAGTCGAAGAGTATCGTAAGACTTACACCAACTACAACTTCTTTGATGACTCAGATTATCCTATCATTGGACTTACACCTATGAAGGATTCCCTTGTTAAGTTTGTCAAGGGTGCTGCCGGTGGATACGGAACTGAAAAAAGAATTCTCCTACTGCATGGTCCCGTGGGCAGTAGCAAGTCCACTCTTTGTCGCTTAATTAAGCGCAGTATGGAAAAGTACAGCCGTACAGATGATGGCGCTTGGTATTCATTCAAGTGGATCAACTTGCCAACTGGTTCTGATGGCCTCTATACCGATACCGAATGTCTTTGCCCCATGCACGAGCAGCCCCTAAAGCTTCTCCCTAATGAAGTGCGTCAGGAAATCGTTGCAGAACTGAACAAGATTCACGAGGAGCATGCCGCTGAATCACAAAAGCCAGACCTTTACACGCTCAAGTGCAACGATGAACTTGATCCTCTTTGCAAGCGATTCATGAAAGATTTGCTCAAGCGATATGATGGCGATCTTGAAAAGGTGCTTGAAAATCACATTCGTGTGATTCGCAAGGTTTACTCCGAGGCTGATCGGTGCGGCATCGCAACCTTCCAGCCCAAAGACGAGAAGAACCAAGACAGCACCGAATTGACGGGCGACATCAACTTTCGTCAAATCGGAAACTTTGGTACAGACAGCGATCCACGAGCTTTTAGTTTTGATGGCGAATTCTGTGTGGGCAATCGTGGTATCATCGAGTTTATCGAAGCCCTTAAGCTTGATACTGCATTCCTTTATGATCTCCTTGGTGCAAGCCAAGAGCAGAGCATTAAGCCTAAGAAGTTTTCGCAGGTCAGCATTGATGAGGCAATTCTCTGTCACACTAACGATCCAGAATTCCAGAAATTGAAATCCAATCAATACATGGAAGCTTTCCGTGATCGCACCACCAAGATCGATGTACCCTACACTCTGAGGTGGTCAGAGGAACTCAAGATTCTTGAGAAGGACTATGGTCCCGGCAAGGTGCGTCAACACATTGCCCCACACACCCTTGAAATTGCCGCCCTTTGGTCTGTTCTCACCCGTCTGGCAGATGATAAGGATGGCAAGCTCAGTTTGGTCGAAAAGGCTGAACTATATGATGGGAAGCTTCTCCCCGGCTGGACCGAAGACTCCGTCAAGGAGTTGAAGGACAAGTATCCAGACGAAGGAATGATGTTTGGCGTGTCTGTGCGTTACTTGCAAGACAAGATTTCCAACTGTCTTGCAAATAACCATGACTATGTCAATATGTTCATGGTTTTGAATGAGCTCAGAGATGGTCTTGATCATAGTTCCTTGCTCACAAACAAAGAGCAAGTTGGTCGCTACATTACTTGTATCGACCTTTGCATCAAGAAGCTTACTGAAATCCTTAAAACGGAGGTTCAAAAGGCTTTGGTTGGAGATAAGGAAGCTATCAAACGCCTTTGCACTAATTACATAGACAATGTGATGGCATACATCAACAAGTCCAAGATTAAGGACCAAATTACGGGACAAGACCGTAAGCCCGATGAAAGGCTTATGCGAGCAATCGAGGAAAAGATTCAGATTCCAGATACTGGATGTGATGATTTTCGTCGTCAAATCGCTGCTTTCATTGGTCATTTGGCGCATGAGCACAAGATTTTCCAATGGGATAGCAATCCCAAGCTTCGCAAGGCTCTTGAGGCCAAGCTGTTTGAGGATGTTAAGGACACCATCAAGTTGAGTGCTCTCAGCGTGAATGGTGCTTCTGTTGTTGACAAGGACATCCAAGAAAAGATTGATGCAGTTAAAACACGACTCATCAAAGATTTTGGGTACAACGAAAGGTCTGCTACAGATGTGCTAGAATTTGTGGGTGCGATTTTTAGCAGAGGAGACCTTGCTGAAGACGAGTAATGTCTAACTGAGAGGGGCCTAGTGCCCCTCGTTTTTTAGGAGAAGTGATATGCAAAATCCTTGGTTGAATGTTTCTAAGAGTAAGCAAACGATGAGAGAGATTGATGAAATTGCAATGGAAGTTTGGGGAGATAGTGGAACCCTGAGCGATTTCTTTGCAGCACTTACAGATGAACAAACAGATTTTCTATTCAGCATGAAAATCAAAGACTTTGCCTGCGATCTTGATGATACGACCTGTGGTTTTGAACTTTCTGATCCAGAATGAGTATGTAAAAACAGTTTTTTGTATAGCTTATGAGGTAAAAAATGTGCCCTCGCCGTATAGAAGAGGATCATAAAGATTTTCGTGATGTCGTTTCTGGACGCATCCGCAAAGCTTTAAAGAAGTTTATTAAAAGCGGACAGATCGTAAGAAATAGGGGCAAAAACGGGAAGATATCAATCAGTATTCCCAAGATTGATATTCCGCACATTGTCTACGGTGACAGCGGTGAGGGAGCAGGTCGTGGCCCCGGTAAGGAAGGCGATGTAATTGGCAAAGACCCCAAAGGTGGCAAGGGTAATGGTGCAGGTCAGGGAGAATCTGAAGGTATAAATATCAACCTTGATCTTGAAGATGTTTTGAAATTCATGCAGGACGAACTGCAACTTCCCAACCTCAAAAAGAAACCAAATGAAATCTACGATGAAGTGAAAATCAAATACAATAAGATTTCACTTATCGGTCCAGAATCTCTTCGTCACAATAGACGCACCTTGATGCAAACCATGAAGCGTCAAGCAGCAGAGGGTACTTTAAATAATCTCAAGGTTGTTCCCGGCTTGAAAGACCCTGTACGAGTCTTGCAGCCTATTAATGAGGACAAGCGTTATCGACAGTTCAGCGAAGTAAAACTGCCATCAAGCAATGCCTTAGTGGTTTTTGCTCGTGACGGCTCAGGTTCAATGGACGAAACCAAGTGCGAAATTGTCAGCGATATGACTTGGTGGATCGATACTTGGATCAGAAGATTTTATGACCGTGTTGATAGGCTTTATGTCTGGCACGATAGTACGGCTATGGAAGTAGATGAAGATAAGTTTTACAAATATAGGTATGGCGGTGGCACTACTTGTTCGTCGGCCCTAAAATTCATCACAAAGCAATTTGAGAACAGATACCCGCCTGACAAGTGGAATATTTATGTGTTTTATTTCACCGATGGGGAAAATTGGGGTGATGACAACGATATTTTCATTAATGCCTTGGCTGAAGAATTTAAACCAAATATCGTTAATTTTACAGGCATAACTCAAATTCTTGCAGGAACTTATAACGATTCTGTCAAGCATCATGTTGATGATGCCATTAAGAATGGAAAACTTGACAAGGAGTATGTTCGCACCGTGGCTATTGGAGGCGGGAGCGGAGCAACCCCTTGGTCTATGCCTTCATTGTCTGAGCAAAATAGGAATGAACAAATAATTGATGCAATTCAGGTGCTTCTAGGAAATCCAAATAAAGTTTCTCGTGATTGAGAGGATCAGACATGTCCAGTAAGTTTTTTCACGGCTCCAGCGTTCTTCTTGGTGACAACACAGTTCCCGGTGTGGGGCTTTCCAAGGAATTAAAAGAATTCATTCCCAAGATTCTCCACGCTTGTCGTGAATGGGGCTTGGATTTTCATCCCACGGTTGTTCAAATGTTGACTTACGATGAGATCAGCGAAATAGCTGCATATGGCGGTTTTCCCGTTCGTTTTCCACATTGGTCTTTCGGCATGGAATACGAAGAGCTCCAGCGTGGTTACGAATTCGGAATGCACAAAATATATGAAATGGTTATTAATTGCTTAATTTCTTCTGTAAATTTAAGCAGCACAAGGGGTTGCATTAAAGTTTCCGATGTTGAGGTTGGGGATGTTTTATTCAGCAAGAATGGACCAAGGAAGGTAGTAGCGATTAAAAAGCAACAAAAAAGCAAGGTTTGCAAAATCAACGCAATTGGTTATGCACAAGAAACAATTTGTACGCCAAATCATAAGTGGCAAGTCTTAAGAGGGAGCAAGCCCGAATGGGTAGAGGCAGCTAATTTAGTTGAAGGCGATCTTTTGATTGCAGGTGGTAAGTATGAGAATTTCTTAGGGCTTGCCTCTCGTATTTATTGGTCTAAGGATAAGGTTTTTGAATCGACTCTGCCGAATGTTAGGTGGAAGTTGGAGGAAATTGATCCTCCAAACCACATGACCGTTGAGCTTGCTGAACTTTTGGGAATTTGCACCGGGGATGGAAGTTCAGGGGTAAGCGGTTCCGAAAATACAATTGCAATTGCTGTTGGTAAGAAAAACAAGCAATACCAATTGCACATCAAGAATTTGTTTTTTAATGTATTTCAAAAAGAATCTGCCATATACGAAAAGACGGGCGGCGACAGCGTTACGCTTTGCTCAAAATATGCTGTGGACTATTTCAATGTTATTGGTTTGAAAAAGAATGTTACTTTTGAATCAAAAAGGGTTCCGTCTTCAATTTGGCAGTCATCTAACGAGTATAAAGCATTCTTTTTAAGAGGTGTTTTTGACACAGACGGTCATGTTAAAACTAGTTTGCAAATGTCCAGTAAGAGTTTTGATTTAGTTAAAGATGTACAGCTTTTGCTCCTTGAAATTGGCATTTTCAGTAAAGTGGTCCATGTTGAAAATAAACATAACAATATTTATGTTTTGTACATTCATGGAAGAAGCAATCAGATTGCTTTTGCAAAATATGTCAATTTTTCAATTCAATATAAGAAGGAAGCTTTAGAAAATTTGATCAATTCAGGTTATGCAATTGCTCATGGCAATAAGATGCCTGAATTGCAAAAAGAGATACTTAAAAGGTTAGAAGAACTTCCAAATCCAAGAAAAATCCTGGCTTGGATTAAGAGATGGAAATGGATTTCTAAAAAAAACGATTTGGGCTCAAACTCTTTGTGGAGTTTTGTTTCTAGGCTTAAAAGTGCGGGTTTTTTAGGCTTTGAAGATTTGCTCCAAATACTAGAAAGTCCTATGTACATAGTCGAAAGTGTTTCCGACTGTGGTGAGGACGAAACCATAGACATTGCTCTGGACCACGACGAGCATGATTTCTTGGCGAATGGTTTAGTGTCCCACAACACTAATCCTTGCTATATCTACAATTTAGCTTCTAATACTTTGGCCGATCACTTGACTGTTGTTGCACATGCGACTGGCCACAATGATTTTTTCAAAAACAATATTCATTTTTCGGCAACTGATACAAACATGTTGAATAAGATGGCTAATCATGGCACTCGTATTCGCAAATATATGGCTCGTTGGGGCAAGGAGAGAGTTGTTGAGTTTCTCGATCATGTAATGCGCCTTGAAACTTTGATTGATGGTGCTGAGGCTTGGGACGATAGGATTATTAAAGAAAAAAACATTCGTGACGAAAGGCAATATCGCACGCCGAAGAGACTTGTTGTTGATAAGCAGCGAATGTACATGGAACCTTTCTTAAATACCTCTGAATATCGCAAGAAACAAAACGAAAAGTGCTACGATGCAGACATTTCGGAAGAAATCGGTTTCTTTAAGCAGCCAACCAAAAATATTCTGGGTTTTTTGAGAGACAATGCCCCTCTTAAACCTTGGCAGGCTGATATTGTGTCGATGCTTTATGAAGAGGCTATGTATTTTTATCCTCAGAGGCAAACTAAGGTATTGAACGAAGGATGGGCCTGCGGGGAACGCAATACTTTGGTTGCTACAGATAGGGGTATTTTGACTTTAGGTGAAATCGTAGATAAGCGATTGCCTGTCACGGTTTATGACGGAGACAACGAGAGGAAGGTCGCTAATTGGTTTACTTTTGAAAACCGTGATGTTTATCAGATAGAGACACGGCGTGGATACTTATTTAAGGGATCAAACAATCATCGGGTTATGGGAGATCAAGATTGGGTTCGTCTTGATAACATGAAGATTGGTCAATCGGTAAAAATTTCTTGTTCCAACCTTTGGACAGAAGAGCTTCAGGCAATTGAATATCAGCCGATCCAAAGGCGAATTGAATTGAAAGAAATTGCTCAAAAAGCTTCTGTTTCTGTAAGTCAGGTTGCCTACAGGAAGTATCAGTATGAGGGAGAAGAGAAGGCCGACCAATTGGGTCTGCTTTTGAAGGATTACGATAATCAAACGGCCACAACCATGAGGAACAAGAGGAAATCTATCGTTTTTCCTTCTTTGATGGACGAGGATTTTGCTTCTTTCATCGGCTACATGATTGGCGATGGACATATAAGCAAAAAAAAGAGGACTTTGGGTCTTACTACAGGCGATAAAGAGCAATGTGATAATTATGCCTTTTTGTTGGACAAACTTTTTGGTCTGAGGTGCAAGATTCGCTGGGATAATTCGTCGAAGAATGGAAGATATAGAATTAGCACTAGCTCTAAAGAGCTTGAAGATTTGTTGGTCTATTTGGGATTGAAGACTGGCATATGTGCTCGAATCAAGGAAATTCCAGAAATTATTTTGAAGTCACCGAAGAGCGTGGTCGCTGCTTTTATTCGTTCTTATTTTGATTGTGATGGTTATGCTGGAAATGCTGGTGTGATTCTATCGACATCAAGTGAATCAATGTCAATACAAATTCAGAATGTTTTGCTTAATTTTTCTATCATTTCAACAAGACGAAAGCAGCAAGATTCTTGCTGGCATATTCGTATCACCGGCAGCGAAGCAAAAAAATATCATGAACAAATTGGCTTCGGGCTGAACAGGAAGCAAGACAAGCTCGAAAAATATATTTCTGATCACAAATGGTTTATTGAACCGAAGTTGGAAGATAAAATTGTCTCTGTTGAAAAAATCGGCACCGATGTTGTTTACGACATCACGGTCGAAACCACTCATCGATATGCTGCCGCAGGGTTTGTAAACCACAACAGCACCGTAGACTCTGTAATCATGGCTGAAATGGGCTTAATTTCTCTTGGCCAAAAGAGCGATGATGTAGGCATCGTTGAATATGCAGAGCACAAAATGGGTGTTCTTGGTGGCAAATATAGCACAAATCCTTATAAGCTTGGTTATTATTTGTTGTCTGATATTCGTGAGCGATGGGACAAGGGCAGGTTTGGGCAGGAGTGGGAGGAGTGCAACGATATGCACAAGAAAGAAACTTGGGACATCCCGACCAATCAAGGTAAAGATAAAATTTTTGAGGTGAGAAAGTATTATGACGATCTCACTTTCATTCACGAGTTTTTTACAGAGGATTTTTGCCGTAAGCAGGAATATTTTTACTGGAAACATTATCCCAACGGTGAATATCGTCTTGAGAGTCGTGATTACAAAAAAATCAAACAAATACTCATGCGAAAGCATATCAATGGTGGTCTGCCAGATATTAAATTGACTGAGCCGAACTACTCAGGACGAGGAATTATGATGCTCCAACACGAGTATGATGGCAGGCCTTTGTACGACCCTTACATTGGTGATGTTCTGTCTTCAATTCGATACATTTGGAACAATGATGTTGTTTTAGCCACGCAGGACAAGACTGGCAAGGAAAAGTTTTATTTTGCTTCCGGCAACAATACTGTTCAGTTATTGGATCGTCAACAGTTGAAAAAAGTTGTCTAATGACCACAACATACCAAAAAAATGGACACATACACGGTCACTATAATCCTGTAAGAGGCGGTGTATTTGACAGGATTGGCAGGGGTGCTGCTAGTATTTTCTGGACTCAAAACGGATATGAAATCAAAGATCACGACCGTGATGAGCAGCAAAGGTTGGTATGGCAGAATACTGACTTGAGAGTTTACAAGGAAAACAAATTCATAAACATAGAAGCTGCTGCCAAAAGAGCCAATTTATTTAGATATGTGCGTCAAGGTGTTGATGTTGAAACCAGAAAATTAAAGATGACCCGCCCAGATGAGAAATCATTTGTGTGTATGTGTGACTACATTAATGTGAGTGGAGTCAAGACTCACGGCGATGAGATGTTGATCATTCCGATGGAATGTCTAGTCGCTGCACAAAAGGATTGTGGTGAAACCTATGACGGCCAAAGAGATGTTGCGAGACATTCCGGGTTTTCGATGCCCGACCACGGTTGTCACCGAGTGAGAAAAAGGTGTATTCAAGGCATGATGCAGACTGGTGAAATCGAGGATTTTTATCGAGTGCCATATGAGTATGTGGTGCATTATAGAAAAAACGAAAATGGCCGATATGTTTTGTTGTACAATGCAGAAAGGAAAATGAAAAATGGATGATACAAACTACCTTTTGACTGATGAGTTTTTGGCTTTTGCTGAAAAGATCAAAACAGTACATGAAGATAAGAAGGCTAAAAAGGCCGAACTTAAGGTGTTCTTTGACAAGATACAAAATGATCTAAAAGCTCTAGATATTAAAGCCAAGGAATTAGAGGACCAATTCAATGCATGGAAAAAGGCACAAAGCACAAAGAGCAAAGAAGAATGAGCGAAACTCCAAAAAAAAGTGATTATAACGCAACATATATCGCTAATGCTTATGCTACAGGATTGGCAGTTTGTCTAGTTGTTTTCATGAAGTCTTTTTCACCATCCTATTGGGTTGCCGCAAGTGTATTGGCTTGTTTGCTGTACGCTTTTGCGGCTATCAAACAAAGAAAAGATACCGGTTTTTTTGGGATGGTGTTTCTGTCTAGCCTTTGGTTTGTAATTTCATATATGTTATTCAGTCAATTTAAGCCAATGTAGGATTGAAACATGCCTAAGGTAATAGATTGCTTTACCTTTTACAATGAATTCAAACTGCTTGATTTACGGCTTAAAGAATTAGATCAGATCGTAGATCAATTTGTTTTAGTGGAAGCAACAAAAACATTCACGGGTCAAGATAAGCGTTTGTTTTTTGATGAAGTCAAGGATCGGTACAATAAGGCCAGAATAATTCATGTGGTTGTTGATGACATGCCTTCGGACACAGACGCTTGGGGGCGTGAGAGACATCAAAGAAATTGCATAAGCAGGGGTTTGGATAGGATTTCTTTAAAAGACGATGACATTGTGGTTTTGACAGATGTTGATGAAATACCAGATTCCCTTGCTTTAGAAATTGTATCAAAAGCTTGCATAAATGATTGCTTTGTGTTGGAAATGGATTTTTACTACTACAACCTGAATTGTAAATGGGAAGACAAATGGATGCATCCCAAGGTGTCCAATTACGGTAAATGCAAGGAGATGGGCGATTTTGAGACCATGAGAAGGTGGCCTTGTAGCATGGTTGTACCACATGGAGGTTGGCATTTTAGTTATTTTGGCGATATCGATTTTATTCGCAACAAGATTCAATCTTTCTCGCATCAAGAATACAACACAGAAGAATACACTTCCCCAGAAAAAATTAAAAAATGCATCGATGAAGGAATTAGTTTGTTTGGAGAAAATAGAAGCACCCATGTTGATCCAGATGAAAATAATTACTTGCCTAAAAATTGGAGGCTCTTGGCTTGATTGTTGATCAATCCATTAAGGTTTTTGCGTAGAACGGCAGAAATCGGCTTGATTAAATCAAAACCAAATGCTTAAATCGCCCATAGGTAGATTTAAGTAGATTTTTAGGAACGGCTGAAATAAACATCATGAGCAAAGAAAGATCATGTGTGGAGATAGTAGGTTATGAGCACCTACATCTCCACACAGATTCCTTGCCCCCGGCAGAATATCTGTCGGGGGCGCAAAAAACTTTAGTACGCTTGACGGATATGGGACTGTAGAGGAGTATGCCTTAAGGTCCATTTCAAATAATCAGAATTTTCTCACGGTTACAGATCATGGAATGATGGGTGTCATTCCACGGCAAATTCGAGCCTGCGACAAGATTTGTGACAAACACGGCAAAGATAAACTATCTCCAATATTTGGATGTGAATTGTATGTAAATCGTCTTCAGCCAGCTACTGAAGGCTTGGAAGACATGCGTAAGTTTATGGCCGATCTCAATGAGGAAGAGGCATTTGAACTCAAGGCTAGTCCTCATCTTTTGGCAATTGCATACAACGAAACGGGTTATAAAAATCTGGTCAGACTTTCCAGTTGGGGTTGGACTAAGGGCTTTTATCGCCGCCCCAGAGTCAACTATGAACAGTTGCAAAAGTATAAAGAGGGTTTGATATTTACAAGTTGTTGTTACAACAGCGAAATTGGTAGAGCCTATGAGGCTGGTGGCGAAGAAGCCGCCTGTGCCATGATCGAGCGATATGTTGGCATGTTTGGCAAAGAAGACTTTTATCTTGAAATCATGCTCTTGGATTTCAAGAAACAAAAACCCTATGACGCTTTCATAGTCAAAGCCAAAGAAAAATATGGTTTGAAATTAATCATTACGAACGATGTGCATTATTGTAATAAGCAGGACAGTCATTTTCAAAGATTGATGCTCATGGTTCAGACAAACAGGAGTATCAAGGATATTCAGCGTGCTTTGGCCGAAGACAATATGCGAGACTTTTTTGAATTGCAGGATTCTAATTTGTGGTTTAAGTCCGAAGAGGAATTAAATGAAAAGTGGATCGTTGAATACAGCGATGTGATTCCTTATGAGTTATTTTGCGAAGCAAAGCGCACTACTGTTGAAGTTTGCCGTAAGGCTAAAGGTGTAGAACTTGACCGGAGTCTTAAACTTCCGCAGATACCTAATGCTGATGATATTTTGAAAGATGAAGTTCTGAGGGGTGCGAAGTTCCGTGGAATTCCACACACGAGAGAATATTTAAATCGAATCAAGGAAGAATACAGCTTGATCATTCGTAAGGGCTTTGCAAGTTACTTTTTGATACAAAAGATGATGACAGACGAGGCACGCAGAGTTTGCGTTGAGCTTCTTGGGTGGGGAGATGGTTCGCAAGCTTTGGGTCCCGGTCGTGGGAGTGCTGTGGGAGCTTTGACTTGTTACTGCTTGGGTATTACGAATGTTGATCCCGTGAGAGAAGGATTGTTGTTCAGTAGATTTCTTTCTGAGGCCCGTGGTGGCAGGTCTTTGGTCCTTGAGTTCAAAAATATTGATCCATTGCCGCCACATGAGGCTTTTAAAGATTAAAAAAAACACGGGGCATAAACCCCGTGTTTACTTTGTAAATCAATATCCACGCATTTTGCGCATCATGGGATTATCCTTCATGGCATCGAGAGGCTTGTGCATCTTGCGCATCATGGGATGATTCCTCATGGCATCGAGAGGCTTCTTCTTGGGCATATCCAAGTCTAAGTCTCCGTGTTCGTCGCCGTGCATGTCTTCATCATCATGGTGCATGCCTTCGTCGTCTTCGTCATGCTCATCTTCATCGCCGTGCATGTCTTCATCATCATGGTGCATGTCTTCGTCGTCTTCGTCATGATCGTCTTCGTCATGATCGTCTTCGTCTTCGTGCTCGTCGTCATGGTGCATATCTTCATCATCGTGATGATCTTCTTCATGATCTTCGTCGCCAATTGGAGGACCGACCATTTCTCCAACCGCCTCTGCCAGTTTGCGGGCAAAAGTGTAGTCGGTTTCCATAAGATGAGTTACGACAGGCATCGATTCTGGTTGTTGTGCCATGTATGCGAAGACGCTCTCAAAAATGCCCTTACGGCGCATTTCGAGAACAACATCAGCGATGTAAGAGTAGTTGCGTTGGCAAACAGAAACTGTCTCTCGGATTGCGTCATAAGCAACGCTTGTGCCTTCGTCCAAACCCTTCATTCGCTGTGTCCTAACTTTCTTAGCAAACTCAGCCAAGCTTAATCCCTTAGTTTTGTTGATCCATTCGCTGGTCTTGATATTGGGATAGCTCTTCAGTTCTTTATTGGAAACCGTATTTGTATGTTGGGTCTTGGGCATGTAATGGTGGCTCTTGTCTCCCTTGTGTCCGAGGCCATCTTTTCCATGTCCCTTGTTGGGGTCGGGAGCGTTTTTACCGCCTTTGTATGGGTGAACTTTACCGCTTTGTCCTTTGCCTCCCGAGTGTTCAGGGGTTTTGCCAAATTCAGGAGCAGCGGGGCTGGGTCCATCATAATCGGAAACAACTGCAATCTTGGGCTTTTTGTTGCCTTTTTGTGTATCGAGAAACTCGTGAAATTTCATGTATCCCATAATTTCATCTCCGTTCTATTGTTCAGTTCGGTGGCTTTATAAAACTCAACCTCTGCAACTATATAATGAGTTGACTCTAAAAAAACTTTAGTATAAAATATAAAAACATGGGGTTGTACTGGTATCGATTCAGACTCATAATCCCTAAGTGGCACGCAGAGGTTGGCCGAACGGACTCTTAAAAATTCGGCTGTCGATATAAACGACGAAACTGTTCACGCTTTGGCTGCTTAATTTAAGCAACCACGAACCTAGGGGGCGATGTGGGTAGCGCCCGAAGGTTCGACGCTAAATCCTGCTGGTTTTGTGGCTCCAACGACCACTTAACGAGACAAAGTTGGTAAGGCCGAAGCAAGTTTTGTTCTTGGTACTTGCAAGGTTTGATTAAACAAAGAAACAAGCGTGTAGAGGCTTAGAGAGAGTGGTTTGAAGACAGGGGTTCAACTCCCCTCAACTCCACTAAAAAATCCGTTGTTAATACAGCGGATTTTTTTGTTTGCCTCACGGAGATTGCTTTTTTATAATATATCAAAGCCATCTTTACAGGGGTATTCGATGAAAATTTCAATTTTTACACCGACTCACAATACCAAGTACCTTGGTAGATTATACGAAACGATTAAGAAGCAAACATATCAAGATTATGAATGGGTGATTGTGCCAAACAATGGAACAGAGATAAATCTTGAGCCTAATCCCAAAATCAAGATTTTCCCCACTAATGATTCCTCCAATATTGGATTTCTCAAGAATTATGCTTGCAGCAAGTCTACGGGCGAAGTTTTTTGTGAAGTAGATCATGATGATGAGCTCTTTCCAACCGCCTTGGAAGAGTGTGCCAAAGCTTTTCAAGACCCAACGGTTGATTTTGCATATAGCAATTGTTGTGATGTTGGAGAAAATTACAAGCCAAGGTTTTTTGGCGAGGCTTTTGGTTGGGTCAACAGAAATACTGAATATGCTGGTCGAACTTTAATTGAGACTGTAGCTTTTCCTCCAAATCCTGAATCTGTAAGTAAAATCTGGTATGCCCCTAATCACTTCAGGGCATGGAGGGCAAGTTTCTACGCCAAAATTGGCGGGCATAACCCTAATCTTGACATCCTCGATGATCAAGATATCATGTGCAGAACTTATATTCAAGGCAAGATGCATCATATCGACAAGCCTCTTTATGTTTATCATTTGCACCCAGAGAACACATGTTACGGCGAAAAGAATGCCAAGATTCAGACCATGACCTTGGACCTGCATGATCAGTACATTTATCCGATGGTTGAGAAGTGGTGTGACATCAACAATTTGCCAAAAATTGATCTTTGCGGAGGGTACAGCAAGCCTAAAGGATATACCAGTATTGATCTTCTGAATGGCGATATAAACGCAGATTTGAATCAGCGATGGCCTTTTGAGGATGGGACGGTTGGTTTATTCAGAGCTCACGATGCTCTGGAGCACATCAAGGACCCGATTCATGTGATGAAGGAAGCTTATCGTTGCTTGGCACCAAACGGTTGGTTTTTGACTTTTACTCCCTCCACGGATGGCAGAGGGGCTTTTCAAGACCCAACTCACATCAGCTTCTGGAACAGCAACAGTTTTTGGTATTACACCAAGGCAGAAACTGCGAAGTACATCAACACTCCCGTTAAGTTTCAATTGAACAGGATCAAGAATTATTTCCCTAATGAGTATTGTGAATTGCACAATATTGTATATGTTAAAGCAGACTTATTGAAATTCAGCGGTCGCACTCCGGGCGCTATTGAAATATGATTCAAGAGATGATTGCGGGGAAAAATATCTGGAATTTGGCTAACCCGGTAGATAAAGGTTAATTTTATGATTCTTGCAGCATACGGCTACCACGATTCAAGTGTGTGTCTAAAAGATGGTGATCAATATTTTGTTTATGAGTTTGAGCGTTTTGCAAGAAGACGCTATGCCGTATTAACTAAATGGTATATTGCACCGCACCAGATTGTTACAGATGAAGAATTTTTGGGGTTTTTCGATCACATCAAACAACAACACAAATTAAAAGAAATTGATGTATTTTATCATCATGAAATTTATCCTGATGATATCACACTCATCAAAAAACTGTTTGATGTAAAAGAATTTGTTCGATACGACCATCATTACGCTCACGCAGCAAGTGTTTATAGACAAAGTCCTTTTCAAGACTGTTTCATCATCTCATACGATGGCAACGGCCAGAATAAAGATGATAGCATGAGTAGTTTCACCTTTTGGGAGGCGAGAAAAAATAAAATCAATTTGATCAAGGACTTTCAGCCTTGGGAACCATATAGTCTGGGCAACTGTTACATTTCGTTGTCTGGCGCTATGTCTTCAATAAAAAGCCATGAGAATTTGTCACGCCCCGGAAAATTGATGGGATTTTCGGGATATGGGACGGCAGTTGAGGCTTGGAAACCTCATTTTGAAAAGTTTTTTGAGGGTGGTCATATCGAACACTTTGAAGAACTTCGTCACAATTTGGATATGAGTTTGGACAGAGACAGCTTGTCTGGTCAAATCGAAATGGATTTCGCAGCAACCATTCAATGGGCATTTGAAAATAAATTTTTCAAAGTTTTTAATTCTTTGAACATTCCGTCTGGTGCTAATATTTGCATAACAGGTGGATGCGCCTTGAATATTTTGGTTAATCAGCGTTTATTCGACATGGGCTACAAGGTTTATGCTTCGCCTGTAAGTGGCGATTGCGGTCTTACTACGGGCATGGTTGCCGATTATTATGGCGACAGAAATGTTGATGTCACATATCAAGGTTTTGATATACTAGACAAGGACTACAGAGATAGTGCTTTTACGGAGAAGCCTGTAAACACCGCAGAACTTGCGAAAATGCTTTGTTATGATCGAAAGATTCTTGGATATATTTGTGGACGCAGCGAAGTTGGACCAAGAGCTTTAGGCAATAGAAGTATTTTGTGTTATCCAGACATAGCTGGACTTAAAGATCGTCTTAATGCTGAAATTAAATTCAGAGAATGGTACAGGCCTTTTGGTGCTATCTGCAAACTCGAATCTCTATCCAAATACTTTGAAAATGCTTGCGAATCACCATACATGAACTTCTGTCCTGTGTTAAAGCCTGAATACAGGTTTGATTCGATTACTCATATTGACCAGACTTGTCGAATTCAGACTGTCACTCGTGAACAACACCCAGAAATCTATGATTTGTTGACAGAAATGGAAAAACTAGGCGCTGTGGGTCTTTTGTTGAACACATCTTTCAATATAAAAGGCCTACCAATTTTGACAAGACTCAAGGATGCATTTGACAGTATGCATCAAACCAAATTAGATGGTTTTTATTTCAATGGTAGGTATTTTGGAAGGAATTGAAATGGAACCAATCTTGCTTTCAAAAGAGTATATTCTTGTAATCGATACTGACAAAATAGCATATGATTTTTACAAGGAGCTTTGCTCATATTGCACGGGATTCACTCATGAGTCTGCAAGAGATAATTTGTTTAGCGATATGTTTGACGAAGAAGTAGAAGAGGCAAATTTATTTGCCGAAATGATTTCAGACAGATTGGACGATGATGGCTACCTTGCTCCATCTTGCGTCTGGTTGAACAAAAGATATCGCTGCAACGATGTCGGTAGGTATGAATTGCTGGATGAAAATAATTTCGAGGAATATTCTTGTCCAGCGCCCATGAGTATAGGAATATTTCTCAGTCAAGAGCCAGAGCAACGGCATTTGGATGTGATTAAACAAAGAGCCAAACAATTCTTTGAGAAAGTTTGGAAACCAGCCGGTGTTGTGGCAATCGAAGGTTTTAGGCTGATCGTCCATACCAAATATGGTGAGGAGAGGATCATAGACTAGACTTTTTTCACATTTGTGTTATCTTGATTTGTCGAAATAATCGAGGCAGCACATGAGTCGTGAAGAATTTATACATGTTTTGGACAAGGCATTCAAGAATAGCGGACACGCCAATGATGTCCGTTATCAGAAAAGGTATAAGTGGGAATTTGATGAGATTTTAGGGAAAGAAAAATACCAGTATTTTTTTGATCTGTATAAAACAAAAACTCGCTATCCGCAGAATCAAAACAATCTTTTGGTCTGCAAGTTATTGGGAATTGTTCCCGATTTTGATATAGATAAAGAACCCGCCTATGTTTTTACAGGCGATTTGCCAGATATCGATATCGACTACTTGCCTGCTGTGCGTGATTATTTAAAAAACACTTGGGCAAGTAAGACATTTGGCGAAGAGTATGTTTGCAATATTGGGAACTACACTACTTTTGGATTAAAGTCCGCTCTGATTGACATGGCTCGTGTCCATGATGAATCTCGTGAAGAGATAATGGCGATTACTAAAAACTTAGAGGCGAAGGATGATGAAGGTAATCCCATGACTTGGGACGCTGCCTTGCGTTTGAATTTAGAGCTTAAGGAGTATGCTGATAAGTATCCACAGATCGCAGATGCTGCTCGTAGATTGGTGAACCGCAATCGTGGCATGGGTGTTCATGCTGCTGGGCTTATTGTTTCAAGCATTCCCCTGCATGATCTTGTGCCCTTGGTGAAAAGAAAAGATACCCCACAGGCATCGGCATGGGTGGAAGGCTTGCATGGTCAGGACTTGCAGCCTGTAGGGTTGGTAAAGTTTGATTTACTGGTTATTTCAAACTTATTGCAGATTGCTCGGTGTTGTGAATTGGTTAAGAATCGTCGTGGCTTAAAGGGCATTTGCAATCGTCCAAACGAACCCGACTGGACAGATGTTGATCAATGGCGAAACGATCCTGAAGCACTTTCGATGGCAAATGCCGGTGATCTGAAGTGTATTTTCCAGTTTGATAGCGAGGGCATGCGAGGTCTTATCCGTTCTGGTGGTGTTGATCGATTTGAAGACTTAGTGGCCTATTCTGCGCTTTTTAGGCCGGGTTGCTTAGCGTCAGGTATGACCAAGCGTTATGTTGAACGCAAGAAGGGTCGTGAGAAATTTTCTATCCATCCTCTGATGCAGCCCATTCTTGAAAAAACTTATGGGATTATGGTCTATCAAGAACAAATCATGCAGGTATTGTATGTGGTCGGTGATATTCCTTTAAAAGACTGTGAAATTATTCGTAAAGCGATCAGTAAGAAGAAGATTGAGGCTTTTATCAAATATAAAGAAATGTTCATTGTCAATGGACAAAGGAATCTGCAAGCTTCAGAAGAATATTTGGTTGAGCTTTTTCAGCAGGTCGAGACATTTTCAGAGTACGGGTTTAACGCTTCTCATGCAGTTGCTTACAATTACATTTCTAGCATGTTGTTGTATCTCAAAGCCCATTATTCTCATGAGTTCTATGCTTCTATGTTGAGTTGTGAAACTCTGAGTGAAAAAATCAAGGATTACAAAATGGAGGCCAAGGTGCATGGGGTGGACATGCATCGTCTTGATATCAATAAATCTAAGGTCAATTTTGAATTGATTGGCGATATGATTTATTATGGGTTTTCAAAGGTGAAGGGAATAGGAGACAAACCAGCAGAAAAGATTGTCGCTGGGCAACCTTACAAATCGTTCGAGGACTTTTTGTATCGTTGCACAACTGACTCATCTATTTTGAAACCAATTCTTGGTTTGCGTTGTTTTCGTGATCGTGATCCAGTTGTGCTTTGGAAGTTTGCTGATCATTTCAAAGACTGCATGAAAAAGAATGACGATAAAAAAAAGCGATATGAAAAGTCGTTGGAAAAGTATGAAATGGAGTTCAAGGAGCTTGTCCCATCTGATACTAGACTTTTGAGTGATTTTTCCGGCGATCAGCCTTTTGATGCTGATGAATGGAAAAAGTACGATGTCAACGAACTAGTGGATGTGGATCAAGAAACTGAGTGCGAGCAGTCCGAGGGAGGCGAGGCAAGGATCGTTAAGGAAGAAGTGACAGTTGATGATACTGATGTGTTGGTTGAGCGTGAAGTCACACGCTATTTCAAGATTGTAAAAATCAAAAAGCCTAGAAATGTTTTGGTGCAATTAAAGAAGTTGTGGAAGAAGCGAAAGCTGACCATAGATCGCCGTATGAATGCGACTTTCAAGGAATTGCCTCAGTTGGTTGAGTTTAATGGTGATGAGCATCAAATTGATGATAGTCTTTTGAAGGAATTGCGTGATCCGGTCCAATGTGAGCAGCTTTATTATGGATGGGCTTGGATACATGAATTGGAGCGCAGTCCAGACTACAAGGGGAATCTGACTTTTGATGCTCTTCGCAACAATATTGATCAAGTTGCAGGTCCTGCGGAATTACAGATTAAGAAAAGCGCATCTGTAAAGAGTCAGAAGGGAACGACATATAGGCAGATAATTGCTGAGGATGTGACTGGACAGGAGAATAAGATCAATATTTGGGCCGAGGATTGGGGGCGTTGGGCAGAAGAATTTAAAGTTGGTAACTTACTTAGAGTACGGATACAGCCTCCGTCTGGCGGGTTCAATACTTTTACTTTGGAATCGAACCAGCTAGGCAAATACCGTGGCAGCAAAAAATATCGGGACAAGGATGATGATCCAAGGGTTTTTGTCATGCAATTTGGCAAGAAAGAAGAGGAAAAATTTCTTAGCGACGAGGAGGCATTGTTACAGTTTTCGGCTTGTAAAATGAAAGAGAAACCATGAGTGAGTTGGTTATAGATGAAAGCAATTTCTCCCAATATTTCAGAGATTGCCGTATGCATCGTCCAGAGCGTGGAGATGTCATGGCTTGTTATATTGCTGTTGCCGAGTTTGTTGATGGTGCGATGAAAAAGGATGTTATTGAGTTGTTGTTAAACCATGAGAAGGCTTTGGCAGCTACCAGAGTCCTAAGGAAGCTTGGTTGCGCCAAAGAAAGAGATGCCATTAGAATCTGTCGTGAAATTGCTGAAGATTTGGCAAATGGCATGAACAAGGAAGAGGTTGAGAACAAGCCTTATGAGTATGAATTAGAGGCTTTTTATTATACCAAGAAGGAATATGTTCCAGTTGATGATTCTCATTGGTCAATAATTAGCCTTAGCAATCTCGATCAATTCTTGGACAAGGAAAAGAAGGTGCAGATGTCTGCCAAATTTGTCCGTAATGAACACCCTAGTCAGGATAATGTTTCTGATGAAGCGCAAGTATAATGAGACGATTTTTATAGAAACTCCTTACAGGCCTGAGTTGGGTTCATTTTCCAAACCTAAAGGCTTGATCGAAGGTCGCTACAAGATTGATCATTGGTTTTATTGCCGTGAGTTGTTCCACAATATTTTTTTCAGAATCAAAATGCTCTTTTTTTCGCATGGCGCTAATAAAGGCGCTCATGTCGCTGCTTTCATGCAGGAAATTGAAAACAGGCTGAATGTGGTGCCAAGGTCGGAATATGGACCGACCCAAAGAAAAAATATTATGTGGATAAAACCTAGCAAATGGTGGCTTCAATATTCGATGCGAAGGTCTTTGTTTACAATTTTGTTGCGTACTGGAATTCATTACAACGCTACTAAGAAAAACTTTGATGAAGCAGTCTTAGCTCAAAAATATCTTAAAAGCACGCCTTATGCTTTTGAAAGATTTATGGCTGGGTGTACAAAGTATGTTGGTCACAAAAGAGGCTGGTACAAGCAGTTTTTTCACTTGAATCCCAACAAGAAAGAGATAGATAAATTGTTGGTAAAGCCTAAATAAATAATTTTCTACATATATAAGTCGTAAGTATAACCTAAGGAATTTTTATGAACCCTACAAGCGATATGATGGACGACCTCAACAAGTACGCTGCCATCTGGGACAAGGCTGTTGCGAATGGGGTTTTTGACGATGCTTCCAAGCCTGTTGCCAAAAGGACTAGTGATTCAAACGGCTTTTTTGGCAACAGCATTAGCGACGACTATGACATGGACGGGCCTATCAACGAATAAATAATTTGCGACATATATAAGTAATAAGTTCAATCTGAGGAATTTTCATGAACACTACCAGCGATATGATGGCAGATATTAACAAGTATGCTGCAATCTGGGACAAGGCTGTTGCGAACGGCGTGTTTGACGATGCTACCAAGCCTGCTGTAACACAGCCCGGCGATGACGAGTCAACCGACTTTTTTGGCAATTACATGAGCGACGAATATGACATAGACAGACCCATGAATGAGGTAGATTGCAAGTATTGGGCCATGCTTTCTAAGAGTGCAGCCGATAGAAGCGCTTATGAACTCAAATTTAATGAGGAGCGCAAGGTCAGCAAAAAAGAGGCGAAAGCGGCTTCCAATAAGCTTGGCAGCACATTTAATCCTGTTTATTCCAACACTCAGGGCAAGGATCAAGATGTCATTGTCACCCAAAATTGGGGAGTTGGTGGCAAGAAGCTCAATGACTTGGAAGATTTGAAGAAGCGTCTTTATGAGTTGGAAGTCAAACTAAATTCGGCTGGGATTGTTACTGCTGATAAAAAGAAGAAAAAGAAAGATTCCGACGAGAGCACCATTCTAAAAGGACTTGCTGATCTCAAGGCCCAAATTGATGAACTTAGTAATAAACTTAATGGTAATCGCAACGACGAAAATTGATTTGATATAGCTTAAATCCTTACAATTGTTTGTACTATTGTGAGGATTTTTTTATGGCCGTTGCACCTTGGAAAGCATCCGAAGAAGTTCTTAATTTGCTGCAAAAAGTAAAGCAGAAGCACCATTCTCCTAGGTTGGATGGTGCTTCTGTTGCTATTTGCTTTATTGAAGCTAAGAGTTTTATCAAAAATAAGTTAAATCTCGGAAAGTTGAGCAAATTTGCTCCTACTGCTCGTTTGTATCAAAATATCAAACATGATTTTTGTTTGTGTATTCCATTCGATCTTTGGCAAGATGTTCTTAATGAAACGCAAAGAGATGCGTTTTTGGACCTGCATCTGACTCGATTGACTGTGGAGTATGTTCCTGAAACCGTAGAGGAAAATGGCAAGAAATTTAAAGTGACCGATGATTGGGGTAGAATCAAGTACACAGAGGAAGTGAAGTACGACGAGGAGGGAAACCCTTTCTGGAAGATCGAGCCTTTGGATTTAGAAGTTTTTGCCAAAAATGTGAGTAGATATGGATTGTGGCAAGAGGAATTGGTTTCTTTAAGTGAAGCCATTAAAGCAAGCGAGGGTAATGATGGGGCGCTCCAAACTGATTGAGATAACTGTTTTGGGCGTGTGGTTATTAATTGCGGTTTTGTTCTTTTTTAAGACAAAATTACCACATAAAGATGAAATAGTTTTGCCAGAGGGTTTGAATACAGACACTCTTTCGAGTGTCGATAAAGGCAAGGATTTCGACCTGCGCAAAATAGTTTTGATGGAGGATGGCAGGTTTGATTTGACATTGAAAGACGATACCTCCAGCAGAATTCTTGCTGACCTGACAGTACAAATTGTTAAGGGATCTAGGGGAAAGGTTTTGGATTTCTTGAATATCATCACGAAACCGAGAGTTCTATTGAGGGAAAGAAAGTTTGATGGCAAGTGGCTGGTAGATGTTTTTGTTGTCGCTGATGGTAAAGAAATGAATCTTGCAGACTGGTTGAAGGATAACAATTTAGCTTACAAATGACTATGATATTGCATGGAAAACAATTTTATAATCCGTTGTCTTAAATGTAGATGGGCACAGTTGACTACTGGTTTGCCTGACGACTTGAAGGGTTTGTACGAGGTAGCAAATAGTTGTTCCAAATGTGGTAAACCCAGAGAATTTCGCTGCCCAAAATGTGGTCGTAATTCAAAAATGACTCGAATTCGTGGTGGTGGTCATACCGCTACAGAACAAAAAAATCCCGAGTAAAACTATGAAATTCTTTGCTTCTTGTTGCCGAACATCCGGTAACGGAAAGCTCATAAATGAACAGATGCTTGAAGAAGTGAAATTTTATCGTCACAAGTTCAATAATCGACCCATACCTCAGAATAAGAAAAAAATTCTAATAATCACCTGTTTCACAGAATTTGGCTGTGAATCTATGAGTTTAATGTATTGCATACCCAAGGCAATTGCTCACAATCCCGGCGCTTATGTGATTTGCGCTGGTTGGTGGGGTAGGGCCTATTTGTATAAGCATTTGGCAGATGAATTCTGGGAGATTCAAGAGTCTGCCATGTTTATGAGGGACTACGCAAATGCTTTCATCAACACATCAAGAAATGTTCGCAAAATTGAAAAACTTCTTTCAAATTACGGTTCGGTTTTTAATGGCGAGAAGATGGGTCATTTTTGTGTCGCCAACCGCTGCAATATCTGCAAAAAAATGTGGAACAGCGATGAATTTCAAGAGTGTTGTGAATCTTGTTATTCTACAAATATAGAACGAGCTATTTTTGCAAACATAAGATACAGTAAAAAATTTGCAGTACAGGTTCCACGACCAAGTCTGAAAGCTATGGAATCAGTAAAAAAATATCTGAAACCGAAATCTGTTGGCATATTTGCACGCAATAGAAAGTTATATGGCAGAAATTTGGATAGCAATTTTTATTTAAAGCTGATTCGATTGTTGCAAGACAAAGGTTACAATCCTATTTGGCTTGGCGAAAAACAAAGTATTTTGCCTTGTCCAGCAGATGATATTTTAGATTTTAGCAACTTGCCTGAAGCAAGAAATCTTGAACTTACTTTGGCTTTGATTGCCAATTTGGAGTTTACCATACAGTTTTGGACTGCCAGCACACGACTTGCATCGATGGTGGGAACGCCTTGGATGTTGTTTGAAACACCGGATCAGATTGTAGGAGCGGGCCAAGAAGGTAAAAGAATTGCTCTTACTACTGATGAAAATAAGAAAAAATTGATATTATCTCATTATTTTAATGTAGTTGAAAAACCAGAAGAAGCTTATGGTCTGATAGACAGGGCTATTGAAGAAATGAAAAATGATAATTGGGATGACATTGTCGGATTAGTAGAATATCCCAATATCATACAGGAAAGTTTGAAGAAACAATTAACTTGGAGGGACTTGTGAGTTCCCTAGTAGAATTTTTAAAGCGTGCTGCTGAAAGAAATGGTTTTCGCAGAGATCGTTTTGATGAAAAGCGAATACCAACTGATTTCACAAATGTATGTATTTTGCCATTTTTTGGCGATTTGCGTGGCAGCATGGTTCTCAGTTCTTTCTTGTTGAAAAGATATCGGGAAGAAGTCCGTGGCTCCAAGTATTTCATTTTGGCATCGTGGCCGGGACAACAAGGTTTGTTTCCTTTTGTTGATGAATACTGGTCATTCACCGATGAAGCCGTACTCAAGAAATTCTTCGGAGACAGCGAGGGGTTCAGAAATAAATCAAATTTTTATACGATTTATTGTCGGAATTTAAATGAGTTTTTTAGAGATGTTATTGATTTGAGTGATGTTGAAAAATATTACAGAAATGGTTTTACAAATTATTTTTTTGAAAAATTCAAGGATACAAAAAGATTCCTGCCTTTTGTTCCGAGTGTTTCTATTTTGGGTAGGGATTTTAATCGAGAGCTTGCAACAAGATCGGGCTACAAGGTTTTTATAAATCCAGCGATATACAGCAGATTTTGGCATAACGGCATCAGCGATTCTATTCGTGTTCAGAAAGAGTTTTACATTGAATTGTGTAAGTATCTCTTACAGAACCAAGTGATGCCTGTGATTTGGCAGCATAATCTTGCTTATGATTTGGTTGCAGAATTGTCTGATTCTTGCATTATGTTGAGAGAAAACGATACGATTCGTGTGCTTTCTGCCATGAGGGCTTGCAGTTGCGTTTTAGACACCTTTAACGGAACTTCAAGATTGGCTCTTTTTGCTAGATCACCATTTTTGTGTGTCGATGAGCGTTCAAGATATGCGGGCACCAAAGAATTCGAGATAGATGATTTGTGTGCAGATAAGTTACCACATCAATATATTTTTACTTTTTCCACTATCTTAACTGAAGGAAAACTATCTTTCTGGGAGCAGGATATTTTTCCTACCATCAAGCGAAAGTTGGATGGTTTTCTTCCCGGTTTGAACAGGGACGCTTTGCCCCCTACGGCAGAATCACATGAGTTGGTGCCATATCACCATTTCGTGCAGCCTAAGAAGAAAAAGAAAATGGGTATGCGATTTATTAAAATTACACATGATTGAGGATTTGAAATGGCTTGTAGAGTTGAACTAAGAGATTTGCCTCCCAACCCCAGTTGGTATGAGCGTGAAGTTGCTTTTAAGAAGATGTTTTCTGCTTTTAAGAAGCAGGTTGCAGAAGCTGGCATTTTGCACGCCTATAAGGAGCGTGAGTTTTACGAGAGTCCCGGTCGGGAGCGCCGTAGAAAGAGCCGTGAGGCCGAGAATCAGCGTATGAAAGAGAAGTTGCGTGAGAACTTCCCAGAGCGTAGAAAGCCCAAGAAGAGCGACAATAAAAAGCCCAAAAAGCAAGGTGAGGCATGAGTAAGAAAGGCACGATTATGAGTCTTTCAATCGATTCTGACATTCAGGAGCGAATGAAAGCTGTTGCAAAAAAGAGAAACATCAGCGTTTCTAAGTTGATTCGTGATTTGGCTGAAAAAAATCTTCCTGTTGATGAAAACGAGGAAACCGATACTGTTATTTTTAAGATTCCCGCTGCTGCCAAGGTAAGTACAGATGTCTTAAAACAATGGTTTCATATTCGTGTGGACGCTGTAGTAAAGGCTTTGATTTTATAAATGGCAGAACCTCTTGTAATTTTGCCTGCTGAAGAGATTCCAAAAGCTAAGGATGCGCTTTTGGATGATCCCATGTCCTTATTCCGTCTCGCAGCCAATATGGAGCCTGTCTGTGAAAGGGAAGAAGGAATCGGCTTGTCAGCAGTTCAGGTCGGGGTGCCTTTAAAATTTTTCATCATCAAAGTGGGTCGAAATTTTGAATATTTTGTAAATTGCGAATATGATGGTGTTGGTGAAAAACAAAAATCTATTGAAGGATGCTTGTCTTTGAAAAAAGAGGATGGATCGTTCAGGCGATTTGAAGTAGATCGTTTTTCTGCTATAAAATTGACAGGCAAGCAGTTGAAAATCACAAACACACCATCTGTTGTTTTAGAAGATGTATCAAGGTTGGAGATTGGACTGCGAGCTATTGTTTTACAGCACGAAATTGATCATGGCAACGACATTTTGATTAGTCAAATAGGCAAAGAAATTGAATTTTTAATGTGAGGTCTTTCGATGTTGAGTTTGAAACAACTTAAAGATGTTTGCTTGTTGGACGACAGCACAAGTGATCGCTGTAAGTATTTGTCTCAGGACGAAAACGATTCCTCAAAATATTTTTGCCTCAAGCTTTCTAGCAAAGGTAGGGAAATTGATGAAGAAATCGAGTCTTATTTGAATGATATTCGCAAGAGAGGCAAAGATCCAAGAAAAGATAATTTGCCGCTTAGTGACAATTGTCCCGGCTATCCTGTTCTCAGAAATATAGAGCAGGGATACGATTACGATTGAATTTCACAAACAAATTCCTCGTGTTTGTAATTTGTGAAACTTCGTTGATGTCTGACTTCAACATGAATAGATGTTTGTAGCATTTTTTGAACCTCTAATTTCAGTTCATTTTCTTTTTCTGCTGTGAGCGGAGGAGATACGATTTGAAGCTCAAGAAAATCCAGTTTTTTCTGTATGGCTTTGAATTGTTTAATTCCGTATTTTTCATTGAAGGTAAGACTGCCTAGTAGGGGCCATTTCTTTTGCCCATTGGGCATGACAAAAAAGTTTCTAACTCTGCCATAAATTTTTGTGATGGTTTGTAGTGATCGGCCACAAGCACACGATCCTAGCAATGCAACATCTCCATTTTTATATCTTTTAATATAAGGATTTGTCATGGTGGTTAGAATAACTTCGTCGTTATCGGTCGTCTCAATTACTTGATTTTCCATGACATGGTAATTCTGCTTGTTTGATGGGCATTGTATTGCGATATTTCCACATTCTTCGCTGGAGTAGGCAGCAGCCCCGTTTTCGCCTGTGCCTTTGGTGTCGATGAGATTTGTTAATCTGGTCAAATCCAATTGTTTTAGAATGCTAGGAGTACAATGGATGTAATGGGGATTCTTTTTCTCTAGCCATGTTTGAATTTCATCTAGTGTTTTATATGGAAAATGATAGCACTTGCCTTGATTGCTTGCCAAACTCAGAGGAAATCCCCAAGTTTCAGATTCTTTTTCCTCGAAAATATTTGGCTTGATAATGGCAAGTGTTTTTGACAAATCCCATTTGCGCCACTTTAGTTCTCGCAAGTTTGTGGCAATATACCAAATGTAATCATCGATAGTTTTTTCAACGGTAACGGGTTCACCGGTCGAACCAGAGCTTCTTGTCTGATAAAACAAGCTCTGCATTTTCATGTTTCTAAGATCATCTCTAGTGATTATCGGCAAGTGTTGAAGTTTTTCTACATTTGGAATGTAGTTGTACTGCGTTGTTTCAAAAGCCTCTAGTAGCTTTTTTGCTTCTACTGCAACATCAATCTTCATTTTGAAAATCCCATATGAAAAAACTGTACTCTGCAAATTTGATTGTTTTGGACGGTTTGATTGATAAAGTGTTTTCGTCTGCAAAATAATTTGCAATTTTCATGGTGGGCAATTTAAAGTTAAATGACCGGACAATCAATCTTTGGCAGCGATTTTGAGCCATTTTTAATACACCGTTGGCAAGTTCTTCTGTGAAATTAAGAACTCCATCTCCAATAATGTTTGTATAGTTTTCCGTATTCAATCTCCAATCTAGCTTGATTACCGTGGGAGAAGCAAACCACGGATCGTGATCCATTTGTTTATCGCTAAGTTTCAATAATAAATGTGTGCAGCCCAACAGTAAGGTTGTGCCTGCAATTTTGTTTTGATAATAAATTTCAACATCGTGTTGATTTGGAGAATATGGAGGAGTCAATTGAGTCCTCCAATATTCTTTATCGACATAGTGCATGTTGTTTTATTCTATGTATTTCTTTAAAAGGGAATAAACCTGTTTTGCATTATTTGTTTTAATAGCCTCTTTTAAAATAGCGTCATTTAACTCAGGATCATTCAATTTAGCTATTTCTTTGGCCATGACCTCTGCGGTCTTTTCGGATTTGACAGCCCTGTCTCTGTACCAGAAAAGAAGCATGGCGATGACGATAATTGAGAAGACAAAAATTAAAGCTCCGTCTCCTTGAATGATTTGAACACCTGTATTTTCATTCCTTGAAATTGCTGCGTTAATGTTCAGCATTCCATTTTGAATTTCTTTCAGTTTGCTGTTTTGCACTTGGACATCTTGTCGCAATTTTCCTATTTCAGCTATAATGCCATTTTGGTTGGTTTTCATATCTTCTATTTTACCGTTATTGTCTATTCTGGGCTGATTTCTCGGATTGAAATTTGAACATCCAGACAACAAAAGTAAACTGCACAATATGGCTAATTTTCGCATCGTACCCCCGATTTATGTATTTACGATTAGTTTTTTTTGTGTTAGATTGGTCTGCCACTTTAATCCTTAACCCGTTGGAGGACGAAAGCATGGAAGTTTGCGATGCCGATGTCATGGATGATGAAGAGTGCGGAAATGGCGACTACCTCGGCCAATTGACTCTTGATCCTGTTAGAGAGAATAAGTTTTTTTACCAAAATCGTGAAATTGAAAAGGCCAAACATCACACGGATCGCTTTTTTGCCAATCATCGTTTGCACACGGGAGGCAAGATATCCAAGACTTTTTTGTATAATGAACGCAGAATGTACATGATTATGAACTATGATATCATGAGGGGAGTTTCTCATGCCTACAATCAGTTGGAGGCCGAGTTTGGATCGCCTCCCAAGAGCATAGCAGAGATAACTCAAGACATTCGGCTTGTGTTGGATGTTCTTAACATGCTGTCTCGTTCTGGTGTGCCTCAGGAGTATGCCGGGGGTATGCTTTGTGTTTATTTGGAATTAGTTGAAGGTGTAGCGTTTTGAATCGTGATTGGCTGTTTCTCTCTAGGCAATATGAAACTTATCAGTTGCCTAGAGAGAAACTTTATTTGTTAAAATATTTTGATTCGCCAATTCAGGAGGCATTTCTTAAATATTTTTTTCTTTTTGGTGACACGGAAAACTTTGTAGATCACACAGGCTTTTATTGCCAAGAGCGTTGGGTAAAGCTTCTTCACAAAAAGCTTCGTATTTTGCAAACCGCCAACGCCAAAGCCCGAGCAGAAATAGACTTGGCTGGATTGGTTCTTATTGAAACAGGTAAATTTAAATATAAGCTCTAGAGCGCTAAATATGGTATGGCACTCATATCATTTAGCGATTACAGGAAAAAAATTGACGAGGCGAGCCCAACAACTCGTCTTCGCAATGGCATCATGATGGGAGCTTATCCCATGACTGCTGCTGGAATGTCTCGTTCAACTCCAAGTCCTGCCTTTGTTCAAAAGGCAATTGACACATTCGGAGCTCCAGAGCACCCTAATAAGAAAAAGCGCAGGAAGAAAAAACACAAGAAAAAACAGGACTGAGATGAAGTTGTTCAGCGAATGGTTGGTTGACAAGTTTGATGAAGCGGTTCGTCGTAAAAAGCGCATCGGTTTTAAAAAGCGTTTGCCCTCTGCTGATATCAGCATGGATGCTTGGATCAAAGCTGTAGAGGCTTTGGCCAAAGACCTTGAAGAGTACAAGAAAGCCAAAAAGATTGCTGATCAGAAGGCTAAGGAGCAAAAGCAAAAAGATTTGCAGAAGGCTAAGGAGCAAAAGCAAAAAGATTTGCAGAAGGATAAGGAATTGGCCAAAAAACCTAAGCCTGAAACTGTCAAGGGTTTAAAAAAGCCTGAAAGCGAAAAAGATACACAAACTGTTGGAAAAGATAAGCTGGAAAATAAAGATAAGAAGCAGCTTCCCAAAAAAGCTCCACGCAGCGCTTATAATAATAAAGGACGGCGTGGAGATCGGTAAATGTCAGAAGAATTAGACAGATTAATGGGTTTGTCTGAAAATGTCGTGATCTCCGATGATATGCTTCAAAAAGCGTCAAAAGATTCCCACCGTAAACTTATTGTAAAGCACTCCCAACAGAAAACATATGTGATTGTGGTTGCTGTTGACCAAGATGTCGCTAAGAATTTCATCAATAAAATAAGCTGCAAAAGAGGCGTGCCTTTGGGTGGTTATGTCTATGATGCTCAGTCCGATGCCTATTACATAGACTGTGCTGATTATTTGCATTTGGGATATGTTCCTTTTTCTTTAATTGTAACTATGTCTGAAGTGGATGATTGGGAATTGCAAATTCCTATGCCAGAAATTGTCATCAAGAAGTATTTGAGCTCCTTGCAAAAAAAAGAACTTCGTAATTTTAAAAATCATTTTAAATCTGAAAATTTTTCTATCCATTACATTCAAATGGTTGATCCCAATTGAAAAAAAATATGCTACAAATTGATAAGCATGACTATTGGATGGCGATGTGTTGCTTGTTTGCTTCACGGTCGCCTACTAGCCATTCTGCTTTAATTGTTGAATTCGACGGCAATTTGATATCAGTAAGCGATAACAGACCATCAATTCCCGATCTTTTTTTGGTGTCGAGTGAATTTACCGCTATTCTCAACTGCAATTCTAATTTGCAAACCGCCACATTGTACACCACTAGACCTCCAAGTCCTGCTGTTGTTGAGCTTGCGGTTGCCAAGCAGGGTTTAAGGAAAATAGTTTTCTTGTCTGATGGAACAGATTTAGTTTTTCCCGATAATTTTAAAAATGGCACTTATTTTGAAGTTATCAAATTTGAAGGAAATCTCAATTGGGTCAGGGATTATGTTGATTCTTTCGATTATTTGTCGAATATGACATAAATAATATATGAGTTGCAATTCACCTATTTCTTGTTCATCTACAACTCCCTCTGGTTGTGCCGATCAGTATGGATGTATCAGCGGAATTTGTCCAGATTTTACGATCCGTAGGCATGATACAAAGCCAGAATTCAAAGTTCGTATTGATGATTGCGATGGTCCTTTGGATTTGGAAGATTTAGTTCTTGAGGCCTCAATGTGGGCCAAGGGTAAGTTAAAAATATCTTTGGATACGGACGATACTGTAATTGCTCTTGCCGATGGTATTGGTTTCAATCAGATAATGGTAGACGATGTCATTTATATGGATCAAGCTAGATTGCCTGAGAAAATGTTAGTGACTGGCTTTGATGAACCTAACAGGTTGGTTCATGTAGAAAGAGGCTATGGTGACACTTCAGTTCAGGCATGGAAAAAAGGCACTCCTCTTCGCATCATGAAGTTTGTCAATAATTCCGCAAGCACAGAAATGGTTTATCAAGATATCTTAGAAATTGATGGAACCACTACTTCAGATGTTTTAACTGATAGTTTTTTGATTTATACTTGGTCTGCAAACGATACTTGCCTTCCCGGTTGCTATTACATGGAATTTAAGTTAATGAAAATGGTGGAAGCCTTGATGAGGGCTCAGGTTTCTGTGCCAGATGATGAAATACCTGAAGAAATTGCAGCAAATGATGTAGTGCCCAATTTTACTGATCCTAGCCTTACTCCTACTGACTTTGGATGCGATAAGGCAGCGGAAATTGAATGGATAAGAAGATTTCCAGTTGATTCCGAAGGATTTTATATTAAAATATATAATTCACCCACCGTGGATGATTGATTCTGACTTGTAAATAAAATTATAATTAACTGGGAGTTTGACCAAAAGATATATGATGAATAACCCGAATTTTGGCAAAAGGCTTAGCAGGGACTCACGGCAGGAAAATGAACACAGAATAAATTGGCAAATCAGAGTGCCACAGGTGCGAGTTGTTCGTGAAGAGGAACAACTCGGATTAATGTCTACCGATCACGCACGAAGGTTGGCAGAGGACGAAGGATTGGATTTGGTTGAAATTGCTCCGACAGCAAAACCGCCAGTTTGTCGCATCATGGATTATTGTCGATACAGATACGAACAAAACATCAAGAAGAAGGAAAATGCTAAAAAGCAGAGAGAATCTCATGTGCAAATGAAAGAGATTCGTTTGCGACCCTTGATTGCAGACCATGACACCGAGACAAAAATCAATCAAGCCAAGAAGTTTTTGTCTGATGGTTGTAAAGTCCAATTTAATTTGCAATTCAAGGGCAGACGGGAGTTGAGCCATAAAGAACAAGGTTTTGTGGTGATGCATAAAGTTATGGAATCTCTTGAACAAGCAGGTGTCTGCGAAAAAAGACCTACTATGGAAGGAAACAGGATAGTTTGCTTCTTCACGCCTAAAGTTTGAGGTGTATATGTTTGATGATGCAATCAGTTATGAGGCAAGAAGCTTTCAAGCTGAATTTTTAAAGAGATTGCATCGAGTTGGTGGTTATCGCCATGATCCCCAAATTCCCGCATTACTAGAAAAATTACAGAATACGGAAAGCACTATCCTTGAATTTGCCTTAGGCGATTACGGCAAAGTTTTGTCTGGTTTTTGTGAAACCTTGGACCTAGAACATCCAGATATTGCATCTTTTTTTGATGGGTTTTTTTGCGATGACAATCTGTTTGCTCAGCGATGTATGGAATTGATTGAATTGGCCAAGATCGCTAAAGATGCTAATTTCAAAACTATTTTCCCATTAATTGGGAAAATGTTGTTGGAAGAATCGATTGAAAAAAATATCTTGAAAAGATTAGATGCTACCAATCAATGCAAGTTTCATGTGCGCTTGATAAAAGATTCTGCTCGGCGTGAAGAAATCAGATGCACTAAGAAGATGCAGGTAATTGATTTGCAGGCTTTGCAAAAAAAAGGTGAAGAAATTTGGAATTCACAGCCCTCAGACTTCAAAAAATTTCTTAGATTTGATGCAGCTTACACAGCCGAATTGCGTCAGGCAGAAAGAAAAATGCGTCGATATGAGGAATTGGGTTGTTCCTCATTAGCAACCGAAATTAAAAAGAGCATAGCTTCATTTCGTGACAACATGGACCAGTCTTACTATGGTTTCAACCGTATCACGATGACCAACATATCGATCATTCTTGCTAAGTCTTTGGGATTTCGCTACAATCCCAAGAATTTCGATTCAGTTAGTTATATGACTCGTTTTGAACCGATGATTTCTGTTCCAAAAAGTTTTTTCAATGGGTATAATTTTGATCCTATAACGACCCCTGAGTACATTCCTGTCAGTACATCAACAATTTATTGGCAATCTAGGTCTGATTTTTATGCGTATGAACCTAGGGTTTATCCTTTGCATGAGTTGCAATCGGTTATGCCCAAGTCTGCATCCGAAATAATTGATACTCTGGAAAATTTTCCAGATGCTGAAGGTAGACCTATTTTTGATCATTTTGGAATTATTGTGCCGGGCATATCATATATCTTTCATCATTTTGTTAACACAGAAGGCTGTCTTGAGTCTTACAACTCGTCCGAAGAATGCTGTAAGGCTATGGACAGATTGTTCATTCAGAACAAATTTTTTTATCCTGTCATAGTTGGCGAGAAAGACGGGAAATGTTTTTTTGTGTCGTATTGGATGTGAGGGATTTATGAAATACGAATTTACCCGTGATCAGCTTTTGGAATTTTCAAAATTGGTTTTTGAGAAAGCAATCAACAGTTATCTTGATTTAAAAGAAGTGACTTGCGAGTCATTGCTGGACAAGTTTTTGGAAGATAAAAAAAGTATCATGCCTCTTACTCATTTGAGTATGAGCCCCATAGTCACGGTTGATGGAACCTATTTCTATAGTGGCACAAATGTAGTGGTTACGAATTCGCAGGATTCGATTTTTTCGATACCCTAATAAGAAAGGTTTGGTAGAGATGGCTAAGAGCAAGATTTTGACTCCTTCCGGTGAGATTTTTGGCACGGATTTGGTTCCTGTAGGCTCCAGAATCCCCAAGCTTAGTGAGTGTGTGCCCTGTGGCGCTCAAGTGCTTGTTGAAATTCTCACTCCTCAAGAAATGATGGGAACGGATTTGACCGTATCTGATAAGTTGGATTTGAAAGTCCCTCTTCAAGGTTATGTTCGTGCTGCTGGTCCTAGCTTCAATAGTGAAAGTTGGGGTTTTTGCATTGGTAATCGAGTTTTGATTTCCGGTGGTGGCGTTATGGCTCCCAATTATGACGGTTGCCACAGAGACCGATTCTTCATGGAACCTCACGCAATCAAGGCTGTGCTGGTTGAAGAATGAAAGACCTGTACGCAGTCCTTGGAGTTTCAAGAAATGCTACCAAAGACGAAATTTTAAAAGCTTATCGCAAAGGGGCAAAGACGCATCACCCGGATGTAAATCCGGGTGACCCCGATGCGCCACGCCGTTTTGGCGAGATACAAGAATCTTACGATATTCTATCCGACCCGAAAAAACGGGCGGAATATGATGCAAGTGGCAGCAGGATGAACTTTCGTCGTCGTGATTCGGGAATGGGAAACCCGTTCAGCGATGTGATGAATGATTTTTTCGGTAACAACACATTCCGTGGTAGAAATGTACAGATAAGGTTAGAGATTGATTTAGAAGAAGCCTATACAGGCTGCAAAAAAATCATCAAAGTCAAAAGCAAAAATAAATGTGAAACCTGCAAGGGACAAGGAAGCGTCAGTACAGATGTGTGTCAAGCCTGTAAGGGCGAAGGTTTCATCAAGGTGCAAAATGCTCCTTTTGAGTTTAGAAAAAGCTGTGGCGATTGCGACGGTAGTGGCAAGGTCGATTTAAAACCTTGTGACGATTGTCAAGCCACAGGAACCAAAGCAGGCTATGTAGAGCGTGAAATCGAAGTCGAAGTTCCTATGGGCATGGATAGCGGTATGCAAATCCGCTTGCCGGGATATGGCGAAGAGTCTATCAAGGGTGGAAAACCGGGCGATTTGGTTGTTTTTATAGTCGTCAGGGATCATGCTCTTTTTCAAAGAGATGGAATTGACTTGATGATTGATATTCCTGTTTCTTTTACACAGTTAGCTTTGGGTTGCGAACTTGAAATTCCCACTTTGGCAAATGAGCGTTTAAACATCAAAGTGCCAGCCGGTACGCAATCCCATAGTAAATTTAAGCTTAGAGGTAAGGGTTTGCCTGTTCCCCAAGGATTTATTGGCGATCTTATAGCAACCGTCAAAGTTGAAATTCCGAAAAATACAAACAAGGATTACGAAGACGCTTTAAAAAATCTTGTAAATTTTGAGCAACAAAATATTGGCCCCAAAAAAGAGCTTTGGCTAAAAAATATGTCAAAAGCCAATAGATAACCGTAAAGGATTTTCTTCATTCAGGGGTAAAAATGAACAATATAAACAACAAGTTTTTTTGGGTTGTCGTTGCCTTGACCGGCTTTATGCTTGTCGTGGGCGTTGGTGGCAAGTTTTTTGTTGACAGAGTTGCTGATGTTGTTGTGGAAAAACTTAAGAAGAAATATAGCCCTTCTCCCTATGGTCCGGGGCTTGATCCAGACAAAATCGATGTTTCCAAGCTTCAAGGCAACTAGAAGACCTGACAACTTTGTATTGGCGACGGCTTGTCCGAGTGATCTTGTGGCAATCTGAATAGTTTGGCTACCATCGTTTTACCAATTACCGGCACGCCTTTTATTCTTTTGAATTCATCGTTTGTAAAAAACAATTTTGAACCATCATCCAACTGCACAAAGATTGGATTTTTTTTGTTAATCAAAATAATTATTTTACCTTTTTTGGTTACCGATGGAATATCGAGTTCCATATTAGGAATTTGAAACTCTTTTGCCCAAGAATAATCTTCGACGCAAATTGCCCCATATTTGACAAGTCCGTCTTTAATATTCACATATTCTTGAAAATTGTTAATCATCACTACTCTTTTAAATATATTATCTTACAGGGTTATTTAGCAGACAAATGGAAAGAAAATACAATATTACATCCGGTTCAGTAGTTATGTCGATGGTCTTTACGGTCCAAAAGGTTGATACTTCTGACGAGTTGCTGACCATACATGCAGCAGTTGATATGGGCAATGAAAAAGTGTACTTTGTTGGTGATCAAATACCGGATATCGATTACAAGGATTTAGAGCTTGAGATTTTGCATTTTATTCAACCACAATTGACCGAGGGTCCAGAATTATCGCCTGATATTCTTGCTCGAGTCGCTGAAATTCGTAGTGGGCAGTTTGAAGGTAAGAATATTCGACAGTTTTAAGGAAAACATGGCTACAAACAACACAGAATCAGTAAATTTCAAAATTACCGCTACAGGCAATTCAGATGCCGATGAAAGAAAGCCCTGCAACCTGCACAGGTTGACTTTGGAAAAAGTCCATAAATGGCTGGATGCTAGAGAATTAGACGAGGCGACTAGAAAGCGCCTCAAGAAAATGTGCAGTACATATCCAGAAGAGGCATTGGAAAATTGGTTGAATAATTTTACAATTCATTTATCCAGAGCTCGTCAGTATCTTGCCAAAAACACCAAGCCTAAGACTGTAGAAGAAAGTTTTGAGGATGTTTTTCCAGAATTGATTAAAGACAATCACACAAACCCCGGTGCAGTCCCACATGTCGAAGAATTTGAATAACAGATTACACGGTCACAAAGTGGATGTTCAAATTGTGGCTGATAGTCCAGAATTTATACCAGAATACAAAACAGTTGGTAGTGCTGGCTGTGATTTAATGGCCAATATCCCAGCAGATGATACGGGTCGTCGTGTTGTCATGGTAATGCCAAACCAAGTTGAATGCGTAGATGCGGGATTCAGAATGGTTTTGCCTTTCGGTTGGGAGGCTCAAATTAGACCCCGTAGTAGTTTGTCTCTCAAAGGTTTGCAAGTCACTAATTCACCCGGAACGATTGATTCAGATTATTTGGGCAGAATCAAAGTGATCGTTAGCAACACCAGTAAAAACATCATTAACATTCAGCATGGCGAGAGATTTGCACAGATGCTTATCAAGCCTGTTTGGCAAATAAATTGGATTGCTGTTAATAAAATTGGCATCACTACAGAACGAGGCGATGGCGGTTTCGGATCAACTGGTTCAAAATAAGAGGAAACATGAAGATATTTGCTATTTTAAGCGTGGCTAGGCAGGTTCAAGGAGAATATGTTTGCATAAAAGCCGAAAAGGCTTTTTTGACGGCAACCAAGGCCGAAGAACATGCAAATAAGTTGTCAAAACAATTTGCCGAGACTATTTCTACGCCTGTTGGGCCTATAGAATGTGTTTGTGAGCGTGGCGTATTTGAATTAGATGTTGAGGAGTAAAAATGGCCGATCCTATTTCCGTACACAACCCTCTTGAGGGTGAGCGTCCTGAGTTAACTGTAAAACTGCACGAAAACACCGATGATCATATTTCAATCATCGTTGTTCACAAAGACAGACCAGAATATCTGAATATTTGTTTGCAATCAATTGCAGTAACAAGCTTCAATAACAATTACGAAATCATAGTTGTTGACAATGCTAGTGGCAAGGATTCACAGGAATTCCTCAAGGACATTCAGACTGAAGTCAAAGTTGTTCGCAATGATAAAAACCTCTTTTGGTCTGCTGCCTGTAACTTGGGCGTTCAAGCTGCCGACAAGAATAGCAAATATTTTCTGTTTTTGCATTGCGATGTTGTTGTACTCAATCCAGCATGGATTGATCTTTTGGTAAATGTCTCCGAGGCACAGCAAAGTGGTTTCGTGGGAATTGATACCCAAAGTTACATGATGGGAAATCAGAAGGTTGATTTCTTGCAAGAATATGTGTTGTTGATGACCCGTGATTGTTGGAATGATATTGGTCCTTGGCCCGAGCAATTACCGCAAGTCGGTCCTTGTTTCATTATGACCATGAAAGCACAACAAAAAAACCATAAGCCTCAGATCATGAAGAACCAGATCGTTCATCATTATAGAATTTTTAGCATGGACATTTCCGAGTATGAGAGGATGACCGAACAGGCTATGGTGACCTTGCCAAAGTTGCTTACCGATATTCAGGCAAAACCAGTATGAAAGCAACATTTAAGAATGAAGTAGCTGCGGTATTTGACGATGTCTTTGAGCCAGACATCTACAAATACTTCATCAGTTTTTTCAATTCACAGAATTTTTCATTTCGTAGCTCTGGGCCTTGGCATAAAATTTGGAAAATTAATGACGGTGAATTTTTAGCTGGTCAGGAAGTTTCCAGCACGCAGATGCCTTTGAACAATCCTTATGATTGGCTCTACACTCAGATTCACGGACTTGCCACTAATCACCTTAAAGACATCGTTGGAGAGGAAGGCAAAGATTGGTGTGAGATCGCAATTAGACCTTACATTTATCCCGCTGGAACTAAAATTTCTTGGCATGATGATTACGGTTATACTGCTGCTTGTATTTTTTATTGCCACCAAGAGTGGAATCCATTCTGGGGTGGTGAATTGATGTTGGCCAATACTCCACCTCATGATGTTCTTGATACAACTGTTGGAAACGATGACAGTATCAATCGTTTATACAGCAAGCAGTTACTAAATCACTATGGCTTTGGAATGTATTTTTCACCCAATCCCAATCGTTTGCTTTTCACCAAGGGTGGCGTTTGGCACGCAATTAATCGTGTAGATCAGTCTGCTGGCGACAATATTCGTGCATCCGTGGTTGCTTTTTTCAGGAAGACTCCTTGTCAATCAATGGAGCAACCTTCTCAGTCATAAATTTGTGCCACTCTGGATTGTTCCAGATGACCGGCGCATGATTTGAGTATGTTGCTGCATAACTCATGCAAAAAACTTCTTCGTCATTTTGTTTCAAGGCCTCTTTTTGAGCTTTTTTATCAAATTTAGACATTTGTTCTTTTTTGGTTCTCGCAACTAATTCCGACCACTCTTTTCGCAATTTTGCCGACATCAAATATTCCCAGACTAAATGTGCAATTTCATGAAGAGTGGTGAAGCTACGACTGTAGTTCCAAGGGGCTGCTACAACGATTTTATCTTTGTGAATATATCCTATGTGTTGGTTGTCACCATTGAGTGTGTTGCCGGGGGTGTATCTAAATTTGTAACCTTGCAATAGTTTTCTGTGTCCAGCGGGTAAGATGGATAACAGCTTTTCAACATTGCGTTTTTCTTCAGATTCTAAAAATTGTTTAAAATTCATCCCTGCCCCTTTTTATTTTAAATTATTTATACAAATTTGTCACTAAATTTATAATATCATGGGCCGTGAGGCGGGAACCGATTGCCCTAATTATCGGGATTTTTTTGTGTTTCTACTAAAAACACAACGCTTGTCTCCCTGCGAATGGGTGTCGGGTAACGAAAATGACCCTAATAGTACGGAAAGCCTTGAAAGAGCAGCAATCTTTCAACTGTGATTTGAATGAAAGTCGTCCATGATTTGTAAAATCAGCCTTGTGCCGGAAAGTTTCTGTGGACTGTCAATAATTCAAAGGAGCCTTGTGGCAACACAAGGCTCTTTAAATTAAATGTTCTAAACTATAGATAAAGCATGGCAAAACAAAAACCAAAAAGAGTTGTAAAGCAAGAAAAACCAGCACCAGAGGCAGGCAGCAGAAGACCCTTCCATCTTGAGTTCAAAACACCGGCTCAAAAGATGGCGTGGGCAGCATTCGATCAACACGATGTGTTGTTCTTGCTGGGCGCTCCGGGTACGGGAAAGGCTTTAACATTAAATTCAAAGCTTTATACTCGTAATAGATACATTTTGATGAGAGATGTAAAAGTTGGCGATGAAATTGCCAATCCAGATGGTAATTTTTCTAAAGTAACAGGTGTTTTTCCTCAGGGAAAAAAGCAAGTTTGTCGAGTTCATTTTAGCGATGGTACTTATGTAGATTGCTGCGAGGAACACCTGTGGACGATTTCTCAGACAGCTAGTAGAGGCTGGAAAAATCAGGTCAAGACAACTGCATATATTGAAAAAAATCATTTAAGAAGCGATGGTCATAGAGCATTTTCTGTTATAGCCACTAAACCATTGAATTTTGATAGGCAAAAATTTTTGATAAATCCTTATTTGCTGGGTGTTTTTATTGCTGAAGGAAATTTGACTAATGCAAATGTAGTCTTTAGTTCTTGTGAGTCAGAAATTGTTTCGAGGATTGCAAATTCACTTTGCGAAGGTTATGTTTGTAAATCAAAAACAAAATTTAATACAGAAGCTGCCGATCATCGGATTGTAAAAAAGAATAGAAGTAGCTGTAAGAACATCTACAAAGAGAACTTAAAAGATTTGGGCCTTTGGGGTAAAAAGTCTTACGAAAAGTTTATACCGCTTGAATATCAATATTGTGCTGTCGATCAAAGAATCGCCTTGTTGCAAGGACTTATGGATGGTGATGGCACAATAGATAAAAACGGTTCTTGTAGTTACTGCACAACTTCATACCAATTGGCTCAAGATTTTTGTCAATTGATATATTCTTTGGGTGGATCGACAAAAATAAAGATAAAAAAAGGTTCTGCTAAACCCGATGGTACTCGTCACAGAATTTCCTATAGATGTCATGTGAATCTTCCGGCAGAAATAGAAATTTTTTTCTTGAATAGAAAAAAAAGATTGGTAAAAGCAAGGTCCAAGTATTTCCCCAAAAGAATGATCGACCGTGTGGAAAGATTGAATTACGAAGACATGCAATGCATTACTGTTGATCATAAAGATTCTTTGTTTTTAACTGACAATTTTACTGTGACTCACAATTCACATCTGGGTTGTGCTTTTGCAATCAGCGAGGTACTTGCAAAAAGAAAACAAACAATTGTTCTAACAAGGCCGACTGTGGAGGCTGGAGGGGAAAGCCTAGGATTTTTGCCGGGAAATGCAGATGAAAAAATCCATCCTTACATGCTCCCACTTTTTGACTGCATGGACAGGTGCTTGGGGAAATTTTCGCCTCAGAGAGAAATAATTAACAAAAGCGTTGAACTGGCTCCCATGTGTTTCATGAGAGGTCGCACATTCCACGATTCGGTGTGTATTTTGGACGAAGCTCAAAATTGTAATTTTACTCAGTTGAAATTATTCTTAACGAGATTTGGAGAGAACAGCAAAGTCATCATCACGGGAGACCCGATGCAAAGTGATTTGCATCCTAGGGACAGAGCTTTGATGAATGTTGTTGATAGGCTTTCTACATTGAAGGGTGTGGGTGTTATACAGTTCAAATCCAACGCAATCGTGCGACATCCGCTAATTGCTGGTATTCTCGAAAAATTGGAAGCAAAGGAGGAGCATGGCTCTAGTAGTACCGAATGAGGGAGAATTAGAACTCCTTAAAAAACTTTTGATCAATGCGACAGATAGTGAAAACTATTTAGTTCGTCTTTACCAGAATGATCCAACTTTGGATGATGCTACAACTCTGACAGATTTTACTCAGACTACCTTTACAAGCTACGCTGAAACAACTATGGTTCGTGGCGTTGCTGGAAACTGTTGGGCCACTCCATCTACGGTTTCAGACAAGGCCCAATCTAGCGGAACTGCACAATCATGGACTTGTGGCGCAACAGGAGACACCATCATTGGTTACTATGTCGTAGGAAGTTCAAGTAATAAGGTTTTGTGGGCTGAGAAGTTCAGTACGGCTAGAGTTCTCGCTTCAGGCGACATTCTCAATCTTACTCCACAATTCACTCTGAACAGCGCAAACTAATTTTTAATATCATAAAATCCCCGGTCTTTGGCTGGGGATTTTGTTTTTTGTCAGAGTACATATTTACATGCCTGAAGAATTTGATGAATATGCTGATGGTGGTGTACTCGCCGGAGGATCATGGGGGACCACTTTCCCCATCACGGGTTCCGGTGGAGTTACAATTGCTGGTAATTCCACATCTAATATAAGTGTAGCATTTGATCTTGAAGGTGAATGGTATGTAAACGCCTATGTATTCTTTGATTTGGAAGCCAATTGGGGTTTAGGCGAACAACCATTAAGTTGGTATAGGGTACAAGGATGCTGCAATTATCCAACCGCTGCTGGAAGTGGATTGCCAACAGGTCCACAATATCCCGGCGGTTGCGATGTAATGGGCATTCAGACCGATGATGCCAATTGCGTTGGTGCGATAGGAAAGCAGCAGTTTATTCAAAATATTCTTGCAAGAAGCGTAATCGATGTTTGCAACGAATTGACTAGAAGCAAGTTGCGATGGCAGATTTGTAGTATAAAAAAGTGGAGTCGTCCTGCTGATCCCACTTATATATCTGCCGAAGATACCTGCAATACTCTTACTGAAGTTCCTTATTCTTCGATACCAGAGTGTATAGAATTTGTTCTTCAGACCAAAGCCACGGTTATGATTGGCGTAACCATCACTTTATACGAAGATTTTCAGGTAGCCTCATCTCAAAGCGGAAAAACACGGCTGTCATATGTCGGTGGCAGTTATTTGGACGGTATGCAAAATATCGTTACCGGTCCAACAACAGTTCAAACCGTGAGTGTTTTTGGAAATGCAGCAACGATTATCCAAAGTGGTGGTACAACTCCGACCACAAATGAATACTTTTTTGGGAGCAATGGCGGTGCTAAATGTGGTGGAGTAGCAGTAGTTGCCCACTTGTCTCAAAGCGGTGTCTCTAAAGATTTGGCAGAATATCTCGTAAGTATTGACTGTAAAGTATTCATTCCAGATAATCCAAATACAGGTTTGCCATTTGAAGAAATTATCTTTGGCGAACCGACAATTACCACCGCTTCTTTGATTTTGCCTACAGGTATTGTGACAACAGCTTGCGGATCATGTGATGCAATGCCGTTGAACATTTATATGCAACACAATTTGGCAAATGCTGGTGTGTTAAATAATTTCTTGATCAGAAATGGTTTGACTTTTGCAAATGTTTTGCAATTAAGCTACAACAGTAATTTAAGCATGTGGGTTGCTGTTCAGCATTTCAATGGGATTGCCGATGATAATGCTAACACAGAAGCTTGGCGATTTACATTTGATCTAGATTGCACAAATGAAGTTGCAGGAGATTCAACGGGTGCTTCTGTAATTAAATTTGGTGTGACGGTGACGAGAAAAAACAACTTCACAAATGTTGTTTATGACAGCAGAATTATGATTCTGTTGCCTTCGATTGACACATGCAATTTCATCAGAAATTTTTATACAGACTTGAACATATCATTAAATACAAAAACTAATTACATTTTGAATGACGCTCAAGTTGTCCCAGATACTGTTATCCTTTATGATAAGATAGGAATGTTTGCCACGACTTACTGGAACAAAAGCCCTGAAATATTGTTAAGATTTTCAAGGCAAAACATGGAAATTAAGTACGATAGGCGAAACATCGGAAGCCTGTTCCCGAAGGCTGTGAGCTATCGAGGAGTCGGTTCTCAGGTCAGTCCGACACCCACGGCAATTGCTTAAAGGTTGATCACATGGAATTTTATGGAATTATTTTTATTTTGATTTTAGGTTTTTTAAATTTAACCCTACTTTTCTTTCTTGGAACATTTATTGTTCGCATGAACGAGAGGCTTAATTCAATTCTGACCGATCTTGTTGATGTGATAGGCTCGAGCATGACTACGGTTCCTCCAGATGATTCGGATGTACAGCAAAAAACATGGGATCAGAAATTTGAAGAGCAAATAGATGCTGCTACTCGGCGCATGAGGGCCACATCAAATCTGAAGGATTTGCCTGTTGGAGCAACCTATGAATCGCAGAATACTTTGAACAAAAAAGCTAATGATGGCTTGATTATTATTGATAAATAATTTAATTTTGTGGCATGGGGGTTATCATGACGCAAAGGCGATTGAAGTACAAGAAATTTGATTCTGGGCGCAGGTTTGGTGTTGAAATTGAGGTCGGTAGCGACATCAAGAAAAAAGAAGTCCAGCAGGCAATTAAGACTGTTTCAAATTTGCAAGTTTATGTTTCCAGATATTCCCTTACAACAAATAATATTTATTGGCATGTCAAGGACGATTCAAGTTGTGGAAACAGGGGAAGAACTGGTCCCAAAGGTGTTGAAATTGCATCTTTTATTGGAAGAGGAGTTGCGGATATCAACCACATCTGTGAAGTTGCTGCAAAACTCAAGGAAATAGGTTGCAAGGTAAATGATTTTTGTGGTTTGCATATTCACGCAGAAGTTGTTGATCTTTCAATCAAACAAGTGGCTACGATTGCGGCCTATTGGATGAAGATAGAAAATGTTTTGTCCATGTCTCTTCCTCCAAGAAGAATTAGAAATCACTTTTGTCAGTTCATGTTCGATCCCAGAAGTATTCATCTTTTTAAAGAAGGAGTGGAATCATTTGGTCAAATCTTAAGTCGCCAATGTCGTTACAGTCCAGAAATTTTTTGGACTGTAATTTGCCCGAAAGACATATCTTTTTATGATAATGCGGAGCGTAGGTTTAATTTAAATCTTGTCAACTTCGTCAGAGCAAGAAAATATCCGGCTTCAGCCCGTGGCACTATTGAATTGCGGTGGCCAGAGGGCACTCTTGAACCACTAGACATCCGTTGTTGGATCAAATTATTTTTAAATTTCATCGAATCGTGTAAAAATAAGCCTATGCCCAAGAATCTTTTGCCATGTGATTTGAAGACAGCACTTGAGTACCTTGGGTTGCATCACAATAAAAAATCATTTTTTGTTCTTAGTTCTGGCATTCATGAAACCAAAACTTGGTTTCTAAACAGAATATTACAAATGCCACCAAGTGATCAACTCAATGAGTCTGTTCAAGAGGAAATACGGTTGGATGCAACTAGTATTCTGAACGACATGTGGAGTCCCATCAAAAAATACTCTTGAACCACTATCATACATTGACTGTTTAACTTTAACTTTAAAAACCACAAAAGGAACTTTATGAAACTCACAGACCGTAATCAATTGATTTCAGGGAACATGGACTTGGCGAGAAAGGTTGCTCGCTACAAAAAAAAGAGTCTTTTCAATGTTTACTTAGAAGACTTAGAGGCAGCAGCTTTTCTGGGTCTTGTTCAGGCAGCAGGGTCTTTTCAACCGGAAAAATGCGAAGACTTTCAGGCTTTTGCTGTTCGTCGCATAATTGGCGCAGTTCAAGATTATTTGCGGGAATTGTCTTGGGGCAAGAGAAGCAATTGCTGGAATCGTGAAGATTCAGATGAACTGTTGAAGTTGGAATATGAGCCACAAAGACAACATGATTTTGAAATTTTCGAGACAATAATAAGCTGTTTGCCGCATCGTTGGAAAATAGTAGTCAGAAAGTATTATCTGCACGGCGAATCATTAAAAATGATTGCAGAATATTTGGGCATCACAGAGGGTAGAGTTTCGCACTTGTTGTCACAAGCCAAGATGAAAATGCAAGTTTTTTGGGAAAAAGACAACATTCAATTATGGGAGTCTGTGGCTTAAATACAGCATAGAAGCGGAGAGCATTATGAAAAAATATCTAAGCATTTCTTTGATTATGTTTTTGCTTGTTCCGACATATGCTCAAGAGCCAGCAACTGAAACGCCTCCCGTTGATCCAGAACTAAAAGATTTGTCTTGGAACAGGTATGCAACAAAAAGTTTCACAATTCTCAGCATAGACAATGAAAAGGGCAAATGGCTTTCGGAAAATGTTGAGGAAATCAAAGCCTCCTCTTTAACTCGATGGGGATTCCCAGATGTAAAATTCAGCAAGGAATGTCGTCTTTTTGCTGTGCCTAATTTTAGCTTGTTGCAAAAGCTTTTTAATTCGACTGCTCCAAGAGTCCAGTTTAGAAAAGAACTCAATGCAGCATGGTTGGTTGTTGATGATAAACCAAATAAAACCGTTCTTCCATATGTGACTCAGGTGGCTCTGGCAGAATATGAAAATGGACACAACACCACGCTGCCTTGGTGGTTTAAAAGAGGGGCAATCAACCTCAACTCTTCGGTTGTTGATGTGCGACAAAGTTTAAAGAATTTCTATGATTTGGCAAGAAAAGAGCAGTTTTCTTTTACGACCGAGCAGATGTTGCAATTCACCGAAGATGATTACAACAAGCAAAACATGGACAACAAGAAGATTTTTGATCAGCAGTCCATGTGTCTGTGTCTATTGCTTCGCAAGGAGTTTGGCGAAGCCAAGTTGCAAGGTTTTTTAAGAATGCAAAGTAAGAATAAGCCCGAAGATGTTTTGAATGTCGTGTATGGCTTTAAAAGTTACTCTCAGTTTGAAAAAAGTTATATTCAATTTATGAAGGACCTTACTTCCGATGTTGACGACAACGATTGTCCAGATGCCTATCTGGAAATAATCGCTGCTCGATGACAAAGGTTAGGAGAACAAATGCTATTGATTTTATCTTGGTTATTATTTGGTTTGCTGGTAGGATATTTGTCCAAGTTGCTACATCCGGGTGATGACCCTGTTGGATTTCTACCCACTTTGGGAATTGGAGTTGTTGGTTCATTTATCGGTGGTTTTATCAATTGGTTATTGAGTTTTGGGAATGGCCCATTTCAGGCATCTGGATTGATAATGTCTGTACTTGGCGGTGTTGTTTGTTGCGTGGCTTACCGATATTATCGATTGAAGATGAAGTCGGATGGTCCCAGAAGTTTTATAAGTGGCAAAAAGCTCTGATAACTTGAATCATCGCCAGCATTTGGATAAAATTTGATATGTTAGACCAAAATGTTGTATCTAAACTAAAAGAAAAGTATTTGCACTTGCATCCGCTGCTTTTTGCACGGTCTGTTGAACGAGCACGAAGCAACGGCGATCTTTTCGATATTGTCGATACTGTTCCAAAAAATTTTCCTATTGTTTGGAATGAAAAAGAGCGTCGATGGCATTCCTTTTCTGACTTGTATCTCATCAAAGAACTTCATGAGCTCCAATAATAAATATGCGTTTATATGAAGAGTACCTGCAAAGGCATCAACTAACTGATATTCCAGTAGTTCATCATTGTCAAGCAGCATCCGTGTTGCTGAAAATTAATGATATGGATTTGTTTTCAAGCGCACTCGAAAGAGACTTGTCTTCAAACATGCCTCCGTATGGTATCTTAAATTTGAGATGGGAATATAACGATCATCATCCGGGTCATTATGAAATATTTTTTAGCTATCCTATTCATGATGGCTATAAAAACAATCCTTTTTCCACATGTTTGATATCTACCATAAAATGGCATGAGTACGAGTCTTTTGTTCTTGGTTTTTGTGATAGGGTTAATGGTGTGACACCCGTAAGGGATCAAAAAATCATAAGTCTTGCTGCTTGGGAAATGTTTGTTTACTCTTATGATCATTGGTTTTTTAGTCAAAATGGCGAAATAAAATATTTGTTGTTTGAAAGTCTTGACAAAGACAACGAGTATGAAAAAAGATTAGGTTTTTGTCAAGAACTGGTCAGAAAATTATCTATAAACAATAGTCCTATCGTGCGTGTTTGGAAAAACGAGGTGTGTAATAAAGTCCAATATCATGCAGACTGGCTTGCAAATTTGATTGAAAAAAAATGTCAAAAAAATATTCTCCTGTTAGGCTAAGAAACCCTAACACAAAAAATCATACTGTCCGTCTCTTGTCTGGCCAAAAACTACATTTGGTTTTTGACGGGGAAAAATTTCTGGAATACAAACTTGACTTAAAAAGCTCATTCTTGGTTATTGAAGAAATTACGGAAATATCAAACGGTTGGATGGCATTTGTATCACAGGAATCCGTACCAAACTTTGATGAAAACACTCTCTTTCTTGGCGAGATTGACCTGTATAGCGACAAAAACGAGATTGATGCATCTTTGTGCATCCTGTCTCAAAATCAAAACAATGATTTTTTAAGAATAATCAATCCAGTAAGCCAATCTTGTGTGCTCGAGCCAAATCAAGTTTTGGATGTTGTGTTCCAATCAGACGACTTATCAAAAAAGTTTTATCCCATAGTTGCCGGTAGCGATCTAGAACTTGAACTGATTCAGCATCTGGTCCGAACTCCAAGAGTTCCTTTAAGCAATGCAGCCTGTGTTGAAAACTTTTTCAGGTTTAGATTTACATCTGAAAGCATTCATTATATTTCCGAACAGCCTTACGCAAAATATAATGCTGGTATGATTCAGTTTGCGACAAATAAAAACGATGCTCATGAATTGAAAGTTGTTTGTTCATGGCGTGGCAAGCCATCCGTGTACAAAGCTCTTTTGTTGCCAAAAATTCCAAACTGCGATCTTGGTCAAGTGCGGAAATGTAAAAGGCAGATGATGCAGTCAAATGTGGTAGTTAAAAATGTAGATAGTGATAGTTTGGAAGACGGTTGTAATGTTTTGCTTTCAAAAAGCAATAGAGGCTTTTTATGACGGCTGTCCTGCTTCCATCAAGAAATGTCATTCTTGCCTATTGTTCACCGCCCACCGGCAATTTTGGACTAGAGGCGGATGTGGCAGATAGAGTGGCAACTTGGGATCATTGCCGTGAACAATTTGCAGCCAAGTTCAACGATAAGACCAAGGGTTTTTTCTTTTCACACAAAGATTGCAAAACTCAGGAACTTGCTGATTTTATCATTAGGTTTGAACAAATTGCACAGAGCAGTCGGAAAAATTTCCGCTTCAAATATTCGCAGTTTTCCCCGACATCATCAGTTAATATCACATACATTCAGCCGAGTAAATTTTGGCTTGATTGTTATTTTAAAAGGTCTTTGTTCACAATCTTATGTAGATGTGCAATCAATTACGAAGCAACTACAAGAAAATTTGAAGATGTTTTGTTTGACTCCAGAGTCAAAGATTCGGCATATTTAGTCGAGACTAAACCTGCGGTTTTACGATTTATGTTTGGTTTTACCAAATATGTGGGAATAAGTCCGGTTTTGGGAGAAAGCACCGTGATTAAGCATGGTTGGGTTGAAGAATTTCAAAAGTTAGATATACAAGCAATTAGAAAAAGGTTGGTTTTGCCAGACAATATGAAAAAATACTCAAATATAGTTGGTACTGACTCTCTTTGGAATTAGCTATCATACATAACGAAGGGAGGCATTATGGAAGATAGCAACTTGGATGTGGTCAACATACAAGTAAGAAAAAAAGACAAAGATCACGATGATTTTGCGCCAGTTTGGATCAAAATTTTTGGCGGTTCCATACTAAGCGTGTCTTTTCTTTGTGCGATTACTGTCACAGGTTATATTGTAGCCAATTTAAATAGTCTGCAATCTCAGATCAACACTCTGAATTCCCAGATGGTTACTAAAAGCGAACACAACGAGCGACAAAAAATACTATGGGATGGTTATACAAATCAGACAAAACAGTCTTTGGATGTTTTTTCCTCAGCTAAAGAAAGAATTAATTTTTTGGAGCAAGGATTGAAAGATAGGCAAGCCTCTATTGAAAAAATTGAGATAAAACTAACAGTTCAAGAAAAAGCATTAGAATCTGCCAACAAGGAATTGGCTGGGCAAAAAGAGCGGTCCAACAGCTTGGAATCGAACAATTTGCAATTGCGAGATGAAATTAAAAGTGTTCAAAAGGATTTACAAAATTTTCGTGAGAGAGTTGCCAGCATCGAGGCAAAACTTGGCGAAAAAAAGTAGGATCATAACAAATGTCTTGGTTTTTCACAGCCGATACCCATTTTAGTCACGGCAATATTATCAAATATTGCAAAAGACCTTTCCTTGATTTTGTCGATCAAGGAATTTGCGATCTCATCTCACTAGGAACAATTCCAGCCCGAGAATTTGTTGTTTCGGAACAAACTGTGGCTGAAATGGATTCTTGTATCATTGATAGCATCAATTCATTAGTTGATAAACATGATAATTTGGTTATTGTAGGAGATTTTTGTTTTGCTAAGGGCAGAAGCAAAGTTGAGAAAGCTAGGAGTTACAGAGAAAGAATTAATTGTCAAAATGTGTATTTGATATTGGGAAATCATGATAATCGTGATGTATTGAAGCCTCTATTTAATGCAATTTACGAAAACTATCTATTTCAGATTGATGGGCAACAAATATTTGCAAGTCATTATCCTGCAAGATCATGGAACAGGGCAGCTTATGGAAGCTGGATGGTTTACGGCCATGTACATAATTCATTGCATTCTGAGGACAATGGAGAATTGTCACGATACAAAAAAAAGATTTATGGAGAGGGATTTGCCAAAGTTCTTAGGGAAAAGCTTGATTTACAGGTAGATGATGCCTTGATTAATGCTCTTTTGGAGGTATGCGCCTCAACTAATGGCGTTGATTTAACAGTCGATGTGGGAGTTGATAATCATCGTGCTGGTACTACATTTGGCACCCCTTGGAGCATGGATGACCTCAGAAAATACATGTCTCAAAAGCGTGTACTATGGGGAATTAGAAACAAAATTTTTCAAGAATTGAAAAGATGTTGACATGCGACAACATTCGTGCAATATTGTTTTCTCTGGCGCACACTTGGTTTCAAGTTGCAGGTATAAGGATGCGTCACCTTAACCTGAAGTTTGTGAGATTCGACAGATGAACAGGAAGTTTGTTGCTCTTGCTCTGGTTGTTGTCGTCGCTTCTTCTGCATCTGCTGGTCCTTTCGGGCTGCTTGGCAGACGGGGTGGAGGTACGACAGCCACAAGCAATCAAAACACTCAAGGAGGAACTGTTTACCAGCAATCTAGGTTTACAGTAGCCAACGCTTTTCTGGGATCGGCTCAGGGCGTGGCAAATCATCTCGCCTCTCTGGGCAGAATTGGGCACTTTGGTGGCAATTCTTACGCTTATGAAGGTGTAGGAATGGGAGTTTCCCCCGATCACGCTCTTCATAATTGCTGCAACAATGGTGGCGCAGTTGCAGACTATGGAGTGTGCCAAGGGGTCAATGGCATGTGGTATGCGTGTAAACGCTATCACAGTAGATAGTTTCGCATTTTTAGCATTTTTGCTTAGGGAGACCGAATTCAATTCGGTCTCCCTTTTTTTGTAATCACACTATTTTAAATACAAGCTTGTTTTTTTTAGTTCGACTCTCAATAACTCTCGTCTTATAATTTATTGCCCATAATAAAAGGAACATAATATGCAGTATCGATTTTTTGTTGGTCAGGATTTGGTGTTTCAGAACCAGAAGGTCGTGGTTCGTAGACTTGGCGCAACAACGAATGGTCAACCAAAATATTTTTGCGAGGTTGGCGAAGCATCCCTTACAATGTGGATTCCCGAGCCACAACTGGATGTTGGTCCTGCGGTTGGGCCAGCAGCGGTCTCGTATAACAGGCGTATGCCTCATCTTTGCATCGTTGATAATTTCTACAAGAATCCCGATGAGATTCGTGCATTCGCACTTGAGCAAGAGTATGAAAGCGATCTTCGCTTTTATAAAGGCAAAAGAACTAAGGACAGGTTTTTGTGGGGTTTCTTGAAGGAGGAGTTTGAAAGGCTTTTAGGCCGATCAATTGTTGACTGGCTTGAACAGCCTGCAAATGGTTGTTTTCAAACTACAGGATATGATGATCCTCTTGTGTACCACAGCGATGTGCAAAGCTACGCTGCTGCCATTTATCTCAGCCCTCATGCTCCAGTAAGCGCAGGCACTAGTTTCTGGCAGGACAAGAAATATCATGCTCGTCGTCCAACCAATCATCCTTTGGAGTTTGAGCGTTATCCCAACGATCAAGCACGCATGGATGCCCTGAACGAGATTTATACGGCTTACAACATTACTCATCCAGACAACTGGGAGCTTGTTGATAAGGTAGGCGCTGTTTACAATCGATTGGCCATCTGGGATGCCCAATTGATTCATTCTGCAAGCACATACGAAGGTCTTAGTAGTGAAGTAGCTGCTCAGGGCCGTCTTGTGCAGTTGTTCTTCTTTACGGTGCGTTGAAATTGAGGCGTTGTCGCTGCAAGAGACCTCTTGCAGCGACACTTTTATGTTAAGGTCTCCTATGTATTCTTGGCAGTCTGCACTAGAGTTAGTTGCTAATTATTACAAAATAAATCAAGATTTGCTTAGAACTGTTTCCATTCCTCTTCCTGTTTTGGAAGACCTCAAACCATATTTTTCTGGCAATGGTTTGCAAATAGGTGGTTTCGTTGGTTTGACGCACTTGTACATTGCCAACCATTTGAAAAGCATTGGTGGCACCATTTGCACGATTGATCCAAATCTTATGCACGAAGATGTTAGCAATTGTTTTAACATAATGTCTTTCTTGACTATGAAATATAAACTTCATACAAATTCTTTGTTGGTTTGTGGATATTCTGATCCACAAATAAAAATTTTGCATCAAATGGGTGCAAGGTGTGATTTTGTTTTAGTAGATGGATACCATGATAGAACAAATGTTGAAAGAGATGTGGAACTAGCTGATCAAATTTTGAAAAATGGTGGCCATTTAATTTTAGATGATATTGATTTTTGGAAAGAACCAAGAGATTATTACAACAATTTCTCATTAGATGGTTACGAGAAAATCCCTTGCAATCCCCGAGTAGGACTGCTGAAAAAACTTTAGGAGTGGAAGTTGACCAGATCGGAGGAGTGGATGATAACTCTGATGCTGATTCTGGTAACCATCATAGGTCCACTAATTTACCTGTTTATTTGGAAAAAATACATAGACGATTGATTTCTGCATAAATTTTGCATTTTTAACACATTAGACAAGTTCAAGCACTTTTGGCTCTTTTCCAATATATGTCTCATAGCAAGCTATGGCTTTCGAGCCCGTGAGTGTAAAAACATCTCCGTGACGCAGAGGATTTTTCCAGTAAGGAATTAAAACCTCTGCGCTTTGCAAAGCAAGTATGATGTTTTCCATTGAGTTGGGCAGAGTTTGGCTGCTCAAAGCTATTGGATCGATGGTATTGACCCGAAATGTGTATTTCGGGTGATTGTTCATGTTTTGTATCAACCTACACTTCCTCTTCTGGGACAATCTCAACTACACTCCATCCGCTGTTCAATTGTGGCAATTGATTTTTTAGGTCAAGTGCCGTTTTGCCATAAAGAACAAAAGTGTCATCGTGCTTCAAAGCATAATCAACATGAGGTAGCCATACTGTTTGTTCTTTTAGAGCTTTGATAATATTGTCTAAATTGCCGTCTGGGGACAAAGTGCCTGCGAGCAATGATGGATCGTAGGTTTTGACCTTGAATGTGATTTTCGGCAAAGGATAATTAGTAGTTTCTGCTTCAATTTGCAAGTATGTAAAATATCCAGTATTTGAATCATCGGCATCGGCATCAAAACCAATGCGATAGGGACCGGCTGGAAGCCTTTCGTTGAGGGTGTAGGTTGCAAGCAGAGTGTTATTTGTACTTGTTCCTTCGTACACTTCTGTAATAACTCTTGAGTTTGCGGGTGTGTAAACCACTTTAAAAGTGAATGGAACACCGCCCTCTCCTAAGTTGATACCCCCTTCAGATGTTGTTAGACCATTAACTTCAACATCATCGCAATTCATGTTTACTGAAATTCTGCTATTGCATGGTTCAAAGTCCCAACCCGGTTCTACTCCGGTGTTGAAAAAACACATGCCTTGATCCGTGCAAGAATCTTGAATTATCGTGTAAATTACCGTGACTAGGCTTTCAGAAGGAATGTCATAATTCAGTCTGATTGGAAATGAAACACCACCACAGTTACCGGCAGTTCCAGAGAAGAACATGCCTGTGCCATCAAATCCGTAGTCAACTCCTACTGTGTTTTTGTTGTCAGTTGCATAATAGCTCAGCCAGTCTGGCTTAGATGTAAGATTGCTTTGCATTTTGTACCTCAGAGAACTTATAATTTATTTATTCAACTATTTGAGGTTTTTATGGGCTGTCTGGAAACTTTGAGTGTTATTTGCTTTGATGTAGGCGCACTTAAAAATCAATACGGTTGTTCCGTCTTCGTTGAAACGGGCTGTTATCTGGGCACTTCTTTGCGATTTGCTTTGACTTTAGGCTTTAAAAAGGTGTTGAGTTGCGACATAGTAAAAGCAAATATTGATCATTGTTTGACTAAATTTCAGGACCCTTCTCTTGAAATTTATCATCTTCTTTCTGTTGATTTTCTAGAAAAAATTCTACCACAACTGGCAGACGAGCATTCGATCATGTTTTGGCTTGATGCCCATTTGCCAGACAATCGTCTTGGTCAAAAATACGATTTGCCTTTGGAAGAGGAGTTCGCCATCATCAACAAATATCGTCCAAATCAGCCAGATGTGGTTTGTGTGGATGATTTAAGAATCTACGAGGATGGGAATTACTCGGGCGGTAGCTGGGATCGTGGAGATTACAATAATTTAAGCTTATCTTTCTTGGAAAAATACAACTACAGCATTCAGAAGTTCTATCACGAAGAGGGTTATATGGTGATTACACGCTGATTTTGTCGTACCAGTATTTCAAAAGGTCTGCGAGAGTTTTGTCGATGGAGTAACTTGCAGACCATTCGGTGTCTCTGACCAACTCAGTCGAATCGCCGTGTTGGTAGTGGATGTCTATCGGTCGGTAAAATTGTGGATTAATTTCTTTTTTTACATCTTTTAGACCGCTAATTTCGATTAGCTTATCAGTAAAGAATCCCATCTTGTGGGGTTCATCTCCGCAAACATTGTAAACATGCGAAAGATTCGAGTTCGCCATAGCCAGATAGTAGGCGTTTACCGTGTCTCGAACATCTATGACCACACGGACTGATTCAAGATTTCCGACTTGAAGGGTCTTGTCTTGTACGCCTCTCATCATTCTTGCAATTTGAAAAGCATCGGATGAAATGCTGAAGTTTTTTCCTCGGCGTGGTCCTGTGTGGCTAAAAGCTCTGGTGATGAAGCCTTTGATTTTTTTGTTGGCAATTCTTTCTTGCATGTACAGATCGGTTGCAGCTTTGGATACACCGTAGGGGTTTGCTGGCAAAATTGAGTCTTTAGTGGTGATTTTTCTGCCATCAAGTCCTATGTTCCCGTACACTTCGCTTGTAGAGCAAAACATCAACTTGCAGTTTGGTTGATAATCGGAGATGGATTGGATCAAGTTTGCAGAACCTGTGACATTTTCTTCCATAGTGCCCACAGGATCGACAAAACTAGTGGGAGGGTGTGATTGTGCAGCAAGATGAAATACCCCGTCAAATTGATTTTTCAAGAAAATTTGATTGAGCATTCTTGCATTTTTTAAATCGGCATATACAAATTTAATTGCTTGGAAAACTTCATCTTTAACCACATCACGAATGTCGTTTTCTCGACCGTTGCTGCAACGGACTAGTCCATAGATTTGATGGTGGTTTTCATGCAGCAAGTTGGCAAGATGCGGGCCTGCAAAACCTGTGATGCCTGTGATAAGGAATTTCATTCTTTTGCGCCTATGAGTCTTTCAAATGATTCAATATACAGGAGTTTTCCTTTTCTGTTTTTGTAGTAGTGCTTTTCAAATGAGTATTCGATTGGTTTGTTGTCCCAGTTTGTCATACTATCTTCCCATATGACAAAATGAGATTTATTTAGCAGGTCTGCAATATTTGATACACCTGTGAAAGTCGAAACAAAAGGCATCTCGGATTTTGCGATGATGTAAGTGTTGGTCAGTAAGTCTAAATTGAAATCGATAAAATTAAAATTTTGTAAATGCCCGAAGATTTCCGATCTTCTTCTGTTGTCAGTCTCTTGGCTCCTTGACCACCTATCTCCAACATAAAATCCGGGTTTCACTTCGATGTTTGAATTTGGGTATTTGAGCAGAAATTCATCATCAACATCAAAATCCAACCCGTAATTATCTTTCAAAAAGTTTTCGTATCGACAGGTTTCAATCGGGCGAATATCTGAGTTTTTATCCTCACGGGTCAACGAATTGAGTTTCAAGAATTCTGTTGTTTCAATTTCATCGTCAAAGTTGACTGAGTTGAAAATATTTTGATATAACAAAAATTCTTTGATTCCTTTGAATTTCCTCATGGAATTCAATATGCAAAGATCAAGTTTGCCAATTTTTTTACTCAAGCCCGACAGCACGGGAATTGAGTTGAGAAAGTCGCCAAGATTGCCAATAGGATTAATGTATAAGCGCATTGAAATCCTTGAATGCAACAAACCAGTTTTCTGTTGGATGAATCTCAAACAATTCGGGTTGTGTCAACCAAGATTTTAAAAGAAGTGATTGATCATCATCTATCAAGTTGTTGGACATGAGTTCGTTCATGTTGTGGAAGAAGAGACGATCTAATTCTTTCCACAGCCTTTTACCAGCAACGATGCATGGTCCTGTGACATAAACTAAATTATTTGCGATAATAGACAGATGATCGGTTCCATCATAGTCTTGAACGGTGAATAGATGTATTTTTTCAGGATTGAAAGGATAGCTCCAAGTTTTGACACCGTTTAGAGTTCGCTCATCTCGACAGTAACCGAAATCAAGCCATGCGACCAAATCGTGGCTTGTCGTGCCGAATTCTATGGCTGTTTTTGCGAATCTTGATTTCAGGGCGTTGACAAGCACATAGTCAGGGTTCCAATACTCTGGATTGTGTAATTGATTAGGGCTTATTTTGGAAATGAAAAAATCTGATTTTTGAATTTGTTCTATTTGGACACGCAAATCCATACAGATTTTTTCAAATTCTATACAAATAACATTCGTCTTGCGATCCCCTCTTAGTGCTCGAACTGCTGGCGCAAGTTCTTCTGAGGTGAAGACGGTCATGTCGTTTTCAAGACGAGCAAGAATTTCAAATCTTTGAAAATATGTGTCGGTTGTTCTGTGTAGATATTCTGGCAGAGATTTTTGGTCTTTCCAAGTTCCACGACCGATGTCAAAAAAAGCCGTTACTATGCTAATTCCGTTCATCAGTAGTGGTCCTTATAATTGTGGAGGATTTCAATATTATCAGGTAAAGATGCTATGTCAAATGGCATCACTAAAGGAAAGTTATTGTAGAGTTTGTCGTTTTGCACTAAGGTTTTGCCACAAAGCATGTAAAACACGCACATCATGCAATCCATCCATCCAATGGTTTTATAAATGCGTTGTTGGATAAAGTCAAAATTCGTTTTAAGAAAATGTCGCACATGAAAATAATTTTCAACGAATGTTTTGGTTTTGAAGATTGATCCACCACCTGTGGTGTAGTAGTCGTGAATCGGCTTTACTCCTGAAAAAGTGTGCATGATGTTTAAAAATTCTGGTGGCATCTGTGGTACTTGCCCCTCATAAAGCCGCATTTGGCCGACGCATTCCCATTCTGGTTGGAGAGTGACGGGCCTCATTAGAATAATATCATCTTCCAGCATCATGAAAAACTCAGTATTGAGAAGCGTGACTCCTCTGTACATCCGATCCAACCATTCAATAATTTGATTTTTGTTCCAGCCCCATTCTGTCGTTGGATATCCGATAGTTGTTGTGTTATGGTGATAAAGAACATTAAGTTCTTTACACATATCTGTGAAGTCGAAACCATTGTCGCACGAAATTACAATTGGATTGTCGGGATAAATTTTACGAACACTCTCAAGGCATCCACGAGTGGCCTTGGGTTTTGTGTTCACATGGTTATAAAAGCCTAATTGCATGGAATATTTCCTTTAACTATTTTTTCCAAATAGCAAATATATTGCTGTCGGTGTGTTTTGTATGGTTTGAATTATACTGATGTGTAAATGCGTGATCTTTGCAAAAGTTTTTGAATAGATCGACAAAACTTGGATCTTGTATGTCTTCTATGACCAATACTCCACCATTTTTCAATTTGGGTAAATAAAGATCCAAGCATTTGATTTGGTGTTCGACAAGATGCGATCCATCATCTATAATGATGTCAAATTCTGGAAGTCCTTGCGCAAAAACATTTTGATAAGCATCTGCTGCAAAAATGTAGCAATTTTTAATATTTTTGTGCACATCTTCGACGGAATCTTGTATGTCAACGCCATAGATTTCCGCTAATGGAAAGTAGTCTCTCCAAAGAGCAAGGCTGCTCCCGGCAGCAATTCCTATTTCAAGAAGTTTAATTCTTTTGTTGTGAAATTTAAAAAAGCAAGGATCGTAAAAGGTTGAGCAGTATTGATGCCTAGACTCTTTGTCACAGCCTACATGATTTTCGGTTTTGTAGTTTTCATTAGCCAGCAAAAGCTCCACAAGAGTCACATCAACCTCTCTTTCCAAATTTTTGGAGTGAGTTTGTTCATGATTTCAATGTATTCGACACTCACAGCAATCTATCCTTCCAAACTTTCGGCGTTAGATCATTTTGAATTTCGAGAGGGTATGTGTAGTCAAATTCCTTTACGCCACGATTTTTGATATATTTTATTGTTTCTTCAACTCCTGTTGAAAGTAAAGTTTTAGTTTCATAGCCCAAATACTTTTTGGCTTTGTCGCTGCTGCAAGTTGCATATTTAACTTCTCTTGGACGATCAGGCATGTATATGGCCGTGCCTTGAAAACCGGTTTTTTCCATAATTATTTTTGCTAGTTCGTTAATTGTGGTCGCTTCTTCGTCTGGTCCTATATTGAAGATATCATTTTTTATATTATTGTTAAAAGCTAATTGTTCCAAACAATATACACAATCATCAATATAGGAGAAGCAGCGCATTTGATTGCCATCTCCATAGATGATCGGAGGCTTTCCTTGCAGGCACCTGTTGATCATAATACTCATAACATTTCTAAAAGGATCGTCGTACCTTTGTCGAGGTCCTACGATGTTGTGAGGCACAGCAATATTCCATTCAATTCCGTTGAGATTGCAAAGATTCTTAAGAACATCTTCTCCAGCAACTTTGGCTATTCCGTATGGGTCTACGGGAGCAGGATTCATGCTTTCTGAAAAAGGATGTGCTTGTGATCCATATCTTGCCATTGATGAGCAATAAACAATCTTTTTTACTTTGTTTTGAATTGATGCTGAAATCACACTTACAGTAGCTTGAAAAACATTTTTGGTGATAAAGTTGGGACTAAATACAGACAGTCCTTCATGAGCGGTCGCAGCAGCATGATAGACAATATCACAATCTTTTATTGTGTTTGTCATATTTTCTAAATCACAACAATCAATGGCGTGAAACTTTACACCTTGAGGGACATTGTCTACATATCCCCCGATCAAATTGTCATTGCCTACGACCTCGTGTCCCAGAGCAATCATGCGGTCGGCTAAATGACTTCCCAAGAAACCTGCTACGCCTGTTATAAAAACCTTCATTTAAGAAAAACCTCGTTAAACTTTTTCATCACTTTTACTGGCGTATACTCCTTGAAGCAGTTCCAGTCTTTGTTGACAATTTCTTTTTTTTCTATATTCATCAAGATATTCAACAATTGTTCGTGATTATCATAGTAGATGCCTTTTTTTCCTAGCGTTAAAATGTGGTTTTTGCCCGGATGTTCCCACCAAAAGTCATAAAACTTTTCCGTGTAATTGTATCTAAGAGTGTCTTTGAGGCTGTAGGTGATTACTGGTTTATTTTTGCTTGAAAACTCACCGATTGCCAAGCCGAAGGTTTCTCCCATGCTCCTTGCGTGCAGCATCACATCGCAAGTGTTGATAAAACGCACTTTTTCGTATGGATCGTAAGAGACAGGTAAAAAAACTACATTAGGTTCAGAACAAAAAGGTTCTTGATTCATGAATAGGAAAAAAGCGTCTTTTCTTGTTCTGGCACATTGAATGACAGCTTTTTGGGCAAACTCGATTTCAAAGTTTCTGCCACCGTACCATCCAAAAACAAATTTGTCGTGAACTTTAAAATAGTCTTTGTAATTTGCTCCATCGTTCGGCAAATTAATCATATGGGGAACAAATGGTGATTTTTGTCCATATTCACGGGACAACCATTCAGAAACATACGCATAAACATCACCATGAGGTTCATAGGAAGGAAAAACCACATGGACGCAATTAAAGATTTTTTCTAAGACTATTCCGTCATTGAATCCGTATTTGAGCGTGTAGAAATATTGACATTCCAGTTGATTAGCAATCTTTTGAATTTCGTTCATGTTTTCCGACATCAAAGTTTCAAATCTTTTAGCAAACTTTTTGTAGTTTGTGTTTTCGCCTTTTTTACTTCCGACAATAAAAGATTGATTTTCAAGAATGGTCTCGTTGTAGTCGGCGTAGTCATAAATCGCAGAACTGGTCCCACGCTCGTTCATGTTGGGGTCATAAAACAGCACTCTCTTTGACATTTTTAGACTCTTTTGGAATTGTTTTTGCTTTAATTCAAGGCTTAGATCGATCCTTTCAAGGCGGAAAGATTATATACCTATGAACGGATTTTCTTTATTCTATAGGAGTAAAAAATGGAAAACAAAAACGAAATTGAAGCACAAGGTATGCTTATTCACAATAACCCTTTTCAACAAGTGTCAATTGGAGACACCACGATTAACTGGGTTGCTAGTGATGGTGATCCTACCGATGTGAGCGATGCTGTGCTCCAAGGAAATCAAGGGGCCGCTTACTTTGACGATATCGATCAAGGAGTTGTTTTGACTCCTGCCGCAGATGCAAAGGCTGGTTATCTTTATTGGAATAGAGACTACGATTACACCAGAAGCATTCTAATTGCTGCCACAACCCGTGCTGGTGGTGGAGATGGTGCTGATGGCATCACCATTTTCTTTGGTGGCGATGATGTATCAAGTATTGACAGCAATGAAGGTGGCATTTCTATTTATATCGATGAGTATAATGCCGATGTCATCAAAATATTTAAGTCAGGTTCTCTACTTAATAGTCAGAGTTACCTTGCTCTAAAAACTTTGGATGACAACACTTACAACAATTGGGAAGTTGTTTACGAGTATAAAGACTCAGCTAGTATCATCCTTCATCTCAAGATGAATGGCAATTATGTTTTCCGTAAAAACATTGCCACATGGACACCAAATGGAACTTTTATTGGTATTTCTGGTGTTTGTGGCAGTAATAACAATGTCCACAGCGTAAAGGCATTCCAAGTGAAAAGTGCAAATGTTTGGCTTGCTACCAACAAATATTAAGATTTATACCAAATTACACAGAACCCGCTGATTAAATCGGCGGGTTTTTTCGTAGATATTTCAGAGCATTCGTGCTTCGACACGCCAAAGACAACCAGAGAAGTTAAGGACGACAAACCCTAAGTTGCGAGGAGCTTCGGCTCATTGCAATCTGGTCGAGGCGGTCCATTTTTTTTCGATATAAGTTACTCTGTTATCACAAGGTCGGTCAGGTAATGGATGGCGTTTTTATCGTTTCCTGCCACGGTATCTGTTTAACACTCAGGCGAAGATTAACGATGTCAGCCGGTGTACGACCTCTTTAACAGAGACATTTATGATAGACATCGATTATTGGTTGAAACAGCAAATTGATGCTAATGGCGATATTTCTCAACATTTGTTGACACTTAAAAAATATGCGGAGAAATGCGATACTGTTACAGAGCTAGGTTGTAGATTTGGTTCAAGTACGGTGGCTTTTTTATCGGCCAAACCCAAAAGACTGCATAGTTTTGATCTTTTTCATTTTGCCAAACTCGTAAATCCCGTACCACCCATTGAGGAGGCAGCGGAGCAAGAGGGGATAGAATATAGATTTTACGAGGAAAATGTTTTAATTAGTCAAAACATAGTTGATACCGATCTTTTATTTATTGACACTCTTCATACCTATAAGCAGTTGAGCATGGAATTTTTTTTGCACGCACACAAAGCAAAAAAATATATAATATTACATGATGTTTTTTTATTCGGACACAGTAATCAATTTTTTCTTGAGCATGAAAGTTTTTTTGAGAATAAACTTGTTGATAACCACGAGTGTTTGAGTGGCGTTGCAGAGTCTTTTTCTAAAAATCTTCAGGATCGCCAAGGACTCATGCCAGCGATTCATGAATTTCTGGCATCACACCCTGAATGGAAAATGATTGACTTGAATGTGTTTAACAATGGATTGATGGTTTTGGGTCGTCGTGGCCACACCGATGTTTATCACGGTTTTTCAAATGATTTTTTGGAAGTCAACAAATGATCGATGTCATAGTTTTAACTTATACCAAAAACTTGCACTTTTATGGTTTAACTTGCAGGACTATCAACAGTCTTCTTGCAAACAATCAACTTGATTTCAATATCATTGTTGTGGAAACAAATAAAACTGATACAACATATCCTTACCCTAATTGCACAGTTTTAGTTCCTACTGAAGAATTTAACTACAATAAGTTTTTGAATATTGCTTTACAATTTTGCAAAAATAAGTATGTTTTGATTTGCAACAATGATTTATATTTCGCTCAGAATTCCGTGAAAAATCTGATTGATGCTATGGAATTATACGATGTGCCCTCTGCATCTCCTCACGAACCCAATTGGCACGCATCAAGATTAACTGAGGAGGAAAAATCAAAAGAAATTGTTTATGGTTTTGAGGTTGAGAAAATTGTTACTGGTTGGTGCATCTGTATGCGCCGTGACCTGTTGCAAACAATTGGTTCTTTTGATGAATCATTTAAATTTTGGTATCAAGACGATGATTATGCGATGAGTTTGCAAAAACATGGACTGAAACACATCTTGGTAAATTCTTCGCATGTCTATCATGAACTTTCTCAATCACATGGATTGATTGAAAACAAAGATGGGATGACCCACAATTTGAAAAAAATCTTTTTTGAAAAATGGCTCCAATAACTCTGCTACTGCATGGTAAAGATTTGCCGTGCTTGCAAGGAAGAAAAAGGCATCGAGGAATTTCCACGCTTCTCAACTAGTGAGGCGGGCAGAAAGAATACTTGTAAAACTTGCACCAATCGATTGTCGGCTCTCAGGGCGCAACTCAAAAATCAAAATCCAGCACCTGAAGCAGGACCTTGTCCTATTTGCAAAAACTATACTGAGAACTGGATTTTAGACCATTGCCATTTTACGGATTGTTTCAGAGGATATATTTGCAATAGTTGTAATTTGGCTATAGGAAGATTCAATGATGATATAGAGATTCTTGAAAATGCTATAAATTATCTTAAAATAAATTTAGTTTCTTGAGCAAGTTTTTTGGGTTATGGGAACAATCCCAATTTGAGTAAACATTCGACTGAATTCATGTCATCTTATCTTGGAGTCATTCATCGCCAAGGAGTTTACAATGAGTGCGGCAACTGTTGAAGAAACATCGACTACTACCAAGAAGCAGCCCCCATATAATGTTGTTTTGCTCAATGATGATGATCATTCGGTAAAGTATGTAGTTAATATGTGCAGCAAGGTCTTCGGCTTTAATGAAAAGCGGGGCATCGATGTTGCGACTGAAGTTCATTTTACAGGCAGATGTATTCTGTTCACGGGAAGTTTAGAAGTAGCAGAATTAAAACAAGAACAGGTGCACTCTTTTGGGGTAGATCCCCTTGTTCCTAATTGCAAGGGCGGTATGACGGCAATAATTGAACAGGTATAAAAAAATGGACCGCAACAAGTTTTTATCGCAAACCACAAACATAGGAGTTGATACTTACCAAAACAGGTCGAATCTTCTTGATCGTTTCGATTTTGTGCATAGCGAAGAGAGTGGCATTCGTTGCGAACATAGTTTTGCAGATGCGTATTACATGGCAGATTACATACTGAAAAATCAGTTCTTGCCCGGAAATCTTGCTGAGTTTGGTTGTTTCCAAGGTGGCATGACGATCAAACTCAGCCATGTCGCTAAGCTTCTTGGCAAGAAGCTTTTTGTGTTTGATACATTCGAGGGATTGCCAGATTCGGCAGACTATGAACTGCATGACGGTGAAAACCTTTACCGTAGCGATGGAACCAAAGGATCAGAATTTTATAAAAACCAGTTCGCTTGTTCTCTCGACCAAGTCAAATCTAATATATCCACACATGGTTGTATAGATTCTTGCGTTTTCCTTAAAGGGTTGCTGGAGGAAACTCTTCCTCTTTTTCACGCAGAACTTTGTTTTGTTTTTATAGATGTCGATTTAATTGAGCCTGCAAGATTCGTTGTGAAGCAACTTTGGAATAAAATGACTGGTCATGGCATTTTCACACATGAGGCATGTGTGGTTGAGTATATGAGGGCTATTTGTTGCAAAAAATGGTGGCGTGAGAACTTTAGTCAGTATCCACCTAGTCTTGCAAGTCAAAAAATGCAGTATGGCTACGGTTTATTCAGTTCGCATTGCTTAGATTTTCTATTTAAAAAAGAAATAGATCAAGGAGTTTTTCATTGATTAATCTCAGTTTGTCAAAGCAGCTAAAGACTCAATATACAAATGGTATCCCATTTCCTAATATTGTTATTGATAACTTTATCAATGATGATATTTTTTTGAGTAATGTTCTTGAGGATATCAAGAATTACGAAGGATGGGGTTATGATCATCTTACGGGAAAGCATCAAGTCAACAAGTTCTTTAGTCCTTGGTGTTTGGATAATATCAAAAACATGCCAGCATCTGTTCTGAGCGTGTTGGAATATTTTAATTCTTATGAATTTTTGATGTTTCTTGAAGAATTAACAGGAATCCCCAACCTAATTGCCGATCCCACTTATGCAGGTGGAGGAATTCACAAAATTCTTCGTGATGGCAAATTAAGCGTCCATGCTGATTATTCACTTCACCCAGATTTTCCACATCTTCACAGAAGACTGAACTTATTGATTTATTTGAATAAAAATTGGGAAAAGGAATGGGGTGGTTCATTGCAGCTTTATGACATGCCCACTAAAAGTTTATTTCATGATATTTTACCCGTTTTTAATCGTGCTGTTATTTTTTCAACAACTACAGATGCTCTTCACGGACATCCTCATGCTTTAGCTTGCCCAGAGGATGAAGCCCGCTATTCTTTTGCCTTGTATTATTTCACATTGGAAAAGCCCGAGAAGGGGGCAGGTACTAATCTTTCGGCAACTTGGTATGAAATAAATTCCTAAATGTCACGATTCTGTGTCATTTCCTATGAGATCAAGTAGTATTTGCATTGCCACCATATGGATCGGCGGGTTCGTGATGCTCAAGAATAATCGACCACTCTTCGACCACTCTCTTGCCTTTTTTGTAAAGGGCTGGATATGCTGACCCGTCTGTGTTTTCTACCCAGCGAATGCATATGTTTGCATCAATTTTTGTTTTTATTCCATTGATCAAAAGTTGATTTTTCATTTTGAGATTTTAAATTAAATTACCCGAAATTTGCTTTAGTCACTTTGGCATTATGCACATATTATAGCATCAAAAATATTTTTTGGTAGGACAATAATACATATAATAGTATGTCCTACTATTGGTGTCTCATGTATAGAAGTAAAATCTGGTCTATTCCAACCGAAAAATTCAATGAACTTGTTTCAAACTCCACATCTATTGGTCAAATATTAAAGCATTTTGGACTTAGCAATAAAGGTGGGAATAGCAAGACGGTTCAGAGAAGGGCGCAAATTGAAAATATTGACATCTCACATATAAAGCTAGGTATTAATTCAAACAAAGGAAGAGTTTTTGGTCATAGAAAAAACCATGATGAAATTTTCAAGGAAAATTCGTCTACTTCAAGAGGAAGTATAAAAGCAAAATTAATAAAATATAACTTGATACCATATGTTTGTAAAATTTGTGGACTTGGAGATAAATGGAATGGTAAAGATATTGCATTACAACTAGATCATGAAAATGGAATTCCAAATGACAACAGAATAAAAAATTTAAGGTTTTTGTGTCCTAATTGCCATAGTCAAACTGAAACATTTTCCGGCAAAAGAAATCATGAGTTTATCATTCGTAAAAACAAAGAATTGTTAAACCTCAATTGTCAGTATTGCAATATTGTTTTTAAAACATCAAATAATAAGAAAAAATATTGTAGTAAAAGTTGTGTTTCAAAAAAAAGAAAAAATAATATTTGTTTAGATAAAAAAACACTAGAGAAAGAAGTTGAGGTGTGCTCAAATATAAAAATTGGAGAAAAATATGGGGTTTCTGAAGCTACTGTAAGAAATTGGTTAAAGAAATTTGATATTGATCGTAAACAAAAAATTAAATAAGAAAATGCCCGAACAGGACTCGAACCTGTACAAAGAGTGCCATTCCGGGCTAAAGGAATCGAACCTTTATTTCTTGCTTAGAGCAGGCGTTTTGACCGCTTTAAACTAAGCCCGTAAAACTCTTGTGCTACCATTACACTATCGGGCAGTCATTAAATTGTAAGCGTTAGCTTGACAAATTATCAACAGTAATTTATACTTTTTTTTGTTAGCTGTCGCTGACTCAGAATTGGATACTGAACTGGTCTTCTAAACCAGCGGTGAAAACCATGTGGGTTCGAGTCCCACCAGCGACATTATTCAATGATTCCATAGTGTTTAGCCCACTTGCGAATTGCGTTATCAGAAACATCGTACATTTTTGCAATTTGCGTGTATGCAGTAGTGGCTATAAGTTGTTCAAGTTCATTTTTTGTAGGCAGGTTCGGAATTTTGCTCTTGCACTTTTTGCGAGAAATGTCAAAGTAACGCCTGTCACAGCAGGAGTTAGTCATGTCCGAAGAGCAAATCAAATTAAAGGCTGTTTGTCAATTTGCTCAAAGGAAAGATTATTCAACGCTTTTGCGTCGAATAGATTCTCATGGGGCACATGCAGACGATCCTAGCTATGTGTATTGCGACTTTTGCGGTACTCCCACCGAAGCTCTGACTGCGGATTCGGTTTTTAAGACTCATTCTGTGTGCAGTCAATGCTCTGGTTTGCAGGAAAAAGGTTGGTTGGAAGATGCAATTGCTCACCACGAGGGACTGTGATGGCTGACGCAAATAAAATTCAACAACAAGCTTTCTATATTATTGGAATCGTGACGCTCCTTCTTGTTATAATGGTGCTGGCTTGGCCTATTCAGTTTTTGTGGAATTCTGTATTGATCAGCGCATTGTCTTGTTGCCGAGAAATTACCTACTGGCAAGCTGTGGGATTTGAGGTTTTTGTATTCATTTTGGGCCGTATTTTTAATATGAATGCAAATATTCCGAAAAATGATTGATATTTCGTTGGTGGCATGCTTTCTGACCGAAAATAATTTTTAAATACTGTCCATGAAAAACTCTGCAATTTTCTATATAATTTAATGGATAAAATCCCGTCTTTTGAGCAATTTGTTTTATTGAAAGAAGGCAACACTCGTAGTGCCTTGAAAACTTTGCTGTATCCACTTGGATACGGCGGTTTGGGCAATTATCCTCCGTTGCACTTTATTCCTAAAGCTGCCGATGCAATTTTGTACATTTCCAAGGATGAACGCCTGTTCTGTAACGGCGATGGTCCCCCTTGGGATATCAGTCATCTTCCCGGTCATAAACAATACGGCGACAAGATTAACAACGGCGAGGGAGAGCCCTACGACATCCGTGACCTTCCCGGCAAAACTATTGAACCCAAACCCACAGATGTCCCCGGCAATGTCGTTGCTCCCCGTGGGTTTGTGCGGCTGATTCAAAAGGTGAAGTGCCTTAAAGAAAAACCTCAAAGATTGATTCCAGACTGATGTTAAACTTCAATGATTACATCGAGGCAAGTTATAGGGATCAGCCGCCTAAAAGGAGAAGAAGATGAATATTGACTGGTTGTTCAATGAGTTTCGTGGCGACAGAATCGAAGGTTATCAACTTCTAGATGAGAAGTGGGAAAATCTTGATAATCCTGATAAAATGGCCAAATTCCTCTTCAATGTTGAAAAAACTGATTCAACAACTGGTCAAAAAGTAAAAGATCGTTGTTCTTCAGGGGGAGGTGATCATCATGTGTACGGAGTAACATTTAACGGTTCTGATTTTAATAAAGTTAGCATCGCATTCAATCGTTGTGGTTCATATAGTGATTTTGATGGCGGGTATGGTGCACAAGTTTTTATGGGTGTGGCAAAAGCAATCAGCAAGTACGCTCAAGTTCGTAAACCTGCAAGGTTTTCTTGGTCTCCTGTGCCTAGATCGACTCGTCAAAAGCCCGGTCAAGCTCAAACTAGAGAGGCGAGAAAAAATGTTTATGAGCGCATGGCTGTTGGCAACATGTTTCCAGAAAAATATGTTTCTATTGAAGAAAATGAATGGTTGCGCAGGGATTTATACGACAAACATTATGTCCCTGCTGGCTACCCAGAAGTTCCCGAGGATATGACTAGCTCCTCGCATAACAAGTTAAAAAAACAAGCAGTAGATGATTTAAGGCAAAAGGCAAGTCAACTTCCTTATACTGCACAAAATGCTGCCGAAGGCAGTTACAGACTAGAGAGGGAGAGGCTAGAGAAAGAACAAAGAGAAAGACTTGAAAGAGAAGCTTCAGAGAGATTGCGTGCAGAGATAGACAGTCCAGATATGAATCCCGAAGGATTAAATTTAGACGACAAGGTGTTTTTGACTCATGAATTAAATGACTTGCAAAAACAGATGCTTCAAAATTTTATGAATTTAGAGAGTTACCAAAGATTTATTGTCAATGGTCAAGATGAAGGTAAAATATTTGCTTTCAATCTCAGAGACGACCCTAGTAATCAAGGCGGTCGTATTTTAACCGCAAAAGTCAAACTGCGTACTGATGAAAATGATGATCAACATTTAGGACAACAATTTGAATTTCCTGTCAAGTTTTTGCAAAAATTTGACAGCACCGCTTCCGACAGTCGAAAGCGCAATAGAGATGCTTATTATGACAGAATTACAGCACAGGGAAATATAAATCCGAATCAACTAAAAGTTGGAGAAAAGGTTGTTTTGGTTTTACCTGTAGATAAAAACCTTCGGCAAGACTATGGCTCAGGTAAAGTTGGTTTTGGGGCGGTTGGCAAAATTGTTCGTCGTCAACTTGATTATGGTTACAGAGACCCTGAATTAATTTTTCAAATCAAGTTTGATGACAATGTAATCCCAGAGTCTGAAAGAGACTCCGGTGATGCTGGAAATTTTGAGTTTGAATCTAGGGATGAAACCATTCCTTTAAACGCAAAAAATACTTTCTTGCTTCCTTACAATGATGAAAATGTGTCTAATGCTAAAAATATGTACCAACGCCATAAAAATCGTTTAAAGGATGCTCTCGAAAACATGGAGCTTAATCCTCAACAATTAAATGTTGGCGATGAATTTTTTTTAATGCCTGATCAAATTCGTAGAAATTTAAGGAGAGATTACAACACACAAGATCAGGCTTTTGGCCAGATTTATAAAATTGTTGCAGTAAAATTTGATGATAGATCGTATCGTGGTGCGAGATTAACCTTTGAAACTAAAATACAAAATGCAAATGTTCTTGGTTCTGAAGTCATAGACAGTTTAAATGTAGTTGAAAAAAATGATTTTGTCGATAGTGGAAATGAAGATAAAAATTTTCCAAGTAATTCTAATTTTATCAAAAAAGTGTCATTAACTAATGTTCGGCAGGCCAAGAATTTTTATGAGACTTATGAAGAAAATAAAAAAAACTTTCTTCAAAACCCAAGCACTAATCCACATGGATTAGTGCTTGGGTTAAAATATATTTTAACTCCAGCTACTGATGAAAGGTCGTATGTTTCGCTCCTTTCTTCAATAGTAGGCTATGTCGGAGATTTTGTGGGATTAATTCAAAGTAAAACCTCTCCTAATCAGATGAATTCTTATGGTTTTTTGTTTAAAACAGATCAGAGCAAGTCGTTAATGCTGTCTGATCGTAGTTCTAAAGATATTGTTTTTGTCTCTGATAATTTTATTCATGATAAGCCACAAGCTTATACTGAAGAGATTCACAGGAAAATACAAAAACTTGTCAGAAAAAAACATATTGAGGATGAGGCAAGTTCTCATAAAAAAGATATTGTAAAAAACACTCCTCAGCAGTATAAATTTACAAGCCGAAATGATCCTGTTCAACAGCAGTTGATGAGTGATAGACGCAATCCTCTGGGAATAGGAATTGGCGACAAAGTAAAAATCAAACCAAATGACCAACTGCCTGTTGATAATCGGATTTCTTGGCGTATAGACAGGTCAAAAGAGTTTGAAGTTACGCTGGTCTCGACAAACTCTGGCACCCTCTCCACACAAATTGTTCTAGCTAGATTAAAACCGGGAAATGCACATGTTGATGTTCAATATTTGCAATTGATAAAATCTTTCGCTACTCCTCAACTCCAAAAGAAAATGGAAAAAACGACCAGAATGCGTGGTCTACATCAAGCTGAAACGAGCCACAACGACCGCAGGATTGGCGATGAAGTGACCATCACGGGAGGTCCTTCTCGCAACAGAACAGGACACATAATTGGCTGGAAGATGAGCGGCAACAATGTTGTCGCTCAGGTTTTGTTAGACCCTCAAGACCCACAAAACATTATACATTCGACCTATCCAACTGAGAGGGCTAGCGTTGCTTTGAAGTATTTAAGACCAGTCGTTGCCAATGCTTCAGGAGTTTCCGAGTTGCGTCCTGAGTCTATGAACTACATGAATTACTTGTTAATGAGCAATTCTTTTTTTGGATGAAAAAACTGATGAGAAATCCTTTTTTACCACAAAGTTTGATTTTTGAAACCATAGCCACCGAAGATTTGGCAAATGTTGAAATTTTGGATGGCAAATGGGAAAATCTTACGGATACTGAACGACAGGCAGTATTTAGATTTAATGTTCAAACACCCTCCACAGATGGTTCACCGCCACAAAAAGATACTTGCGAGTATGATAGATATCATGTTTACATGGTTTCTTTTGGTGGGTGGGATCGTAAAGCTAATGGTGTCAGCATATCCTTTTACAGATGTGATAGCACAGCAGATGTCGGAGGAGGTTTTGGTAATCAAGTGTTTCTTGCTGTGCAGAAAGCAATTTATGATTATATCAAAGCAAGAAAACCTTATGCATTGTCGTGGTCTCCTGTAAGAAAATCAAGCACACAAGAAAAAATGAGAAAAGAAGGAGGCAATGCAAGAGGGAGAGTGTATGAAATGCTTTCGAGAGCCCATCTTTTTCCCGAGTATGTTTCCTACAAGGAAAACCATTGGATAAGAAAAGATTTGTATGACAAGTTTGCAGTACCTGAAGGTCTTCCAAAGTTAAGTGATGATATATCTAAATCTTCCACTATGCTCAACAAGGTCTCTGAAATTAAAAGAATGAGACATGAATCAAAAAATGTTTCGCATGAAACAATTTCAAATATTAACGACAAAATATATAATTTTGGCATCGAAGACCTCGCAAGAGAAAAAGAAGAGCTTTTAAAAAATGTGATTGATGATCCAGAGCAAAATCCAAATAAATTAAGAATTAATGATTTGGTACATTTAGATACGAACTATCCCACAGAGTATCAAGATTTTGTCAATGATGAATCATCTCACATTTCTTTATTAAAATACATTAATTCAGGAAGAGATTACGGAAAAATCGTTGACATGTCATTGAGATCAGTACCGTGGACTGGTGGTAGTAAAGAGATGTTGCTAGGCAAAGTTTTTCTTGTAGATCAAGGTGATGATGCATTCGATAATTATTCTAATTTTACTAATTATTATGTTCAGTTACCGCTGCGAATTTTAGAAAAATTTAAACCAGAAATAAAGTCTGAAAGAACAAAACAACGCTTCAAAAAATTATTGGATGATGCGATTAAAAATCCTCTGGGGCTTGACTACGGCACCGAGGTGATTTTTTTACCAATTAAAATTATATTACAGGAAGACAGGGCTTTTGGCGATATTTTTAAAATTAAGAGATTTTATGATTCTTCTGGAAGCCTTTATTATGAAGCCGAATATGTTAAAAATTATTTTATCAATCAAGACATAGACGAAAATTTTAAAAAGTATTTTGCCCCCACAGACATTCAAACTCTTCGTATCGATGAAGATATTACAAATTACGGCAACACTTGGAACGGGAGGTTTTTGCCACTAATTCCTTCTACCATTGATAAAGCTGAAAGAAAATTTAGATCATTTATAGAAACTGCAAAATCCGCCCTTGAAGGAGATAATTTTTTTAAACTCAAAAAAGGAGATCAAGTCGTTGGTATAAAAGGAGACCTGCTTGGCAAATCTAAAATAGGCTTTCGATATGGACAAATTGGTCGGGTAGCTGATTTAGTGATTGACGACGGTGTACAAGTGCATATTAGCTGGAGAGATGAAAATGCTTTAAAGGATATGGAGTTATATCAACAAGTTTATAAAAACACTCCTGCTCTCTCGGTTACAAGACGGTATCATGAGCAAGATTATGACGACGCAGTCGGTATTGGTTTAACTTTCCAAAAGTTAAGCGATGAAGCAGTTGAGAAGGCAAAATCCAATTTGAAAAATGAATATCAAAAAGAGTATTTGGATTTTGTTGAAAATCCTGCATATAATCCAGAGAAAATTAAAGTCGGAGACACGGTTTTTGCGACTTACAAAACAACTAATTTCGCAAGATGTATGACCGTATCTTATTTTGGTGTGGTATCCAAAGTAGAATCTATTGATGTTTATCCAGATCAAAAAGTAGTGACTTTTAATCTTGTTGTTGACAAAACAAAAACAGCAAGCTTGATGCCTCAGGAAATTTCATTGAGCGGTTTTAGCATTTCTTCATATGATTTCTGTATAAAGCTTATGCATTATAATCCAGCGAATGTGTTGCTGCATAAGAAATTGGCACATATGTTTGACATCGGCAAAGATGTATTTACAAGTCGAAGTGATTGGCAAAAGCGTTTTCAATCAAATTTAGATGGTCAACAGTTCCAACAAAATCAAAAAGTAAAAGTTGCTGCTGGCTGGAAAACTGATGGCACAAGTGGTCAGCCATTTGTGGGTTATTTCTATCGTATGATTAGCAACAGATTAGCACGAGTTATGAATCCAGACGGAGATTTTGAAGGAGTGCGTATCGAAAAAATGTCACCCGTAGGTAAACCAGATTTAAGACGCAATTTATTGCAGCAAATTCAATCCTCGTCCTTATCGATTGGAGATGCTGTTAAAGTATCAAAAGGTATGCATGTCAACAAACTCGGGCATATCGTGAATTATTCGCCTAAGAAAGGATTTGCAGGCTATTATGTCATTGTTAAGACCATGCCCAGCGACAATGCTCATAGTGAGAGAATAGTGGTAAATGCGGACGATCTTGTTCCAAGCGATGAAGTATCAAAATTGGAATCATACAAAACCATCTTAAATCGCATGAATAGATATTTTGAATGGAAAAAATTATGAGAAATCCTTTTTTACCAATTACTTTCGATTATTTTGAGACAGTTGCCACCGAGGATTTGCCCAAAATAAAGCCTTTGAATGGGGAATGGAAAAATTTAGATAATCCTAATGCATATTCTGTTATTTACAATTTTGATGCCACAAAAACCGATCCAAACGATTCCACCAAAATTATAAAAGATGTCTGTGGAACAGATCGTCCCGCATATGATGTAAGATTCAGCGGTAATGATTATGGTCATGAAGGAATTAGCATCTCCTTTTACAGATGCGGAAGAACAGCAGATCATCCAGAGGGATTTGGGGGATCGGTTTTTCAAGGGGTTCAAAGAGCAATTTATGATTATGTTATGGCCAGAAAGCCATTCGCTTTGAATTGGACTCCTGTGTCAAGATCAGATGGACAGGCACGAGAAAGAGAGAGACAAAAGAGCACAAGTTCAAGACATAGAGTTTATGAAATGTTGTCCATAAGTCATTTGTTTCCCGATTATGTTTCTTATAAACCCAATCATTGGTTGAGAAGAGATTTGTATGAAAAGGTAGCAGCACCAGAGGGTATGCCTCCAGTTGAAGATGAAATAAAAGTCAATAGTCCTCTTGCCAAAAAAAAAGCAGCGATTAATGATATGCGACAAAAAAGTTCGCAGAAGCTATTGGCAAATGCCAATCTTGCTTCAGATATAGTAAGTAAAATCAACGAATTTGGAATTCAAATAAAGAATAAAGCTTTAGAGGATATTAAAGCCAAGAGATTAGAAGCTTTGAATTTACAAATAAATGACCCTCAACAGAATCCTCATCGCTTAAAAGTTGATGATTTGGTGCATGTCAGTTTGGATTACCCAGAGGCATATAAATCCTATTTAAATGTCGAATCTAGTCATAGTTCGGTGCAGAAGATGGTGAATTCGGGTCGGGATTACGGCAAAATTGCTGATTTTAAATTTGAAAGTGTGCCTTGGGAAAATGGCAATAAAGAGATGTTGTTGGCAAAAGTTTTTCTAGTTGATTCGAGTAATGAAGAGCACCATGATGATTCTCAATTTACAGATTATTATATTTGGTTGCCAGCAAACCTTTTGGAAAAATACGGTCACGAAAAGCGTGAAGGCAAAAGAATGTCACGCTTACAGAAATTACTTGATAACGAAACAGAAAATCCAAAAAGGTTCCAAATAGGTCAAGAAATCATTTGTGTTCCAGATGGTAATTATGCTTATAAAGTTAGGAGAAACGCTGATGGTTTCCAAAATGCTGGCGTAGGTGAAAAGTTTAAAATTACTGATGCATACATTGATCCGATTAGTGGTTCAATAGATCTAAAAGCAAAATTTTTAGAAAATGTTTTAGAAGCCGAAGTTCCTGATTGGTTAAGCGCAATAATAAATCCATCTGATGTTGGTGTTTATAGTGATCGGACCATAGGATTTCATCCTAAAGACCGTGCTGTAAAACATGCAAATAGCACATCAATTGCAAAAGTAAAGATAGACTATAAAAAAGTTTATGACGCACTCAGTCGTCTCGTGGTAGGAGGTGAAAACCGTCTTGGTTTAAAAAAAGGCGACCAAATTGTTTTTGTAAAATCAGTAGATATTTCAGAAATTGCAAAAAACCTACCCATTGGTCAAATTGGAAAGGTTCATAAGATTATATTAGAAAGTAGCCTAGTTCCAGATCAGATAGAAATAGACAATGTCGAATTTATAATTAATTGGACTAACAAAAACATACTTGAAGATGACTCTAGATTTATAGATGTATACGCCGGAATAGGAAGAACATTAAGTTTGGCGAAAAGCAATGGTAATAAAGACGAAAAATATTCACAAGATGATGTGAGAATTAAAAAACTAAATGAAGAATCGCAGGCTCTTGTCAAAAATAATTTTGAAAAGATGTATAAGAAATATCAAGAAATTATCAATCAAGAAATGACCAATAGTGCCAACAAATATGGTTTGAAGCCGGGGGACGAAGTAATTGTGACTTCCAAGAAAAATCCTAAATTTATTTATAATTTTTGTCAACAATATTTAAAGTACATAGGTGTAGGTAAGCTGCTTTCTTTTAAACTTCAAATTTCATACGATTTTTTAGAAGACCAAAATTACACAAGCGTAAAAGCAGATATCGAATATGATGTAGAAAAAACACAAGCTTTGACTGGACAGAAGTCAAACAGCAATCGTGGGCTTATCGATGTTGGTTTAGAAGATTGTTTAGATGTCGTGCCTTACAATCCAGCACAAATTCTCAATGTGAAAAATCTATTGCACAACATCCAAGTTGTTACAAAAACCAGTAAAACCAAAGACTTTATTGACAGGCAAGTCAACAAATATTATAGTGATGCAGGTGCTTTCCACACAACCGATGGCGACAAAATATTTCCTAAGGATGCTATTTTTTACAATGTGAATGATGAATGGCATCGTGGAATATATATTGGAAATAAAAATGAACGCTTGGCGTATGTGGCTAAAAATACAAACACACAGTTTGAAGAGGTGCCTTATGAAGACATCAAGTCTGTTAATCCTCAAAAATCAAAAGCAAAAAAATCTTTTTTGAAACATGGCGGTACAGCTTTTCTTCCTACTTCTTCCCCGGATGCAATTTTTGGGATGGTTGGTCTAGCATTAGGAGATCCGGTTGATGTGGTTGCTGGAGAGCACGCAAACAAATCTGGACACATTGTAAGCTGGAGGCGTTTACGGGGAGTTCCTTTTGCCAGCCCCTCTGATGGTCGTGGAGATATGGGTGCAGTCATTTCAACTTATCCATCGCCTGACAAGCCGAGCGAAACTATCGTTGTCCCAGCATCTTCTCTCAAAAAGAGCGAAACCCTACATAGATTTGAATCTTTTAGCGGTTTTCTCTCCCTGCTCAACCGTTTTCTTGTTGAAAGACTCTGATACAACATCGGAGGTATTTGATCATGGATAAATATTTAAAAATACTTGCAGCCTTTGAACAGGCTGGTGCTTTTATGCAAGTGGTGGCAAGTTTTCTTGCTACCTACCACAAAAGCTTAATTGAAAACGGCTTCCAGCGAGATGAAGCCCTGAAACTCGTCTCGGCACTTCAAAGAGAAATGATTCGTGAAGGTTTGCGCATGAACGATGACGATGAACCCGAAGAGCAAAGTGAAGAATAAATGTCTGTCAAGCAAGTCATAATTTGGAGGCACGATCTTAAGTGTCGTCTGGGTAAAAAGATGGCGCAAGCAGGTCACGCTGCTCTTGCACCCTTCTTTGAAACATTTCAAAATAGTACAGATGCAGATGGAAATGTCGTTTTTAAAATGACACTATCCCAGTTCGAGTGGTATTTGGGAAATCAAAAGAAAATTGTTTTACGGGTGGATACTGAAGCTGATTTGTTGTTTTTGTATCAAAGGGCCAAAGAGTTGCGAATTCCTGCTTATTTGATTGTTGACAGCGGTTTGACTGAGTGGGATGAGCCCACCAAGACTTGCATATCACTTGGTCCATCTGAAGAAAAGATTATTGATGAATTGACAGGAGAGAAAGGACCTTTGGGTAAGTTGCAACTCCTTTAAAATATGCTCCACATAGAAGTAGATACTTTTATATGGAGGTGCGGGTGTCTGTTGCTCATAGGAAAGTTCTGGTTTTGAATAAATCGTGGCGACCAGTTGGTGTCATCACGGTCGAAAAAGCTTTACAAAAAGTATTTTCAACATATATTGATGGCACTCCAAAAGCCAAAATCGTTGATGCCGTTAATGATTTTGCCACATTTACTTGGGAAGACTGGTCTAAATTAATTCCCAAAGATGATGAACTTAAACTAAGGACAGTAAATGCTGTTTTCCGTGTGCCTGAAGTAATTCAATATACCCGTTATGACAAAGTGCCTAACCATAAGGTGCATTACAATCGAAGAACTATTTATCGGCGTGATAATTTTCGCTGTCAATATTGCGGCAAGCGGAAAACCACCAGCGAATTGAGTCTTGATCATGTGATCCCAAGATGTCAGGGAGGTCTGACAAATTGGGAAAATATTGTGGTGGCATGCACAGACTGTAATAGTCGCAAAGCTGGCAGAACTCCGAAAGAGGCTGGTATGAAGCTGTTGCGACCACCTTTTAAACCCAAGCATGATTTCCTTGTCGAAGATATTCGTGTTGATTCTTGGACCGCTTTCTTAGGAGAAGCATATTGGAATGTTATGTTGGAAAATGACATAAAATAGCTTAAAATTGATTATTTAAAGGAGTCCTGCGAATGTGGTTGAAATTATCGACGCAATGGATTAATATGGCGCACATGGTGCGTGTAGAGATTAAGGTTGAAGGTGGCAAGAAAATTGCCACCTTTTATTCTACAAAAACTGGTGGTCAGGACCGCACATTTGTTGAAGGTGCTGACGCAGAGGTAGTTGAAAAACACCTCTCCCAAAACAGCTTTGCTTAATGAAAGCGAGACGGGGATGTTGTCTATATTTTTAACATTTGCAGCATCCTTCGTTGGTTTGTGGGCGTTCTTCAAATATATTTTGTTGATTGAAATTCGAGTTGATGCCAACACATTCAAAACTTTCTATGAATATTTCAAAAATGACAGGATGTTTCTATTACATGAGGAATTCACCTCTGAAACAAGACATCCAATTCATTACGCTGCCTTTTGTTGCCCACGCAATATGCCTTGGTTTTTTCTTTCTCACTCAGAAAGACTGATGCAGGCTGGCTGGATCAGCAAAGATTATGTGACAATAATTACCTGTTTTAGATGGCGTTATCGTTTCTTGAAAAATTTTCTGCAAACAAAATTAGTTGAGTCCAGTTTCAAGACTCATGGCATACCAGTTCAATTGTTGTTGCCATATGGTTTGGATCGTATTGGCGCATTGAAAGAACAAGCTCCTGAGCCTGTAGTCGATAGGTCGCTCTGGGAAGACTTGGAGAAAGAAGTTCAAGAAATTCTTAAGGGTTCCAGAAGAAAGACGGGAGCTTTGCTCTACGGTCCACCCGGAAATGGCAAAACAAGTTTGGTCAAGTATATTGCAACCAAATACAGGTTGCCGATTATGATTTTTACTTTGAATCCCGAATGGAATAATCAGGACATGCTAATGTTGTTCAGCAATATTCCTCAAGGCTGTATAGTCTTAATGGAAGATTTTGATAATTATTTTGACAAGCGTGTATGCATTGTCGGAAATGGCGATAAAGGTTGTGTTAAATTCACATATGATGTCATTTTGAATGGTCTTGACGGCGTTTACAACACATATGAGCGTGTCGTATTCATAATGACCGTCAATGATAAAAACAAAGTTGATGATGCCCTGATGAATCGGCCAAGTCGATTTAAGTTTGCTCGTGAGTTTGCTAATCCAGACCTTGCTGTGCGAATAAAACTTCTTGGAGAGGATTGGGCTGCAAGCACAGAAGGACTAAATTTGGATCAAATCTACAGACTGCAAGAGTATCAAAAACAAGGAAACAGTCTGGTTGAAGGCACCAAGAAATTAAACATCAAAGCAAACGCTGTTGAGAAAAAAGAGGCTTTGTCTGTTTTTCTCGCAAGCGCCATCTCATCAAATCAAGACATAGTCAATGAATTCAAGTTCAAGTAAATTTCTCGGAAATTCTTCACCGGATGCAAACTTTTGATTTGCGCTATTTTTGAATTTCTCCTTGATTCTTCGTAAAATGTTTGGATTGTGTGTGAAAAACATTTCCACATCTCTCTTTGTTTCTTTTTCGCTGAGAATTGAGTAGCCTGCTGTCTTAAAGGTTTTTTTGTAGCTTTCCTGTGGATCAAGCAATTTGTGCGAAGTTAGTGTTTTGACACCCATGTTGCCGAGTTCTTCTTCGTTAAAAATAAGATGAATAAATGCTTTGTTGTTATCAGCATGGGCACCATGTCTGGACACCCAAGGATGACATCTTAAACATATCTTGCAATCTTCGGTTTTTATAGATTTTATTTTTTCCAAAGTCTGATCAAAGTCTCCTGTGTGATCCATCACATCGTGCGCTAGGATGATGTCGTAAGGACCGTTTTTTTCCACATCTGTCCATGAATTTGTGAGTAATAAATTATTTGTGTTTTCAAATTTCCAATCTTGTTTTTTTGCGTCACATCCTACAACTTTTCTTGGTCCGTGAAGGTTGGTCATCACATACGCAACATGTCCTTCACCGCAGCCGATTTGCAGCACAGTTTTGTCAATCATATCTACTTTGATCAACTCGTGGACTATTTTTGCGCCTTGGTGCAATTTTTCATCTTCAGTTGTGCATATTTCCTCTGAAGGGATCGCATCTGGCCACACGCCTGATTTGGATAACATTCTGAGTTCTGTAATTTCTTTTAATTTTTCGTGATCAGTCTTGGGTTCAGGAGGCAGGGCTTTTTCTTCTGCAAGCAATTTTTGCATAAAATGCATCATGGCTTCCATATGGCTAATAAACTGTTTGACCGTTTGAATTTCAATTTTCGTCATGATTACCTCTGAACCACTAAGAGTTTGTTGTTGCAATATAGACTGAATTGAACGCCTTCATTTTGTAGGTGGGCAACGATCCTATTGTCGCAATGCAGGTCTTCTATGATGTAAAGACCGTTGTTGTCCAGAAGTTTGAAGAAGTTGTTGAAGGATAATATCTGCGCATCATAAACATGAGGTCCATCATCTATAATTATGTCATATTTTTGTCCTAGTTTGACAATTTTATCGTGATCTTTTTGTTCAAACTGGTTGATCTGATGAAACCCGAAGTTCGGCATGGTTTGTTCCAAGTCTGAACAATCTGCGATGTCAAGCCCTGTGATTTCGATGTTCTGGAAGTATGAATCCCATATTTTGATTGAGGCATAAGGAAATCTGGGATCGCTGATGCCTATTTCTAGTAGCTTTGTAGGACAAAGTCTTCTGCTTGTAAACAGACTTTCATAAACCTCTGTGTAAGAATGTTTTTCACCAACTTCTGTGCCTTTATCTGAACCTATGTAATTAGTAATTTTCGTCAAAGGCATAGAGGTGGAGAGTGCCTTAAGTCTTTGAAATTTTTCGACTTGTTCATTATTCATTTTTGTTTGGAAGAACTCAGTCCAGAATTCGTCATTTAGTGCATCAAAGTTGTAATTGTAATTTGTATTTGCAATGCAATAAGAGTCGGATATGGGCGCTACCTTGCCGCAAATTGATTCTGCTGCCCATCTGCTTGTTTCGGCTGGAAGTTTCATTTCCAACATTCTCTGCGTGTTGAACCAGAAATAAGTTCCGCTGAAATGCCAGTCGCTGCAAACCCAAGGAGCGCATGAAACATCTTTTCTCAAGCATCCGGCAAAAATGTTGTAAAACATGTTCAATTCAATGTGTGGAGTAAATTCTTTTTCAAGGTTGAAGTAGTACATGGCGATGATCCAGTTCAGGCAATTTTGGTAAGTATCATCGTGAGTTGTTCCTTTGTTGTGGCAATAAAAAGTGATGCTGCGTTGGTTTTTCAGCCGATGTATTTGTTCTTGAAAATAGGCGCTTTCTCGGCACTCGGAATCATTTTTGACAAATTCAATTTCTTTGTTGGGGAAAAAACTGAAAAGATCGATAATTCTCTTTTTATTTTTGATGGATTTATCGGAAGCCAAGTAAATTATGATTTGTCCGTCAAAAACATTGTTGTAATGTTTGAGTAGGTTGAGATGTGTCAAAAAATTCTTGTCTATGAAGTCTTCGTTTTGAAGATAGGCATAGAACATGAGATTTTTCGTAAATGACATTTGAGGCTCCGTGTTAATCTACTCTAATAGAGAAAACCTAGATTAATTTGGAGTTTTCATGGAAGACAAAATATTTGTTAAACGCAGCGTAACGGATCAGCCTTTTTACATGATGCCGGTTGAAATAATTATTCCATATCATAATCAACTCACCAAAGTTGCTAATCTTTTGAATGATATATTTTCCACAGTCACCACAAATCGATATCTTGTTACTTTAGTTGATGATGGCTCGGACAACAACACTTTACCCGATCAGATTAAAGACCGAAAATTAGATGGAATACGCATCTTGTCACATGCTAAATGCCAAGGATTTGGAGCAGCAGTCAATACTGCGCTTAAAAATCCATTTTCAGATAAAATTCCATATGTCCTGATTTTGCACTCCGATGTCGGACTCAGAGATTTGAGTTGGTTGCAAAATTTGGGGACATCTTTGATAAAAATGAAATCAGATGGAGTTAAGATGATATCTCCAACCACCAATAATCCTGTGGCAAGCTATGATTGTATGAAAGCCACAAATTCTTTGGAAAAGCCTGATTTTATTTTAAATAATGAATATTTGCCAATGTACGCAGCACTTTGCCACCGTGAACTTTTTTCGAGAGTTGGGCTGATGACAGAGTGTCCTTATGCTGGCACGGAGGTAGAGGAGTTTGCAGATCGTATGCGGAAAAATAATTTCCGACAGGCGATTTGTGGTTCAAGTTGGGTTTACCATGAAGGAAATGCAAGTTTGTCGCATTTTTCCAAAAATAAAAAAATTCAGGAAATTATAAGCAAAACCAGACAGGAGTATTTGTCTAAAAAATTGGTTTGACATAGTAAGTGTGAAAGGTTAGAGTCTTGGACTCTTGGCCAATCACTTCGAGTATGGAGGTAAGTCATGGGTAAGATAGTGAGCGTTATTTTTGGTTTTTTTGGGTTTTTTGCGACTTTGGTCAGTTTGTATTTTGTCTACGATGCCTGCAATGTGCATCAACGATTTGAAATGAAAGAGATTGCGCTGCAAACGGAACGATTTAGAGCAGAAAATCTATATGATGAAGTTTCTGCTCTAAGGTATAAGTTATCAGACAGACCAACATATCTGGATGGTTATCGAGACGCTGTTTTGCGTGCTGGAGTCCCCAACAATTCCGGTTCGTACAAGGATGGATTTTACGCAGCGTTTACCATGATGGGCGAAGGATCGTTTTTGGATGGCATGAATGTCGCAAGAGCGCAATTTGGCCTGTCTCAAATCGTTTTGCCAACCAAAGAAACCGTAGGTCCACCCACCATGATGGATAGGGTAAAGCTTTTGGAGGAATTTGAAAAAACTTCACCACTCAAAACAAACAAGTAATTTTCGTGTTATATTGGTTCTAGAGGATGAGCAAACTACGCAGGAGGTGACGGATGTTGGTACTGAGTCGTAAATTGAACGAAGCTATTATGATTGGAGATAATATCAAAATTACAATTATAGATCTTGATAAAGGTCGTGTTCGGCTTGGCATCGAAGCTGATCGTAATATCCCTGTTCATCGTATTGAGGTATACAAGTCAATACAGGTAAAAAATGAGCAATCCTAGACTTTGTCCGCAATGTAGGCAAATCATCCCTACAGACTGTGGTTATCAATTTGATAGCAGTTTGAATATGATTTGTCTGCAATGTGGATCTTATGTTTTGATATCTGGACTAAACACAGAGCATTCTTATGCAGAAAATAATCAGCAGTCTGTTTCAGCATCACAACAAGAATCTATTTAACAATTCACTTCAAATTCCACGAATTGAAATTGATTTTGACCGCAAATTCATTATGCGGTGGATTGAAGATGCCATTTATATTGGTGTCGAAATTGCAACTATATCTTTGCCCGAACTGCATTGTCATGTCATTCACGAAATGGTACATATCAGCAATGCCGAGCAAGACATAGAAGATGTCGGCGTAAATCAATATCACAACAAATTGTTTTGCAACAAATGCCTTAATTTAGGCTTTTTTGTTGTCAGACATTGGACGCAGGGTTGGAGTTTGAACACAACTTTGCCGTTGAGAAATGTTCGTGACAAGAATATGTTTAAATCCCCCACGCAGCATGATCGTGAAAACCTGCTCAAGGCTATCAAAGAGTTCAAAATGCATCGTGGTGAGTTCAGCAACAACATCGCCTGTGTGCGTTCGCAAATTTCTGCAAAAATTCCTAGTAAAACCTTTTTTTTGAAGTATGTATGTCAATGCCCCTCTCCGCACAATAGCATTAGATCGGGACGCAGGCCAGACGGCAGAAACTCTCTCGATATCAAATGCAAGCGTTGCAATTGCGACTTTAGTTGTGTTTCTCCCCTAGTTTAAAATCTGGGGATATTTTTTTAATTACTTTGATATAAAAAAAATATAGCAAAGCTGTAGTAATTGAAAATTCTAAAAAACCGGATGTTATTTTTCCAATTTCAAAGTCCATGTCTGTGACGGGCGTAAACACTATAGTGTGGTCTATCCTCCAGACCATGATACAAAGCACACAAGATAAAAAGCATCAGCGACGATGAAAGAACATTGATGTTTCATATTCCAGAACTGATGGACTATAGTAAGACAGTTGTGGAATTTAAAGAAAATTCAAGACTGGAGAAACAAAATGAATCCCCTTCCTCCTGAAGATTTATTGCCGCCTCAATACGAAGGTTGGAATTATGAAAATCAAATATTTGAAAATCTGGTAAAAGAAATCAATCCAAGAGTTATAATCGAAGTTGGTTCTTGGAAGGGCATGTCTGCAATAAAACTTTATAAGGCTGCTGAAAACATAAGTAAAGATTTTAATTTGTATTGTGTCGATACATGGTTGGGAGCATCTGAGCACATGGACGATATGTCTCATGGTGGTCTTTTTGAAAAGCGGCATGGATATCCGATGCTTTATTTTCAATTTTTATCCAACATGCAGCATCAGAACTGCTTGGAAAATCTTCACCCTATGCCAAATACCTCTGCCAATTGTGCCAGATGGTTCGGTAAGAAAAAAATCAAAGCGGATTTGATTTATGTTGATGGAAGCCATGAAATTCCAGATGTGTATTATGATTGCTGCAATTATTGGGAGCTATTGAGTCCCGGCGGCATTATGTTTGGTGATGACATTCGTTACGGACCAGTTGAAGCCTGTGTCAATAATTTTTGTGAACTTGTGAAAATCAATAAAACAGAGATTGACAACAATTATTGGCTTGTGAGAAAACCAGCCCCGCTTTCTGCATGTAGCATTTTATCGTACTGTCCGGTTTGGTGATAAAGACCAGCCAATCGAGCAAGTTCACGATTGTGGTCATTGCCAAATAGAAGTTTATTGCTTGTTATATTATAGTGATAGCTTTTACCAATATAATAAATGTGATCAGTCTGCATCTTAAAGGTGTGCTTGCCACTTGTTTATAAATTTTGTTTTTAATTCTGCGCTGAGTTCTTGGATGTCTCTATCGATAAGTTCCAAAGACGCATAACATTCGTGTCTTACTTTTGAAGAATTTACAAGATGATGTTCGATGTTGTTTGTTTTTAAAAACATAGCATAGTCATCATCTTGATAATAAAGATCGAATTGTTCATCAAATTGACCCATTTTTTCAATCACTTCTCGGGTTGTGCAAATGCACCATCCCGCTATTTCATGCATGGTGCGGTATCCCAAAATAGATTCATTTGCCAACTGTTCTGGGGTGAAAAATTTTGAATGCCAATTTGGTTCTTGTGGACAGGCGGACAAAATTTTATTTTTTTCCATATAATCAACAAGATTAACAATTGAATCTTCTAGGAAAAAAAGATCATTGTTGCAAATTAAAATATATTTGTTTTTGCAGTATTGCAATCCAATATTTAAAAATTTGTTGTAATTAAATTTTTGATCAATCACAATAGTTGTGGTTTCTGGATATATGTAACTTTTTTCAGCAGCATTTACATTTCCTTCAATCACAGTAATGTTGAAGTTTAATGATTTGTTTCTATTTTTCATTGTCTGAATGGTGCGTTGTGTAAGTCCGTAAAAGTTTAGGTCTTTTGTATAAGTCAAAATGACTGCATCAATTATTGTGTTTTCTTTTTTTCCCCACTCATATTCTTTCGTGCCATTGAAGCTGTTTTTGTCAATTTCATTTTGACATGTTATCATTTTATATTTTTTGGGCAAATATGGATTTTCACTTGGACTTATGAATGAAAATGAATTATCACTAAAAAATGGATCTTTGAAATTTTTGATAGAATCTAATATATTTTGTTCATTGCAGATTTTTTCGTTGTTGAATTCTTGGTGGGAGAAGTTTTGAATTTTGTTCAATATAAATTCAACGCCACCAAAGTATGAGAAATGCCACCCGCCTTTTGGCAAAGTTTTATTGCTGTGAAATCGAGCTTGTTCAGCACATCCTATTTCTTCAAATGTTTGCAGGTCCATAATTTTGGAATGATACCATTTTTCAGAATTTTTGCAGCTTATGTTGTAATAATAAAAATCTTGTTCTAAAGCACATGGGCCTTTTATTGGATTTTTTTTCATTTGTTTTAAGAGATCGGCATCTGGAATTTCGTCAATATCTGCAATTATGACAAGATCATCTCTTGTCATATCACACATTTTCAAACCTTTTCCGATACCGTTTCTTTGATGTGCCTCTCTAATCCACGGATTGTCTCCATCAGGCATATCATTTACAACAACATGAATCAGTTTTTCGCAGTTAAAAAGGTGTTTGTTTTCTTGGAAAAATAAAGGCTTTGGTTTATTATTGAAGGTTTTGTTTGCTTCCACCAACACAAAATAATCAACAACATCGCTTAATTCTGCGATTCTAAATTTGAGCATTTTAAGCTCGTTGTAAAATGTAAAGCAATCGGCTATTTTAATCATGGGTCACCATTTTAATTTTATGTCAAATAATTGGTTTTTTCAAATTTAGTGCTAAATAATTTTAAAGTTGGAGGATATGTGCGCCGTTCAATAAACATTCGGCGACTTGATTCTGTTTTGGTACAACATAGCCATTAAATTTTTGCTATAGGCAAAATCGGCATATTGTTTGAATTCTTGTTGAATTTTGTCTTTAGATATAAAACTTTTTTATTCCATGATATAAAGATAGCAAGTTTAAATTAGAACTCCTTGATGCAACTCTTGTTAAAAATCGTGTTAAGTTGTTTGACTGGACGCAAGGAGGTGTATTCAATGCGTATTTTATTTCCACCAAGACCCAAAGGAAGAATGCTTCCTACCGATTTACCTCACTATGAGGCATCCGGCAATTGGGTTGCTCAAAGAAAATTTCGTGGCAGTCGTGCTGTTCTGCACATTTCTACCGACAGGGTTGTTACGCTTGGCAATCGTCATGGTTCTCAATTTGCCAAGTTTGTTTTAGATCAAGGTTTCAAACAGGAAATACTCGATGGCTTGGATTTGAAGGACGGGTTGGAATATTGGCTTGATGGTGAATTGATGAACAAGGATATAAATGCGACTAACGAGATTATCTTGTTCGATCTTTTGCAAGTTGGTAAGTATTTGTTCGGAGGGCCTAGCCAAATTGCCAGACTAAACATGTTGCACCAGATTTGCAGACATCCATCAAAAAATTGTCGTAATGGTCTTGCGCTGGAGGTGACTCCTCGTTTATGGCTTGCAGAGACATTTGAAAAAGATTTCGTGGTACACTTTGAAGAGGCTCTGTCTACCGAGCAAATCGAGGGTCTTGTGCTACGAAAAAAATCATCTTGTCTCGACAACTTTGGAGTTTCTGAATATGAGACTTCAAATCTGATTCGCTGTCGCAAGCCGTTTGCGAAAGACAAGGGTTACGATTTCTGAAAGGGGGAGCGTTTTATAGCTTAATTTTTCATGGTTTCAAGGTGAATTTCAAAATCTCATCAAAGGATGGTGCATTATGTCGAAGAAGACTGACATGAATTTCCCAATTGAAAAAATGCCAGCAGGCACGAAGCATCTGTTTGGCAACATGTACATGGTGTCATTCAATAGTATAAAAACCCCTGACCCTGAGGAGGCCAAGGATGGTGAATACCAGTTTCGCAATCCTAGGCTTTTGACAGAGCGAGGGCAGGCCGATCTATTGGACCGCAGGCTCTCCACGGAGCTTCGTGAAAGCATCAAGAATCGCACTCTTTTGAACCCTTTGGTCTGTAGGTGGGTTGAGGATGGCGATAACTTCATCCCTATGGTGATCGGTGGTGATCGCCGGTATCGTGCCCTTGAGTATCTTATCCGTAAAAAGGAAGAGGTTCTCGATCCTCGTGGCGTTAAAGCAAGTGAGGATGGTTGGAAGTACGGCAAGGTTTCAGCCGATGTTGCCTATGAGTTTGTCCCCTGCCAAATATTTGTTTGCAACAACGATTTGCAAGCTCTTGCTTTGGCTTGGGCTGAAAACAAGAGTCGCATTAATTTGACGGAGGGGCATGAGATAGCCGAAGTCGTGAAGCTTCGTGCTGCGAATGCAACTGATTCCCAGATTGTTGGAATTCTTCAGCAAGACAGCAAGTGGTTGGCCGAGACAGATCGTTTGATCAATAGTCTTGATGCCAATACCTTGTCGGACCTTTTTGAAGGAAGGATTGATCGCCAGAGCGCCATTGAGCTTGGTGCGATTGATGACGAGGAGATTCGTGAACAGGTTCGCACAGTAGCGAATGACGCTGCTGCGGAAACCTGTCAGAAACGGATTGGTCGTATCCAATCGCAGATCGAGAAGGCTTTGGATCGTAAGGAAATCGCAGAGGGCAATTTGGCTGTTGCTGAAACACCAAAGCAGCGAAAAAAGGCGCAGCAAGAAATTGAGTCTGCGACACAAGAAGTTGCGACTATGGACAATAAGCGGAATGCGATGCAGCCGGTTGTCAATTCTCGTGATGTTCGACAGGCATCGAGGGATATTACGGGAGATGTTCCTAAGCCCAAGGGCAAGCGTGGCCCCCAAAGCGGGCCTCGCAAGATGCGTGAGAACAAGATCAAAGAAGGCCGTGAGTATCTCACCGGCATTTTACGCAACAACGGTCGTTGCCCTGAGGATACCTTCACGGCACAGATCGATTCCATCAAGTTAGTTTTGCGTGTTTTTGAGGAAAACATCATGTCGGGCAACGATGATTGGGCCGGGACGCTTCGTCGTCATTACGGCGCATAATCGCTGCTTGCAAATTCAATAAAAAAGCCTCACCAATCGGTGAGGTTTTTTTATTGATCAAGAATAAATACATCAATGATTCAAGTGTGTCCCTTCTGCGGTCATGAACTAGAAACTGCTTTGACAGACGGGTTGACACATTGTGCTCATTGTAACCAAAATTTAGATTCCAGCGACCTGAATCAACTTTTAGCTGCTGGATGGCAAATAAGAAAGCATCATTACAGCTTGGAGCAAATCAAGCACATCGCCAAATTAAACGATGATTTTGCAATTCTGGTTTACACCTTTGTTGGTGAATATGGTTATTCACATGATGAGTTTTTTAAATTGCTTAGAAAGTTAGGCGTTGCGCATAAATCTTACATAAATTTTCATTAAATATGAAATTGTAGCCCCACATATTGTGGGGCTTAGATATTTTTTTTGGAAACAAAAAAACCAGCTTATTAGGCCGTTTCTGCGGATATTTGTCCGATGGGGAAGAGTGTTTCACCGTTCGTTGTTTCTAGTTCCGAGCGTATCACGGTAACCTTTTTATCTGCTTCAATCCCTAACCTGACTTTGTTTCTGTTGTCGATCCTAACAACTGTGATTCTGATGTCCTCTTGACCGGGTTGTTTCAGAATGATAACTTCGTCCTTCTTTCGTGACAGTACCAGCATTTTTATTCCTTTCGTGCCAAAGTCCTTGTACTATATTAAAGAAGTATGTATCCTTTTTTTTTGATGAGATGATAATATTTTTTTGATTTTGACTTTACAATCAAAATACCTCGTACTAATATCAATCTGTCAGGATGGACCAGCCGGTATGAAATCGGCAGGTATAAAGGTGTTGTGATAGTCACCTCAAGTGTCACAACTGATTTTATTGAGGCTAGTTTGGGAGTTTTTTCATGAGTAGCCAATGGTATGTCGAACTCACTACGCTTCGTTCTCAGCGTGAGAAGATTGATAAGCAAATCGCTTTGCTCGAGGAGTTGGTTGATCTTGAGGCGCAGCATGGCGGTCACCAAGCGAGGCCTGTCGCTGCCCGCAAGCCTGCTGCACGCACCGCTTTTGCCGATAAGCCGAAACCCCGCAGGGCTAAGAACACATCTCGTCAGATTGGCGCTGTTGTTTCTTCTGATGGTAAGAATATTCGTCTTCCTCAATTGCTGGTCAGTATCAGTCAGCAGCAGTCCTCTCCCGTGAAGCTGGAAGAGTTTTGTAAGCTCGTCAAAGAGGCTGGCTATGAAAGCAATGCTAGCAATTTCAGCAACATGGTTTACCAGTCTTTGCAGAAGCTTATCAAGAAGGGGTTTTTCGCCCGCAACGACGAAACCCGTGAGTATGCTTTCACCGGCAACCTCCAGACTGCCTGATTGTTTGTCGCTAACCACGCCTCCTCCGGGGCGACTTTTTAACTCACTACTCAAGGAACTGTGTACTATGTCAAACGAACTGAATCAGAATAAGGACAAGAGCAAAGCCGATTGTGTGCGGGCGATTCTGAAACAGATTGGGGCCATCAAGGCTCATCCACCAGAAGGCTGGCATAAGAAAACTGAAGAAGAATTGCTTGCTAAGTACAATATTAAGGTGCATACGACTCACATTTACGCTATTCGTAACGCTATGCTCTCTAAAAGGCATTCAGCGGTTCTTTCTGAAACCAAAGAGGTTCTTCCCGAAACCAAAGATGATCATATCAAAGGTGTGATTTGTCTGTCGGATTTGGTTGCGGTCAAGTCTCTTAGTAAGCAGATTGGTGGTCTTTCTAGGTTGAAGGAATGTATTCGGGCTTTGGAGCAAATCACGACCTGAGGCACCTAACAGTTTTATTCGACAAAGGCGCTCTGATTACAGAGCGCCTTTTCTTTTACCTTTGATAGATATTGGGGTAAAATGGATTATAACTAGGAGTTCGAGTCATGCCTCGTAAGCGTCAAATTGTTTGTAATTATTGTGGCAATAATGCCACCTCTGGACCATTGGTGGAGAGCCCTATCAGTAAGGTCTACATTTGCGGAGCTTGCATTAAAGTGTGCGATGCATTCTTGACTCAAAAAAGCGAGTGTCCCGTGCCTCAATTACATCTGAATTCAGCCAAACAGATAGTGGAACACTTAGATCAACATATTATAGGACAGGACAGAGCCAAGCGTGCCTTAGCGGTTGCTGTAATCAACCATTATAAAAGACTTTTGGATTTCACTACCCAATTTGAAAAGAACAATCCATATAAAGATGTCAATTTAGAGAAGTCTAATATTTTGCTTGTTGGCCCCACGGGTTCAGGCAAGACGCTTTTGGCCAGCACTTTGGCTAAAATTATGAATGTGCCGTTTGCTGTGGGTGATGCAACCACGCTCACAGAAAGTGGTTATGTTGGTGAGGATGTTGAGAATTTAGTTCTGAAATTGATCCGTGCTGCCGATGGCGACATAGAGTTGGCACAGCATGGCATTATTTTTCTTGACGAGGTAGACAAACTTGCTCGTAGTGGCGGGAATGTTTCCATCACAAGGGATGTAAGTGGTGAGGGTGTCCAACAATCGTTGTTGAAAATGTTTGAGGGTACAATTTGCAATGTTCCTCCGCAGGGTGGCCGTAAGCATCCTGAGCAAAAGTACATCCCAGTCGATACCCGCAATATTTTGTTTATATGCGGGGGAGCTTTTAATGGTTTGGAGGACATCATCAAGCGTCGATTGGGCAAATCGATGATGGGATTTAATTCGCAGCCAAATGAAGAAACTGATTGGTTGTTGGGAAGTGTTTCTGAAGCCGATTTGGTTGAATTCGGAATGATCCCTGAGTTCATAGGTCGGTTGCCTGTGGTCACTCCTCTGAGAGGCTTAGATGAAGAAGCTCTAATGCAAATTCTGACTAAGCCAAAAAATGCCATAACCAAGCAATACAAAAAACTTTGTTATAGTGAAGGTGTGGATTTGAATTTCACCGAAGATGCCCTGAAGGCAATTGCTAAAAAAGCTTTGGACAAGGGGACAGGTGCTCGTGGACTCAGATCTGTGTTGGAAGATTTTATGCTTGATGTAATGTTTCAATTAGTGGATAATGAAGGAAAATCGACAACAATAACCAAAGAAGTTGTAGCTGGTGCTTCTGCGACTTTTGAAAAAAACACACTCATTTATTCTGGGGCTGTTTAATGAAGCCACATCTTAGATTGATTGGTGATGTTCATGGCGGGGCGTTCTCTTCCAAAATCAAAGTGCTGGTCTATGTCTTGGTCTTGGTCTATGTCTTGGTCTATGTTTTGGCCTTGGCCTTGGTCTAGGTCTTGGTCTTGCTATTTTTCTAATTTTTTGGTTAAATCTTGGTCTGTGTCTTGGTCTTATTGGTCAAAAAATTGGAGCAACAATATATGATCCTTAAAACAAATTCACATAGTGATAACCATTGTTTTGGATTTGTTAATTCAAAATTAGCATGTCGCTCTTTTTTTTGGTCTATGTTTTGGTCTGAGTCTTGGTCTTTGTCTTGGCAAAATTGTGACTCTTGGTCTTGGTCTACGCCTTTGTCTTTTCATTGGAGTATAGAACAATGATCCTTAAAACAATTTTCTTTAGCAGAGGGCGGTATTCAAGATTATGAATTATTCGGCAGCAACTTGCTTCGATGAAAAGGATTGGAACAAATATGGATTGAATTGGTTGCGTGCAGCCCGTTCAAATTCTATGACTGGTTTTGTGGTTGGTATAGACCTTCCAGAACAAGCCGTGGCAAAAATTGGAGAATTGAATTTCACCCATTTGCCCATCGTTCGCAAATATAATTTTAAATGCGATTTATTTTACACACTTCTTCAGGCATTGGATCGTGATTCTTTTTGCTTATGGACTGAAAATAATTTGCTGCCTAGGCATGATCTCGAGCCAAAGTTTGATGCTTGTTGTCAATTAAGCGAATATACAGCATATGCAATTACAAGTCCCGTAATAAACTTGCATGATCGTGCTGCCATGATTAGTTCGCTTGAGGAACAAATCCAAAAAGTTCATGGAAGCATGTTATCAACTCGATATATATTAGGAAGCTATAATTTTTGGAATGGTTTTTTGGGTTGTCAAAGTTATTTGTATCAGAAGCAATATCTGGATTCAAATATGCCTTGTGACGATTTGATTCTGAATTTCTTTATGGCTTTTGCAAATTCCGTTTCTCTAGAAATTAAAAAATATGAGTAATTTTTTTTATGAAATAGGGTCTTTTGTGTTTTTTATGACTGTAATGTTTATAATTTGTTTGATCCTCATGGCATTTGAAGGTAAATCAAACAAATGAACATCTTGCTCTGTGTTTACGGCACCTTGAAGCAATGCTTTCAAAGATCGCAGTTTCTTCGTGATCAAAGATACTTAGGTGTTTGCAAAACCACTCCTGAGTATGGAATCTATGCCTATGGTGGATTTCCAGCACTTGTCGATTCCAATTTGGCTCAGTCATCTGATGTAAAAGCCAATTCGCATATCTATGGCGAATTGTATGAGGTCGATGAAAATTGCCTTGTTTTGCTTGATGATATTGAAGGCGTTGGTGATGGATTGTTTTTTAGGCAAACCCTTAATCTTCAGGAAATTAATTTTTTTCGTCTGCCTTTGACACAAGAATGTTGGAATATGGTTGAAGCAAAAAAAGCGGAAGCGTATTTTTTTAAGCGTAGCGTAAAAGGTGCAGCGAATTGCGGTTCTTTCTGGTCAAAATAAAATGTCTTACGCAGATGTAGCACTTGTTGTAATTGTTCTTGTCGCAAGCTTTTTGTTGTTTGCCTTTTTTGTTGTTCGCAGTTACGCTGTGGAAAACGAAAGGTTAAAAATACAAGGAGTTCTTGAAGATTTGCAATATGCAACAACTGATCAATTGCTGAAAGAATTTCGTAGTAGACCGAAAAACATATATGTATTGATAAAGCCTATAGACACGCCACAAGAACAGGGTTTCAAAATTGAGTTAAATGGAATGTCTCTGTTTAATTCATTGACCATGATGCATCTTGGTCTAAATCTAGTACGGCGTGAAATGCAAAATAAAGGCATGGAAATTCCAGAATTACCTGTTTTATTCAAAGAGGATGATGACGATGAACAAACAGGTTAAAATCTGCTTAAACACGATGGTAGCAAATGAGTCTCATGTGATTTTACGCATGTTGGAGTCATGCTATCGATACATCGACTACTGGGTAATTCAAGACAACGGTAGTAAAGACAACACCAAAGAATTGATCGCCAGTTTTTTTGAAGAAAAAAACATTCCCGGCTGTCTCTACTCAATTCCTTGGCAATTTCCCGGCTACAACCGGGACCATGCTCTGCAAACTTGTTTAAAACACAATCATGGTTGTGATTGGATTTTACGGATTGACGCTGACGAGAAGATTGAAGTAGAGCCGGACTTTGATTGGTCGCCAATTAATCAAACATCTGTTCAAAGCTATAACATTATGGCCTATCAAAGCTTGTGTTCGTACAGAAGGTGTTGGCTGTGGAACGCCAAATTGCCTTGGAAGTTCAAGCACGACAAGCGTCATGAAATCATTTATCTTGACCAAGATAATATCGGGGAAGGATTCCAAAGATGTGATTTAGATTCTAAATTCAGGCATATCGTCGTTGGCGATGGCAAAACTTGGCAAAACAGTACAAAGTTTTTCCAAGATGCTTTGGAAATTGAAAAAGATTTGTTGGCTGAAAATTCTATGTTGACTGATTTTTATCATCTCTATTACACAGCTAAAAGCTACAGGGATTCATTTTGCGCTCCCGGCTCTTATTTTCCTTTTGGTTTCAGCCATGTGCAAGAGTGCGCCAGACGCTGTCTTTTTTATTTTGATCGCTGGATGGATTTAATGCACGACTACAGTACAACGCAAAAGCCCAAGTTTATCGATGAATCTGGATACATGGCTTGCATTTTTAAGGCTGAGGCATATTCAAGATTGAATGACGAAGAAGCAGAGCTAAGATCGCTTCATCAAGCAGAAGCATTTTGTCCGGCAAGAAATGAACATTTGGCGAGATTGGCAGAACTACATCAAGCAAAGGGTCGCAGGGTGGAATTTATTAACACAACCATGCGATTGATGGAAAAAGATAGGAAAAACCCTCTTGCTGTTTTTTCTTTGTTTATCAATAGTGATGCATACTACGACACGGGAAGTAAAGTTCAAGAGCTTCATCGGCAGGCATGTATGTTGCACAACATATCCTCCGTGGAATAAAAGTTTAAAATATTACTTACCATGAAAAAATATATGGCATATACTTTCCCTATCCACAGGGAGTATTGTTTATGCTTTCTAATTTTGATCGGTATGAAAAACTCGTTTCTAGCAACTTGAAATCCTTTTGTCACGAGATTTTTGATGATGTGAAGCAAAGGAAGGCTATAACTGCCGAAATGCCCGACTTTGAGGAATTTCAGAAAGCTACTCAGAAGATACAGAAAGCAAAAAGTGGCAAAATAAATCCAGAAATGCTTCCTTGTTATGAATCGCCTCTTTTGAATAGCCAACAAGAGCAGCATCTCTTTCGCAAGATGAATTTTTATAAATATAAAGCCAAGCTTGTTTTAAGCACTATAAATTCGCAGAATCCAAATACAATAAAATTAGAGAATGCCGAAAATTTTGTTGCAAAATACAAGGAAATTAGAAACCTCTTGGCTGAAAGTAATTTCAGACTTGCCACCCAAGTGATGAAACACCGCCATATTTTGCAGAATGAGCAAAATCAGCATGACACCATATTAAGCGATGCGTATTACGATGTTCTAAAGGCTGTTGATTATTTTAACTGGACATTGGGACATAAGTTTTCAACTTACGCTACTTGGGTAGTGAAGAAAAATTTTTTCCGTGATGCAAAGATGAAGTTCGCACACAACGAAAGGTTGTCATTTTTCAACGATTCAATTCCAGACATGGAAGACGAAAAGACTAGTGGCTTGGTAGATGAGCGTGATCAACAAAGCCGTCAGACTTTGATTTTCAAATTAATTGGTTTACTTGTAAAAGAAAATATTGGCACGGATCGCATCAGGCAGGCTTATGTTCTTGAAAATTATTTCGGGGTAAATGGCAGAGAAAAGAAAACTCTTGAAAAAATAAGCGAAGAAATCGGTGTGACCAAGGAAAGAGTGCGCCAGTTAAAAGAAAAAGGATTGGAATGGATTCGCAGCAGGGTCGCAGTAATGAATTTGGACTATGATAACGAAAAACCAGATGAAAGTGTTTTCTAAAAGTGTTATAGTATTTTCTGGTAGGAGAAAACACTATGTTCACGCTGGAAGATGCCTATCATGCAGTTGAAGGTCGTTCTGAGTTTGCAATCAAACTTACAGATAAGACTGTTTGCTTTGACTACATCGTAATTCTTAGTGACACTTTTGTAGCGGGAGATGCATCAAAAACAGGTTGGATTCGTCGCAATTTTCGTGGCGTAACATTTTGCCGTGAAACTGGCAAAATGCTAAGTTTGCCTTTTCATAAATTTTTCAATATCAATCAGAATTCAGAAACTGATTTCAATTTATATAAAGGAAAAGATGCCACCATCTATGAAAAACTAGATGGAAGTATGGTTCATTTTTACAGGTTGACAGATGGCGCTTTACAAGCTTCTACCCGTCGCTCTCCTCATTCTACACAAGCTCAGGGTGCTTTGGCTTTTGTTCTTAGTAGTCCAGAGTTGGAGCGCAACATCCTTGAAACGATTGATTGCGGTTTCACGCCTATTTTTGAATGGGTCTCGCCTCGTAATCAGATAGTTGTCAGGTATGACCAATGCAGACTGGTGTTCTTAATGTCTCGCAGCAGGGAGACTGGAAAGTATTTTTTTGAAAATAAGTATTCTGATCGTGCTCTTGAATATCGTTTTAAATTTGCTGAAATATTGCAGAATTTGCATCATTCTGAATTTGAAGGATATGTTTGTCATTTTGAAAATGGCGACATGCTGAAAGCTAAAACACCTTGGTATTTGGAGAGACATCGTGCTGTTGATGCTCTCATGCGTCCCACATACAAGGTTTATGAAGTCGCTTTAGATGGTTTGATGGACGATCTTATTGCCATTTCGGTTGAATCCTACAAAATTCGCTTACAGTCTATTCATGATGAAGTACAAAAAGATATATTGCAATTAAATTTGCAAATGGAGTCTGTATATCAAGAAATTAATTCTAAAATAGTTTATGATATCAAGTCAAATCAAAAAGAGCATCGAAAATCTTTTGTGGAGATGGCTAAAACAACAAATTGTTTTTCAGAATTGATGCAGATTTATCAAGGAAAAAATCCAGAAAGTCTTTACAAGAAAAAACTTATGGAAAAATACACAGAAATGTATCCAGAAAGATTTTTCAGTTAATTGTATTTCGGCAACAAAACTTCCTGTATGACTTTACAACCCGACAAAATCGGGTTACAGAGAAGGTGACGGCGTTACACTATTAGACTGCCTCCACAATGGAGTGGGTTGAGCAGTTTTTATCTGATAGCTGTGCCCGTCTGTTTGAGGTTCTTGACCCTATGGCTACTAAGAAAACTGCTGCTCCTAAGTCAGCTAAGGATGTTTTGGCACAATTGGGGGCACTTGCAGGCTCTGCAAAGCCTGCTGCAAAGACCGCCCAAAAGTGGCAGCTTCCTGTGACTACCGATTTTCAAGCCGTTGCTGCCCGCTGGGCGGGAGCAAAGATCGTTTCTGATGTATCCAAGGCTCGTTTGGAATCAACCAAGGACGAGCTATGCGAATACGCAACAGGCGTGCTGGTCGAGAGACTTTGGGAAAACGGCAGTAAGCCGAGTAACCCCAGCGTCACGCTGGTCAAGGCAGATGGTTCTGCTGATCACAGCTTCCTGTACATCTTGCAGGATCGATTCAGCGTTCAACTGCCTGAGTGCCAGCAGGGCGAGGAAGTAGATTCCGCTGTTGGTGTTTTCGAGGGCTTGGGCCTGCATCCTGACGATGCACGCAATTTGGTCGAGAACGAACTTGACTTCTCGCCAATCGTGGGTTTTCGGCCTCTTTCCGAGCTCTTAAACGGCACCTACGGGGAGAGCCGTGAGTTCATTCCTGCCAGCGATGTGGAGCAGTCCGCTGGCATGAAATTGGCTGCGTTGGTGGCATGGGACGGGACTTCGCCCGTCAAGCCCCTGACCCCTGCCGAAAAGGCTGTTGTGGTGGACCGCAGCAATAAAGTCGCCATAAAGGCGGGGTTCTACGACAGGGTCAAGGGCTACTGCCGTAGCGTTGATCAACTGAAGGCGGTCCTGAAGGTGGTTAAGCCCTCAGCTTACCCTTCCCACCTGAAGTTCGCTCCTGCCGACAGCGTGGTAGAGCAGACGCAGCGTAAAATTGCTGCTGCATCTGAACTGTTTCAAGGTTAATATTAATCGTGTGAGGATGGACTCGAAGGGGACCGGAGAAATCCGGTCCCCTTTTTTCGTTTTCTCACTCAATTAATTCATGCTCGATAAAGTCAAAAAAACAAAAAATCCCAGAGAAAAAGCTGAAATTATTTGGGAATTTTATTGTACTCGTAAACTTGTGATGAATTTGGAGCCATCTTGGACTCACCCGTCCTATCATTTAGTTGAAAAATACCTAAATAATACCATTCAAAAAAATGAATTGCCCCAGCTTGTTGAGGTTATCAAAAGCCATGAACAGCAAGATGGCAAAGAAGTTCTACAATTCGTAAATCGCCCCTCTGGGCCTGTCAGAATTATGCATGAGGGTTGGAAGATTGGCAGTCCCACTTGGGTATTTATGGGTCGAAATCTTCATCCAAATGCTACTCAATATCTTGGCAACGGTTGGATAGCAGTTTGTCGGGAAGTACCCTCAGAACTTTATAAATTGTTTGATCCAAGCATTCCTAACCTTGTATGGATTGCTTATCACCGAGATAGATCTATGGCTTTCACAGAGAGTGAAAATTGTATAGGTCCAGCAGTTTTTTATGATGTGTTCATGAAATTAACTGCGAAAATTGCAGGAAAATTGCCTGAAAATCCAGACCCGAAGGTGAATTGATGTACACGAATAAAATTTTGGTGAGCAAGGCAGTCCAAGGCTCACAGTTTTGCGATGAGTTTCTTTTAAAAAATCCCTATTCTTTAATTTATGTGCTAAGTCACAACAGTAAGGGTGCGGTCGGCATTATGTTGAACGGTCCTAGTATCGGCAAATTAAATTCAATTTATTTAAAAGATGTGGTTGATGCGCCTGAAGGCCAATATGATAAATTCAAACAAATGTACATGGATGGTGTTTTCAAAGATTTACAGCTTCATCTTGCTGGCCCAAGAAAAACTAAAGGGGTCTATTTCCTGCACGGTTATGGTGATTCTGCTTGTGTCTTGAAGCCATCTCAGGAGCCGACCTTAAATGATGCTCTCCAAGAAACTATTTTTGGCCAGCCTGAAAAATCCAAGAAAAAATATGAAGTGGTTGATGGAGTTTTCTTTGGCACTCCATATACCTTTGCGCACATTGTCGAAAACGATAGACTTTTAGAAAATAAATACAAGTTTTTCACAGGAGAAACTTGTTGGGTTCCGGGGCAGTTGGAAACTGAGGTTCAAGCTGGCTTCTGGGCCGTGGTTGACTACAACTCTGATTATTTTTTTGACCATATAAAATGCGAAAGTTTGGCTCGATCTTATAGAAAAATCGAGCCAAACTTTTTTTCTCGCATCAAACCTTCGCTAAATTAATCCAGAGATACAATCTCGCCACCTTCGGGAGTGCAGATTGATCTCAAGATTAATGTGGTAATTTTATCATTAACAAACTGCACATGCCCATCGCCAAAGACTGCGTTGACACCACTTGAATGATAGGAGAAAGGTTCGTCATTGGGACCGCAGTTGTTGAGACTCCAAGGGCAAGTAGTAGGGCCACCTATTGGAGATGCATTGTTGTTGATTTTAGCGACTTTGCTGTCGGTTGCTTGGTGGGGGCCAGAAACACCATTGCCAACATCTGGTTCTGCCCAACGATAGTTGTTTCTCATGCCACTTGGGGAGGCTACGGAGGAACCGCCGTAAGCTTTGTAGTTGGATTTCATGTAAGGACTGATGCTCTCGTGTGATTTGCCAGCATCTTCAATAATTGCAATTGTGTTGCTTGTGCCGTCCATTACAGCAGCAATGCTTCTGCCGCCTCTGCGAATTACATTCATCCCATTGGTGCTGATGTTTGTGATTGTAGGAGGACTGGCTGTTCCAGCGCCAATAACTTCGTAGTGAAGAGTGAGAAGACCCGGAGTTTTGTATAGGTTGCATGTATTGCTGATTGTACAACGGCAACTTGTGTTTGGGTCGATGTCAACATATGCAACTGGCATGTAATCAACTTGTCCATAGTTTTGGGGATCATTCTTTGAACCAAAAGATGGACAGAGGAAGGATTTGATAACTTGTTGCCCTGCTCCATTTGCAACATTTGTTGGATGATCATAAGGAATTGTGGTATCGAATAGCTTGGCAGCGTTGTCCTGTTCGACATATGGAAGAATGTGTGTGTAGGTTGAATTTACATCAAAAGTGGTAGACAAATTGGCAGAAAGACCTTCACCGCTTGTTGGCAAGTAGCCCATAGTGCTTTGATAATTATGAAGAGCCAACCCGATTTGCTTCATGTTGTTACTGCAACTCATTCTGTTTGCAGCCTCCCGTACCTTCTGCACGGCTGGGACCAGTAAACCTACCAATACGGCGATAATTGCAATTACGACCAATAGTTCAATAAGCGTAAAAGCTTTTCTTTTTGCGTTCATATAAATTCTCCTTTAGTTCACTAATAATTACAGTTTTTTAAAAAAATATCATGTGTGCTTATGATGAAACAATTGCGAAGATTTTATGAGGAAAATTTTGTTACTTTTTGCATTTTCGTGGGGTATACACAAGTAATACCTTCAGGAGTTCAGCATGTTACATACTTTTATTTTGCCTGTTGTAAAACCCGAAACTTGTTTCTCGGTCGAACATGAAATTGAGGATAATGAAAAGGCTTTTATTCGTCGTTCTTTGCATCATTTGATGAACAATAATCCAATCCTAGGAATGTGGATCAAACAATATGCAAAGGGCACCAAAGACCCCAAAAGCACCATGATCTGTGCGCTGGTTTTGTACAAGTTGCTTGAAAGTCAGGGAGAGGCAGATTTCATGAATGACAATTTTTAGCTAGTTTTCGAGACAATTTAATATGTATCTCGTACATATTTTATTGTCTCTGACCAAGGAGTTCGATGGAACCCGTTGATGATCGTACCTTGGGCGAAAAAGCAAGTGACTCAGTCGCAAAATTCGGCGGTTCTTGGTATTTCATCATATTGGGTTTTTTTGTTGTTATTGTTTGGGTGTTTGTCAATTTAATTCCTTGGTGTCTGACTTGGGACGACTATCCTTTTGTTTTGCTCAATCTCGTTCTCTCATTGATTGCTGCTTTTCAAGCACCTTTTATTCTTATGTCTCAGCGTCGTGTCGAGCGCAAGCAAGATGCGATTTACCGCACTCTATTTAGAGAAATCAAGGAGTTGGTTGAAGTCAGCCTTAGCCTTGAGCATGAGGTTTTGGAATCCAATAAAAAACTCGAGCAAGAATTTGAAATTATCAAGGAAAAAATAGAAAAAATTGAGGCGAAATTACGATGAAATATCGGGCAACTTGCACCATTATTTGGGATTTTGAATCAGAGCTACCTCAAGAACAAGCGATTAAGTTTGCCAGAAAACACCTCGATGAAATACCAGCTAAAGATGGTATGGAGGATGTTCGATTCGTTATCAATCTGGACAAATTGAGAAGTAAGGTTGAGAGAATCAAATTAGGCGAGGCATTCTTGGAGGAGGTCTTTCCTTTTATTACGGAACAAAGCAGCAAAAAAGAATATGTCTTTGACGGGGAATCATATCAAGTAAAAATGAATGTGGACAGGTATCATGTTTTCAAAGCTAACAGTAAATGTGTAGCCTGTGGGCTACAGGGCACCAGAATGCACCTTGAGTGTCACCCATCAGACAAAACACCGCACTTCAATTTGTATGGCGAGGAAAATGGCAAATTAATTCTGTTTACCAAAGACCACATTAAAGCAAAGGCTTTTGGTGGTGAAGATGTTCTGGAAAATTATCAAACTATGTGTGTTATCTGCAACAGCATCAAAGCGCACAGCAACCTAAGTATTGAAAATGTCAAAAAGCTGAGGGATTTAATTGAAGAAAAACGAAAGGTCCTAACAAAAAAGAAATTACACATGCTGGTCGAGGAAGAGAGGATGAAGCTGGAAGACCCGTGGCCACATGAAGCTGTCAAAGCTGTAAAGCCTAATAAATATTGTGTTAAAGTATTACAAAATCTTGTAATTTATGAAGAAAATTTGCAATTGGTTGGTTTTCCAGCAACCGAAGCACACGGCCTGAAAAAGGCCATGACGGTTCAGAAAGATTCATGGCTGGAGTCCGTACTCGAAGTTAATGAATATTTGTACTGCAAATTGACTGAACATAAGATTGCCAAAATTCATAAAAATCTCGTCAATTAATATATAATTTTGTAGCTGTAAAAGGAGTGACATGAAACTCGAACCTTGGGAAATTGAACTGCAAAATCAATTAGGCTCTAATTTTGTGCCTGAAGTGCCAAAAATTAAACCAGTTCCTGTTGAGTCAGTTGTTTCTGAGCCAGAGGTTGTTTCCGAACCAAATCCTGTTGTTGAGGAAAGTAAGGGACCCGGAACTTGGGCTTTTTTGATTCTTTTTACGGTTTTGGCTTTGTCCTCTTTGTATATTTATGATGGCAAAACTGGAGGCAAGATGAAGTCTTGGGTAGCCAGTCGGTTTCATACTGTTCCCCAAGAGCAAAATCTAAAGGAAAACAAGGCTGTCGAGCAACCTAAGTTGGAGTTTGAAGATGCTGAGGTTGCGAAGTTGCGTACAGAACTTTATAAACTGAAAAATGAGAATAAATCTCAATACGATGCAGTCATGGGTAAGCTCAATTTAGTTGGAAACAAGGTTGTGCTGATAGGTTTGCTTTTAAATGAAAACTTCAACATAATTCGGCAGAGTGCAAATTACGAAGACATGGTCTTCTTCAACAGAGATTGGACCCTGAATAAGATGCCAAAATACATCGATCTAAGTGATGATGACAGGGAATATCTTCGTAAGTATGTGAATAAAAGCTAATATGTCTTGAAGTTTGTCGGGCCGTTATAGGCTACTGCATAACTTAGGTCTTTGATTGAAGCAGCAAGATAGTCCGCTGTCAAAAGTGCCAAGTCTTTTTCGTTCCTCAGATCATAAATGATTTCTAATTGCATCGAGTAAACATCAGAATCCAGTTCCCATTTTCTGAAATATTGATTCATGTTGTTGCGGGACCAGCCACTCATGGGACCGCCTTTTTTTCCCTCGTATGAAACAATTCCAGATTTATTCAATGAATTTAAAAGGAAATTCTTCTGCCAGCCCTCACAGGTGTAGCTGTTGGGGCTTCCAGAACCGTATCCTAAAACCAAGTCCAAATCGGGGTCTTTGGCAATTTGCCTATGTTTGTTTGACATTCCGTGGATGTAAAAAATGTACACACATTCCTTGTACTGAAGTATTCTGTTTTTGAATCTGATGATGGGTTCTAAAAATTCTTCTCGAACAACATCTTCTTGGCAATGATAAACATTGTTACAATCTGCTTTGTCTTTCAGATAATCAACAGTTTCTGATCGCTCCCACCCACGGTTGATAACAGCGTATCCTTTGATTTGTTCAGCGATTTTTTCCGCAATAAGACCTGTGTTCTGATCGTCAGGATCATAGCCGTGTGGTGCCACCAAAATGACTGGAGCTTTGCCGGAAATGACACTTACTCTTTCCATGCCTTATGATCCTTGAGCCAAGAAAACCCCCCTGACTTTAGTCGGGGGGAGGATTTCAATTAGTCTCCACAAGCACGGCTTCGATGCCATGCTCAAGAGCGGCATTGATCTGTTCCACTTCATCATCATAGTGTTTATAGACTCCAATTCTTTTGAGAATTGGACCTTTGGGTGCGTGATTGCAAAAATGGGTTTGTTTTATCGGTAGATTTTCAAGTTTAATGAATTCTTTTATTCTCATCCTGTCGGGCTGATTTTCTTTGATCCATTTGATGTTTTCGTGGTTTTTATTTCTTGCTGTAACTATATAGCATCTATACCCTTTATGGTCATAGTCTCTAACTAGATCTACCATTTTTTGGTTAACTTCACCATTTCTCATATACAGAGTATCGTCAAAGTCAAAAGAAACTATCTTATTAAGCTTGCCCATTATTTTCTCCTTAATAAATTATATGGTTAAATGCTAAATAATTTTTTGGACTCAATCTTTAAGGATTTAATGACAGACAAGAAATGCGTGATAGATTTGCGTGAAAAAAAACCAGAAGAAATTTTCGTATTTCTCCAAGCTTTGCTGGCAGTTCGTTGCAAACTGAATCAGTCCACAGGTCATAAGATATCATCATCAAAAACAAAAAAGAAATCAAAGATTGCTTAAACAAATTGACGACGATAGTTCATGATTTTGATTTGATGATTATCGTTCCAAGCACTATCAACGACAATCCAAAAATTCTTATCTTGTCTAACTTGATTCCAAAGAAAAAAACAGGAAAAAGAAAATAAATTCCAATCATCAAACAGTCCCAAAACATTGAAAAAACATACAACTGAGACCTGTTGCCAATAGTTTTCGCAGCTAAAAACCATAAGCCATTGCTAAGCAATCCGATCAGGAGACCAATCGGAATAAACCACCAACGATCATAGAACTTTTCGTTAAATGTTAAATAGCAACAAATACAATGAATCGTGCCTATCAAGACCAAAAATATTAGCCACATGTCTACAAAATAGTATATGCGCAGTAGAAAAATGGCGAGAGAGGGATTTGAAATATTTCAGTATACCTGCTCTCCTTGGATGTAATTAGCACAGCATAGGTTCACTAAGCAATATACTCAAAATTTTTCAAGAATACGGTCTAAATATCAATAGACAAGGAGCAACATAATGATCAGTTTAAATGAATTTAAAAAGGGCAAGCCAGCACAAAATGAGGCTAAATCTCCTAAAGTAGATGGCAAGCAAACTAAAATTAATTCCAAGCCTCAAGGTGGAGCTTCAACTCTATTTGCAAAGCTTTTTGAGGCAAGAGACTTTGCTCATTATGTTCACCTACAAACAGAGTCTTTTGCCCAACATAAGGCTTTGGGTAAGTTTTATGAGGGTGTTGTTGACTTGGCCGACACTTTTTACGAGACACACGCAGGACAATATGGCAAATCGTCTTTTTCGCCTACAAGTGGAGGTCTGAATAAGGGTGAGAATCCAATTTCTTATCTGGAAAATTTGGCAAAAATGTTGACTGAGGCTCACTCTTTTTTTGATGAGAAAGATACTCATCTGCACAATATTCTGGATGAGATCACGGCATTGACCTATCACACAGTTTACAAGTTGAAATATTTAAAATAATTATTCTGCTTGATAAAGCATCGGTCGAAGCGGTTTCGGATTCATTTCAATCTCAACTGCTTCTTTCATAAATGCACAGACGGCTGCAAAGTTTTCATCTACGCTTGGCTCAAGATCAGAAAAAGACACAAATTTTTTGGAGTTTTTGCTCCATAGCATATTCACGCTGCAAGCTCCTACGCTATAAAACCAATCGACATCACTTCCCGTTCCTTGGAGGTTGTCTGTTCTTTCTGTTTTGAATCCGTTCATGCCTGACAATTTTAGAAGCAGATGTTCGATTTTGTCGCCATCTTGTCCATTGCAGATTTGGGGTTGGACAAATTTTTCCCCATAAGTGTGGCTGCTTAGAACTGCTTTAAATTTGAGTTCGTTGGTTAAATCCATAATCAGTTTCACGGGAGATGGCGATTGATTGTTTGGTTTAGCTGGGTGTGGGAAACTTTTTATTGTTTCAAACCCCTCAATATCGTGTGACTTGAGAAATGTATCGGGACTTAATACAGGTATGAAATAAATGTCCCTGTTTTTCACTAGCCAGTTAACATCATCATCTGTGTCGATCCGACAAAGAAATTTTTCCATGAATTTCATATTGGCTAAAATGGCGAATTCCTCATCGCCCTCCAATCCAGCTTGAATAAGCACTTTAGGCTTGCCGACTTTGCCAACACGCAAATAGTTGCAAAGAGTTCCCAAAGATGTTTTGCCGTAGGCTCCAATCTCTGTTGTCTCTGGCAGTTGTTGGTGCCAGATATTCAGTTGCTCTACGACTTCATCATATGTTTTAAAAACTTTTGGAGACTTGCTGACACATTTTGGTTCTGTCATTGTGCGAACATGGTTTTTTTTGTGAAAAGCAACAGCTTGTGTCACTCCGAGGAGCACGATAGCGAACATCATAGCCATGCTTTTCTTTTTCATGTCGCACCTTTGATTCAAATTTTATGGGGGTCTCGCCAAACTGGCTCATACGAATTTCTTGAAGCATCTTGGTCTAAAGTGCGATAATCTCTACCGTACTTGTCTGTAAACATTTTTCTTTTCTTGGTGTATTCATCACGCTTTTTGGCCAAAAAACGACTGAATGCAATCTTGGGAGACTCACCGGGTTTGGAGAATTTTTTGAATCCACCACCTGCTTTCATCATTCTAACCCAAAGATCATATGCTTGTTCAGGCATCTTGTCTGGATTGAAAATTTCTAGTCTTTCAACTTGGTTGGCATCATCAATCATTTTTTCTTGTTTTACTATTTTGGGATCAGCCCAACGACCTCTTCCAAAAAAATAATCTCCAACAACTCCTTCGTCCATATCGCTTTTGTAATGCATCAGTCTTTTCTCCAACTAATTGGTTTACTGGTTTTTTTTCTTCTAACTCCGACTTTATTGCAAGCTGACAGGGTTGGTCGGCAAGCTGGATATTTGCGATCTGCACCTTTACCCGTCTTTTGCCTTCCACAAGGCACTAGCTTGCCCTTTTTGCTTGCCCTGCAATCAATCCAACCCTTTCCCTTATTTCTGCTAAACCATCCGTGTAAGCCTTGCTCTTTTTCGGCTTTAAAAATGCTTTCTTGCATATGCGATTCGTCTGTGGAATTTCCCCAATTGGCTGCTCCTACTTTACGGCATTTGACTAGTGCTCCTGAATTGCCGGTAATTGATATTGTTCCTCGCCCGTCAGTCTCTTGCATCATGACCCAAGTGCCATTACTTGTTTGCGGACACCAAACATCTGCTTGCCTTTTTTCAGTAAGTCTGAAGCCTTCCCAGCTTTTAGTTCCGTTATAGGCGACATAATTACAATTATAAATATTGTGGTTTTTGCGTTTATTGAAAGTCACCAATCCTTTATTCAAAAAAGCACTTAAAAGAAAAGCGTCTCTGTGATTTGTGTCTTTTTGTTTAAATCCAAACGACTGTTTTTCTAGTGGAGTATCAAACATATATTCATGATTTTTTTCATTTGTTTGTTTGACAAGTCTTTGTGTTTTTCTCTGATTACCATCATAAATTATTGCGCTGTACAGCCAGCTTTGCCTTTGTTCGGGAGTACAGGCCAAAAGATATTCAATCCAATTGGTTTGATATTTGTAAATTTTTTCTAGTTCAATCGGTTGTCCATCATAATACTTTGAACTTATTACCAACTTTCTATTACTGCCACTTTGATTTAAAAGTTCTTCAGTCGTGGCTAATCTCATATTGTTAATTATGTCGTTGTATTTTTTTCTACCTCTATTGCCATTGCAGGCAGGGTATTTGACAACCCATTTGTGATTTGGAGTACATTCAAATTTCCATCCTGTGTTTCCATTTTTTATAACATATGTATCGGCATTTTCATAGAAATGCAAATTTTGAATTTCTTGAAATTCCAATTGATCGCTTTCCATGCTGTATGTCAAAATTTCGTCTCCAACTTTAAGTTGATGATGAAATTTCCATCCATCTCTGGTTAAAGCTTTAGAAGTTTCGACCGGCACGCAAGCATATGCGCTAGGAAAAACCCGATACCTTCTCTTGACCTTGTGGTAGCAGGCATCCTTTACTTCACGCAACAGCAGCCATTCTTGAAATTTCATCTTGTTCGTGCTCCTGTTTTTACTTAAAATATTTAGCATCCTTGATGCATTTTTTGGGATTTATTTATGCACCCCATGTTGCTTGTCAATAATTTTGTCCCTCCTTACTGGTTGATGAGAATTCCACAGGACAATATTGCAATTGATAACATGATTTTGCAGAGATTTGGCAACAAATACATAATTAGCACACAGGAAAGTCTGTGGATGACCTATAGCTTCGATACCGAAGAAGAGGCTCTTGAGCTTTACTCACATTATTATTGGGCTCAGGGGCATTGCGTTTGTACAGGACTAGGATTGGGAGTTCGGGAAGGTTGGTTGCTAAGAAATCCCAAAGTAACAAAAATTACCGTGATTGAGAAGAATGCATCAGTCATTGAGTTGCACAGAAAATACAATCCAGATTTTTCTAAATTAAACATTATTCAGGCTAACGCAAATGAAGTCAAAATGTCGTGCGACACTTTGTTGCCAGATCACTACAGCAAGGAAGATATCAATTTAATTCTATTGGATTTAGACAAACTGGCAGCTAATATTGACTGCAAAGTTATGTGGTTCTGGCCATTGGAGGAATTTTTGTTAGAGTTGGCAGCTTGTCGGACCTACATGAAAAAGTACATGGAGTTCAAAACGCAGCGTTATCCAAAGCTGCCTGACTGCACCACGCACGAACTCTACAATATTCTTTCTACTTGGTATACAACCTATGCGACAAGAGAAATTGAAGGTCGTTAGAACTTAGAAACTTCCAAAATGCATTCTTGTCCGCCTGCTGTATAAGGCCAAGGATCGAAAACGCAGGCGGTCACATCAACAGCTTCGTCTTTAGGCCAGTCATTTTTATTTTGATCAAAACTTGGCATTCTCGAATGCCAATGGATTCTGCCTTTTGATCCTTTGGTGAGGAAACCCGGATATAGATTTATGATTGAATCTCGCATTGTTCTTGTTTCCTTGAAAATTTAACCAAAAATAATCAAAAAAAATTAATTTGTCAATCGGCAAATAATAAATAATATGTCCGATGAGTAAGGAGGCTTATGGTCATAATAATTGTGATTTTGTGTATTTTGATGTGTTTTTCTTGGTTTAGAACTTTTCAATTGCCTGAAATGAAAAAAATCAGTCGCATGAATGTGCGACTTTTAAGAAAAAGAATGAAGTAGGTTATTCAAGAATATCATCAATATCATCAACGAATACTGGTGTATTCTCACCAAGCCATGCGCCAAGAACATTGAATTCAAAGTATTCAATAGCATCTTCAGTTGACATATCTTTGCTAAGAATTTCTATGCATTTTTGAACGCTGTAAGAAACAACGCATGGCTCCCCGCATCTCCTCGCAATTCCGATAATCGCCTCGTCAAATCCATCGGCAAAAAGAGCATCTGGATTTGACTCGGCAATTATCTCACGCAAACTCATTTTTTTGCTTCCTTATCGAGGCCTAGAATTTCTGCTGGCTTTTTGGCTTTGCCCAGCAACTTTTCCTTTTTCTCAAAATAAGCACTCCACAGTTCTGCGGATGCTTTTTTGTCTGATTCTTTTCCGAAAGGTCCAAAATCAACTAATTCTTTGTTCTGAGTTTTGGCGATGATCACGCAGGACTCATGGGCAGCTAAACTCACGAGAGGATGCCTGTCCTCTAGCAATCTAATAAGGCAGTCTGTAGGATCTTTCTTGATGCCAAAATACCATGCTGCTGCGACTCTGTGGTTGTAATCGGTGCTTTTGACACTCAGTTCCACTAGCTCATCGTTGTTTTGATTTGCGAGGCTTTTTGCCATCGCCATGCAACGATTTGCAATCACCGCCATCTCAAGCCGAGTAAAGGTTTTTTCCTCGTCTGGGACCAATTTAGAGTCCGATGTGCTACCAGCACCTCCTTGACCAAGGGGGGCAGCAGCGGGTTTAGCTCAACCTGCTTCTGCCTTATGTTTCAAACATGTAAATACAACACCTATAACAACAAGATAGCGAAACATAAACACCGTGGGGTTAGGATTTGGAAAATCTCCAACCCAATATACTACGCTTTTTTTTGGTTGTAAAAGCAGAAATAAAAATTTCTGGTTCTGGCTCTTTTGGCTTGCCTTCTTTGACCTTAATTTTTAGGTGGTCGGTATCTGGATTATGGTTCACAGGCAACTCAGCCACGCTGATGGAGAAAACACTTCCATCCGTAAATTCCATGATGAATTCTTCAACATCTTTATTTTTCTGTAAGGCGGTTTCGATAGTTGGAATTTTTCTAACATTTTTAATCGTCTTGCCTTCAAGGTTCATGGTGAAATCCTTTCAGAAATGTTTATACAGTACAATAACCTTTTCTCTCATTTAAGGCAACAGGAAATTATGGCAAGTTTAGCGTTGTTGGCGGGTATCATTTTTTTAACGGTTTTATTTTCTGGACCAATTGCATATATTGCTGCTCTTATCAGATTTGTTCCACAGCTAATTGTTAGTTTTCTTGCCACCGTTGCAATGTTTGCTGGATTTTATTGGTTGTTTTTGCCTATTAGTTTTATGAGATTATTTGGATTAATTCCAATTTATTTTTCTTTTAAGGCATTTGGACACAGAATAGACAAGCTGGACGAAATTCACAACAATAAACAGGATACTAATGAAAATTCTTTTTAAGCGTTTGTTTCAATTGCTGCTGGTTTTATTCTCATTGCATGAATACATATTCAATATTGGAGCATAAGTGAATTATGAGTTATTTATTGAAACTTGCAGGTCTTCTGAATGAATCCACAGGACAGGAAATGGAGACATTTGCCCAAAAACGACATGATGGTGCGGAAAAGATTGCAGACACCGCCAAAGACAAGGGTGGTTCAGCACTCCTGACTTACAATCACTTTAAGGTCAAACTCCCTTATTACAAAAAGGCAGCACAGGGAAAGTTTGATTTTGATTCTTATAAAAAAGAATATGTAAAGCTTTGCAGCGAGCTACACTCGCATATGAATAAAATAGAGCAGTTTGACCAGACTAAGTTCCAAGAACTGGTTGGCAAGCTCGAGGCTGTGGGTGAGTTATTGATTAGCAGCAAGTCTTAAAAGGCGAAAGTAACCTTACATATTCTTTTATTTACTTGTTGTAGCACCATATAGATAATTTCTTCTCCATTTTCTTGTATCGTCTTCTTGCTTCTTTATAGACAACATCCTTTCTTTTCTGTTTTTTTGAGTGTCTGATAATTTTTGAATAATATCTTTTTCTTTTTCAGGATGTAGCAATAAAATACGATCAAGAAATGAATTGTTCAATAAAATTTTATGGTCATACCAAGTGAATATGTTGTTGGCAAATGTTTTAATTAATTTATCATAAATCCTATCCATTTTACCAGTTGTTCCTGAAAATTGCAAATAGTCAATGTTTTTTGTCTCTAATAATTTTCTTATAACTAACATCAATTTTGTGTAGATGGCAATACTATTGCCGTCTTCTAATTCAGTAGCATTAAAACCATTAGGACCTATGAAATCAACACCATAACCGTTTGCTTTGATCGTTATCGGCAAATCTTTTGTGGCACCACTAAAAAACCATGCATTTTTCTTACTAGTGGTTGGCAATTGAAAATTTTCAATTTTATTGAAAAAAACATTATATTCTTCGTTGTTGTAATGCCAGCTATGATAATATCCATGACCAGTTCTATTGATTTCAATGTTGCTTATATCTGCTTTATTAAGGTCGATGAATTCAACAATATGCTCCATTTGTTTTATTCTATCAGTTCTAAAGATTCCAGCATTCTTAATTGCCGACAAGTGGCCAAGACTAACTCCAGAGCCAGTCACTTCAGGATCAACAGAACCTAAAAAATTCTTCTCTCTGTCTAGCAAATCTGCTAAGTTTCTTTTAGGGGCATAAGGATTTATATTGAATATTTGATTATTTACATTTAATGTGATCTTCCCTTTTCCGGCTTTCACAATTTTTTGACTAACAATCTGGCACCAATCGTCCCATAAAATTTTTGACACATTATCCTGATACAGTTCCTCTAAAGCATTTAGAAAATTAACATAACCAGAAAGTCCAACATCGCTTGTCTTTACATTGATTACATTATCTTTATTCATTGAAAATCCAGATTTTCTGCCCTTTTCTCGTATGTCGTTTTGAATCATACCAGAATAAGCTCTAACATTGACTGAATCCAAACAACCAAATTTTCCAATTATCAACTGACAAGCAAAAGCTGATTTTATAATTCCCAAACCATTGATGTTTTCTATAATATATTTAAATATTCTATAATCAGATGAATCACTTAGGCTTGTATGTGATGAATCCTTCATCATGCTCATAATATTTGCATAAGTAGTATTTCTTTTTCCCCAAAGTTGTTCAAGATAAACTGCTCGACTCGGCGACTTTTTGCGGCTAGCTCCTAAAAGATTTGCATATTGATTAAAAGATGTATTAGCGTAATTCCAATCTCCTGTAGGAACTGCCTCTTCAAATACCCATTTAATGAAATCTGCAAATGTGTGGTGAACTATTTGCCATTCTTTTTGAATTGTGTAAAGAACAAAAGCAAAAACTATAAACATATGAGTCGAATTCTCTTTGGCAAAAGTATTGATTTGAGGATTGTGTGAACAAAATCCACTCAAATGGGAATCTCTTTTTTTTCCAAGATTTATCATGTCAGCCTGATTAGGAGCCAACAAAGGACTTTCTTCTGCAAATAGCCAATCTTTAAAATTAATATGCATAAATTATCTATGTATCAGCCGTCTAAATGATGGTAATTTTTTATTTGTGAAAACTGATGGAACATCAACTATAGTTGATGGAGTTGATGGAGTTGATGGAGTTGATGGATTTAATGGAGTTAATGGAGTTGATGGATTCTTAATCATATTCTTACGCTTCAATATTCTCTTATCATCTTCTTGTTTTTTTATAGAAGACAACCTTTCTTCTCTGGATTTTTTTGTATCTGATAATTTATCCATAATATTTTTTGAATTTTTTGGATATAGCAATAGAATGCGATCAAGAAATGAATTATTCAATAAAATTTTATTATTATACCAAGTAAATTTATTGCTAGCGAATGATTTTACAAATTTGTCATAAATCCTATCCATTTTATCGGTCATTCCTGCAAATCTTAAAAAGTCAACACTTTGCATCTCTAATAATTTTCTTATAATCAATATCATTTGCTTGTAGATGACAAGACTATCTTCTCCTGATGAGTCGGTAGGCTGAAATCCTCTCGGACCTACAAAATCAACAATATAGCCATTTGCTTCGATGTTTTTTGGCGAACCCAAAGAATTCGCTGGCATTTCAAAAACATGAATTCTATCAAAATAGACATAATATTCTTGATTTTTATGTTCCCAAGAAGATTCATATCCATAACCATTGCTTTTTAATTCAATATTGTTTATATCTGATTTATTAGGGTCTATAAATTCAATAATTTTATTATCTTCTAAAAAAAACCACTCTTTGAAATTAATTTCCATAACTTATTTATTGATTTATTTTTTAAAAAATGTTATAAATAAAAATATGAATACATTTATTCAATACATTGAATCTCAACAAAATGTAACTCGTTATGTACACTTAAATGGAATGGGCATACTTAACAATGCCGCTCTCGACTATAGCAAATTATCTGACTCGCAATATGAATCTGTGGAAGAAGAAATGTTAGGGATGCAACAACCTCCAAGCTTTCTGCATGGAAAATCCGCAATATTTGCATTCACCCCAGAAGGTGAACAAAAACATAAAAAATTGATCAAACTTCTAAGCAAAGCTTCTAAAACCAAAGTTATCAAAAAAATCCTTAAAATAAATCAGTATGATATAGTATGGACAAGCGTAGACGGACAAGTTGCTCTAATTCCAAAGTTGATTTAATCGCCAAAATTTGTACACCAATAGGGTTGACCTTTTGAATTTCTCGCCATGCCAAATCCGACTTTGGTGAAGTTTTTATTGAGAATATTGTGCCTATGAGGTTTTGAGTGCATCCAAGTATCTGTCACTACAGCTTCGTCTTTTTGGTTCCATGCAATATTTTCACCGGTAATTCTGTACTTGCCTACTAAATTGTCGATGTTGCTATGTTTCATCCAGCTACGGCTGGACATCCATTGTGCATGTTTTTGAGCGTAATCTGCCAAATAAGAATCCATAACCAATGGCTTAAGTTCGTTCTCTGATCGTTGTTGGTTATGCAGCGTAAGCAGCAGTTCTGCGTCGAGCGGTTTTTGATTTTGCTGGCCACAGCCCGCAACGAACACAAGCAGGGCTGTTGCAATGCCGAATAATTTTCTCATGTGTCTCCTTGCACATATTTAGTCAAGCTCCTTCAGTAACAATTTGTGTGTTTCTTCAATCTGCTTCATTATTGTCTCTGAAGGCGAGATGAATGTGAATTCAACTGTGTTTCCAGTTGTGGTCATGACGGGAGTTTCAAAAATGCGATGAACCAATTTGATGTTGTTGTAATGATTACGGAGTCTTCTTGACAAATGAATTCGGGCAGCTTGCATTAAAATGTTTGCAGCTAGTAACAATCCAAGTACCAAAGAAGCGATATATTCGCTTTCACGGAGTACGGCTATAAAGGAGCAAAGACAAAGACAAAAACAAAAAATCATCGTCGGTTCAAAATAAGGCAAGGGTTTTGGTATTTGAAGTTTGATGATATTTTTGCGTTCTTCAGGGGGTAAAAAATTTGTAATCATTATTATGTTGGATAAATAAGGTTTCACTTGTGGTTAAAACACGAAAAACAAAAAAAGCGGGAAGGATCATATGGTCCTTCCCGCTGTATTTTTAATGGTTCTTGCAACACTCATTTGCATGAGTGTGCTCATGTCTGGTACAAGTTTGGGTTTCTCCGCAACTAGCATCTCCTTCCATTTTTTCGGCAGCGTCATGGGCGTGTTCGTATAGTCGAAGCATACTGACTGCCATGCGGTGGGCATCGGTTGCTTCTAATGCCAGATTTTCCCAATCTACGGCGACATCGGAATCGAGCTTGACTGTTACGCCGTCTTCGACATCGGTAAGCGTAATGATAACGGTGGACACAGGTTTACTCCTATTTTTTGGGCTGTGATTCTTTCTTAGTAGTATCATTCTGCGTTTTTTTCTTTTCATCCTGTGCTTTTTGCTTGGACTCTTGGATTTCCTTGCGTGCTTCTGCGTCTATTCCACGGGCTTCTTCACGCATTTTTGCAAACTTTTTTTCTGCTAATTCAATCGATTTTTCACGAATTTCAGGAGGGCAGTTCAAGTCTTCTGCTGCTTGGTGATAGCCTTTCACATAGGCGTTTTCTTCCATGAATTCAGCCTGCGAGAGACCTTTGTAATACCATTCATGACCGAATGCAGAGGCGATATTTTGATCAGGGGCAAGATTGGTTGCTACTGAAACCATTCCTTCCACCCTTCCTTGGTTGCGGGCATTTTCTATGTTTTGCTCACGCAGTTCGCTCATTCTGCTGAGGACGATTTCGTTAAAACCATCATTCAACAGACTTTCTTTTTCCTTGGTGATATCTTTGATCATGCTCAATCTGTTGATTTGATTTTGTTGGACAATGTTGTAGCCAACCGACATGGCAGCAGCAACAGAGGTCAAGACCGCAAAGGCGGTGCTATTTTTGTTGAAAAAGTCGCTCATCGACAGACTCCAATTTGAGGCGGGAAAACAAGCTTTTCAGAGTCTGCCAAAATATTAAATAATTTGCAAGGTTGAAATCACTTTTTTTTGGTTGGAAATTTGCGCTTTATTGCGGTTTTTTCCTCGCCATGAATATCAATTTCAAGAGCTTCTTCAGCTTCTTGATCGTTTTGCCTTTCTACTTCTTCGGTGAAGATACTTGCAGTTTCTCCCATGATTTGCATGTCATCGGGCTGGTCTTGTATCAATTGAAGGACTACGCATCCGCTCTTGGTGAGTTCCAGTTTGAGTGCGTTTATGTCGTAGTCTTTAAAGTTGTCTGGATAAAGCTCATCTCGTCGCCATTTAATTTTCCAACACGAAGGATCATCCTCTTCATCATCTCCCTTCAGATAATTCTCTGCCATACAAATGGCAATTTCTGGGCTTGTGGCTCCCTTGGGGACAGGGTCATATCCCACATGGACGAAACAATTCATAGTTTTCCTCCCATGTATTCGTCCATGCATTTAACGATCTCATGCTTGATGTGGTCCAAGCCTCGATTCCTGCATAATGGACAAACAGCACACTTGTATGTATACAGAGTGCGATAGAAAGGTGGCAGACCTTCGTTTTCTACCAGTCTGAACGACTGGCATTCTCTGCTGATTTTTAAGCAGAAAATACATTGCCCAAGCCCTTTTGCGGAAAATTCAATTTCCATCGGTGCTAGGCTCCGCTTTAAGGTAAATATTTTCCGGTGGCTTGTTGTAGTACATGGTCATATATGGGCAAATCCAAGCGCATTGTCCCGGCATAACACTCTTGAAGTTCAATTCCTCGATAGAGTAGACCCAACCATCGAATTTGGTTTCTTGGTATTTCAGCAGGACATCGGCGTTAGGGAAATAATTCTCTGAAAATAGTGCAATAAAACCCTTATTTTCAATGTCTGGAATTTTCAGGGCTTTGCATCCTGAAACAATCAGTCTGTCGATGCCGATAATCAGAGGGCTTAGACAGTAGTCTGTAAACTCTGCCGGTGCGAAGTCAAAAAGCCTTCCTTTGTGCTCAAAGACCCATCTGCCATTTTTGAGTGAACACAAAAGGGTATTGACCCCGATTTTATCAAAATCGTTTTTATCATTGTTCATGGCGAGGGAACCTGACTTCCTGTTTAATGGTGTCGATTATTTCCATCGGTTCAATATTCTTGTCGGGTTCTAGCAAAACCCGGAGGAAAAAATTGTAGCTTCTCTTGCCGTGCTGCAATTTGCCCCTCAGCATCAACTGCGGTCTGGCAAAATTGTCGTCCGTGGTACAAGTTGAACCTACGGCCATGTTAGTAATAGTAATGTCATCATGAGCCGTAAAAGATGATACATCAAAAATAAAAGGTGGCCAGAATTTCTCGCCGTCCTTTGCTCCTCCATAAAGCTCCTGCACGCATGGCGCAGCCCAAATTTCCCAAACCTTAAGCTTCGGATTACGGTCAATTTTGACCGCAAAACGAGCAGAGGGTGCTCGATATTGCCAGTTTTCCCAGCAAATATCGAGCACCCTCTGAAGCCATTTTGGAGCGTCATTCTGCATTAGACTACCTCGGACAGACAAAATTTACGCCAGCTTTGTTCTGGCGTTGGTACAGCGTACATGACGGGAACCGCCATGTCGGTCACTTCATGCTCCTTGCGAAAAAGATTGTACACTTTTTCCAAGGAGTCGAGAGAGCAAAATGCGATTGTCTCAAGAGTGAAATTTTTGGTCCAGTCAGGGTAAGGCCTTAAATTTTTGGCGCATGTGATCGTCATAATTTCTGGTGAGATTTTAAACAAATCGCTCAGATTAACCAATTTTTCTTCTGGTGTTGCTCCATCTACAAAATCATCAGTTGTAAGGGTTCGACCGTTCTGAAATTGCGCTACCCAATAGCTGGGCCACTTACTCGTGAGAGCGTCGAAATCATTGATTACTAGCGTGCGCATTTCCTCTGGGGTGATTTTTCTACTAACAACTGAGCTAGAATATTTGATGTATTCGTCAAGTGCCGATCTCATTTCCTCGTGTTTGTTCAATAAATCTTCAATGGAAAAAATCTGCCCCTTCAATTGATCCGAACCACTTCTGAGGCATGTGTTCTTGGCGAAAATCGACATCATCGTGTCGGCAATATTGTTGTTGTGGCTCATGGGTCTACCTTACCTCCAAAAGCGGTGAAAATAAAGTCTTTCTAATAAAAAAACCCCCCAAGTTTTTTGCCTTGGGGGGTTGGAGAAACAGGTTGCACTAGGCAACTTTGTTACTGTTGCCGAAAAGCAGGGGGAACTGCTCGGACAACTGACGGCGGTAGCGAGACAAGATCAGGAACCCAGCCTCAAGCTCTTGGGCCGTTTCAAGGCCAGCGTTAAGCAACCAATGGGCAACAGCAGCATCAGGCTTGTTGAACCCGTGACCGTCACGCTGGTTGGCACCATCGCAAACGCCCAGCATATAGCCGAACGCAGCACGGACCTCAGCGGAACGATCAGGCGTGAGCTCAAGGCGCACTCCCTTCTTGGCACGGGTGACTTCCCGTTCATGGATGCCTTCTACCTTGCTCTTGGCCTTGGCCTTGAGCTTGGCAGCTTCCAACTTGCCCTGCTCCTCCACCGCCCGTTGCAGACGAGCTTGGAATTCCTCCTCGCTCTCAACCTCGGGCTGGGAAGCGCCCACGGGAGTAGCCGTGAGGCGCTGACCTTTAATGCTGTTATCGATAGATCGTTGGATCGTATCGATCTTGTCTACCAGCAGCTTCTGGATGTGGATGTCCAGCGGGTGGTTGCTGACCATGCGGACGATCTCCACCTTGTTCGCAGTCTGTCCCAAACGGCAGATGCGATCCTCGGCCTGCCAGTTGGCAGCGGGGGTCCAGTCGAGATCGACAAACAGGGCCTTGGCAGCGTGCGTGAGAGTCAATCCCACACCGCCTGCACGGATGGTGATGCCAATGCCCTTGAATTGACCCGCTTGGAACGCACGCACGATCTCCTGTCGGCGTTCAGGAGAGGTGTCGCCCGTGATGAGTGCCCAGCCGGGACGAGCCAGTAAAGCATTCATCGGGGCGAGGTGTGCGCTGAACACGATCAGCGGGCATTCTTGCTCCTCGCAGTCCTGCACATATTCGAGCATGGCAGGAACACGAGACTGGGCCAGTTCCGCACGCAAGGCAGCGAACTGCGTGAACGGAGGCAGCGAGTCCTCGAGCTCGTTGTCATACCCAGACCACGCCTCGTCAAGCTTTTTAACAAGCTTTTGGGAGGGGTCCACCATGACATTGGTGTATGTCTTGGTGGGCAGTTCAGGCAGAACATCGGCACGCAGACGGCGCAGCATCACACGGCGCAGCAACTCAGGCACGATGGGCTGAGGCTTGCCGTACTCGAAGGCGTAGCCGTTATGGTGGGCGTTGAACAACCCTTGGAAGTTCTCGAAAGACCGAAACACTTCCTTAGCCACACCCACGGTGTCCAGCACACCCCACAAATCTTCAGGGTGGTTGGTCAGCGGGCTACCAGTAAGAGCGGTGACCTTGGCAACAAGGTTACCAATTTCTTTTGTCTTGCGGGTGCGTGCAGCCTTTTTGTTTTTGTAGTCGTGAGCCTCGTCCACGATCAGGTTGACCTGTGAGGCTTGCGGGTATTTGTCCCTCAAAGCTTGGCGAAAAGCGTTGAGGGTTGCGAAGTATCGATCAACTGGTTGACCTTTTACCTTCGCAGGTGTAATGAACTCTTCAGGAAGAATGTCATTGTTAATGATGACAATCTCGCCCTGCTTGGGCCAGCGGAACGACTCACGACCGTTCAGCACGGTCGGGGCCAGATCGGGTCGCCATTTGCGAACCTCGTCAACCCAATTGTACTTGAGTCCTGCACGGCATATGACCATGCCCTTGCCTCCCTGCTCAATGCCCATGAGGGACTGAACAGTTTTGCCAAGGCCCATCTCGTCGCCCAGCAGAGCACGCTTCTTGCTAGACAAGAAGCTCACTCCCTCGACTTGGTAGGGGTACAGGCCAAGATCAGCAGCTTTCTGCGCCTGTGCGTTGACTTGCACGATGCGCAGGCTGGGAGCAACCTCGAGGCCGATACGGTCGGCAACCTCGAGGATTCGGGGGCGGTCAGACACATCGGCGCTGACAGTCCACCACTTGTTGGCCTTGTCCCATCGTGCGCCGGGAAGGGAACGAAGCAGATCGAGATTTTCGGGCTCGTAACCCGTGATGACCTTGAGGTCGCTCGTGAGAACACGATGCACGCTCTTCTGTTGGATGTCCACACCCTTGCGTGCTGGCACGCAATTGGTGCAAAAGTTTGTGTACTTGGCTTTTCCAGTCGTCTCTTCTTCGGTGCGCTGGGTGAAACCCGCACCCATCAAAACCTGCGCCTTGCAGGAGTTGCAGCGCACATTGAACTTGTTCTTGAAGAAATGAGCCATTGTAGTCGCTCCGCTTGTGTTGAAAGTGACTGTTGTCTATAGTCCTACAGGAAGTTTTGTTTCTTAAATACAATTAAATTCAAAATTTTTTGAATTTTTGAAAAATTTATTTTGATATAAGAAAAGACGACAAGAACCTAAGTCCTTGTCGTCTCATGGTTTAGCTAATTTTTTCTTAAATTAGCGTCGAAGACGGCCCAAAAGGCCAGTCTTGCCAGCAACAGCATTACAGGAGCCGTTACAGCAGTCACATGGGGCTGCTGTCTTGACGGGCTCGACCTTCTTGACTTCAACAGCCTTGACCTCGACGGGCTTGACAAGGTTCAGGCGAACCTTCTCACGGCGAGTGAGGGGTTGATAGACAGTTGAGGCGTTACAGTTGCTACACTCGCCTTTGGCAGCAGCCTTCGCAACGGTTGCGGGAGCTTGGGCCTTAGCGGGGCCTTCTCCTGCAAACACGGTGGTGGCAGCGAAAACAAAAGCGATAGCAGCGATAAAATTCTTCATCTTAGAAACTCTCCAAATAAAATAAGCGCCAATCTGGCACTACTAAGGATAATATATCGTGCTTAGCTTAAATTCGCAATAGCACTCCTACTGGGCATATTCCGTGAGTAGACGGCAAACTGCAAGTTCTTTGGCTTTTGCCTCTAATTCTACCGTGAGTTTGCGACCTTTCCAGCACTCGGGGAAATCACTCTGGGAAATATAGTCATGGTGTTGATTTTCATTTTCACCACCCCAACCATTTTTTGGACTGGAAAGATGGAAAAGCGGTTCTCTTCCGTCCCAAGTTTCGCAAGCCAAATCTGTTGCCTCAGCGATTGTGTAGCTGTCGCTGTTGCAGCGGTGATGGTGTGCGTCGTAGACCAATGGAACGCCCACGGTTTCGCACAGTTCAAACAGGTCATGCGGAGTGTAAGTAGTGTCATCATTTTCCACGGTCAAAAGGCTACGCACCTTGGGACTCAGACGGTAAAAATTCGCTGCAAAATCAATCAGAGCTTGCTTTTTGTTGCCAAAGGCACCGCCCCCATGAATGTTGATGACATCAGCGTTGACCCATTCGGCAACCATCCCTTGGTACTCAAGTTCTGCAATTGATTTGCGAACTGTTTCAGGATTCTTACTGTTTAACACCACAAACTGGTCAGGGTGAAAACAGGTACGAATATTATTTTCTGCTGCATATCGCCCACACGCTTTGAAGTCGGAAATTATTTTCTCGTGTTCGGGTAGTTGCTCAATTTTATATCCTGCCTTGTCGTGCGTGTATATCGGTAGTATATGACTGTTGATACGGAAGCAACCTATGCCCTTGGCCTTGCAGTATTGCAGGGCTTGCATAAGCGAATTTGCGTTGGTTTGGCAGAGATTCGATAACTTTTGAATTGCTGTTGACCGTTCCAGTTTCAATATATGCGTGACAGTCGTTGTTACAAACTTGATGGGTTCTTCAGCAAAAGTACAACATAGTCCAAATCTTATCATGATCGCCTCCAATGCGTCTCCGAAAGCTCCAACCGCATCGATAGGTGCGGTTGGAGCGGAGTAGGTTACTCTTTTTCACGCAGCCTTTCAATCGCCCTTTGGACTTTTTCTCTGGCTGTGCGATGAATTTGAGACACCCGCATACGACTAAATGGTCTACCATCAGCCGTATGGTACTTGTCACCAACATCTTTTTGGAACCCGTGATAGGGGTCCATGCTGGTAATGATTAGATCAAGCTCCATTTGCGACAGATTGGCAGCTTTAAATGTCTTGGACAGGAACTCGTTACTTGCAGCCAATTCGCTGGGATCGCCCACAACGCTCCGAACTGTGGTTGCGGGAGCATTTTCGATCCAGCTTGCCTCTGACTCTGGCGAATGGCTGGTTTCGGTGGTGACCTGCACTAAAGAAGCACTCAGATTTTTAATCTGCTTTTTGGTGAGCTTGAGGTGTTTGACAATTTCCTCAAATGGTTTGTCAGCACCGAGTTTAGCAAGAGCTTTTCGGTAAATGCTTACCAATCGAATGCTTTCGTTCGTGTGATGAGACAGCAAGGAGCCTTGTTCGTTGGTCACACGATTCAACCGATTGAAAATACTGTGAAACAGGTAGGTGGTCAAATTGGCAGCACCGTCATGTTTCCAGCGATAGATTGCCTCAACGATCTGAAAGAGAGCCTCTTGACTGTAATCCTCGACCGCTAGGCCACGGTGTGCATTCCTTTTCGCATACTTGTTGGCGAAAAAGTATGCCATTTGGGTGTAGCCCTCCATGATGGTCTGTTCTACATTTCGACCATCAAGATCGGCCTGAACTTCCAAAACCTTACGAATCGTGTTACAGTCTTTTCTGAACTCATCTTGCAATGGGTTTGGGAGAATTTTGGCGAGTTCTTCTGGGTTATGGAATGCGCTCTGCCGAAACTGGCGAAATTTCAATTTCGGAAAATGAGATTCCCATTTCGTCAGCAGGGTGTTAGTGGTTTTGATAATGCTAACGCAGATCTCTCTGTGCTCATGGGACAGATTGTGCTGATGCATGGTTTTTGCTCCTGCGGTTAAGCCCTATGATAGGCAAAAAAAACGAAAGCCAGACAAGACATACAGGAAGTTTCGTGTGATAAATACAAAAACATTCAGGATTTTTTTTAAAAAGTTCTTTTTTTAGAAGCAAGTCATTGATCCAAAAGGACTTAGATCAAGGAGAAATCTTTTGTGAAAGGCATTAATCATAGGCAATTGTTGTCTAATTGGGATGCAATCCTGTGGAAACTGTGTGAGGAATGCACTCCTTATGACTGTTTAGGACAGATTAAATTCTATCTCGAATCGAGTGCTAAAACCGCTTGTTCTAGTGGCGTACATTTCCCAAATTAACAAGGCTATTAAGCTTATAGATGAAGCTATGAAGTGCATCGATCCTGAATCATAATTTTTTGGAGCGATATCATATGGAAAATTTAGATTTTCCTCAGCCCACTAAAATAGTGGTGCGAAAATCTGCTGTTCACGGCTCGGGAGTTTTTGCAACAGCCGACATTGAAGCTGGTGAGTTAGTCGAACGGTGCCCTATGGTTGCCTTGGAATTTCGCTCCAAGTACCACAAGGATTCCAAGCTTTTTGAATACCTTTACCTCTGTAGCGAACAACTGGCAGAGTATGAGCAGAACGGCGTGACCATGTGTATGGTGCTGGGCTACGGGATGATTTACAACCATCAAGACAAACCCAACGCCAATTGGAAATTCAACTGGTCTCAAAATTATGCAGATTTAATCGCACAGAGGCCAATCGTGAAGGGTGATGAAATATTCACCTATTATGGCCAATATTATTTCAACACACGAACTAAAATTCAGCATCATCCTGACACCAAGGTTTTTACTCGTCCAATCTTCAAAAAAAAATGATGCCGTGAATATGGCATGAGAATAATGCTGTTGTTATTCCCGCAGACCACTAGGGCTGCTCAAAATATTTACAGGCAGAATTTTTTGTTTTCAAATCCCTAGATAAATTAATTGTATATTCTAGGGGATATTATGAAAAGTTTTTTTGAGTTTTACCAACAAATTATTGACGAAAGTCAAACTCATGGAATTGATGATCCCATACCTTTGAGTGCAGTTGAAAAAAACAAAGAATTAGCTCAAGCTGCTGCTACTGGCGGTCAAGCTGATGGCAATCCCACAGATGATGTGATTAAAGCTGTGGAGGCAAAAAATACTGGAACGCCTAGTGTATTAAAACCAACTCAGAGTCAGTTGGTGTCTACAAAAGCATTGGGCATGGCTTTTTCCTTTTTAAAAGGGACGATGGACCTTGTTAATATGAGAGCTATAGTTTCACAAGATGATGCAATTATGGATGGACATCATAGATGGGGCGCTGCTCTCATGGTCAATCCGAATATGGAGATTGTGACGACTAAAATAAATTTACCATTAGAAAAACTCATTAGTATTTTGAACATTTATACTGCTGGGAAACTAGGACTTAAAGGAAACAATGCAAAAGGCGAGAGTATTGCAACGGCATTTAATAATGCAGCAGATTTAATACCGAAGTATTTCCAAGAAGGATTTAGTAATAATGAAACTACTTTTACTCCGCAAGATGTTGCGAACTGTTTGGCTAAAATTCCCGGTGCTAATGGCGATCCACAGGAAGGCATGAAGATCATGGTTGGGAATGCCCAAAAAGCAGCCAAAAATAATTCAACATCCGCTACAGGGTTGGCTAGAATTGATATGCCGGTTATTCCTGAAGATAAAATTGCAGAATTAGTCAAGGATTTAAGTTCGGGAAATGTTGATCATATAACCCCCCTGAGTCAGGCCGTTCTTGCTGCTGTTAAAAAACATCAGAGCGGAAGTGAATTGCCAACTCCCGGTACTCCAGCAAAACCCGGCGCTCCAGCAGTACCCGGCGCTCCAGCAGTACCAAAGCCTTTTGGCGCAGCACCTGCTGCTCCCGGCGCTCCTGTTATTCAAAATGCTTCAACAGAATACTTTGGATATAGCGTTATGGAGCAGATGATGATTCTGTCTGGGATCGTTACCTCCGAACAATTAGATCACAAAAAAGGAAGATAAATGAAAAGTTTTTTTGAGTTTTATCAACACATTAAAGAATTCACAGGAGTGCCCACCCCCGGAGCTCCTGCCGTCCCCGGAGCTCCTGCCGTCCCCGGAGCTCCTGCCGTCCCCGGAGCTCCTGCCGTCCCCGGAGCTCCTGCCGTCCCCGGAGCTCCTGCTGCCGGTGCTCCCGGCGCTGCTGCCACCGCTCCCGGCGCACTACCTGCTAATCCAAAGGAACAACAGTTTGCCGTCGATAATTTTATCCAAGAGATTAAAACGATGATGGGTCAAACTGTGAATCTAGGAAACTTTGTTAAAAAGTTGAAACAATATATTGGCAAAGAAGACTTTGTCAAAGCTTTGGAGACAAGCGGTCCCGAAGACATATTGGGAGTTGAGAAAAACAAAGCTATAAGCGTGGCTAAATTAATTCCAACACAAAGTGAAATTTTTCTTGAGAAATCACTTGATAATGGTCTTTTAAACAAATTTGGAAATCTTGATAAGTTGCTTGCGGGTGACCCCAAAGCAATTTCCGGTGCTGTAATTGTTGCACAGGTTGGAGATAGATACCATATTATTGATGGGCACCATAGATGGTCACAGTATATCAGTTTCAACAAAGGTGGCCAAGCAAATTGCCATGTTATTTCTGGTTTGAAAACTGCTCTTGAGACTTTGAAAGCTACGCACTTGGCAATAGCATTAGTTCTTAAAGATGTGCCTCTCGAAGAAGACAAGGGTACAAATATTTTGACTATGGAAGACAATGCCATCAAGAGTTATGCAGTACAAAAAATTGACGCTGGTGGTATTTTGCCTGTATTTCAACAAAGCGTGACTTCTCAGCCGATGAATTCCAGCGATGATGCAGGCAACTACATCGTAGGTAACACCCAAGCTATGAAAGACCAAGCTGGCCAAGCTGCCTCTAAAGAAGAAAGAAATGTGATGCCTCAAACCGGCAAGGCTTCAGGATTTGTAGACGATTTAAGTGCTGGAAAAGTGAATGTTAAGTTTGATCATCTTGTTTTGGCTGGAGTTCTTACTATTGAACAATATTACGCTATGCCAAGTAAAAAGAAGAAATGAAAACATTCCAGCAATGGCTCGAAGCTATAGCTCATTTGGCTCATGCCAACTATGACGATGTCTACAGAATAAAAAGGTCTTCTGACGACAATATCAATGCGGTCATGGCCGTTTTAAAGCCATTTGTGGACCCGAGCAGTCATGAAATTTTGGGTCATGGTCTTAGAAGTCAAGATGATGTAGAGAGAGTTTTCAAGCTCGGTTTACAGGCTCCAAATCAAATATTTCATCGACTCGTTATGACTGTTTTCGAGTCTGGTGCGCCTTTGGAGCATCAACCTAGAGAAGCATTTGATGGATTGCTTCAATGGCCTTTCGCACGCAGACAACACATAGTCTTGATTGCTGCTCCACAAGGGAATCCAGATTCGATTTGGAGACCGATTCGTGATGATGAAGAAAAGTCCTATTTGGCAACAGCACTTGGCGGTGTGAAAGTTGCAATTGATCCCGAGCATATACTTGGGGTGTTTGATGCACAAAACATTAGGTTTACTCCAAATGCCTAAAATGAAAACACTCCAAATGGCTCGAAGCTATAGCTCATTTGGTTCATGCCAACTATGACGATGTCTACAGAATAAAAAGGTCCTTTGACGACAAGATCAATTCCGTCATGACCGTTTTAAAACCCGAGCAGTCATGAAATTTTGGGTCATGGTCTTAGAAGTCAAGATGATGGCGACAGCTTACTAAAAGTAATATCCTGATAGTTTTTTGGTGCTGGACATTTGTGATGCAGTATGCTGATGTAGTGCTGATTGATCTTCGCTTAGGCATTATTCAACTCATTGGATTATAGTTCAATGATACTTAAAACGAATAGTATAGTTTAAAATATACATGCTTGGCCATGTCTTTTTATATTCATTTTGCTATTCATTTTGCTTAAATTTCTCTGATTTTTAAGTAAAAAAGCTATTCGTAAAGCTATTCGTAAAGCTATTCGTAAAGCTATTCGTAAAGGTATTCTTTAGAACGATTCTATGTCTAATTATATGTCTAGGTCTAGCTCAACTAATTGGAGCAATAATCAATGAACATTAAAACAAATTCATATAGCAACAACAATTGTTTTGGATTTAATAATCCAAAATCTCTATGCTGGTCCATGTCTAGGTATATGTCTAGGTCTTGGTCTGAGCGTTGGTCTTGGTCTTGGTCTGAGCGTTGGTCTATGTCTTGGTCTTGGTCTTGGTCTGAGCCTATGTCTTGGTCTTGGTCTTATTGGTCAAAACATTGGAGTACAGGACAATGATCCTTAAAATGAATTCCACTAGAAGGAGACATCTTATGATTCGACGCATTTGTTTGTTTGGTGCTCCCGGCGCAGGGAAAACAGTTTTAACACATGAATTATTTGTTCATTATAAAAAGCAAGGTAGAAATTGCGAGATTGTTAACGAGTTGGCACGGGAATGGGCCTATTTGGATCGTCCTATTCAGAGTATGGATCAAATTTATTTGTTTGGAACGCAATTAAACAGAGAAGACAGTTTACTGTCCAGAAATAAAGTTGACTTCGTCATCTCTGATTCTCCTGTGCTTCTGAACTCATATTATGGAGTCAAAAAAGACGGGGATTTATTTCACAGTTATTTTCAGATGTATATGGCTTTCGAGAAGAAGTTCCCAAGTATAAATATTTTTTGTATGAATAATCCTAATTATCTTTTTCACACAGAAGGAAGATTCCATACTCGTGATGACGCTGACAACATCAGTCGTGAGATGATTAATTATATGAAAATAAGCAGAGTAGAATATCATGTGCTTCCAAACGAGGGTCGTTTGGAAGCAGCGGTGAAAATGTTGGAAGGGAAGATTTAGTCAAAAAGATTGCGAACACCATTTTCGTCAGTCTGCCCAATATGTTTTTTGATTGGACTCCCATTTTCAAACAAGACTAGAGCAGGGATGCTTGCTATTCCGTATTTAACGCAAAGATTGCTGTTCTCATCAACATTCACGCCTACGATTTTCTTATCGTTGATGCCTTCAATAATAGCTTTAAGCTTCAAGCATGGTCCACACCAACTGGCCCAAAAATCCACTAGCACTTGGCCTTGGTAGTTGAGGACTTCGTTCTCGAATTGATGTTCAGATATCTGCTTCATAGTAATTCTCCAAAAAATATATGGTTTTACAATTCAAAAAAACAGGTTAAAGTGTCTACATGAAAAAGAGTAAGGAAATGGTTTTTGAAGGCGTGTCCATTAAGGTGGAGTCATTTTCCCAGCTTATAAGGTTTTCTTTTGGTGAAAAAGACACTTTCGGTGTCATGGTCACCAGAGAAAACGGAGTTGCTTGGCATGTTTATGGAGACGATGGAAAGAAGCTGGGTACAAATATCGCTGTGCAATTTTCCGATGAAGAGCAAGAAAATCATGCTTTTTGCGTGTGGGCTTTAAATGTTCTTAAAGCTGATAAGTCCGAACACCAAAGGCTTAAAAACCAAGGATTTCACATAAGCAAGCTTCGATCATTGGACGACGATTGGGAAGCGTCATCTTATGACTCTATATAGGTCATGTTTTCTCTTGATGAAAAAGACGGCACTTTTACTTTGTTGTTCGACGGCAGTCCCGTGAACTTTACTGCAAGTAGCCGTGAAGAGCTTTATGAATTGGCCAGTTCTATTCTTCACTATCTGGAAATGATGGAGGAGCGTGGTAGCACCGCAGCTAGGTCTGGAAAATGGTCAAAAATTCGCAACGAATTTGTGACAGAGCATCCTAAATGCGCTGCATGCAACTCTGAAAAAATGATCAATTGCCATCATATTGATCCTTTCAGCGAAAACCCAGAAAGAGAATTGGATAAAAATAATTTAATTTCTTTGTGTTTTTCATGTCACTTTATATTTGGTCACTTGAAATCTTGGATTAGCCACAACCCTAATGTGGTGCAGGATTCTGCGTGGTACAACCAAAAAATGTTGCATAGACCTCACAACAATAATTCAGAATGATGTTATATTCATATGTTGACATCTAATTGCATGAGGTGATTTATGGGTTATACGACTGAATTTGAAGGGGCTTTCTTTTTCGACAAGCCTCTGAAAGAGCATCATGTTGAATATCTCAAGAAGTTTGCCGATACTCGGCGCATGGCTCGGAATTTCAAGAAAGCATCTATGATGGCCGACCCTTTGCGGGAGCAAGCTGAATTGCCAATAGGCACCGAAGGTGCTTTTTTTGTTGGTGGAATTGGCTTTGCTGGGCAAGAGGAAGACGATAGCATCATCGATTACAACCGTCCACCTAAGACACAGCCTAGTTTGTGGTGCAAGTGGGTAGCATCTGATGACGGTACTCGACTGTTATGGAACGGCGCTGAGAAGTTCTATTCATACCTTGAGTGGTTGCAATATTTGATTGATACTTTCTTTGAGCCTTGGGGTTACAATCTCAATGGCAAAGTTGAGTGGCAGGGAGAAGACCCGCATGATGTTGGAACAATCATCGTTGATGACAATAAAATTATCAACACTACGAAATTGCATCTTATGACTAAATAAGTTCATGCAAGGCTTTAGGCAATTTTTGATAGAGTCCGAGTTGACTCTGAAGTACCATGACGAACTGAATTCAAAAATTTGGTCGAAAGATCAGATTAAGGATGCGGTTCGTCAGCATCTTTTGAAGATTGCTGAACAATGGCGTGTCACCGCTAAAATCCCCAAGTCGGCAATCAAGGACATCCTGTTGACCGGTGGAAATGCAAACTACAATTACACCAAGTTCAGCGACTTGGATGTGCATCTATTGGTTGACAAGAAATTAATTGCTGATTGTGACAAGGAAATCCTTGACGATTATTTGAAAGACAAAAAGTTTCTTTGGACCTTGACGCACGATATAAAAATTTACGGTTTACCAGTTGAGCTTTACGCTCAGGACATTTCAGAAAAAACTTCCAGCAATCAAGGTGTTTACAGTTTGAAAGATGATCGTTGGATAACCAAGCCCGAGAAGGAAAAAGTAAACCTTGCCGATCCGATTTTAAAGCGCAAGATTGCATCCTTGAAACACACCATCGACATGTTTATCGGTCAGAAATGCGAAGATGTGGACAAGATGAATGAGTTCAAGGAAAAGCTTAGAAAAATGCGTTCCGCTGCCATCGAGCGTGGTGGTGAGTTTAGCTTGGAGAATTTAGCTTTCAAGGAGCTCCGCAACCTTGGATACTTAGATAAATTCTCCGATTACATCAAGCACTTTGTCAATCTAAGTCTGAGTCTGGGCTAGTAGCCAGATACCTAAGTGAAAATGCGTCAGGAACATCCACTCCGTATTTATTCCAAATTTCTTTGGGGATATTTATAGCTCCAGCAGCCATTGCTGCTGCACTCTCTCTGGTTTTTGGATTATTCATGCGCAGCAGCATGGTGAGAATGTGATCCTCTTTGACTGGTTTTCCCCAATCGATTTCATCTCTGCGGAATTTAGAATTGACACGGAATGATTTTGTACGCAAGTTGTAAACGATGATGAAATAAAATCCTTGGCTTTCTGCAACAAATGCCAATTCGCTGGGATTATCTTTCATGTAACCGAAAGTGTTTTCGGTTTTCTTTAATTCTGTTGCTCTTTTTTTTCTATCGGTCCTGATATCCTTGGCTTGTTGCAGTTCGTCTTGGTACTGTTTTCCAACATCTGACAAATGTTTCTTTTCGTTTGCATCAAGCCAATCTCCTGTTGGTGCAAGAGGCGAACGCTTTTTATTTTGTTGCAGCCACGCTTTTCTGAGATAAATACGATCACCTCTTGAACCTGTGGAAACCAGCATGTAGCCCTTCGGCAATAAAAATCTGGACACAAACAGTTCGTAAGGAATTCGCATATCAACTTCTCTCGGAGAGAAAGTAAATCCGTTTATATGTTGGCCTTCCTGATCTTTCATTTCGGAAAATTTCAGCAGGGCTTCGAGCATCTTGATGTAGATTTTGGATGAGGATGCACCAGCCATGCCAGTCAAGTTAAAGCGTTGTGGACCCGTAAAATCAATGTTGTAAACATTCGGCACTCGCACTTGTTCTCCAAACAGACCCACGCTGTCAACACGGTTGATTTCCACTTCAAAATATTGTTTGACCGGACCTTTGGGTGTTTGTATTTCAACATTAAAGCGGTAGCCGTAATCGTCGGTGCCTGTCTTTCGCAGGCGAACTCCCGAAATATCCCTGTCCATCAAGTCAATGAATGCTTCATGGAATTGAAAGAATTCTTTGAAATTCATGATACTACCCTTTTTTCTTTTTTGATGCGCTCAGTTTCTTGACGGACCTCTCGGTTTGTTTTGATGATTTGGTATAAATCTTCGGAACTAAAGCTGCCACGATTTTCTCGCATCCATCTTTTTGCGATATATGTATTAGGTTCTGTTAGAAAAAACCCATAACCCTCTGGTGGATCGGGAAAAAGGAATTTTCGTGCAAACTTGTAATAGACAGGCATCATTTTTGGGTCTGCTGCCGAAAACAATAAGGCGTTGATTGGTTTGTTTTGTTTTTCTTGAATTTCAAATATCTTCTTGATTCCAAGCAAAACATTTTTGTAAACCAAATTAGCTGCCATACCTGAAATTCCGCTGAGTGCGACTCCTGTGTCGCCTGAAAAATAAATTTTAAATCCGTTTTCTATACGATGGCCTCGATGTAAAGGAGAGGCTTTAATTGCATTCATAGTGAACGGTTTTTTTTGTATTTCGCCATTCACTTCCATTTTGACATCAAATTCATAAATATGGCCCATAGACCAACTATCGATGTGGATGTCCTTTGTGGATTGCATGAGATCGTACAGTTCATGCAGGCTGTCAAAATTGCCAAGTGCCAAGAATTCTTTAAAACTTTTCATGCAGCCACCGCAGGTATTGTTTTGGGAATGGGCATTCCAAGACGCTTAAGTTGTGTATCGATTGCATCTTTGATGATTTTCGTGTCAATCGTGTGTCCCATTCCGTAAGTTCTGAGTTCAAAGCCGTATCTATCTCGCAACTCGTAGCTGTATCTGGGCAGGACTTGATTGTCTCTTTCGCCCTGAATAATGATTGTGTCTTCTGGCAAATCCGAAGGGTCTGTGCCAAATATTTTCCAAGCAGGAGCTCCCAACACGAACTTGGAGTGAGGATAATTATGTGCCACCTGCATGACTACAGCGCCGCCTTGACTTGTGCCTACTACCACATCAGGAACAAAGTCCGTGTCTTTCATTTCCGTATCGTGTTTTTTTACATTCGTAGCCATATGTGATGGCCCCAAGTCCTTGTATCGGTCACCCAACAATTGCTTTACTGGTTCAAATTGTTTCAAAAATCCGAGATATGCTGCAAAACGGTTGGTTGTTGTTCCAATCTGCTTTACATCATAACCTTGCGCAGCAAGTTCACGAGGGCCTTGTCCCCTGCTGCCCATTCCCGTAATCCAAAGCACTTTTGGAGCTACAAAATTCTGTTCTGTAAACCTTCTGCTTTTGGATTTCATCCATTGGTAAAAGTTCTGCATTTCTTAACCTCAACTTATATAGTTTTTTGCACATTTTTGTTGCAATCATTTATGGCTTGTGGTAAGATGAGTTCAATAATTTTCACATGGGGTGACAAAAATGGACTACTATGATATTCCCGAACAGTTTGATGACATTAATCAAATCGTTGATTTTACACGACTCAGGCGTTGTAATGATTTGTGTTGGAAATGGGCGCAGCGATTAGGCGTAAAGAAGCAATACTACCTCCGTTTCGCAGTCCGTATGCGAAATGATTTGGAAGGTCTTAAAAATCAATTAGAAGTGCGATACCGTTGCCAGTTTGTAAAAGACTGCAAGGTTATGTTCTATGCGATGGAAGTTGAAGAAATCTTGGTCAAACAATATACGGCTATGATTTTTTCAATTTACAGGAGATTGCGGATTCCACAAAACGAGTACGAGGAGTTGATTACAGAGGGACTTGTTGCTATCAGAAATGCTGTGTGGCATTTTCGCAACATCAGCGGTGCAAAAGCTAGTTTCACAACCTTTTGCTACAATTCCATAATGCTTCGCATCCGTGGAATACGAATTAAGGACTATAAAAAAAGACAACGCATGGGTCATATGAACAACTTATCCGATATGTCGGAAAATTTCAGCTTCGATATTTTTTCCAAAGATTATTCGCAAAATCTCGAGGAATTTAATCCAAGTTGTGAAATTGATAGTATTTTGAAGCTTTGCGAATTAACAGAAAAAGAAACCTACTTAATTCGCAGCTTTATGAGCCGTTTTCAGGGCGGACATTTTGAGGATCGACCGGATGGTCGTTGGTATGACAATTTTATTCAAAAATTTCCTAATCCCCGATTTAATGCAAATTATTCACGACAAGGAGTTTATAATCAGCTTGTCAGGGTGCAGATGAAAATTCTTTACATTATGAAAAAACATAAAAAGGTAGATCAAAAATTTGAGCTTCCTTTGAGTTTGAAGCAAATATATCATTAACAAATTTCTTCCAGACCGAATTGCATGGGACTGCCGTGACGGCTGGATTCAAGCTCGTTTACAATTTTTTTGATACGGTCACGGATTGCACTATAGTATTTGATACCAGTTTCTATCTGTTTCTCTTTTGAGTCATCGATGTCGCCGTAGACAAGGATGGCAAAGGTTGCTGCAAAAAAGTCATTTTTGTTTTTTTGCAATCTTGCCGTAACAGTTGCCGTGACATGTTCGGCAATTTGTGCGTCTGTGATTTGGCTTTGGCGCACGAATTCTGCGTAATTTACAGCCTTGCTCAGGCCCAAAGCTCTTTTTAAATCTAACGAAAACTTGCAGTTAATAGTGCCTTCTGACAGGTCAACATGGACATTTTCCTCATCAAAGGATTCTTGGTAAAAGTGGGAATTGTTGTCGTAGAATAGGGTGATTTTGGTACTCATTTGTTTCTCCTCTGGATTTCTTGATTGAATCTATCCTAAAATTAGCGTCAACGGAAGCTTTTTTCCATGACTTTAGAGTTAATTCTGGTGTATGGCTTGTTAGAAGCGTGGTAAAGAGATTTGCACAGTTGAATCTTGTGCAATTTAACAATCTTTATGGAGGATTTCGATGAGCGCCCAATATACCACAACTAGAGATTCCTTTAATCAAGGAATTCGTGAACTTTTTCTGCAAAGAACTCGCAGACTGCTCAAGCTTTTGAAAAACAATGCTCCAGAAACGATAATTTTTAACGAAATCAACCTGTTATACAGCGATTTGCCTGCTTTTGATGCAGATTACAAAAAATTTGTTTCTGAGCGTGCTGAAAAAGATATCGTTGTTGTAAAATCGAGATTTGGGCTTTGCAAAAATTCTGGATGTTACAATCCGACCAAAAAAATTCAGGATGGTCTCTGCAAGGAATGTCAGAACAGTTGTGCAGATTATGAGGTGTTTTTTCAAGAGCTTGTGAAGCGTGCTCAGAAAGCTCCTGAAGAAGTAGAGGCTGTGTAACCTCACTTAAAAAATTTTCCTCACACCGGAGGCATAAAACCCTCCGGGTTTTTATTTACCCAGCACTAAATAAAATTAATTGTCTGAAGGAGATACCATGAAAAGATTTGGAAAGTGGCTTGAAAGTCGTGATCATAGTTTGGTTGAAGAAATTTCTGCCGAGGACATGAAGCGTCATGATTTTGATGCCATGCAATACGCACAACAAACTTTAAAAACTCATAAAGAACGCTCAGAACAACAAGAGGCTGTAAAGAATCTTGAGACTATTAAAAATCATTTGCAAGATTGGGTTGGTCATGACAAATTTGGCGCTGCCAAGCTGAAATATATCGCAGCAATCATTCAAACTCACGGCAAAGACCAATTCCCTCATCATGCATACGCAGAATTAGATGATCTGCACAAGGTTGCCAAATTGCTTGGCAAGGATGAACTTGAAAAAGCCATCGGTGAAAAAGAAGTTCTGAAACAAATTGCACATGCTGTTGAGTCTGATTGGGATACTGAAATTTGGCCCTCCATTCACGACAAGCAGGCTTCTGATCTTTATGGCAACGACACAGATGCTGTAGAGCAACCCGATGTTCCGGGTATGGAAGATCACTCTCATGGCGACTTGGGCAAACATTTTGCCGACTTCACAGTTGCTCACATGTTGCATTTGATCAACAAGCTTCAGCACAGCCTAAAGCAAAAGCATGATGATGAGGATAAAGTCAAAATGGGAGTAGACAAACCAATTCAACCCCATGATCCCACACCATCTCCTGCTTCCGATGCACAAAAGCAAGACGGCCAAGAAAAGCCAAAGCAAGGAGGTGACAATGTCATGATGCCTCCCCAGCATTCTGAGAATTAATCTCTAGGAGGAATATGGAATTTCCAAGTTCAAATTGTGCGGATTTTATTAAAAAAGGTTATGTGCCTTTTACGGTAAGAAACACTAATTGCTACATGTGCAAATTTAGAAGGCCAAATATTTATCTTGACAATTTAGAGTATCTGAAAACGGAGTTCGGTGGTTCGTTGCAAGAAGTAGTTTTGGTTACAGAAAGCGGATGCTACTTGAGAAAATAACAATATGGTTAAACAACTGACTGTAAAAATTAGTGAACTTCCAAATCTGCAAGAGATGCATGATGACACAATCATGGCAGTTGTTGATTCGGGAATTACACAACAAACATCGGTAGTTGATCTCAAGGATTATATTCTTAATGGCGCTCAAGGTGGTGGCAATCAAGGCAATCAAGGGAATCAAGGCAATCAAGGCAATCAAGGCAATCAAGGCAATCAAGGCAATCAAGGGAATCAAGGCAATCAAGGCAATCAAGGCAATCAAGGCAATCAAGGTAATCAAGGTAATCAAGGTTTTCAGGGTAGTCAAGGAGCACAAGGCGCTCAAGGTGATACAGGTTTAGGAGCCCAAGGTGATATAGGAGCACAAGGCGATGCTGGTTTCGGATCACAAGGTGACATAGGAGCACAAGGTGCTCAGGGTGATGCAGGTTTCGGAGCTCAAGGTGATATAGGTGCTCAGGGTGATATAGGAGCTCAAGGAGCGCAAGGTGATGCAGGTTTTGGAGCCCAAGGCGACATAGGAGCTCAAGGAGCGCAAGGTGATGCAGGTTTTGGAGCCCAAGGTGATATAGGTGCTCAGGGTGATATAGGAGCTCAAGGAGCTCAAGGAGCTCAAGGTAATGCAGGTTTTGGAGCCCAAGGTGATATAGGAGCACAAGGCGATGCTGGTTTCGGATCACAAGGTGCTCAGGGTGATGCAGGTTTCGGAGCTCAAGGTGATATAGGAGCACAGGGCGATGCAGGTTTCGGAGCCCAAGGTGATATAGGAGCACAGGGCGATGCAGGTTTCGGAGCTCAAGGCGATATAGGCGCTCAAGGCGATATAGGAGCACAAGGCGATGCAGGTTTCGGAGCACAAGGTGATATAGGAGCACAGGGCGATGCTGGTTTCGGAGCCCAAGGTGACATAGGATCACAAGGTGCTCAGGGTGATGCAGGTTTCGGAGCTCAAGGTGATATAGGCGCTCAGGGTGATATAGGAGCTCAAGGCGACATAGGAGCTCAAGGAGCGCAAGGTGATGCAGGTTTTGGAGCCCAAGGCG
>Ga0209596_1000016_pt1 | contig 171522 bp, 207 predicted proteins | sample M_130807_MF_Meta_FD_187314 | JGI IMG/M metagenome (GOLD analysis project Ga0209596, IMG submission 187314) | Freshwater microbial communities from Lake Montjoie, Canada to study carbon cycling - M_130807_MF_MetaG (SPAdes) (version 2) | ecosystem: Environmental > Aquatic > Freshwater > Lake...
ATCTTATTGCGACCAAAGAAGGTCTAATAAAAATTAGCCAATTGACCTTGCTGGAAACAGTTAAAGAAATGAACTACCGTACAGACGCATTGCTTGAAATCTGCGAATCACACCAATTGCTTATCGAGCAGTTGGCAGACAAGATCGTTGAATTGCAAGATAAACTTGATAATGTGTCAAGTCACCAAATTATTAGTCTCAACTGAAAGGATTGTTATGACATCAGAAGATACCGTATGGCAAATCTCAAGTGCCATCATCGCTGCAATGTTTCCACCTAAATCATGGTGCGAAGAAGCAACCAACAATGACCTTGACAAAGCATTGTTCAGGGTCCTCAACAGTGAAGGGGAATCAAAAATCTCTCACATCAAAGGATTGAACAAATTGGATGAAGTGCTGGCTACTCTTGCTAAAGAAGCAGGAATAAAATAATGGAGAACATTATGCCTCTCCTCATTTCAGCAATCTTCGTTATTTCAGCAATCTTCGTTCGCGGGATTACTCGTTATGTCGCCAGCATGCCAGGACGATACAGTCCCCGCAAGCATAAATGTGATAATCATCAACTTTACTTTGAAGATGAACTTTCACGCGGAACATTTTGTTCTGTATGCAACAAAACAATTGATGAAGAAATATTTAAACCTAAGGAATAAGTCGGAAAGGACTTAAACCATGAACATTCAAGTAATTAATGATGTACCACGCAAAGGACTATGTGGCATATGTCACAAAGCCAAATTAACATTAACAGTATCCATTACACCCAAGGGAAGTCCTATAGTCACCACTGAAGATTGGTGTCTAGAAGATTACCACACTCTACTCAACAAAACATTAACCTCAACAGAAAGATAACACCATGCAAATCAAAAGATATACACAAACAACACCAGGAATAAACAAATACGGATTCAATGTGTTCAACGCAGACGGTACATCATTGCCCAAAGGTATGTTCAACTACTTTATGGCAACCGAAACACCAAAAAATGGTAAAGCTGAGTTGTCCCCATACCCGCAAGACAACCATGTAGAAATAGAATTCAGTGTGCAATCACCTACAGGTGACTCATCTGATCATCACAACTATGGTTACCCATGCAAAACAATGATACAAGCACAATTCATTATTGATATGTATCACAACATGGCTCATGATTACATTTATGCTTTGGATAATGTATTATGAGAACATTTGGCTTAGTCTTTACATCTTTTCTTGCGGGCGTATTCACAATGATAATGTGTGTTCGCAAAATGTTTAAAACAATGGGAGAACAGTTATGAAAAAACTTACAATCATCACCACAACAATAGCATTTGTTATTGCTGGCTTAGCAATATACATCAAGAAAATGAAACTATTCAAAAAGGATAAATCATGAACTATAAAAAACTATTCTTCGGATATCTAGCATTTAACTTCATATGTGGAGCAATTTTAGGTGTGCTCAATTCTAAAGCAAGTAAGCCAACACTTAAAGTAAGAACTAAGAATGGCTTCCAAACTGAAGAAATGCAAGAAATATATAACCACTACATTGAGCAAGCCCGAAACAAATATGGGCACGAACATGAAAAGGAAGTAGCATGAACGGTTGGATCGCATTAGCAATTTATGTAAGCATAGATCTCACTCTAACAATTGGATTGTTTATTTACAAAAACAATCTAAAGAAGAAGCGTGTTCAAGAAATCATTCAAGCATTAGATTTCCCTGAATGGGTAAACAATGACATTGATGACAAATTCAACAGCATTGTAGGACGCTTGAACCACCCAACATACAAACAAAAATAGGAATAAGTCGGGTCTCATCTTGAAAGGGGGTGACCGTTTGTTTGATTGGCTATTTGATATTATTCATGAAATTATAAATTCACTATTCAACTAAGGAGAAAAACACTATGTTAGGCAAAATTATTGGAAAAGTCACAGGAAAAAGCGTTGAAGTAATCACTTCTACGCCAACATTTGTGACAAACACAACAAAGTCAACAATGGAAGCACTCAAAAACGCTAAAGAGAACTTCGTAACAGAATTCAAAACTGAAATTGACAAGTCTGAGCAATAACTCTTAGACTAAAACAAAAATTTGGGCTAGTCCCGAAATAAATAAAGCAATATCATATCCATATAATACAACTCAAAGGAATAAATACATGTCATTACTCGAAAAATTCGGATACAAGAAAGACGAGTTTGCAATTGTTCTGGAAAAACCAGAATTGTTTGCATCAAACTCAAAAACCACCAAGATTAAAGTTGGTGAAGTAACACCTATTGCTGGATCCATCAATGGAGTCTCAGTACCAACCACAATCTTGGTTAAAAACGCGAATTGGAGCAGACTTACCGTCCGTGACCACATGATTCGTCGTCAAAACGAAGAACCACGCCTAAGCCAAGTATTTGGTGGTGTATTCAACAACTTTCAAGCAGAAGTAACACTTGAAGTTGACGGAACATCAATGAGCCTGTACGATTTGCTTCGTCAGTTCTGTGTTGAGAGTTTCGGCACAGGCTTGTCAGAAGATAAAATCAACGAAATGCTCAAGTCAAACTTGTCATTGAATGGTTTGCGCAATGGTGGACCACTGATGTTCCAACAAATGGGTGCTAGCGTCGCTGGTATTTCCCATGCTGTTGAAACATTCCGTGCTGCTGGAGCAATTGACGATATGAAGTCAGTAGCAAACAGCCCATCGTTCAACACAGCATACAAGATGACTGGCGATAACGCTGGTCTTGAAGTTGTATCCTTTGAACTCAGTTCATCCAATCGTGCGTTGTCAAAGACAGAGCAAGGCTTTGTTGACATCGTAAGTGCAGTAACTGAGAACTTTGAGCGTATCAAGAACCATAAGGCAGTTGCTTCTGCTTTGTCCGACACAATGAATGCCAATTTGGCAACAATGTCACAGGATCAAATTAAGAAAGCACAGTCTGAGATTGACATTGAGTTGAACTTGGCTAAAGATTACGGTAACTGCTGGTCAGGTGCTGCGCGTCAAACCAAGATTGACAATGGTCGCAAGATCGTTGAGAACAAGTACAATGCTGTTAATGCCCCTTGTGGTCGTTGGTCAGCACTTGTTAATGGCGAAGTTGTGGACTTTGATGTATGGTCAAACTCAACAAAAGCACCATCACAGACAACAGAACAACTTGTTACAGCGATTTCTTCGCTTGAAGAGCCGTTCTAATACTGTAGACAAATGTTATGGGTGGTGTGGGTTGACCTACCTCATGGTGATATGCGCACCACCCATACTTAAGTAATAAGAATAAAGAAACAAACGAAGGGAACAAACATGTACACAATCGCACTTGTGGTAATGCTTGGTCTTATCGCTGGAGTGGTGCTTGAGTTGTTAGTGGAAAAACTTCCATTTATCAACAAAATCCCAGTCATTGGCGATAACGCTGTGCTATACATTGTTGTATCCGTACTTATCGTTTGGCTTACAGACACTTCGGTGCTTGGAGCCTTCGGTATCGGAGCAACAGACAAATGGATTGATGTAGTGGGCTCAGGATTCGCAGTTGCCGTAGTAAATACGACAGTTGTCCATTCTTTGGTCAACTACCTCGACAAAAAGTAAATTTAGATTTATAGTGGGTAGTAGATGTCAACATATCCCGTTGATATGTGTGAACCAACCGTTTACTACCCACTATTCTAAATAGTATTATAAAAAAAATTTTAGCTAATACAAAAAGGAACAATACATGAACATAGACGAATTCAACAGAAGAAATGGGCGAGAATGGATGATAAACGCCGCATGTGCTAAAAGGCCAGATGTTAATTTCTTTCCCGAACAAAGTGGTGGAGCATACTATCCCGCCAAAGAAGTATGTGAAACATGTGTAGTCAAAGCAGAATGCCTAGAGTATGCTCTAAAATATGTAGAAAAATATGGTGTATGGGGTGGAGTAGGAGCCCGCGCAAGAGTAAAAATGAGACAAAAACGAAGGGAACAGGCACAATGAGTGAATATCCAACAGATTATCCTCGTCGCGGTTTTCACATCTGTCATGGGTGTGGAAATATGGCTCCGCATCATACTCAAAAAGACATTTCAGACAATGGTTGGGCATTCGATCTTAATAGTTTCGGATCCTACGGTGGATTCACAGACCCAATAGGAGAACAGCCAGAATGGGTAAGATTATGTCACGACTGTGTACTCAAATTCTTAAATACCTTTCCATTAATTGGACTGCTCGTAAAAGCAGGAAACCATAGCCAATTCGGCCCCAACGAAAAACCATGCTGCAAATATGCATGGAAAGCCGAATGGATAGGAGAAAGCAGCATAACCTATATAGCTTCAGAAGATGGCCAACAATGGATAGCCAGATAAGATCTATACTTCCCTATATGATAATACTAATCCCCAAACCTTTTTTCTTGGGGCGAGCGAAGCGAGCCCCTATATTAACACATAGCCCCCGATAAGGGGCTTCTAAAAAAATTTCGAGTAGATCTCAGATCGCCGAAAAAAAAAGATATATTAAGTTGTCAAACATATTATATAATGCTATACTTACCAATGTAAGTAAAACACCAATATAAGGAGACATGTTATGCCTCGGCAACATCAATCTAAAGCAGTTCGGAAAATCCTCCAAGAATTAACCCGATTAGGATTCAAAGTCGATCAAAACCGTTCAGGAGTATATCGGATCATCCCCCCAAAAGGGGTAGGAGGACCCACATATACTACACACGGCACAGAATCAGCGTTGCATCCAATGCGCCGAGATTTCAAAAAATATTATAACATAACCTTATAAAAACTGTTTTGCTTACAAGGGGGAGTTCACTCTTGTATAGCTACTAGGTGTGGTGGTAAACTATATCATATGTCGTGGGCTCCCCCACTTTACCCCACAACAACCCACAAAATGTTAGACAAATAAGAATAAGGATACCTCTCGGGCCACTGCCCATTATAACCTATATAAATCTGTATATGATACACATACCTGTGTACACACAGATACAGTACACAAGTGTACACATATAGGAATAAGACGGGGTATCAATGCCTAGTCCGTTAAGGACAATATTAGAATAAGATTAGAATACAATTAGTATTACACACCTACAAGTATCACGAAAGGATACATACCATGTTATTCAGTATGATGATTGCATTAGCTATAGCTTCTACTGTAGTTGAGATGATGTTTGCGGCGAGATTTCCAATCTGGCGTAAAAACGCTCACAAATACAAATGGGTTAATATGACCCTATCAATACTCTTATCATTCATCCTAGGCGTAATGTTCGGTGCAGCCGGACTTATCACCCTTGGAGCAGCAATGATATCTACAGTATTATCTATCCCTGGATACCAATTCCTACATTGGGCATATGACTCTCCCCAAGCATTAAAACATAATGGCAATATGATAGTTCATTTGCGGGCGAAATGGGGACAAGTATTCAAAGACTTGGCCAAAATGATTTACGGATTACTCCGTATCATCACAGCCCCAATATGGGTAACAGTCAAAATCATCCAGAAGATAAACAAACTAAACAATAAAATTCAATCCAGAAGAGCACACGCATGATATCTATACTCTATAGAATATTAAGATCAATCTTTATTGGACTAACGAAAAGAAAATGAACACTTTAAACAGAAAATGTACATCCTCAACAAGTAACAATACACCATGTAAACGCAGAGCCACATCATTCAGTGTATACTGTACAGTACACATACAACCACACAAAAGAACCAAACCCCTACTAACACCAAAGGCTACAACATAAAAGGTCAAAAAATTACAAAAAATTTTGCGCCGAACTGGCCTTGGTAGCTCAGGGGATAGAGCAACGGACTTCTAATCCGCAGGTCGTAGGTTCAATTCCTACCCAAGGCGCTCCAGTACAAACACAAAACAATGACTAACTAAGCATTGGAAGTACCATGACTAAACACTCAATAAACTGGGATGAACACTACTTTATACTCTATAAAGTAAACCCAGACAGAACCATTACTTCAGTATCTAAACCTAAACCTATTACACTATGTGATAACAAAAATGGTCAAAAATTCTACGGCGTTCGAGCCGGCAAATACGGCATGTACGTACCTTCAGACGCACAACGCTGGGGTATCTTTAGCTTTAAAGATAACATTTGGAAAGCACATTTCTCAGAATTAATGCCCGAATCATATCAGCGGCAAGTCATCACACTTGGTGACGGACGTATAGCATACTGTCGCCGCGGCAAAACAAATCTCAACTTCTCTATTACCATAAAGAAAGATAAGGAAATATCATGACCACCATACGAATTACACTTCCAAACAACATCATTGTAGAAACAGACTTTACATCTGCAATGGCTATCATCAACGGATACAGCTCAAATACAGCAACACCTAAGCAGGATAGAGCAGAACAAATCAAGGCAAACAATGCTTTAATTGCTCCTAAATTAGCCCTTGAAGCTAAAAAAGTTCAAGCTAAAATCAATCAAAATAATTTGTATAGTCCTCAAGTTATTGAGTACAATCCAATGGAATTGCTCACAGCACAACAGCGCAAGATTCTATCTGCGTCATTCCATTATGCCCCATCTAAAGATAAGTCTAAAGGACGAGCAGCCTATGTAGCTGCTATACTTATGGACTTTCAAATCCATACTATCAAAGAAATTGCTACCCTTTCAGGTGCCAATTTATCAACTATAGGATTCGCTATTGACCGCTTGCGAGAAATCGGATCACAAATAGATACTACTTCTGAAAGATTAGGATCTAAAACTATGGTCCAACTTAACATATTAGTTAAGCCAAATCCTAGAAGAATTTATGCTAAGGCCCACAGCGTAAAAACAGCTACAAAATCTCAAGCCAGCACATCTGATGGCTTCAACAATCTAACGGTTTAACCGTTAAACAGAAGTAAGTTGTGGGTTATGCATCTCAGCCAGTTCATGGACTGATTGTATAAGGACCCTTTCGACTAAACTCCCCAGTTTAGTTCCGCTCCGTTCCCCAACGTGAGCCCCACACTTGCTATATTCTATATAGAAAGTAGTTATATGTTTATACCAGAACTACCTGACAACGTCAACCAAATATTAGTGGTACACCACTCACTATGGAACCATGCACCAACTATTAAATATGGTGGTATTTCATACTCAACATATACTCCATCCCATGAAGGATATACGTCTGTCATTCTTCCAAATGACAACGCTAAAAACTTTTTGTGGATCACACAAAATCTTAACAAGTCATCCTATGCTACTTCAGAAATAACCAAAGCTCAAACTCTTGGTCATGTCAAACGTATCACCTGGATAGTTGACAACAACGATAATAAATTTAATTATTGCGGCATGGTAAAAACATGCGCATACTTTGATTCTACTCAAGATATTTTTATCGAAAAATACATTGGAGATACTACCAAGGTGATCTATTCTTCAGATCCAACTTACGCTAGTTATGTCTCTCCACAATCAAGATACTAACTCAAAAATGTTAGATATCAAATTTTATATACCTTTTATGCAATCGCATACATTATATATATATTTCTTGTAATCTTATATTTCATAAAATTAACTATTACATACAAAATTCTCATATTATATTATATATTCTATACACCCTTATACACCTTTCATTACACAAATAAAGGAATCATTATCATGGCAAAACCATCAAAAACTCCAATCATCCAAGAATTCATTGCTAAAAATTCTGGCAATACATTCTCAACAAAAGATATGTGTAAGGAAATTGGCGTTAGCCTTCCTACACTTCTTTCATACATTAAAACCAATCCTTCAATGTTTACACTCACCAGCTATGGTGTCTACAAAATTGAATCATCGATCACAGCATCGGAAACATACTAATACATATGCACAAATAAAGAATGAAACTTAACTTTTATTCTTTATACAGGTACTATTCATCTATCGTTAATATAACGGTAGCGCAGGTAAGTCTAGGCTTACCATCCTTCAATAAAGGATAATGTACTGAATACACACTTGTTACACCACCATATATGTGCTAGAATAATACCAATGCCCGTAACCAGCGGGCAGGGGAATAATCCCTAACGTAACAGAGAAATACTGTGAAGTCGGAGATGGCTAACCTTGCCACTGTGACGGGCATGTTCGTATATGTCCGCACATCTTCGGTTTCGCAACCTGCGCCGTACTAATGGTTTTCACTTCGAAAATCAGACAAAGACGAAAAGGAGCGAACACGGAAATGCAGAATACTAAATACAAAATACAGATATCAATATTTGCAGCTTTCCTTGCTATGGCAAGTGGAGCTCAAGCAATGATGTCTGAATCCATCCAGGAGCCTCCTAGTACAAGCACTGCAATAGTGCTTACTAGTAACATCTTAGATGAATCTCTAGTGATAGAGAAACAAACTGAACCTATCCAATTTAGACACGGTGACGTGTCATGGCTACCCGAACTTGCCTCGCAAGCAGGATGGCCTAAAAACACTTGGAAACGCTTAGGACAGATTATCTTACGAGAATCAGGCGGTTGTCCAAACCGCATTGGTAGTTCTATCGTAGATGAGAACTGCAATATCACTGGATACACTAGAGCAACTAATAGGTCAGATTCTGGCTTACTCCAAATCAATGGAGTTAACTGGGATCCTAAACGATCTGGTACACAACTTCTTTGTGCAGAATACAAAATCTGTACACAAGAACAGTTACTAGACGCTTTAACCAACCTTAAAGCTGGATACATCTTGTACCAGCGTGCTGGTTGGGGACCTTGGGATCCTTGCCAATGGGGACCAGCATTTGCTTCCCGATGCGTAAAATCTGCATCAATGCCTTAATATTTAATTCAAAGGCATAGATCTATAGGAATAAGGGGGGCCGCAAGGCCCCCTTTATATTTAACCCAAAAAATGTTTTTTTTATACTAAATCAAAATAAAAACAACACCCTACGAAAGGTACATGAACATGCCCTCTTATCAACCAGCCGTTCGTTTGCAATCCATGCACAACGGACCATTACGCAGTATTAATGATTATCAATTCGGTTTCTATGATGTAGGCTTTAGCCGTAGAGCATTGCGATATCTATCCGAAGTTGAAAATGTAGAAAATCCAATATTCAGAATGGCTACACTGCCTATTCCTTCCAATAAAATTGAAGCTAAAATTGCAGAAGCATACATACGGAATCCTAAAATCTGCTATTCAGTAGTAGATAAGAATAAGATCGTTCTCGTTTCCATTAAAGGAAGCGATGGATGGCTTGATGTATATACTAAAATGGGTTTTGAAGTCCGTAGTGGCGACAAAACCGCTAAAAGACTTAAGACTTTTCACCGCGCCGCATTGCTAAATGCTCACTTTGAAAAAGATGAACTTGGAGTTATGGTCGTCGACTCAGACGCCTACTCCTCATGGTCATATGACGATCCATCAGTTTCTGAATGGATTAAATCAGAATACCCGAATATAGATACAGATGACCCTAAAGTTATCGACCGCCTTCTCGATGGCGGTTTTGTTATTTCACGTCGTATTATTGAACGTGCTACACAAAATCTTCCAGTATATGAACCACACAAAACTCTTGACACTAAAGAATATTATTATGATTGGCGTGTACGAAAGAATTTCGTTAACGACATGATGGAATGCTCTGTATTCAATGCCCGCATAGTATGCAGCCTTGGCTTCATTAAGGGCAATGCTATTGTTTCTGACAATATGCCCGAAGGTATTGATATCATTACATCTAAAGCTAATATCAAGTCTGAAATCATATATCACAACGGTTTTGACTTCTTGGCAGAACCTGTTGGATCGTATGAATCAGTACTTACCGACACTCAAACTGTAATTAATCTTCCCAAACTGTTTCCTATCGCCGATATGGAATACTGGCTTGACGAAGAGTATAAGAAGATCTTTGATCTTGCTATCACAGATAGGTTACTAACTAACTGGCGTGCAGTTTACAAACGCCAATTCCGCAAGATTCACGAAGCGGAAGACGAAGAAGCATATGCCCGCATGAACTATGTGGGCTACCGTTGGCGTAAGCTCGGTATGAAGATAACTGATTCTCCATGGTTGTTTGAAACCTTGGCTATCAGTCATGCTCGACCATTCGCTGATTCATCTAAACCAAGAATACCAATCCCTTGCACAGTAAGCGAGCAGGTTATTCCTGAATCATTAGCCCAAATGGCTGGCCATGATATCGAAGTTGAACAAGGCAAGATACGACGTATCGACTCACTCGGTATACATGTCGTTAGTGACCTTGACTGGCTCGAGATGTACGAGAGCCATGGCGGTCACGACGAGGATGATTACTTCAAGCTATTCTATCGCACCATGCGTGGTGGCGAATATGATGGCAAACGAGTAGTTATAATTTGCCGTTCTCCTAATGATCACGGTGAGTACTCCATCTTCGAACACACCGAAGGTGACTGGTATCCTATATGGAAGGATTCTTCTGGAACTTCTTTTGAATTTCCTGAAGTTAACGGACGCGACTGGCCTAAGCGTCTAAGTAAAGCCATCCATGATGGCGATATAACTTACTCTGGTCTTCCTTCTAAACTACTTAATAAACCAAAAAGAGAACCTAAACCATATTCCGCTGATGATGTCATCCAAGACATGCATATTTCCATGGCTGGTGGACAAATTGGCGGATATGTTAACGCATGTATGATGCACTCATCAGTTATACATCGTCATCGCCCCAATCAGCTATGTACCCTAGAAACAGCTCTAGACAAATGCATTAACCCTGATTCTATTGAAGATGTTATTGCAATTGATCAAGAAGCTAACAATATCATGCGCCAAATCTTAGATAGCAAAACTCCTATTGATAGATTTGTTTGGGAAACTCGTGGTTCTGCACGCTTATTGGAAGTTGATGATGAACTCATTTTAGACGACAATGGCAAACTAAGCATTATGTCTAAACTTTGCTATGATAAGTTTAATGAACATTGTCAACGCATTAAGCAGTGGTCGCAGGAAAATGCTAGACCACAAAATCCTCAACTACCACAATTGGGTAACAGTCAAATGCAAATGTATTATCACGCTTTACCTATTGTCAATCAATTCCGTTCAGGAATTTGGTCAATCAACTCATCTGAAAGCACAGCTGAAAATGGTTCTATTGTTCGTAATTCATGGGAATATCTTTACTCTAAACAAGTAGATATTATCAATTCTCTTACAGTAGAATCTGATCGCCATGACTTCGTTCTTGCCCTTTATTCTGTATGTCTTAACGTACCGACTAAAGCTGGCAAGATTACAGATCATTACATGATGAATAGATTTGTATACCCTCACCTTGAAGCAGCTTTACAGTATTATGGAATTGGCAATGTTGTCAATTTCTTTATGCAACCAGACGGTGAAGTGCAAATTCTAGAAACTCGTGTTACTGAATGGAAATTTACTGACCCAGATAACAATATCCACATCTTTACAGATCCAATTGAGTTTCAACAAGCACAATCGGTTTACTCTGAAATAGATTTCTCAATCAATTCCAGTGCTTTACCATCACAGGAATCTCGTACTACATCAAAATATTAAGGATACAACATGAAAATATCATCTAAGCTTGGCAAGTACACAGGTAAATTCTGTGGTTTTATGAAACAAAAAGAAACACGCGCAGCGTGGTTGACCGCAGAATGGGCCGTAAGTACTGTAGCATTTGCTACAACAGCTTATGCATTGCTTTTAATTGGTTCACCATTATTAGCATTGCTTTTTGCAGCCATTTACACTTACGGCAGTTACGCATTGTTTTCAATAATGCTACCTAATTCATAAAGGAAACTATAATGAACTCAATTAATTATACTGATCTTGTCGTTTACTGTCAGGAACCTAAAGACGAAATTGCTAACATAAGAAATTCTTTTTCTGAACATCTGCTTCTGGCAGACAAGCAAACCTTTAGACCTAAAGCTGTTTTCTTCGACTATCTTGGAAACAAAAAATTTGGTTTGTCCTCAAGACCATATAACGATATAAATGACCTTTATACCGTAGTATCTGAAATGATGTATGCATATTCTGGCTTTAATGCCGGTTCATCCATACTAGTTTTAGATTCTAATTTAAATGACGATGGCCAAGATTCTTCTGGCGCCCTTGTCATATACTTTGTTTCATCTGACTCTGCGTGTTGCGTAAAGTTGTATTATAAACATTCTTCAGAAAATATTATTGAATGGATTGAATCAAAGGATAGTCATGAACTTATAGACACTAAATCTCAAGATTCTACAAATAGAATAATTGAAATATTATTTGTTCACAGCCACTTAGATAAAGCTCCATTTACCAAAACAGAATTACTTTCCTATTACTCAATGAAAGGCTATAACTTTAGATCATTTAAAGATTTAAAAACATCTTACTTAGACTACAGTTTCAAGGCATAATATGAATATTAAACCATATGACAACAAAAAAATAATTAAAAAAGATTCAGATAAGTTTTGTTCTATAAACGAACATTCTGTATTAGTTTATACTATAATTGATAAAACATCAGAATATAAAACAGATCAAGTAGATGAACTAATGAACACCCAAAAATCTTTTTATTGGACGGAGTAATATTTAATGAATATAAAATTACGCCCATATCAAACAGAAGCTCTTGAATCTATACAGCTACATTTAGATAAAGGCGTAAAAAAGCAGCTTGTTGTTCTACCAACAGGTTCTGGTAAAACTGTTATCTTTAGCAATATACCACAAACTATAAAAGATAGTTTACCTATGCTCGTTCTCGCACATCGTGGAGAATTGCTTACTCAAGCTAAAGAAAAGATTCTTTGGTCAAATCCTCATTTGGATGTTCAAATAGAAAAAGCAGAAGATACAGCTGAGCTCTGCGATGTTGTTGTTGCGTCTGTACCAACATTGGGTAGAGCAGATTCTGAAAGAATTAAAAAATACCCTAAAGATTACTTTAAAACTATTATAGTAGATGAAGCTCATCACGCAGCTGCTGAAACATATCGTAGAATACTTGATTATTTTCAACCTACATTTCTTTTAGGAGTTACAGCTACTCCTCAAAGATCTGATTCAGTAAGACTAACTGATGTATTCGATGAAATTACTTACTATAAAACAATCCAAGATTTGATTAAAGAAGGATATCTTTGTCGTCTCATTGGATACAGGATTCAAACAGACACAGACATATCTGAAGTGGAGACATCTCATGGCGATTACATTGCTTCCCAGTTGGAAGAAACTATTAATACTCCTTTGCGCAACGCTACTGTTGTTAAAGCTTATCTCGAATTTGCGCCGCAGCAAAAAGCAGTCGTTTTCGCAAGCGGAATACAACATGCCGCCGACTTGGCCACATCCTTTGCGCAAAAGCAAATACCTGTACGAGTAGTAATTGGTTCTACTCCAGATGAAGAACGTGCTCAAACGTTAGCAGACTTTTCTTCTGGAAAAGTTAAAGTTATTGTTAATGTTGGAGTTCTTACTGAAGGCTTTGATGAACCATCTATTGGGGCTATCATATTAGCAAGACCTACTCGATCTACTTTGCTTTATACGCAAATTGTTGGTCGTGGCACAAGAATCTTTGAAGGCAAAGAACACTGTGTAATTATAGATATAGCAGATACCACTAAAGGCAAGAAGCCTTTGGGCCTGCCAACTCTATTGGGCATGCCTCCTGAATTTGATTTGAAGGGCAATGATCTAATTGACGTTGCCGAAAAATATAAAGAACTTGAAGATTACTGCCCCGGTGAAGCCGTCCGCGTATTATCCCCTGATGATATAACATTAGCATATAAGAGAATAGATCTCTTTATGCCACCACCACCTAACGAAATTGTTAAAACTTATTCTCGTTTTGTTTGGGCGGAAGTAGCAGATTCTGATTTCCATTTAGGTATCAACGAAAATGAATCCATCAGAATACACATAGACCCACTTGGCAGATGGACAACCACTCTTAAGCAGCGTTCAAAAGGTGTTTCTGTTGATACTATACTTGGTCATCCTGAAGATATGCGCGAAGCATTCGTCCGCACTGATAGATGGATTACCAGCAATAGATCATACAGTCTTAACTTACTTGATAATAACGCTGCTTGGCGTTCTGATTCACCTACTGATAAGCAAGCTAAAATGCTTAAAAGAATGGGTGTTCCGATTACTGCCGACATGACTAAGGGCACTGCTAGTCAAATCATAACTAAATACTATGAAGCTAACCCTAAACCAAAATGGTTACAGAATAAAATAGCTTCAAAAAAATGGAATTAACATGAAAAGATATTCCATTGTACACCCTTCTGTAACTCCAGAAGCTTACATTTTAGATAAAAGAGATAAAAGAAAAAACTATATAAAAGGTCTATATATACCTTCTAATCCTTCTGAGTTGATTAGAATTATATATGCTCAAGCTGATTATGCTATTGAAGAATACATTGCTAGAAAAAATAAAGTAGAACGCATACCTATACATGATTCTTATCATATGTATGTTGACTTACATGCTTATGTTGACCCTTATGCAATTAATTTAGTTGCAACTCGTTTATTTAGACAATGCTTTTTAACTAATATTGGTTTACCTTCAAGCGAAATTGTTTATGGTCCTGCTCTTATATACGGTTCTTTACCAACTTCTTCATACACTTCTTATCTAGATAATTATTCAGTCCCATATGAACTTGTAGAACAAGTCTTTAGACTGTATGAAAATTATTGTTATGAAATGTAAAATCAAAAAAACGGGGAATACAAAATAACCCTATAATAAACAAGGAATAATTATGAGCTTAAATGTAATAATCGGTAATGATTTACTAGACGTTAAAAGAATAAATACTGCTATTGATAGATTGCGGGAATCCATTAAAACTGAAGAGGGCAAAATGATCTCTCATAAAGATCTTTTGACCGAAGACGCTATTTATTGGCTAGAAGGTATTTTAAATATTCTTACTAATAAAGATTTTGGTCAAGAAATGTATGACCCATCTGAATTAGTAGGAGAACTGACACCTTAATATACAATGCCTAGGTGGCGGAATAGGTAGACGCAAGGGGCTTAAACCCCCTCGGCTAGAAATGGCCGTACGGGTTCGACCCCCGTCTTGGGCACTATATAAATCATTGTAAACTACATAAACTACTAAAGGATCTGAAATGCGGATTAAAGATCGTTGTATTAAAATAATTCTAACGTTAACTCTTATATTACCAGTATTTGTTAACTCAAAAATCAATGCTGTTTCAGCAGGAGATGTTGCTCCAGCTACTACTGGAGTTAAATTTTATCCTAGCTTATCTAATGCAATCCCTACAATGGGTGCAAATATTGCTTTTGACAGCAACTATCAAGGCCAAGGATCATATATCGTGATCATTGATACTGGCATTGAAGCTGTTCACTCCTTTGTGGGTGGTAGAGTTGCTCTCCAAGCATGCTTCTCTGTAAAGTGTCCTAACGGCCAAAATTCTATGGTAGGCTCCGGAGCAGCTGTACCCGTACATTGGCACGGCACACACGTTGCAGGCATTGCTGGTGGCTATTTAAATGCTACCATGCATGGTGTTGCTCCTAAAGTTGGCATCATTGCTGTAAACGTTTTCGGCTATGACGGTTCTGCAAGCGATTCAGATATTGTTCGCGCCCTTCAATGGGTTGATTCTATATCTGGTCAATATAATATTGCAGCCGTCAACATGTCACTTGGTTCTTCTGGTATATTTAGAACTTCATGCAATTCTTATTTACCTGAACTTACATCTATCATTGCTACATTAAAGTCTAAAAATATTGCTACTGTAGTTTCTGCCGGCAATGACGGACAGCAAGGCATGAACTCTCCTGCCTGTATCACTGATACTGTAAGTGTTGCTGCAACCTATACTAATTCTTCTGGTCAAGAAAAAATAACAGACTTCAGTAATGTTTTAGATATTACAGACCTTTCTGCTCCAGGCTTAAACATTAACTCCTCTAAGCTAATGGGAGCATACGGTGCTGCTTCTGGCACATCTATGTCTGCGCCCATGGTTACTGGTGCTTTTGCAGTTTATCGATCCAAGTATGGTGTTCAATCTGTAGACAAAGTAGTTTCTGATTTTCAGAACACTGGTGTCAACGTCACCGATGACTATACTAAGATAGTTACCAAAAGAATTGATTTTAGGACACTGTTTGCCAATGGCTCTACACTTCCTCCAACAACAACTATTCCCTCACCTACAACTACCCTTCCTAATTCACCAACAACTACAACCGTTCCTTCTCCAACAACTACTGTTCTTGAAGATGATGATCAACCAGAAAACTTTTTAAATATTCCGTACATATCACAAATAAAGAAATATTCTTCTAGAGTAAATTATATCTATTTAGACTTTACCTACAGGTATACTGATATACGTGTTTCAAATTATATTTTGACATGCCGATATACAGACGGTACTACCATAGATAAAGTTATTCCCAATAGAAATATGATGCACTCAGTTTATGTTATTCCTATGAATACTACTTCAATTAGATCTTGTAGAATGTTAGCTGTTTCTGCAGTTGACGCTTCTAAGGGTCAATACACTCCATACGTAAAGGTAAAGTAACATGCTTAAATTTATAATATTCTCTTTGACAGCATTAGTTTTTATTTTGTTAATTCTTATCGATAAAAATAAAATTAATAAATAAAGACTATTCCCAGATAGCTCAGATGGCAGAGCAGCGGACTGTTAATCCGCTTGTCGTAGGTTCGAGCCCTACTCTGGGAGCTATGATAAATCAAATTAAACACATAATCTTTCCCAATGATTGGGACTATGATATCAGACCTATTATAATTTTTATGTCTGCTATTTTTTTAAATATAGTTTTTTATACTAGAAGTCAATGGAAATTCATAAAAAAAGATATCGATAGTGATTGGGAGTTATAATATGTCTGAACAAAAAAATAACATAGTAAATCTTTTAGATTACGCTGAAAAAGTTAAAAATAAAAAACAAAATAAAAACCCTGTTTCTTCATCCGATTATGAAAAAATTGCTAAACAGTTTTTATTAGCTATACACGAAATGACTGATCCTGAATTTGCTACTATGTATGCATTTCATGTAGGACCTGATCTTCGTGTAGATTTTATAGCACACGTAACAACATCAAAAGATATTTATCAAATGATTTTGACACAAGATGCACAAGATGCAGCTTTAAATTTTGATTATATCGCTCTTTTAACATATGGTTGGTCTGCTCCTATCCGAGTTGAAGCCGATATAGAAGATGAAATTCTCCCACCATCTGAACATCCTGAAAGACGTAGAGTCAAGATGGTAATTTTCTCTGATAAGTTTGGTCAACAAATGTCTGCTATATCATTTAGAAGCGAAGATGATGAATATGTTTTAGAAGATTACTTGTTTGATGATTCTGGCACTGGTAGTTTATCCAACGCAATAAAAGCATTATACATTTAATTTGCGCTTTTAGCTCAGCCGGTAGAGCACCGGACTTTTAATCCGTTGGTCCTGGGTTCGAACCCCAGAGAGCGCACAAAGTGTTTGAAATAAAAACATACAGTGATATGTATTTTGGCACAAGAACTAAAAATAAAAAAACAATTAGAAAGAAAACACATGCCACCACTAAAAAAGCAGAACAAAATAACCGCTAAAGATACTCGTACTCCAAACGAAATTGCTATTCAATCAGCAATGACATCTCGTTACAATATTCTTACACCTATGTATAAAGCTCAGAATATTCGCATTAACAATCCTTTAACCGCTAAGGATCATTTGTTTAATGTAAAGGATTCTGCTTTCTTTGAAATGTTTTACGAACTTGCCGAATTGGGTCTTAAAGAAAAACTTTTTGATGAGCTCGAATCATTTATTGCAAACATTGATCCTGATTGGCAAAGCGTTTACGCAGATATCGTTCAGTATTTTGAGGGCATGGAGGCTTCTTCTCATGCCTCTTAATGTAAAAGAAATTGTTAAAAAAAATATGGAAAACGCATACGAACGCAAAGAGGTGGCTATGGCTCATTCCAGTCTTGATTATAAATACTGGGATGGTTACATAGATGCCTTACAGTCTGTTTATATTTGTCTTCCTGATTAGAGGATTTTATGCCAAGAATAAGAAAATCAACACCTGCAAGTAAAGCCCAAAATATTGCTAGTTCACGAGCTCATAGAGCACGCGAAAAAGCAAAGCGGGATGCATTTTTAAACCATATGGCTTCTAAAGATCCTTCTTGCTGCACGTATAGAGATTGTACAGTTATCTTAAACCGTTACAATACTTCTAAAGTTTGCTATGCTCATCAAAGAGCTGCATTCAGAGAAATGCCTAGATCTAAATTTACTTTGCAGGATCTTTAATATGCTACATCCGCCGATAGAAGCTCGAAGCAAACTTCTTTACAGGTATTATGATGATACACGCAACATGGATACTATTACGTCTTTAATAAGATATAAACAGGCTATGCATTATTTGTACAGAGAATATAATCCTTGGATGAAACCAGTCAAAATTACTCTTGATAACTGGCAGCACAATTAATTATTTTAGTTTAATGTTATCCCAATATAGCATGCGCGAAATATTGTTATATTCTTTATAATTATGTTCGTACTCGTAGGATTCTACGGCTTTCATTAAGCCTTTATGTACAGCTATTATTGCTAGTATTATTGTTAAAATTATAAGTGTTGTTATCATGCTTACATAGTATCATACTATCGCGTTATGCGAACCTACTAACTGGTAGTATCTCTAAAATAGATAGGAGCCATCTTTATGTCAGAACCTAAAAATGTTAATGTTACCATATCTAATGTAATATCTTGGTTTGAAGAATCTGAACAATGCATGTTGCATAACCACGCTGAGGTTATACCTAACTCTCTTGATGATCCTATAAAAAAAGTAATTAAACTTTTAACTCAAAAAGCTAATGAGGCTGAACAACTTAGAGAATCAGCAGAAGCCGATGGTAACAGCAATTATGATTACTGGGATGGATATCTAACAGCATTAGATTTTGCTATTGATTCATTCCCTGAAGGAGATTATCATGAATGAGCTACAACTTCAAGTTGGAAAGCTGATAGATAAGTTTTTGCCAAACTATTATAAGTCAGTAGATGTTGATGAAGGTTGGTATCAGATAGTTGTTGATTGCGACAATTTATTAACTAAGATTGATCCTGATTATAAAATCGCGCAAATCAAACAAAAGTTTGGTGAACTACGTTATTACTTTCAACCATCAGATACTAACAATGGTGAACTATATGTAAAAATGAATGCAGTTGTTTTGGCATACGAAAAAATTGCTTCAATTACTTGTGAAGCTACTGGTAATCCTGGTGTATTGATGAAATCTACAGGTGGATGGTTTAAAACCCTTGACCCAGAATATGCTAAGTCAACGTTATTCTTTAAAAACTTTACTGTAGTTGAAAAGAATTAAGGGCCGGTAGCTCAGTGGTTAGAGCAGGGGACTCATAATCCCTTGGTGGTGGGTTCGATCCCCACTCGGCCCACTATAACTATTATTAACAAAGGATATAATATGAGTAAAATAAATGCCAATAAATTACGTAAAAAACTGCAGAAACTTATTCCTAATTCTTCTTTTGATAAAGATAATGAAGGTCAAGTTATTATCTATACAGGTTTAAAAGAAACAAAAGACGGAAACTATAAGGAGTTAAAATGAACTTTAAAAAAGTTATTTCTTTCTATAAGATGAATCGTTTATGGGGTGACACTATCTGGCAAGCAGCATACTATGCCTTGCGCGGCAAAGCATTTCTCGTTTCATATGAAGGCCGTCCCTTAACTGAACAAATACTTACTGAACTAAACCAAAATCCTGATACTGAAGATAAATGGTGGCAGGCAATAAAATGAAAGTTTATGATTTATCTGAAAAACAACCATACATTAAACAAATGCCTAAAGGCGAATGCACTTATTGTGACCTAGAGTATGATAAGCCTACTGGCTTGTTTCCACCTCACACAGCGTCTCCTAGGTGCCAATCAGGGCATTATAACCACTGTACCTGTGATACTTGTTTTTAATAATAACAATTGGAGAGTACTTAATTATGAATCAAGCAAAAGTTTTTCAAATTACTGTAAAGAAATCAGATGACATAGATCAGTCAGCTGCAAATTATACTTTAGAAAATCTTTTAAAAAATTTACTTGAGCGCGGTCATTTCCTTAAAGTTATAGAAATAAAAGACATTGGAAAATCAAATGAAAGCTAATCATACAGATCATTATATTATTATTCTTATTTGTTCTTTCTTTATTTTCTTTTGTCCAGCTATTATTCTTCCCATAATATTTTATTTTGGTTTTAGAAGTATATATATAATAAATAAAAACAATCTTAAAGGAAAACAATGAACACTATCGAAATGCCTTTGCAGCCTTCAAACTATTATGGAAGTTCAAGAGCTTTAAATAATCTACAAATTGGCGATGTTCTTTATGTTGGGGATAGACTTACTGTAGTAGAAATGACAGTTCTTTCTATAGAAAAATCTAATAAAGATTCTACCTACTCTAAGGTTACTACCGATAAAGCATTGCTCATAGTGTCAGAAAATTCACGTATTAATGTAGCCAGTAAGGACTAATGTTATGGGCATGGACGTTTACGGCACTGAGCCAAAAAATGAAAAAGGCGAATACTTTCGCAATAACGTTTGGTGGTGGCACCCTCTTTGGAGTTACTGCCAAGAAAATCATCCTAGTATAACAGCTTCTGTTCAAAACGGTCACGACAATAGTGGTGATGGATTAGGTGATGAAGATTCCATTAAACTTGGAATAGCTTTAAAGAAAGATATTGCCAGTGGAAAAACACTTGCTTATGAAGAAAAAAGAATAGCTTATCTTGCTGGTCTTCCGCTTGAACCATGCATATATTGTAAATCTACCGGTATCAGAAAAGATGCATATGTTGACGGTTTATGCAATTCTTGTTCTGGTTCCGGTTCAGTTAAATCTTTTGAAACAAACTACCCTTTTAGTTCAGAAAATCTTCAAGAATTTGCTGAATTTCTAGTTAACTGTGGTGGTTTCTCTATTTGCTGATATAATAGGAGTTATGAATATGACTATAGGAATCTTTGATCGAATATAAAGCTCACTGCACGGGTGAGCTGGTCGAACACAGATGTCTTATAAACATCCATTGCGGGGTTCAAATCCCCGGTGCAGTACTAATATTAAGGACCTCACATGCTTATTAGCAGACAACCTTGGATGAACCAGTCTTCATGTCGTAACGAAAATTTAGAGATATTTTTTCCTAATAGATACACTGAAAATAATGTAGCTAAACCTTTTTCAGTGTGTAAAAATTGTCCTGTAAAAGTTCAATGTCTTCAATATTCTTATGCTACTGATTCCATAGGCATATGGGGTGGCACCACCGAATATCAACGTAATGTAATTCTTGTAAATTATTTTAAGAAAAAACCCAAAAAACTTACCTTGTCTGATGCTAGACAGATTATAGATAATGACTATTATTCTGTTTCTATTAATTCAAAAAGTTTAGATTCATACTAATTCTAAAAAAACACATCCTTCTAAAAGATAGGCTACAACATGACCAGCGAATCTTTTGCCAGCGATGATGATCTCTTTGGTTACGACCCATCTCAAGAATCATCTTCGTTACCAATCAACCCTATCAACTCTAGTTCCGATTATTCTAATTCTGATATATTTCAAGACATTAGTAAACGGATAGATAGCTCTAAAGATAATGATCTTATAGGATCGTTTACATTAAAGATACGCTTTGCTCAATCTTTACTTGAAGCGTACACAGAATTTGTTCAACCAACTACTATATCCTTTCATAAAGCCGTACATCAAACATTAGATAAATTGACTAATGGTAATTTTTCTCTTATATATATGTACAATTATTTAGAGCAGAATATTATTAGAAGACTACATATAAAATATCTTATAGAAAGTTCTTTTCTTTCCGAAAATAACTCTTCTATAAGTTCAGATTTTAAGTCTTTTTTATCTAAAATAGGATTGGACATTGATTCTACTTTTATAAAAATTCACATCAAAACCAATATAGATATCAATAATCATATTCTAAATAATGAGCGATCTTTATATATGGATTTAGTAGAAAAATTATCTTATACTCCACATCCTTTAATAGATAATCCAGAACCTAGCAATAATGACATCCATGAATCTATACCTAATAGTATTCAAGGGTATCATCAGGACATGTATGAATCTATTTTCATGGCTCTTGCAGATTCCAGCTATACAGATAAATTATCACAATTATATCTTAGCCCAGTAAAGGTGTCTCAATTATGAAAAAGATAAAATTAAAAAGATTCTTTATAATGATTGCTTCAGCTTCTGCAGTCGCTGCAATAAATTATACAATTTTTCATACTAGCTTTGTATACTTTGCTTTACTGGTATTATTCTGTCATGAGTTAGGTCATTACTTTGCCGCTCGGATAAATAACATTTATTCAGATCTTCCTTATTTTATACCATTTCCAGTTATATCGTTGGGTATTACACACATTCCTAATATGCGTAATCTATCAAATTCTTTGAAGAAAAAGATATTAGCTTACGGACCTATTACCGGATTTATGGTATCTATGTATTTTCTTTTCCTTTCCTTTATCTTTCCTTCCATCCCAACTTCCACTTTTTTGCTTCTTTCTATATCTGAATTTGTATTTAATTATTTTGGTTCTGACGGTAAAAAATACCGCTCAATAAACGAACAGGAAAATACATTATGTATTTTATAATTGCTCCTTTTATATTAACAGGTTTAGTTTTAAAACTGATTAATAATAAAAAAGAAAAAGACAAACTTAATAATCAGTTTTCTTTTCTTATTGAAGAAAAAGATTCGTTAAACCTTATATTAAACAAGTTCAAAAACAAAATAACAGAAGAGGCAGATACCAATGGAACCGACAGATACAAATACGAGCACTTTAACAAATAAATTTCCTAAATCATTACAGTCATATTTAGAAGATTGCTGTTTTGATATTCAAGCTAATCCAAATTTACTTTCTGGATCAGAAACCTATTTAATAAAAATACTATCAAAGATAGCTGTTGGCTCGGCTACTGTATGGTGGTCAATCTTAGAATTAAAGCAATTCATTAAAAACCGCCAATCTATCTAGGAGTACTAATGAGCTCAGAAGATTATAAAAAGATAGAAAAGATTAATAAATTTAACTTTTCATTTGATATGGTTACAAAAAGTAAAGACGACATCCAAAAGCAGCGCGATGCCGTAAAAGAAAGAATAGACAAAATAGTAAATCATTTTACAATAGATGATGTACCTATTCTCTCTTATATACTTCATGTTACCAGCTCTAGGCCTGAACTAAAAAAATTATCTAAAGCCTTAGATCGACTTGCTGACTTAGCAGAAGTTAATGCATCTTTGAATAATAAACTTAAAGTTATTGAAGCAGCCGAATCAGATCCTAATTGGTTTGCTTTAGCTTTTGGCGATTTTGATCAAGAAATAGATAATGATCTAGAAAAGTTCTTTACTCAAGATTAATTTTTATACTTAAGGATATTTATATTATGGACAAAGTTTCTTACGCATTCGTTAAAGAAAAGGATAACTTGATTTTTAGATCTAAAGTTAATTCTTTTAATCTAGATCATGTTACCGATAAAGATATAGCTTCTTTTTATGCATCGTTTTCTGAATACGCTTATTTCGATACAGGACTGTTGCCACTTGATGGTACTGGCTTGTTAGGAATTAGGAAAGCTGGAAACCATACTCAGGTTATATATCAATATAAACCTGGTATGTATTATGTTAATTGGGGTGCTTCAGAGCGGGACCCCCATGCCAAGAAGTATTATCTAGCTCAACCATATCGTATTGTTATTATTGACTTCTTAGATAATAACCTACTAGGCGCTAGAACATTTTACTCTGTTGAGCCCGCAAATCATGGAGGCATACAGTTATACCATGTTAATCTTCCCAACATAAACTGTAAAGGTTATCGCGGCAATGGTGTTGGTTGGATATGCTTGTACCATAATGAAGATTGGTCTGCTTTGTCTTTCAACGATAGATTGAACAGGGCTCTTGAGCGTTGTTCGGGCGTTGAAGTTTACAATGATGCCAACATGAGCGAAACCGATGGTCCAAGATTCTATGCTGAAAATGAAATGCCTGGATACACTTCTGTCCCTGAGCGATGGGAAAGAAAATCTGAATCAGAAGGCTATGAATGGACATTAGATGCCTCTGAATGGTTACCTATTTTAATCAAAGATAAAGATAATCAAGAAAAACATTATAACGATGGTTCCCCTCTTACTCTCGTCGATGCAATCACTGGTAATTACAGTGCATATTATGGTGACACATTTTTGCCAAAACCAATCAATGCTATAACCCGTCCCGATTTAAGTTTAGAGACCAGCCAGATTACAAATTGGTTTGTAAAATCTTACAACTCTTCTCTAACTACATTCTCTGGCATAGACCCATATTCTTCAAGCGCTGCGTATAAAGAAACTATTTCCATCACACCTGTCAATCCTCCTTCGTTATTTGACGAAGATGAAGACAATGAAGACGAAGAATCAGAAGAACAAGATAATGATATCTTTTGCCCAATGAGCGAAACTTGGATAAACTCTAGTGATTGTGGCCCACATATTGAACTTATTGTTCAAGAAAACGGAAACGAAACTAATGTTTGCATGAACTGTGTTAATAATCATGGCATGGATTATGTTTATGTTAAAAATGCAATGAAGTTTTATGATTCAGATAGTAAAGATCTTGTTTATGATACGCTTTTAAATGAATATTATTTAATATCAGCAATTAAAAATCCTTGGGCAGTATGCACAAACTGTGAGTCTGTACATATAAGCATAGACAAAGATAAATTAGTAGTCAATGTTTGGGATAAAATTGGTGGAATTGATTTAGACGATTCTCAACCAAATCAAGTTTGCGAAAATTGTTACCCTAAATATACTTCAGATATTTCTGGTATAGGAAACGAAACCCATCTCGATTGCTGTGATCAGTGCTCTTGCTTTATGCCTTCTCAAGATTCTATATTTTGTGTAGATACAATTATTTCGGGATTTCAGGGAGTTCATTCCCAAAAGACCTGTACAACTTGTTCACATGTTATTTATAATCAAGCTGAAGTAAAGCCGTCTGATGACGAAGAACCATTCTAACTAAAAATAACGATCAATAAATTCCCATTAAGGAGATTATATGTCTGACAAAAAAGAAATATCACTTGAAGATCTACAATATTTTTGGATGCCTTCAGGAGTCCCATGCTTTATCGCTGACAATGACAATATATGCGATATAGTTGAAAACATGGGTTTTAATATTTATTATTTACTTTCTAATAAAAAAATTATTAAAGCACCAGTTGTCACTACGCCAAAAAATACTACTGTAGTTTCTGGCACAGCATACAACTCCTACACGTTAGGTGCTCCAACTGCACCCCCACAGCCAACAGTAACATACGAATCTTGTTTATTTAAGGTTGTAAACAATTTTGTTGGAAGAGTAGTTGAAGCTTCAACCGATGAACTTCCCGATACTTTCCTTTCTCTTGAGGAAGCATGTGAATATACAATGCCACCTATACCTCATGTATTGGTAGAGAAAATGGATCAATTCTTTAGACTTGTCCATTCTCAGCACGGCACTGAATCAATAGTTCTTCTTACTTTTGATATGAATAAAACTGGTTCTGATGGTTGGGGCATTCTAGTTCCTGAACAAACAAATACTTCCGTTCATTGCAAGTATGATGCTGACAGCATTGCTGAGATTAAACCAGAACATGTTATGATAGTTGGTTCTGTTCATTCACATCCAGAAATGTCTGCTTATGCATCTGGCACTGATCATGAAGATCAATCAGATTTTGACGGCTTGCACATAACTTATGGTTGGCAGAAAACTATGAATCATGGAGCCACCCAATATCATATGGAACTTCAGATGTCAGGTACAGCTTATTCTCTCAAAGTTCAGGATGTTTTTGAGGAGTACATTGTAGAAAAAATACCTGATCCCGAAGTTGTAGAATGGTCCGGTAAAGTAAAAAAAGCGCTCCCCCCTTTAGCGGGGGGTACAACACCGCTGGCTTCGGCGCAGGCCCAATATCAACAACAGACAAAAACAATTTACTCAGCAACTGGGACAACTCATACAACGGCTGGGGTGGCTACAACTAAATCTTATTCTAATAGAAATAAATCTTGGGCTGATATGATCAATACATTAGAAGTTAATTCTATTGTAATAGGTGAAGTAGAAGCAAGAAACAGTAATTTTTCTGTTTGTCCAAGTTGCGATTTTGATTTAGATATGCCAGATTACACTTCTGGCTCATGTGGTGTTTGTGATATTCCAATTGTTTTGGAATCTGATGGCATACATGACATATCTTCAAAGTTCGAAAAATATTGTCAAGTTAGAAAAATTAATAAAAATTCTCTTATTGTTTATTTGTTTGGGTCAAATGATAAAGCTGAACAGTACTTAATGAAGATGAATTTTTCTGATGACGTCTTTCCTCATGCTACAGCTACAGATTATGCTTACGAAAAAGATTCAGATTATGTTCATTTAGCTTCTGATCTATATGATGATGATGGCACTCGCACAATATGCTGCAACATACCAATGGAGGACTATTTGAGTGCTTGCTTTTGCCAACCATCTGTGTTGCTAGAAGATTTAGTACTTTTTGAAAAATACACTGAGCATGTAGATTTGTATGCGCCAAACACTGTTTGCGGTGAATGTGTTCATTACCATACATCATTGTGCCCAGACTATAGAAATCTTTTAATTGATTTTACTAAAAGCAATTTATTAGATTTATTTGAAGTTTCAAATTCTATTTCTCCATGTCCAAGTTACGAAAGTCTTTATATTACACTTGAAGCAGAATCAGAAAGATAAAATATTATGACAACTAAAAGATTTATAGTTATTGGTGCTGGCGGTATAGGTACTTGGCTTACCGCTGGATTAGTTAGACTCTTGGAATGGAAATTTCCTGGATCCGCTCTTATTATTGTAGATGGAGATAATTATGAACAGAAGAATAAAGAACGTCAAGAATTTACTAAAATTGGCAACAAAGCAGTCGTTAAAGCGCACGAACTCACACCGCAGTTCCCAAATACTACCATCATTCCGATTCCTAAATGGGTTGTATCCGAAGACTTTGGTGGAGTCACCACTGAAGAAGACGCTCCGAAAATTAAAGCTTCAGATCTTATTAATGAAGGAGATATTGTTTTTGCGGTTGTCGATAATTTTGCAGCTCGTAAAATAATATTTGATTCGGCTTCTCGGTTAAACAACGTAGATGTTTTTACTGGCGGAAATGATGATGCATTATTCGGTTCTGTTTATCACTATCAAAAAAGAGATGGTAAGCAGATAACTGAACATCCAGTTGCATTTCATCCAGAATACGAGAACCCACCAGACAAAAACCCTGGTGAGCTATCTTGTCAACAGCGTTCGGAGATAGAAGGTGGCACTCAATTACTTGCCACTAATATGGCCGTAGCTGCATTAATACTTGGTCGAGTACAGAAAACAATTGTATTAGATCAAAGTCCTGAAGAAACAGAAATCTATTTTGATTTAGGTCTTGGAAAATCTGAACCATATAATAGATTGTTTACTTCTATTCCAGTAACAGTTTAACAACAAAAACAACAATAAAATCAAGGAGACAATCATGGAAAATCAATCAACTGGTCCTTCTGCAGCTCGTCCTGCAGGTATGGCTAATCTAAGATTCGGTGTTTACAATCAGCCTACAAACGTAGCTGGCAAATCAGTTCAAGAAGCTCGTGAACAGTTTTCGAAAATTTGGGGCATCCCAACTGATTCCGTTGCATATAAGGGCAAGGATAAGCTCGATGAGAATTATGTTATCCAACCAGGTGACAACGTAGAGTTCCACCGTCGTGCTGGAGAAAAGGGCTGATACATTCAGCTTTAGGTTTGTGGGAAGATATTCTAATCCGCTGAATATCTTCCCACATTTTTTTGCAAAGGGTTAAGTCTATCCAATAGGGGACAAAATGTTATTTAATGAAATAAAATTAGGTTATCCATCTTTGTGGCTTAAAACCACTGAATCAACAAGGGCAATCCAAAGTTTAACTACATATGATTTTAGAACTTTTTTTACTATAGATTTTGAATTAGGTTTTTGCCAATATATTCAAGGTGCTTGGAAAACTATTCTAATTGATATTTTAAATCCAGAAACAGAACAAATAGTTCCAACAGCTACTTTTAATTCTGCTGTTGCTATGGATTACTTAATGAAGACAAAATTTGAAAAGCCTATAACCTTCATCTCTAATCTGCTAGGTAAGCCAGACGAAGCATTAGCTCCTTACATTCCTTTTATTTCTTTTCTAAATTCTAACTATCGTACAAATTTTTGGTTAGATGATGTCTCTGCTTCCAATAATCAAATCCTTTTTATTTCTTCTATTGACTGTCCAGAAGAATATACTCATATGTTTAAGAACATAGAGTTTTCTTATCCTACCCCTGAAGAACTATCTACTGTTGTTAATCATATAGATACATCTTCTGCTGGAAGGTTTGTCCAACAAGATTCTGTCAAAGAAATTGTTAGAGCTGGTTTAGGATTAACTGAAGATAAATTTGTTGATCTATGTCTTCAATCTATTGTTCAAACAAATAAAGTTGATCCAAAATATATCTATGATCAAAAGATGCTTCAGATCAAACAGGCTGGAATATTGGAGATTATTAAACCATCTATATCTTTTGCTAACATCGGTGGATTAGATAATATTAAAGATATTATTCAAAGAACCAAAGCATTGTGGTCTAACCGAGAACAAGCTAAGTCTTATGGTGTTGTTCCGATCAGAAGAGTATTAATGGTTGGCGTTCCAGGCACTGGTAAATCTGCTATCTGCCAAGCTACTGCGCATGAGCTAGGTCTTGATTTGGCCCGCACTGGTATCAGCCAAGTTATGAATTCTTTTGTCGGTCAATCAGAATCAAACATGAGAGCAGTCTTCAAGCAGATAAAGATGATGACTCCTTTATGTGTTTGGATAGACGAGTTTGGCAGAGACCTATCAGGTGGTGCAAGTTCTTCTTCTGTAGATGCTGGCACTACTGACCGTGTTCATGGTGAGTTCTTAACTGGATTGCAGGAACTTCCAGAAGATACATTCTTGATGTGTGCTGCTAACCAGATTGAAAACTTAAAACCAGAAATGTTAAGAGCTGATCGCTTTGACAAAATTGTTTTTGTTGGTCTTCCTTCTTTATCGGAAAGAAAAGATATACTTAAAATCTATCTTAAATCGATCAAGACTGACCATGAATTTGATTATGATATTCTTTCTGAAAAGACTGAATTCTTTACTGGAGCCGAGTTATCAGCTTTAATTAAAGAAGTCAAGTTCTTTGTTGTTTCCTCTGAGTTGCGGGCTATCAATACAGCTGATATTATGAAGTATATTCCGTTAACAAAAAATATACTCTGGAATAAAAACAGAGATATGATTAAAGGCATGTACCAATATGCAATGGAACAATGGGATTGGGCGTCGACAGAACAGCAAAACGATGCTAAACTGATTCTATCCGGAAGAAAGTCTGATTCTCAATTAGAGTCAGCTTGGAAAATATAGGAGATTAAAATGTCAGACCAAATAGATTTTGCCAATATAGAAGAAATACTTGAAAACATCAAAATAGATAAAGATACTCCTTCCAACCAATCAATTTCTGATGTTAAGCAGTATGATCAAGACCTCTATAAGAAGTGGTTCCGCTCAAAAACTCAAAGTGGATTCCTTTCTATTAAGCCATGGTATCAGGGTTTAAAATTTAAGATTGATATTGGTAAGACTTCTCCTGATGGCAAGCTTCTCGGTAGCACAATGATTTTTGTTGATGCCATAGATTTTGCTGCTTATTTAGATTCTATTATTAATGGTACTGCAAAAACGAATTTTCCTCAGAATGATAAAGGTGGCATTCCTACTGAAGAAGGATTTGTTTCTTATGGTGGTGGCATAATTGATTCTAAGCCAATATCTAGAATATTTAAATCACATTATTGGCAGAACTCTGATAAGACTTATGACCAAAATTCTTTTGCTTGGAAGTGTGGTCATTTTCAAGCTCGCAAAACAGAAAGTGGTGCCTTCATACCTAATATGAGTTCGCCCGTTTCTGTTGATAGCATAAAGGTTTCTAGGCAGGATGTAGTTAGTATAGCTTTTATACTTAAACTTTCTTTAACTTCTCACGTAACTAATAACCCAGATTGGTACAACATATAATATGGAAGACTTAAATCAACAAGAAGATTTTACTGCGGTCAAAGATCTTTTGCATATTCTAGTAGAAGATATCTACAAGAAAATCAATAGTGAAATTGAAAGTCAGTTCAATGGTATATTTAAAAAGATAGATTCTTATGAACAGCAAATAGCAACCATAGTTCTTGCATACGGTGAACAAGCTGTTATGATGGAAGCACTTATGGCACAAATTGCTTTTGCTTCTCCAGAAGCCCAAAAAGCTTTTTATGATCAGTTAGCTATAAGCCGCCAACAAATGTTAGAGGTGATGAATGACGCATCCACAGGATTTGTGGGCAGCCAAGATCCAGGACTTGGAAAAGCCCTTGGGAATTTGGTTAAGGAAAAGCTACCTAGCACAGAGCAATAAAAACGATTGCGTTTTATTTGTAGATAAACAAAATTACTTGTTGCTACAAAATTTTTTATATATTTCTAAAATATATTCTATAATCAAAACTATATATCCAGATTTTAGGTCTTTACATATTGCTGAAAGCTCTCTTCTAGTATTTCTTAGACAATCAAAAATTGAACTTTATTCTATTGAGGTATAAATATGCTTATTACTAATTTTTCTACTAAAGAATCTTTTAACTCTTTTTGGAATAATCAATTATCTACATTACATGGAGCTACTCGGTTAACCGCTCCTCTTTATGTATTGTGGAAATTTAAAAAAATAGATTTAATTAAAGCTCATATAGAAAATGATATTAGTATTTTAAATTATGTAGAACAGATTTCCTGCTCTGATAAAGAACAATATGTTGAAGTAGTTAATGAATACAACTCAACCTATTCAGGGCGGGTTTTATATATATATCCTTATACTTCTACTAAATTTTTCAATAATTTATTTAAAGATATTTTACCTTCTGCTAAGGATACTTTAATTTCTACTCTATTTTCTCATTCTGATTACAAGCCTAATATTGTTGTAGATCTTTATGATTCTTCTTCTGTTAGTAGTTTTAAAGCTTGTATTCTGTCTGAATATAACCCAGAACAGCCAGATTTAGATAAACTAAATTCTCTTTGTTTCCCCGAAAAATCTGTTCAATCTGACACAAATATTGCACTTAAAGATATATTAACTTATATGGATTTTCTCATTAAAGATAATATTGCTTATTCATCATATATTAAAGAACTTGAAGCTGCGGTCAGTACCTTAAGTTTAACAATAGATAAAGACCAAAAAGAAGGATTAAACGGCTACCTTTTAAGCTGGCATTAATATAACTATATAATATTAGGAGTTTTATGTATAAAATAAAAACAACAGAATTAGGAAATAATTTTTTTACTGTTAAACACGGTGATAAATACACTGTTAATTTCTACATTAACAAAAATTACGATCAAATACCTAGCGATAAAGTTGTTTATGACTTCTTTAATAGTGGGGAATTGTTTCACAATTTGCCACAAAATTCAAAGATAATGAGTGCGGCTGAATCATTAGGCACAATATATAACGCATACGTTATGGGTGAAGACAATGTTAATTTCATAAAGAACCCTAATCCTGATATCAGTACTTTACCTCATTGGGTTAAAAGGTATGTTGACGACCGTTTAAATGGATGGATTTTTGACGTTTCTCTTATATTCCACATCGAAGAAACTTTAATTGATTATCCTATATGTAAACATTTTACTGGACAAGGTGTTGTTTCTCCCAATTACCACTTTGCTAATATACCATTAAATTCTAATATATGCTCAAATTCTAAAGTTTATACTTCTAAGACTGTTCCTCATTCATGCAGATATTCTTCTAATACTTCAAGTAGTAATTTTTCTAAGTGCCCATTTTATGAATATAATTATGATGTCATAAAATCTATTTCTTTAAATTTTGATACAGAAAAACAATTAGACTTAGAACTTAGATACTCTAAACTCGCAAATAACATTGCAATATATCAAGTGTATGATTTAACTCATAACCAAATAAATTATACCATTAAGTCTGATGATACTCCTGAATTTTCTGAAAATGCTCTTTTAGTTCTTAACGAAATAGTATCTTCATATGAAACTTGCAAAGACATATCCCCTAGCAATGTAGCTATTAGTAAAAATAAAAGTTACATTCTTTCTTTAGTCTGAGGTTCACTATGGTTTCTATGAAAAATTTGATTACAATCGATGCAGATACGACTTCTTTATACTCTGTACAGTTTGAGAAGAACGCGGCATTCCATGATCTTTGTAGGAGTTTTACTTCTCTTAATCTTGAAGATAAAGAATTAGATATTCATGCATTGTTTGAAATGACTTATATCCATGAATCTGATATTTCTACTGATTCTTTTTATTCTCTTAAAAATAAAAGATCTAAAGATACTTATAAAGATTTTGTTTACCCTATGGCAGTAAGATATATTTCTAAGGAAAACACATATGTTATTGAAAGACCTCCATTTCAATTTGAGGTCGATTTTCGTTTAGGTACAGCTAGTTCTGGTAGCGCTAAAATGCATCCAGTAACTATGTGGGCACCTTGGACAGTTATGGTTTTTAATGCTAATAGTTTAGCTTTTGGTGATTTTTCTGGAGTAAAACTATATTTTAATGATGGTCCGATTAATTCTTTGGATGATATTCTTGTACCTTGTTTTTATCCTAATAGTTATAGTGATGCTAGAATTTGTTTTTCTGGTTCGCTTAATGACTTTAATGATGTTCTAGATATTTCATTATTTGACAATGGAAATATTGGTTATATATATAATTATATATTCAACAATTATATGATGGGTGGTTGGAATACTGACCTTGATGCTCAAATGCTATCACTGTTAGATAATGTTAGCATTTTAAGCTCAGAAGTAGAAGCCTGCAAAGAATATCCTACAATTAGCTTATTTAGGAATCCTATACAGGATACTAATTTTTATAAATCTATTTTTGCTAAATACCCCAGATCTTTTACTGGTAAATATAAAAGATATTTTGAAAATACTTTTTCATTTTCAAGAACTAACCTAAGTAAAGAGAAAATGTTTGCTAGAAACTTTATAATTTATTCTATGTTTACTTTAGAAAAGAAACTTTCTTTAATCTCTGAAATGAAAAAAATAAGAGAGCTATATATACTTAAAGGATCTTCTCACGTACATCTACCTCAAAAAAGTATTAATACTATTATTAATTCTTTTTCTGAAGAATCAAAATCTAAGTCAACTTCTAATTTTTCTATCAAATCACTTTATAGAAATAAAGATATAAATTTTGATTATAAATATAAATCTTCTAAATTTCATATTTACATAACAAATTTGTCTCCTGGATTTATTTCATCATACTCTCGACATCATGTTTTAGATCAAATAATTTCTTTAGAAAATTTTCAAAAGATAAATAAAATTATTTTGGACAACATAAATAGTCAAGATTCTCAAATAGCTTTTATCTATAATTTTAAAGATCATACTTTTGATGTTATTGTAAATTATAATGCAAAAAGTTTTATAACTCCTATTTACGAATCTTTAATAGAAAGATCTTCTGCTGATCCAAAAATTGTCACTAGATACTTTAGTCACATTACACAGTATCCTCTTACAACATATTTGCAGGGTATATATAATTTTCAGGAACCCTCTTTAACTTAAGGAGTAGAAATGGCTCTTATTATACTAGAAGATCCAAGCCCACATTATAATGTTATTTCACATAAATCACCTGAAAATACTGTTGATAGTATGTGCTATGTTTCTTCCGATGATAGATATCATATGCACACTACAACAATTTCGGAATTAGCTAAGGTTTATACCGATAATTTTTTCTCTGAATTTAATACAGTAAAGACTAAAAAAATTCATTCCGGATTGCTTCAACCAGGTGTAAAAATGATTGGTGACAATTATTTAATTTTTGAACGTCCTCCAACTTTTAAGAATGTTTTTTATATTGGCACAGATAAGGCCAATGTCCCTGACGAGTTTTTGGGTATCGAAGATGCACAGAATGTTTTTCGCATTCCTATACCTTGGCAATTATATTTTGTTAAATTTAATAATGAAATGTATACATATGAAGTAAGAATGTATTTCATGAATAACAGCTTAGTTTCTCTTGACCAAGTATTGTCTTTGCCACCACTTCCAAACTTTTTTACCAATGCCCTTCTTTGCTCTCCTTCAATGGATAATATGGATGATGTTGATAGATATTCTAAGGATGCATCGGGCGTTATGGCATGCGCTTATGACTGGGTTTGGAATTCTGGCACTAATCATGATTTAACCGAATCCTGCTTAAGCGCCTCTAGCCAAATTGAACATTCTTCTGGCCTGTTTAAGAATAGGGACAAATCTGAAGTAGATGCAAAATTTATTTCTAAAAATTTTAACTCTTATGCTGCTACAGTTTCTCAGGTTAATTATCTACTTTCTTGCTGGGAAGGATTTTCCCTTCATGACGTATGCAATATGACTTGGCCAAATATTTCTGGTGATTCTAAAAACTTTAATAGAATTAATCCTGCTGATCATCATAGCTATTATGATTACCTTAATGAATATTTAATTGATTATTTAAACATAGAACAAGAAGATGTTGAAGATATTGTTGAGAATGAAGGATATGATTCTAATGATTATTTTATGTGGCTTACTCATAACAATAAAATAGATTTTTCTTCAATCAATAGATATCCCGAATACTGCTACCCTGAAGTAATGCCTGGTTTAATAGATGGAATATACAGAGAACTTAAAGCTCCTTTACACAATCTTTTGCGCGATGTTGCTGCTCATCAATCTTTAACACTTTAAAACTTGACATCTTTTTTGTCTGGTGCTATTATTATCTTCTTATATAAACTTAAGTAAAGGTAGATAAAATGTCTAAAAGTTCTGTGACTGAACCCATTTTCAATAGATCAGAGATTGCACAAATATTAAATGTTTCTACACTAACAATCTCTAATAGAGAAAAAAATACTAAGTATCCTGTTCCTAAAAGAGATCTAAACAATTATAGGGTGTATACTTTAAATGATGTATTTAATCTTCAATTAATAACATATAACCATATTGATCCTAAACCAATCATTTCTATTATGTATGATAAAGGTTTTGAAGATGTACGTCAACTAGGAAAAATGATTGACGCTGCGTTATCTAGGAGAACTTAAAATGGAAAATCTTAATGAAGACACAAAAATCGACAGCCTCGTCGCGCAAGTAAACGAGCAGGTATCCACTGATACTGTACTTGATTTAAAATCTGGAATATATAACTTATTTATTTCCCTTTTTAATGACTACACCATAGAATATGGCCCCATGGAAGCGGTAAGATTATCTACTGAATTTTTAGATGAAATATCTTTAAACTTTAAATCAATTCTCAATAACAATACAGAAAGTAAGGACAAATAATATGATAGATCCACGCAACTTAATAAATCTTACCGGCGGAGTTGTAACCGACGTTGAGTTAATAAATGATAAAATTGCAAAGTTTAGACTTGCAGTAGATTATGCTGGTTCTGAAAAAGGTTCAGATAATACTTCTGGATATTTTGATATTGTTTATTATCTTAAGGACAACACTGGATTCTCCAGCAAGAATGCTACCTTCATTCATGGTCAGATTAAAGCTGATAAGATTAAAAAAGGTGGCAAACTTCAAATAGTTGGTCGCCTTATTCAAGAAAGATGGAAGCAGGACGATCAGAATAAGAATCGTGTTGTAATTGTAGCTGAGCATATCTCGTATGCCTTGTCTGCTGGCACAGCTGGTGCAAAAACTGCAACTGCTGGAGCTACAACATCTGATGCGTCAAGCCAAAACTCTGTTCCAGATAGCTTTTAATGGAAGAGTTTAGCGAAGAATCGCTGAACTCTCTCATACAAGAAGCTCTCAACGACAAAGGCGATAGTCTATTAAGACCGTCTTCTGGGATGTATCTATCTTTTACTGAAACTAGTTTACTTCAAACTGTATATGATTATCTTGGTAAACATTTACCTGAATCTGAAGTTAATACCATTTTTCAGGATTTTCGTTCTGAGCTTACTTCGAGAAAAGTTGGCATTACAGTAAAAGAATTACATACTGTTACACGTAACTGCAAAAAGTGTGATATCCCAGCACAAGCAGAATTGCCCAAATGGAATGTTTCCAATCCAGATGTAGTTATAGTTGCTGATTCTCCCTCTATAGAATCTGAAGCCATAACTTTAATGGTAGAATCTATAAAACTTGCCGGATTTAAATCTTCTGATTTATGTTTAACTTATGTAAATCGTTGCCCTAAATTTGGCAAGTACGATAATAAACAGATTATTAATTGTTCTCCTTATTTACATACTGAATTGCAAGTATTGAACCCTAAACTTATAATTACAATGGGCGGTTTACCATCTTCTGTTTTATTTGGAACAGAAATAAAAATTAAAGAATATAGGGGTAATATATCTTGGCTTGGCTATTGGCCTATTCTACCAACGTATTCACCTGGATACGTTTTAAAATCTGGAGCAACTGCCATAGAACAATTCCGCTCTGATATAGTTCAAGCTTATCAATTTATACACCCCGCTAAGAAAGAGGTTATCTGATGAAGGAAACAATATTTTCTCAATCTCTTATCGCTGATTTAAGTTCCCAAGAGTTAACTCAATTTGAAGATTATGTAACTAAAGATGTTAAAAATTCTACATCCCCAGAAGAAGTTAACATTCTTAAGTCTAATCTAGAACTATGGTTATACTGCCTTTCTTCTATCAGAAGAAGTGTTGAGTATCATCTAGCTTCTAGAAGTGCTACTAAAAAATCTAAATTACTAGACATGGTTAACAATGGAACCGATAAAGAGTCTATGAATTCTTTTAGAACTTCTGAGTCTGAATGGCGTGTTAATGCTATAAAGTTTCTTTCTACGATAGAGAAAAAAACATTGTATGTTAAGATGCTTACTCGTGAACAAAAACAACTTTCTAACATTCAATATTAGGTTACTCTAATGCAGCCTGTAATACACTGTCCTGAATTGTTGCATGCTATAGATTCTACTTTAATTGAGTCTGAGTCTTTTAAATTAGTAGAAAATTTTTCTAGTATATTTCCACTTTATTATCATTATTCATCTAATGAATATGGTTTAAAAAAAGTTTTAGATCTTTCTACAACATTTTCACTTTTACATGCTAGGGTGCAGATTTCCATTAACAAAGGTTTTAATCAGACAATAAATTCTAGTATTCCACTAGATGTATTAAGATATAAAATGCTTTCTGATGGATCATGTTACAATCTAAGTAGGATACCTTCTGTGTATAAGCCTGGTTATATTGTTGAAGGAGTTCTCTGGACAAATGGTTTTTATTATTTGACTAGACAAGAAGGATCTAAAGATATATTAGATATACATTTTTATGTCGACCAATACACAAGGGATTTGCACAACTATGAGTCTTAAAACTTATTTTTACCGTGATAGTTCTTTTATCATAAACGCTAGTTGGGATGAAGATTCCGAATGCTTATATATACAATTTAATTCTGGCACAACATGGATATATTATGAAGTAGCTCAAGATGTATATAATAGATTAATTAAGTCTATTTCTGTTGGTGAGTATTTTAATAAAAATATCCGCAACAAATATGTTTCTGAAAGAATAAATTATCCTATTAAAGGAATTCATACTGATGTCGAAGAAAAGAAACAAGAACAAGTTTAGGAATAATAACCATAAATCTTATCCGCAAAAATCATTGCCTACTGCTTCCCCCAAGGATATAAACCATATAGCCATTGAAGTTTTTGGATCTTTTTATTATGAGCAACAAGACAGTAAAGATGATATACTGTTAGCATGACTACCATAATCGGCATACAAACCGATACTTTTGCTATGATCTGTGTGGATTCTCGCATATCTTCAATGGATTCATCCGGTTTTGCCTCTCATGTGTCAACCCTAAAAGAGGGATCTGGCAAGGTTGCTATAAATGGTAAATACCTACTCGGTGCTGCTGGAGATGTTAGAGCTATTAATATTCTCCACCATGTTTTTCAACCACCAGTTCCCGCAGTTAATCTTAAGGGTAAGAAGTTAGACCAATTTTTTACTGCTAAGTTTATACCAGCTCTTAGAGAATGTTTTGAACATGAAGGATATGCTATACCGGATAAAGAAGATAAAGAACATATGGCAGAACAGGCTTCTGAGATTCTAGTTGTTATACATGGATCGATATATGTTGTAGATGGCGATTACTCTTGGGCTTCAGATGCTTCGGGCCTGTATGCTCTTGGCAGCGGGTCATCTTATGCTTTAGGTGCCCTTCAAGCTTTAACTACTACTAAGAAATTAACTGTTCCTCAAGCTAAAAAAAATGCTTTAAAGTCTTTGACTATAGCTGCTAAATTTGATCCATATACAGGTTTTCCATTTCACTGTTATGTGCAGGAACAGGTCAAATAGTTACTTTTTGCTTTTTGCTTCTTACCTATATATAATATCCAAAGCATACTATTTGGCAATTACTTAAGGATTAATAATGTCTAAAGAAACTTTAACTTGCGAAACATGTGCTTGTTCTTGGCAGCGTGAACAGGCTCGAGGACGTAAACCTCGCCTTTGCCCTAACTGCCTGGCAGCCCCTGAGACAGCTCCTAAGGCCTCTAGAATCGTTATAGAAGATCCTTCCCTAAGAAGACCAACCCTTAAAGCAATTGACACCACTGTGAGGCAATCAAAATACACTGGCAAGAACAGTTGGCATTGCCCCTTATGCAAAGAGAAGCTTAAAACTTTTGTTGGTTTAATAGAAGCACCTACTCATCAATGTAGGCTTCAAAGAAATACTTGTATTCCACTTTTATTGGTTCGGGAACAAGAAGTATAATATATAATACTTACAATATCCTGCTATACTTCCATAACTCCTTCCATTACATAAAGGATTCAATATGAGCATGATTACTGAGTTTATAAATGATATTTTTAGCAAAGAAAATTTTAAGAAAATACTTTCCAAAGTTAAAGATCTTAGATTTTTTCTTACTTTAATTCAGGAAGTATTATATTTATTGTTTAATTTAATATATGGCAACAAGCCTTTATTGACCATGTAATTATGGAACAGAACAAAGAGGAAATCGTGAAACTTAAAGAAACCCTTTCAGAACTTCAAGTAAAGTACGAGGGAATGAAAATGCAAAAGTCAGCAGAAACTTTCTTAAGAAGTAAAGATTCTTATCTGATGGAGGACATGATGCAACTTATAGATCAGTTTGCTACAGGCAACGTAGACCTTAAGTTTTACCAAAGAACCCGTGATGCATACCAGCGATCAATTAAAGACAGATAGAATGGACTTTGACGAATGGATCAAGATTGGCCTTGAAAGCAATTGGTGTGGACCAGCAGTCTGCTATACACATGATGGACTTCCAGCCTCTTTGAGTGAAGAAGAAGAAATGTACGAAGGCGACCCATGCCTGCATATCGTTAGACTATACCAAGACAAAGAACACAAAGAATCAATAGAAGATAACCATTCCCCCTCGCAATGGAGAAAACCGCTTTAAATTAAAAAAAAATATGTTAACTCAAAAATTATTACAGTTTTTTTAACTTAGTGCCTTAAATCGCAACAATACATGATATACTGTTGATACGAAGTCAGATGCTCTCCATGGGTGGAGTCAATAAATGTTGGTTCCACCCATAGGGTTAAGGTGTGTTATGGGAATGTTTGATTATGTAGACATAGAATATGATCTACCAATGCCGGAAAATGCGACCGAAGAACAAATACCGTTCATCAAACAAGGTATAAAAGCAAATCATTTTCAAACTAAAGACTTAGAATGTATACTGTTCCATTACCTAATAGATGAACATGGTGAAGTATTTGTTAAAGATCATTTATCCTTGGATAAAACAGGATACAAAAAAGAATATATTCATCAACATGTTTTTTGCTATATTGACATAGAAATGCCATTAGAAGAAAAGTATTGGTGGTTAGAGTATGATATTCGTTTTACTGACGGTATAATAGATAAAGTCAGTATATCCGATTGGGCTATGCTGGATAGACCATACGGACACTAAAAGTTTTGCGGTTGTAGCTTAATGACAAAGCGAGTATGTTTCCGACCTACGAAATGAGGGTTTGATTCCCTCCAACCGCTCCATGTAAAGAAGGAAAATATGAGACAAGTATTAATATCATTAAAAGAAGAAAAATTAAACAAAATTGATTACAAAAAAAAGTATCAGAGAACCTGGCTGCAGCTACGCAGAAACGAGTGGCTGAAGAAAAATGGTCCATGTAAAGTTTGTGGCACTTGGGAAAATCTAGAAATAGACCACATAGACCCAAGTAAAAACAAAATTAGAATAGCAACAATTTGGAGCCGCAGAAAAGAAGTAAGACAAAAAGAATTAGCCAAATGCCAAGTCTTATGTAAAGCCCATCACCAAGATAAGAGCTCAGAGGAATCTAGAGTTCGTAACAAAAAAAATAGCAAAAAGAAAGCTAAAGCTAAAGCTGCTTCTTAGAATTCTTTCTATTTCTTGCTCCTAGTCCCAGCACTAACGCACCAGCACCCGCAGCAACTGCTGCATAACCAAGCCTATTACTTTGGACAACTTCTATTGCATTAAGTGTATCTTCAGCTAATCTAGCTTTTGTTGAAATAGAAGTAGAAGTAGATTTTACTGCGCGTACTACATCTTCGCTTACTTCTGTAGCATTAACTACAGGGTCAGAATGTATTGCCGCTGTTAGTTGGTTCTTTAATTCTTGCGATCTAGCTGTTAAACCTTCTGGTGTTACATCTTGCGGTGAAGGAAATTGATGAGTTCCACTTCCATATTCGAACGGAATTCCAGCAGGTTCTGGTGGATAAGGATTTATTGGGACAATTTTGCCAGTATCGTCTCTCATGTATCCGAACGGTCCCTTTTTGGGTTCAACTCTTTTACTAATTGTATCTACTCTTTTACCAACCGGCCTTCTTCTACTTGCATATTTATTTAGTTCTTCGTTTCTTGCTTCGATTACATTAGATCTTAATCTAGATAAAGATGATTCGACTCCATTTGCACTTATACCAGATGGTGAATACCCATAATTGCGTAAAGTTAAATCGTCTACATACCCCTGGTACATGGCAAATCTTTCATCACTCATAGACGCAAGCTTTGCGGATAAAGAATTAGTGGACGTGATTCCACTATGAGCAATGTTTATCGTTTCTTCACTAAAATTTACAGGATTTCCGCACCCTTATAGAGTCAGTAAGTTTTTGTAAATCTAAAAATTCATCAATTGTTTGCGTTTCAGGAAAAGCTGCTTTTGCACTTTTACCTTGCCTCCTAGTTACTCTAGGTCTAGGCTGATTAGCTTGAGCTTTAGCGGCCCTTTGCGCTTCAATTCTAGCCCTAATTGGTAGGTCGTTTTTGTCGGCTTTGTTTGCAACGGCTGCTGCGTTTTTTTCCCTGGCTTGTTCTTGCTTTCTGATTTTTTTTTGGTTCGCCTCTGCCATACCGGCGCCTAATGCTTTAGCCATGAGAATCCTTACAGGGTTACTACTATACGTTAATAGTAACACATCCAGGAGGTGTATCGTGGCCGGCAAAAAACCAGCAAAAGTTAATTCAAGTAATAAAGTTAAACAAGACGATAGACCAGGTAAAGCTACACTATATATAGCAACTGGAAGAGATACGTTTAATAACTGCCCTACATGTAACAAAAAAACGGGCAAGGGTATTGTTTATGAAGACCAAAATATTCTTTACTGTAGCCGCGGATGCATAGCTAAGGCTAGTGTGGTACTATAGCATTATGCGAAATTACTGGCTTTCAGATATTGACTATCAAAAGAATCTAAACAAGGCTATTCAAGAAGCCGTTAAAAAATCTGTTCCCGAAGATGGTGAGGATGACGCTGCCGAACCACCTTATTATCATCCAGCCGAAAAAGAATTTATATCAGCGATGGACCGCATTGCTCGTAAATACGGAAAATTGGAAGACTACGATAATAAAGGGATATGGGTTGGTTACAAATCTGAAGCCGAAAACGAGAATTACTCAATAGGTATCAAATGCGAAAATTGCGCTCATTACGAATCCGAGAAAGTATGCATGATAGTGAAAAAAGCAATTGAACCAGGAGGCTACTGTCGCTTTGCTGCTATCCCTTCAGAAAAAGTAAATGTTGAATGAGAGTTTGGATTGACCAAGACCTATGCACTGGAGATGGACTATGCGCAGAAATAGCACCCGATGTATTTACGATGATGCCCGATGGTTTAGCTTATGTACGAGAAGGCGAAAAGATATTTGCCTCATCTGTGGGAAACCCAGAAGGCGCAGCTGGTTTAGCATCCTTTTCGGACGATAGGCTTGATGATGTAATTGAGTCCGCCGAGGAATGCCCTGGTGAGTGCATTTTTATAGAACCATAAGGAATATGGTATGAATGAAGAAAATTTTTACGACCCTGAAAAACCAGAAGAATATGTTTATGACCCTGAACTGCTTGATTATAATCAATTCTTTAAAAACTTATGGGAAAAAGAAAATGAGTTTTTAAAATCTGTTGGCGTTGAACCTAGCCCCAATTAATATTAGCCTTTAAGACTAAACCTATTACTATAGGTAATATTATATTGGAGGAATTATGAACAAAATAAAGAATATCTTAAATAGAATTATTGCAACCTTTGCCGCATCGGGTCTCGGCATAATAGGTGCTGGAGCAGTTGCTGGAGTACCTGTTTGGAAAGCCTGCTTTATGGCTGGAATTGCTGGTGTAGCAGTTGTGATAGAGGGATTATCAAGGGAATTTCTTGACGATGGTATTCTTTCTGACGCAGAAATAAATGAAGTTTTTGATATAGTCGATAAAAAAAGTAAAAAATAATTAATGAAAAAACTACTATTAGCCACCGTACTAATTATGGGTACGATGTCCTGTGGTGATTCCTATCGATACAAATGTCAAAACCCCGACAATTTTGGAAAACCTGAATGTGTTCCACCCGGATGCCTGGCCGACAATTCATGCACCTCGACCCTTCTTGGTTTTGACCCACTACTTCCAGAACAAACAAGTGAAACAGAATTAGTTTCAGACCCAACGCAGGAGACTATCCCGTGTCCCTGCCCAACACAGGAGACCACAGCACCATGAGTAAGCGTTTGACCCCGGTAGAACTTGATGCCCGCCTAAAGTTTATTATTGGATGTCTATTGGGAGTTGTTCTCCTAATGACAACTGGAGCAATACTCTACGCTCTTGTATTTGTTACACAACCGATTGGAGCACAGGCCGAGAACGACAAGATGTTCTTTGGTGTTCTTTCAAGCGTCGCCACATTCATTACCGGCACACTTGCTGGATTGATGATCGCTACTGGCAAAGGCGGAAAAGATACTGATAACAACGGTATTCCTGACGATCAGGAATAAATTTCTATAATAGGTAAAATTGGGAAAAAAATTTTTAGGCCCAAAATGGTTTTATCGATTTTTAGCAACTAGCTAAATTGTATATGTCCAACAATATATTTTCTATTTCTTGGTGAGTAAATAGCTCTCGCTCTTGTTTAGATATATCAATCAGAAAATTTTCTACAGATAATTTAATATTATTAACTCTTTCATCTTTGCTAGCCGATAATATTTTACTCAATTAATCCTCATCTTTTTTAAGTATCTGATGTGTGTAGTGTACCACACAAGCAGTTACGGTTGAGGCTAAGGCAATCATTTGGGTTGTTCCAGAAAGTGTATAGTAAACAATTACGCTACCTGCAAATGTGAATGCAAGACCAGCAGTTATATCCCATAATTTCTTAGCAAAACCTAACCAATTAAATTCCTTCATCTCTATACCCTCCTTGATATAATATTTAAATATACTATTTTTTGTAAAATTACTATCTTCATCATCTTCTGGGCCAGCAATTTCACCGGCCATTTCTTCCTCTTCGTTCTTTTTAGCTACGTTATTATTAGTACCGCTAGGACCGTTAGAGTTACCTCCTCCAGAAGAGCCTCCAGAGCCTCCAGGACCGCCTGTAGCAGCCCCAGCTGCCGTTATTGCTGCAACAGCTGTAGTGGCAGCTATAAGTGTTCTACGAGCTCCTACGTCAACCTGGGAACCAACGGCAACATAGTCATCAAAGCCTTCTCCATAGATGTCAACCTCTTCTTCAAGGGCTTCTTTAATATCGTTTGGTGCATTAGTAAGAGCTTCTGCCAATTGGGCTTCTTGTTCTGGCGTTACGTTTGTCACGTCTAAAGCAGCAAACACTGCAGTAGCTTGCTCTGGGGTTATGCTTTCTAGAACTTTAGGACTTGCAGATAGCTCAGCTGATTGACCTGGATCAATGCCACCTTCTTGACCCGTGATCAAGTCAACGACTTGTGATACTTGGTCATTTGTAATTGAGTCTGACTCCAACACATCTACGATGACACCAACAGACTCGGCGTCCAATTCATTACCCAAAACGGCGGTAAAGGTTTCAATCAAAACTTCTGTGCTTACTGCTTCGTCAAAGACTGCACCGAGAACAGAGCCCAACAACTCTGCTGTTAGACCGTCTTTCAATACATCAACGATGAGGTCAATAGTTTCTGCATCCGAGAGGTCGCTGTCAAACACATTATCAAATACTGCTTCTGCTTCCGACTTGCTCAGAGTTGTTTCAAGCAAGTCTCCAAGTACAGCCTTGGTATCCTCAACGGAAATGTCTTCGTCAAATACTGCACCCATTATTTTTGAAATATCCGCACCACTTGTTGGACCGTCAAAGATTGAACTGAGTGCAGAAACCATGGCTTCAGGAGATGTTGTTTCCGAGAATGCAGCATCAAGAACTTTGTCCAACTCTTTGTCGCTAAGGTCGGCACCAAGCATTGTTGTTAGTGCTTCTGTGAAAACTTCATCAGATACATCTTCGGAGAACACGGCATCAAGAACCTTTGTGAATTCCTTATCGCTCAGGTCGGCTTCTAGGAATGAATTAACAACAGCACCAACATCCGCACCGGGTTCTTCAAGCGAGCCAAGGGTTGCGTCTACTACTGCGTCAAACTGTTTTGGTGTTAAGTCGGCATCAAGGAGTCCATCAAGTACGGCAGTCACTTCTTCCGATGATGCATCTGGGGTGAAGGCATTATCCAAAATACCTGCAAGGTCACCTGTGGATATTGCTTCTCCTGCTTCTGGGAGGGTAACCTCATCTGATGGAATTATTACTACTACCGTTTCGGGTTCTGTTCCAACTGGTGGAATTACTGTTCCTGGCAGTGCGGTTTCTGGTTCTGTTCCTACGGGAAGCGTCACCGTTGTGGATTCTGTTTCAGGCTCTGGCAATTGCGGCAGTGGCACTGTTGTATCGTCTGGGGGAGTTACAACGACAGGAGAGACGCTCGTACTGGTCGTCGCAGTATCAACAGGTGGAATAACAACAACTGGCGGTACATAAACGGTAGTTGTAGTTGTAGTTGGAACAGTCGTAGTTGTAGTACTGGTAGTACTGGTAGTACTGGTAGTAGTAGAAGAAGTAGTTGTAGTAGGAGCCACAGTAGTAGTTGTAGTAGTGGAAGAAGTAGTTGTGGTAGTTGTGGTAATTGTGTTACCAGACTCCACATACCCAGAGCCCGAGAAATTGTTTGTGTTGGCAGAAGTATTACCAAATGTGTTTCCAGATATTGTTGCGAACGAGTTCGCGCTCACACCGTTATATGTGCGTGAGCCATTGCTCCATGAATTGTCAAATTCAATAGCAATTTTGTTGCCATTAAACGTATTTCCCGACACAGTTTGGTTGCCTGCACCCATAGCCCAACCCATAGGAATCCAAGCCGCAAAATATATTGCGGCGCCTTCAGTCGCACTTGTAGTTCCATTTGATGTAAACACCGAGTTGGTTACCTGTTGACGATTAAGACCAGCAAGAACTGCACCATATGTGTTGTTGGAAAATTGACTGTTATCTATTTTTGTAAATCTCTGCGAATAAACAGCGTAGTAGTTGTCGGAAAATACTGAGTCATAGATGTATGTACGGTTTGTGTAATCGGAATCCGTCAGGCTCAAAGCAGAAGGAGTTGAGCCGTAGTCTCCGTGAATACCGTAATTGAGGTGGTCAAAAGTTGTATTTGTAAAAGTAGATACAGAACCACTACCGCCGTTATATGTAGCGGCGCCACCAGTCATGGCAGTGAAACGCATATTTGTAGCAGACAGGGTTCCAGCACCATTGTAAATAAGACCACCGTTGGTGATTTGCCCCCTCTTGAGTGTCATGTCCGAAATTGTCAACGACTTGCCAGACGAGATATTGAATGGGCGATATAAATTGTTGCCGTCAATAATGGTGGAAGTTAAACCAGCACCAGTGATTGTCAAGTTGTCTGAAATTGCAGGCAGGGCAGAAGTAAGAGTAATTGTTCCAGTGTTTCCTGAAGCAAAGGTAATCGTGTTAATAGTGGCTGAAGCGTTCGCCGTAGTTATAGCCCAACGCAAAGAGCCCGAGCCGGAAGTATCTGAAAGATTTGTAACAATGACAGATGTTGGGGCAGGAACCGTGATGGACGCAGCCGAGTTTGCCGTTAGTGACCCAATTGAGTTTGTTTTAGTTACGCGGACTCGTATTTGTTTCGCAACATCATCTGAACCAACCGCATATGTTGAAGATGTTGCGCCAGATATATTTGTCCAGGTACACGAAGAAGGAGTACAGGATTGCCACTGATAGGTTGTCGCAGTTACAGCAGACCCACCGTCACCCCAAGTTCCATCAACTGCGGTCAGAGTTTCCCCATAAGCAACAGTTCCAGACATTGATGTTCCACCAGATGTTGTTGGAGCCGTAGACCCTGCAAGGAGGGTAAACGACTGGCTCACTGTGGCTGCTGCTACATATGAGTTATTGGCAGAACTATTCGTGGAGATGGTACAGGTTCCTGTTTGACTAGCCAGCACAGTCACTGTCGCAGTTGAAGTTCCGCCGCCATCAGTTGACGAACCAACGGTGCACTTGCCCGTAGTGCTGGATGTAAAAGTAACCGACAACCCAGAAGTAGCAGTGGCTGAGACAGTAAATGTTTGGTTTGATGAAGATGTAACTATGTCGGCAGGCTGAGCAAAAGTAATACTGTTTGCGCTGGCTACAGATATTGCTGAGTCAATATACATTGACGCACCAAGGGCTTGACCGCCAGTTGCATCATAAGAACCATTCACAAACCTGAATCTGTAATAACCAGTAGATGAAACTATGCCCGTAGATGTAACCCATGATTGGTTTTGCCCACGTCCGTATGAAACCAAAGTCGAAGTAGCACTAGAACCGTAGTCGTACGTGTTTCCGCTTGCCGAAACTTTAACCAAGTATCCGTATGCTTCGTAGTCGTCGTAACCACCAGCGGCAGCCCAGTCAAAAGAAATTGATTGATTCGCTGTGGCGGGAAACGGCTCTGACCATATCTCTGGTCCAAACGCCGAACCGTATGTTGAATGGTTATTACAGGTATTGCTGTAAGAAATATAACCCTGAGAAACAAGTTGAATTACTCCATTACGCCCAGAATATGTTTGTCCTGTAGATGTGGTGTAAGACAGGCTCTGGTTGGGTGATTCCTGACCTTCGTACAACTGCGCTGTTTGCGTGTAGTTCTTGTCGGTTACATAGGAATATGAACTATTGGAGGTGGCATCGGTGCCAGTCATTGTGTATGGCCCAATCCCTTGCTTGCCTAGAACCGCACATTGGGTTCGGCTTGCCAATGAACCTAGGGTTACCTTTGCTGCCGCAGTTGACTCAAAAACAGGCGACAATGCTTGGGCTGGGGTAGCCATAGGCATAAACATTGATATTAAAAAAGCTGGAGCTAATACCCAAGCGCCCTTACGTATGCGCATAGATCTAATACGTCTTGTACTAAAAAAGCTCATTCACCCTCCAAGGTTATGAGCTATATAGTAACTAGAGTTAAACGAAATTATTTAAGATTTTATTCCAACCATTCAATATAATCTTGTTTACGAGAACCACTTAAGCATGATGTAAAGTTGGATAACGTTCTCTTAGCTAGACTAAGAGCTTGATCATCAGATAAAACATTAATCGGATCTATTTTACCAGCGTTCCTTGTCAAAACATCCCTAGCGATAGAATATAGTGCACCAGATGTCCACGGGTTGTTTGTGTCTTTATCCCAATGATTAAATAAATATCTACTAGGAGGCATTTTTGCAGCCATCTGTAAAGTCATTGGTATGATTGCATCTTGTGATGTATATGGAAATTCTATGGTATTTAATTGATTGCTAAAGAAATTTGGTCCTAAACCAAACTTAGATTTCATCATTAATATTTGATTAGCTGGGATTCTAGCCCAATCAGATATAAATTGAGATGATTCTGTTATTTTGCTAGGGGTAGGAGATTGTTCTACGCCATTAATAAAATCTGGACTTGGCATGTTGTTTGATAAAATTGATCTAACTTTTTTTTGTACCGCATCGTTGGGCATCGAAAACTTTGAAGAATCTAATTTTAATAATGATTTTATATCTAAAATAGTTTTTTTATTTTGGATGAATGCTTCCCAAGAATATTTTTTAGATGTTGGAAACGTTGTGGCGCCCACTTGACCAGAATCAATATACGGGGCTACCCAATTCAAAGAAGGTGAAACCCATCCGTTTTTTTGGTCAAAAGCTTTTAAATTTTGAGGGCGACATCTAATCTGTAGAAAACCCAAATGACAAGAACCATTTGCCACGCCAATACCGATTTTATTATCCCCTAAATTTCCTTCTCTTTGAGCTATGGCCGTAAAAATAGCAGCTATAGCTGGGCTAAAATTACCAAGCCTAGGATGGATAAGCATCATAAAAAATTCATCTTGCGTTAAAAATCCTCCAGGGCTATTTGACCCTCTGTAAGGTTCTGCTACTTGAAAAATTTTAGGAGAAAGACCATCTAGATTTTTTATAGTTGGGATTGAACGAACTGTTTGTGATTTAAAACTAGGTAACTTGACCATTACTTTTGAACCACCACCTACTCCATCAATTGGCACTGTAACTGGTGCAGTTATACTTGGATCTGGAGTATAATGTTTTTTTAAATCTTTTATAAAAGTTACGTTCAATGGCCAACCTGTAGTGACGCCTATGCCAAAGTCAGTGAGAAATTTAAATACTGTGGTACCAACCTTTGATGCCTTTTTAAGTAAATCTATTTGTATATCTATAGCTGTTTGAGAAATGTCTGAAGACACATAATTGTTTAATGCGTCTAAAGCAAGATCTGGTGATGATTCAATTAATATTTGCAAATGTTGAAGAAAATTATTTGATTTACTATCCGTAACTATTGCAGGTATATATGTACTAATAATTGAGTAATTTGGTGTAGCGCCAGGAGGAATTACTTCGGTTGGAGGAAAAGAACGTATAGGACGGACATGGTTCTTGTTAATTTTATTATTTATATTTGCAACACCATTCAAAAAATCTCTACTTGAAGCGTAGTCTGCATTACCTTCTGTAGAACTCCAATAAACTTCATTATAAAAACCGCCAATAGTTGTCCTGCTTATGTATAGTTGGTTTAATTCATTCTTTGATGGCAAAAACCAATCTGTTTTTCCACCACCACGATATGAACGGCAATATGCTGCAGCACTTACTGCGTGCCTGGCTGCTATAGCTAATGTATTTTGGTATCCTCTGCCAATTTCTACTGCGGTAGTTCCAACACCAACAGCCCATTTTACGGTAGGACCATCATTACGCCAAGCTGCTTTTAAGTATGGAGATTTACTTCCATCATACCAATTTTTTGGCGCAACCTCAAAATATCTTCCAGTAGTATTACCTGGAGTTGATGGAGTAATAAAAATTCTTCCACCACCAGGACCAGTTTGACCAATATTATATGCAACTGGAAGAGAAATAATTGCATCTGTAGTTTTTACTAGACGTATAGAATTTCCTGGACCTGTAGGAACAACTTTAGGGGTAACAGGAAACGGTAAAAGCGGTTGAAGGGGAATGTATGTATTTGTATTTGTTTTTGGTTTAGGGGCAACAGTTTTACTTGTTGTTACCGTAGCGGGTTTTAAATTAACGCTTGCAGCTTTTGCCTTACCTAAACCAAAGTAAATAATATGATATTTATCATTCGCAGTAGGGTTGTCCGTTACCCCCTTTTCCCCGCTCCAACCATAATCTTCGATATGGTCTATGAGCCACTGCATTGAATCCTGATTAGCTACCACTGTAGCAATTTTACCTGAGTGAATATCTAAAGCCAATCCCCAACCATGCTTACTGTTACCCGGTGTTGACTTTACCGTTCCGTACAGATTTACTATAATACCATTTATTAGATTCTATACTCCCATCTTCAAAATAAAATTTTATATAACTGTTAGTTAAAAAATTATGTCCAGAAAGAGATTTATCGTGTTCTGCTTTTACTAGTGCATAAACAGCGGGATCTAATTTTTCATAAGGGGGTACTCCTCTAAATTCTCCATCCACAATCAACGGTTCATTAAGACCTGTGTTTTGTAATTTGGTTCGAGAATATATAGAGCTTGCTGGAAGAGCATAAAAGTTATTCCTAAAAGTATCAGAATTTTCTCTAAAAAATATACTTTTATCATTTTGTTTATTTACACTTGCAAGAAACGCTGCTGGGTTGGTAGAGTAAGCCTGTAAAAATGAAGCTTTTCTTACCTGGCCGTCTGCATAACCTCCGCCAAATGACGCAACTAGATTGATAGCGAATAGGTTTTGAAAGTCTTTCTGCAGCTTTAGAAATTGGTCTCCAGCTTCTTTATTTAACTTTATTGCTGGTTCTCCTTCTAATGCAATTTTTTTATAAGAAACAAGACTTTTGTCGTTTGGATAACCATTTTTACCCATATTTGTTGGAGGTGCAAAACTATTAGCAGGAAGATTTAAAAAAGACTTAGTCATTTTGCTTTATACACTCCTTTTATGCCATCTAAACTAAAACCTATTGGAGAAATAAAATTAGCAGAAGCTTTTCTTTCAGCAACATTTGATTTTTCTGATTCTGGACCAGAATATTTAACGAAGTTTTTTACAGCATCAATGTTGGTATAGTCAGTCGGAACAAATATATTCCCTAAAGGATATGTCCTTCTTAAAGTTTTATTCCAAACTAAACCAGACCACCAAATTCCATTTATTATAAAAGTATTAATATTGTCAAAAGTTCTTGCCTGGATTATGTTTAAAGTTGCGCTAGCAATTAAAAACCATTCTAAACCATTCCACATATAAATTCTATCTGTATCAGTTTCATATATAGTATCTGAAAAAGCTGGACTTATAGGACGTGAAGTAGACAAACATTGAGAAGTAACCACATACTCTTGTTGCTGCAAAAGTGATAAAGATACCCTAAATTGAAAAAGATCTCCAGGTCTCCATATTAAATTATTTCTTAACGACATGCCAGGACCGTGATCTGTAACCCTAGCCTCGCATGGAGCTTGCCTATATCTATCTACTGCTGAATCTGGTAATGTTTTTATCCCACCATAAATTGAGAAAAAGCATATCGATGGCGACTCTGGATCACCAATACATTTGGATGCGTTTCTTTCTAAACCAATCCTACCTATATTCTTTATGACACCAGCATCATCAAGCATGTTGAACTGTAATGCCCAAGATGTATTCGGAGCAAATCTGGTTACTGTCATACTTTGATTAATTGCATTAAATTTAGTTCCAGAAAAAACATCTTCCCTTCTCCAAATACCATCATTAGATTGTAGGGTTTTTTCATTTTCTACTGGATCAACTATAATAATATCCCCATTGCCGGGATCTATAACTGTTTCATTTGGTGGAGTAACAACTGGCACCTCAGGCACTACTGGTTTTATTGGTGAAATTGGAGTGCCCGGTTTTGGTTTGGGTTTAGGTTTTACTGGAGGGACAACAGGTACGACCACTGGGGGCACAACAGGTGGGGCCACTGTAGGTGGGACTACTGGAATAACAATAGTCGGATCTGTAATTGTAATAAACAATATTTGATTTGCATTATTACCAAAATTACCAGGCCAAGATTTTCCTAACTTTGTCTTTAATATATTTGCTGCAATTATAACACTTATCTCAGTATCATAAGGCATAACGTTTTTGGGGGCAATAGATATTGTATTAACATCAGGGAAAGATACCTCAGAACTTGTGACATCAATTCTAGCTAAAGCTTTTGTAGTATTCTTTTTGAAAAAATTAATTGTCCCCCTATTTACTTGCATGGGTTGATCAAATTTTAACGTTACTCTAACATCAATGTTCACTTTATTCGGATCAGAATCTGCGCTGAAAGAAGTCACTTCATAGGATAAAAGTTTTGGTTCAGGTATAGATGGAACTGGAGGAGCAAATTGAGGTCCATCTCTTTGATCTGGATAAGTAATCTTTGGTGTTGGTGCAACCTTAACCGGAATTGTCGTAGAAGGAGAAACAGTTGTCGTCGTCGTAGGTATTCGGGGTGGAGAAATTGTAGTGGAAGTTGTAGTGCCATTAGATAGAACTGTTGTAGTAGTCACAGCTGAGTTAGGAAGTGTTGTGGTGGTAGTGGTAACTACTGTCGATGGAGGAGCATATTTTGGAGCATCCCTTTGATCTGGAGATCTTATATATGGTGGGTTGTAGCTTGTGATGGTAGTGCTAGTCGAACCGTTAGGCAGTACAGTTGTGCTGGTAGTGGATGTGGTAGAACCGTTTGGTAATACTGTTGTAGCAGTAGTGGTTGTACTTGGTATTGTTGTTGTCGGAGCTGGTATAGTGGTAGTTGGCGGAACATATACTGTACCACTCGGAATTGCCCCGATTAGAGCATCAACGATATTGTTGTAATTAGAAGGGTGCACGTCATCTCCAGGAGCGTCAAAACCACCCATATATGTATAGCCATACTCTTGGCATTTATCTGATATTTGTTTATTAATTTTCTTATTTGGATACTTAGCGTCAAGTTGATTAGACATTCCATAAACAAATACTGTTGAATTATATTTTTTTAATATATCGAATTGCCCTTTAATATAATTCATTATAAGTGAAACACTATTATCAGCTGAATTAGATGCTCCAGTTGACAACCAAACTATTCTATTTTTAGCCAAATTTTTCTTATCTAAATAATCCATGCAACCAGCTATTCTCGTGGATACACGTAGCGTACTTTCTCCCAATAACTGGAATAACCCATCCCAACCTTTATCTGATTCTTTTACCGAATATGGATTTGGTACTATTTCTCCTGTATTTGTTCCTGGATTTAAAACATCATATCTATCTGATATACCCAATGCTATGCTGTCTCCTATAATTAATGGAATTTTATTTAGTAATGTTATAGTTGCTGCTGGTAATATCGTAGTTGTAGTTGGATCATAGCGATCTGCTGGTTTAAAATTAGATGGAATAACTTTAGGTTTAACAATTGTAGTAGAAGATTTGGGGATGGTTGTTGTAGAAGTTTTGGGGATCGTAGTCGTAGAGGTTTTGGGAACGGTTGTCGGAGGGGTAGTTGTTGTAGAGGGTCTAGGGATAGTTACGGGAGGCATAGTTGTTGTAGAAGTTTTAGGAATGGTTGTAGTGGTAGTGGGAGCTCTAGGGACAGTACTAGGAGTTACAACAGTAGATTTAGGTACCACCAAAGGCCTGGAACCAAAACGTCTATCTATTTCTTTTTTGCCAGCAAGGTCGTTAGATAATATCCTTCCGTTACCATCATAAGTTTTTGGTGTGCCTGTCACACCTGCTAAAGAATTTAAATAACCATTCTGTAATGGGCCTTCAATTGTGGCAAAAAAATCAGCTAACTTGTCAATCGCCGCTATAAGAGGGGCCCCGCTTAGTATATTACCAGTGTTAACGGTTGAGCCAGTTCCCAGCAATAAAAGTGTATTAAAAGGAGTTATTACTTTTTCGCCGACTTTAAGATTAACAGTTTTTGTTTTACCAACAATTTTTCTCCAATTAGATGGGCTTCCATTATCTGGAGTAGGTTCATTGTTGGGCCAGTTTTTAACTGCGGTCGGGAATACCTCCGATAAAAGCTTAAGTTTATCTGCTGTAGGAGCGCTTCCTGACTTATTGATAGTCCAATAATTATTTTGTATATTTACATTGCCAGCTAAAACTAGATTAAGAAAATATTCATTATATGCTGGGGCATAATCAAGCCCATACCTCATGATATTTTCCATTTCTGTTAATCTGCTAGTTTTAACATTTTTCAAAACATAATTGTATTTTGCTCCTTCAAATAAAGTTATTTTATTTAACATCGGAATAAAAATATTTTTTATATCCTCTTCCAACTCAGGCAGATAGTATATAACACTAGGAACACTAGGAGCTAATCCCATAACATAACCACCTGTGGGTTTCTCAAACCAACTTAAACTAGCTTCGTTAAAGCTAGTGCTACATTCTGAGTAGCGCCCTTTCCTATTTAATTCTGTGGTGTGTCTAAAATTTTTCCAATATTGTGTATTACTTCCGGGTATCCCCCTATCTGAGCTATAAACCAAATTATCTTCAGCGACATAAAACTTATCATATATCTGCGAGTACAAGCTAGTTGATGCGGTTAGTGCATCTGTTTCGAAAATTTCGGGACGCAAAACCCCCCTATCAAGAAGCAAAGCCCCCGTATCTTGGAACTGGGGCAATAGCATTTCATAATAGTTAGTTTTCATTTTTATTGTAGGATTATTTATCCCCAAATAATTTAATGTCGAACGTACTGAACTGGCAAAACGTGATACAGTAGTGGAATTAACAACTAAAGTATTAAACTTGTTAACTGGAATTGATTCATTAACATTGCTAGACCTTTGAATCGTTTGAGTTGTTTTAGTAGTTTGTGTTGTCTGAGTTGTTGGCAAAGGTTTTGAAGATACCCATATACCACCATTCGGGTGCCCTGAAATAACTTTCCAAGTACTGATCTGTCCTAGGGGAACAGATACAACTACATTGCCAGCAAAAGCACTATACTGAGGCGCCGTAAGTTCTCCGGTAATCGGCATAAAGTCTTGAATTAATGTTCTTGTTTTATCCTTATATTTTAATGGCTTTGTATCAGCAGCATAATATATTAATGTATCTTTAAAAATAGGATCAGAAGCTGGTATGTCTGAACACCAACTCCAACCATACTTTGCCCCATTATTTATGATATATTGTGTAACTTTTTCGTTATTATTTTTAAGTTTAATACTAAATCCTGTACCAACTGGGCTAAATCCAGGATAAGTATTGAGTTCCGTTAAGGTAATTGGATACCATTTATTGCCGGCCCAAGTTCTTCCATTTTTAACTTCTGGAATAGACGAAGCCTTAGAAACTTTTGTCGGAGTTCTACTATTTAATTTTTTAAAATCTGTTTCTTGTACAGAGAGTTTTTTGTAAAACGATGAATAACTTATAGAAATGCCTTTTGACTTGGCATCTGCAATCATGTCTTCTAAACACCATAGGGCGGCAACGTGTAAAGCTATACCTGATTTATGAAACAATTTTTCGGGTAGGACTCCATTAAAAACACCCATATATTTTTCTTGGGTGGTATACATATACTGCGCCAATTCCCCAAAATAAAGAGCTCTTAGACTTCCATCTAATACCCACTGGTTATAAGAATTGCTCGATGTGGAGGCCGGCACTGGAAAATTTATCCAATTGTCAGCTAACGGCTGTCCAACTGAACACTGTTTATTAACTATAGAGTTCTGCGGAAGTTGCGAAGCTGAAAAGACTTTTACGCCCATAAAAAATAAACCTTAATTTAATAGTTTGGCTACAATAATAGTAACCCAACTGCATGAAGGTTATCTAAAATTTCTGTATACCCACTCTGGATAAGAACTATCTATCTCATAATACTTTAGCGGGAACCTATCAAAGGGATCTATCCCATTCTCAACCCTATATAAGATGGCTTCACTATTTTTGTATTCATCTGAATTGTATTCAGTGTGTGCAAAAGATTCTATTTTATTCTTTATCTTCTCTACTTCTCCAAAAAAGGAAAAATGCCACCCTGCGTCGGGCACTAACGGTAAAGTATTAGCCCTTAAATCTTGGGCACAACTTACATCCAGATCCTTTTTGCGGGCGATAATAGGTCTAGCTCCCTGGTTGCAATGAGCTGGCACCTGCCAATGAAAATTCCAAAAATACTGTTTTACATCTAATCTGGTTGCAGTATCAAGTGAAGTTATATCTTTGATAACTCTTGCACTAACTATCTCATCGGCATCAGAAATTATAATAAAATCTTCAGAATCTGCTAGAGTTAACCCTTCGGCTATTGCATTACGCTGATAATATTCTTTTAGCCAACTGCTATTTGCTTCGGCCGGGAAATCTATTTTTACTCTAATAATTTTTCTTTTCCATTTATCAATCCAGTTAGGAAGATTATCAAAATAGAAAGGCTTAGGAGCTCCAGTAAAAGTTTGCGATGCCTCTACTACGACAAAGTAATCAACAGCATCGCCCAACTCTTCCAATCTAATCTCAAGCATTTCCTGCTCATTAAAGTATGTAAAGCAATCAAATATTTTCATAAACACTAACATCTTGCTGATTAAACATTGAGTATCTTTTGATCTCAGTTTCGACTTGTGCATTAATAGTTAAATGTTTTCCAAGATCATCTGCCCAAATACCTGGGTTTACTATCATTGCAAAACCACCAGGCTTCAAAAAGTTTTTAACCTGCCTAGCCGACATATCAGTATCACCATTCAAAAGTTCTGGATCATAATCAAAAGAAATAAACAAGTCACAAACTGATTCACCAAAATACATACCGTCGACACCAGCCTCCCAGTACTTACACCAGTCATTAGACAAATATTTTTCTCTTTCAGTATGCAACATAAATGCACCGATACCATGTTCTGGCATATGCAAAATATCTATCAGTTCTTTATTGCGGCCGTAAAGAGTGGTGAATATTCTTTGTGGGAATATATCTCTAATTATATGTGCTACATAATCCCAGTTCATGATATATATTATACCATGGGTTTACGAGCGTCCACCTTAAGCCAGCCCCATTCATCTCCACGCTTAACATCTAATATTTCAAAACCCATTCTTTCAAAATCATCTTGTAGCATTCGGTGTGTCAAGCCCACGAAGTGAAAGTCAAAAGGGTTTAGTTGTTCCGCAAAAAAGATTTGCTGCATGCGACGATCACCGTCAAGTGAATCCCAGTTTAATATTTGGTTGCAGGCTAACAAGAAGTCTGGAACTTCAATTCTAATCATCCCACCAGGCTTAACGATTCTACACCATTCAGCTAAAACAGCTTGGTATTCTTTCCATGGAAAGTGTTCAAGACATTCGGAGTTATATACTATGTCTGCAAAATCATCTGGAAGATTAATCTTTCTAGCGTCGCAAACAACATCAACTGGGACATAAGTTTTATTAGCATTATCATATAATGGCGTTGGATCTATATCAATATGAATCCAATCTGGACCAAGATATGTTCTAGTGCCAATTACAACTTTTGTGCCTGCGCCTTGTGGGATAGTTTCTAATCTCATTTAAATTATTCTTCCTTTATAAAAATCTTTATATCTTGGAACTTTTATTAGATCATATTCTCTACCCTCTAAAACTACAACCTCTGGATTAGCATTTAGATCAGGCATTCTTATCTTCCAGTACTCCTCAAGATACAGCGCATTGCATGGCCAATCTTCAAATCTTAGAACATTAGTGCTATGGTAATTCATTCCTTTACCACAGAAGTACGGCACCCACTTGTTCATCCATTCAACAACACCACGGCCTATTCTGGCATGAGCCTCAGGGTCCGTTGTCTGCTTAGCAAGGTGATGGACCGCCACTTCTTTAGCTACGCCCATCTTCCAGCCGGCAAGACGCATTCTAGTTTGATAGTCGACTTCATTTTGATGACCAATCTCTTGATCAAAATACCCTACGTCAGCCATAGCTAATTTTTTCAACATCCAGAAACAACCGGTGCCCCATAGACACTCTGTATATTTGTCTCTTTTTATTTCATAAGAATTATAACCACCACTAAAAACCATTCCTAGCTCTAAGTTCCTAGCAAGGTATCCCCACATAATCTCATCCCAGCCCTTAGTGTGAACAGTAGCATCATTATCTGAATAGGCAACATATTCTGTTTCTGCCCATTCCAATATTTTATTAACTGCACCAGAATACTTTATGTTTACATCTAAATGCATTGGGATAATTCTAGAATCTTTTGCAGCATAAAAATCTAAAAGTTCTCTAACCCTAGGATCTTCCGAAGCATTATTAACAAGGAGAAGTCTCCACTCTGACGTGGAATTTTGTGCAATATTTTCTACTGCTGCTTGGATTCCTTCAGGGTTATTATAACATGATATGCCTATATCTAATCTCATGGCTTAATCCACCACTGTTTATTCTCATGTCTAACAAATCCTATCTCTACCAACAATGGATCCCAGTCCCATTCGAATCTATTATTAATAGCAAGATGCATAGGGATAGAGTTCCCGTGTTCTAGATCCCCAATACCAAATGCATTGTTAGGTATAAATACACCATCTTTTCTAAGGCAAGCAAAAACTGCACGCGCCCAATCTTCAACGTTAACAACATGTTCTAAGAAATCTAGAGCCACAACTGCATCAAAACAATCACTACCCAGTTTTGGTTCAAAATTATCCGTAAAAAGAGTTTCTATATTATAATTCCTATATGTTTCACCTCTTTTAAATCTAAACTGTGCAAAACCTGCAGTCTTGCTATTTTTTAGATCATGATACGTTGGGTTCAAACCCTCTTCGGCCATCCTAATGCAAAGGCTACCAATTCCATCTCCGATACTAAGAACATCTTTCTTGCCGGAATTCACAAGCCCTAAAGATATACCTTCACACATACCAGAGTAATTAAACCCGGGATCAAGATGGTAGGCGGAAAGCTCCCAAATATAAGAGTCCGTATTCCTATACCAGGATAACAAAGAATCTGGGTTATTGACATCTGTATTGGCATCATTAAAATCTTTTGCTACTTCATGATGATTGTAGTGAAATCCTTTTTCTAATCTCTGTCTAGTATACCCTTCTGGTACCTTGAGAAATTCTGCTATATCTTTTGTTTGTATCTCAATATCCATTTATGCTCCAAATTTAGTAGTAATTACATTGCCTTCTATTTGATTTTTAGGTGGTAATTCTTTTCTTACCAACATTCTTTGCACCCATCTATCTGTTCCATTATATCGTGGTTGGAATGGTTTACGACCATGTATTGTATTGGAATTATCAATAATCAATAGATCACCAGATTTAAGTACAATTTCTTTTGTGCATTTTTGTATAGCCGAATTTAATTCGGACAAAGCTAACTGAGCATATTCATTAATACCCTGCATAAAGAAGCTGTCGTAAACAATTGTAAAATTTTTACCATCAGTGCTTAAGATCGGGATAATAAACTCTTGCTGTATTTCACCGTGTGATCTGAAGCTATCATCTATTGCTGTTTTATACCAAGGTTTTTTTAATGTCTCTATAACCTGGATTGATAGTAGCTCAACAATATCTTCTACGTTTGCGTAAGTTGTTATCGCACTAGGATCGCCCCTTAGACAAAGTAGCAAAACATAATCCGGCTTATAGGGATGGAAAGCACTTTCCGTATGCAATGCTAGTTCAACTTTTGATGAGGAAGAAATTTGTTCGTATTCAGTTTTGTGAACAGGAACAATATTCTGTATTAATTGTCCATCTTGCTCTTGAGCGTAGGCTACTGGATAACCCAGTTGATGCCCGTAGTGCAGTAATGTTGCTGCTGGTATTTTGACTAGCAGCTCATTGGTTGAGCGACCATTAGGTATTGATGGCGTTTTAGGTACAGCCCCAATACCTACGCCACCATGTAATTTAACTCCCATGTTAACCCGATAAAACTTTCCCTATTAGGAAATATAATTTTGTTAGATCTTCTTGAGTTATACTAAAAACAAAATCTTTATTTTCTCTGGTATTAACAACAAAAGAATGTGCGTGGATTAATTCCCCTTCAGTGTTTAGCATGGCGGTGCTGTGGGAAACAGTGATCTGTTTAACCATTGGCATGAAGCCGCTAAAAGAATTATTTTCAATCATAAATTTCTTCAAAAACATTCATACCCATAAGTATACCATCTTATGAGAAGATAAGTGTTTTTATAGTTTTGTTATTATAAGATAAATTTCAAAAATATGTAGCCCTAAATATAGAAAATTTAAACCCCAGCTTTTAAAAGATTGTTTATTAATTGACCAGCGCATAATTATTTTCCTTTACTAATTTTTCTAAGAGTCTTTGCAAGAGAAGCTTGCTTGCGAGTGAGAGGGCTGTACTTACCTGGATTCTTTGATACAGCAGCTGCCATACCTGCTACGGATTTACCGGCCTTCTTAGCTTTAGCCGTAAAAGCTCCTGGTCTTTTAATCGCTCCAGCAATCCAATTCTTATCTGATTTCTTACTTGCCATCTTTAACTTTTTCTCCTGTTTTAAACTTTACATCATCTATATCAAATCCACCTAATGCGTGATCCCTAATATGGGTATCAAGCTTACCCTCTATTCTATCAACAGAATCATTTGTTTTGTCGATTGAGCGGCCGAGGCTTTTACCCAACTGCTGTATCATTGATACAACAGTTGCATGGTCTGCTTTGTTCTGCAACCATTCGGACCTTGCTTCTTCACCGCGCTTTTTTCCAGCTTTATAAACAAATTGTAGATATGCTACTGCAATAAGACTACATGCAGTAATTAAAGTTACAATAATATTTTGCCAGTTGGTCATGTCGGCCGCTGGAGTAATAAGAGTTTCAGACCCAAACATTACTTAAGGCCAAGCAGTTCTTCTACCTTCGGTCCAACAACCGAATCTGCATTGAGCTTATTGGCTACCTTAAAAGCTTTCACTGCTGCATCGGTCGCAGCGTCTTTCTGACCATTGATTAGACCCTTATAGAACCCCTTAGCCTTCAGAGCCTCTTGTAGAGCTTTGTGGTCATGGATAGGCGGTGTTGTGTTTAGGTTGACAATTGGTGCTACTCCGCCCATAAATGCTGCAACCGCAGCTGGAACATTATCTCCCGATACATAACGCAAATGCCATGGCTCTTCTGGAACAACCTCCCACGAAAAACCAAAATCCTTAACATTAGCTATTAACCAATTAAGACGTTTAGGGTTGCCAGCATCACTAACATCAACTGCAATCCCGCAAGTTGTGCTGACTGGAACCCGGAGCAGCTAAGGGGGCGTTACCCTTTTTCAAATACCACTTCTTACCTTCATAAGTTCTTGTGCTCGAGCCGGCAATTTCTGCCAACTGATAGCGCTGCATAAAGCCAGCAAGCTGCTGCTCTAGGGTTCTATATGTATCTCCGTGAAGAAGTTGGCTTTAGCTCAATGCCTTCAGCTGCAGCCTTGGTAACCATAGCTAGCCATGCATTTGCGGCAAGCTTGTGTAGCTTTCCTCCGCCCGGTATCGATACCAAAAGATTAGCTGGCAATTTCCCTGGAGTTACCCCTTTTAGATCTGCGGGCAACTTAACTGGAACGATGTAATCCCATGCAACCTTGCTCATAAAATAATCCTATCTTTGGAATAAATGGCTTTATATATTAGTAACTTTTATTTGCCAAAAAACCATGATTATCCATCAACATTGTAACATAAAAAAAACCCCCACCTTTAAGGGTGGGGGTTTAAATTATGAAAGAATTATTTCTTACCTTTTCCGGTACCAATCTTGCCCAAAACTTTTATTGGACGCTTAGCCATATTCATCTGACCAGAAGTAGCTGTTGGCTTAGGTGCAGTTACACCTTTGCCTGCAGGCGTAATAACTTTGTTAGTGCCCGCTTGTTTAATCGGACGCATTGCCATTTTAGCTTGGCCTGGTGTAGCGGTAGGATCTGGTGCACTAAGCGAACCGCCTCCGCCCATTTTACTTTTTGATTTCTTCATAGCCATAATCCTATTTCTCCTTGGTTTTTTTATTAGTTTTTTTAACTGTAGCTTTTTTTTTAGCTACACTTTTAGTTTTATTTGCCACCTGCTTTTCAACAGAAGGTATGCTTTGTATGTATTTAGACATAGTAACTATATTCCCTTAAATTACTTCATTCTTTTATAATTAGGTTTTGTAGTGCCTTCTTTTTTCTTGGGACCTTGTTTTTTAGCATCTGTTACTAATTTTGTTGATGGTTTACCTGCAAGAATAAGGGTAGCTGGTGCTGTTTTTTTTACATTTGTTAATTTACCCTTTTTAGCGGCCATCTTATTTTCCCTTTTTCTTCTTAGCTATAGCTGCCTGTATAAACGGAGGAAGCTTCTTCTGCGATGCTGTCATACCAGCTTTTGCGGCTGGTGCCGGTACTTTTGCCATTTTTTTTGGTTGTTTTTTCATAGCCATTGTGTTCTCCTATTTGGTTTTTTTATTTGTTGTTTTATGTGGGTGATCTTTATGCCATAATTTGGCAGACTTAACACCCTGTTTTACAGTCTTGACACCAGCTACTTTGGTAAGGTCAGCTTTTTTCCAAGCGCCCTTTTTTATACCTGGATGGTCAACAATCACATCACCAGTTTTATCTGTTTTAAAAACGTGTGTAACACCTGTGATTTTTAATTTCTTTTTTTGAGTAGCCATTACTTTTTCTTCTTTGATTTGTTTTTGTTAACTTTAGGAGACTTAACTGGTTTTGGTGCGTTCTTTAATTCAACGCCGTACATAAAATTATTTTGGCCCATTCTAGGACCAGATATATAAATACGATTTCCCATAACCATTATTTTTTTTCTTTCTGTGCTGGTGGTTCACCTAAAACTTTTACAGGTGCTGAATTACCCTTAGAAACTTTTCTAAATTTAGCTAAAGACATAGCTATTTATTTAGTGGTTTTTTTTGGCTTAGCTTTTGCTGTTGGAGCTTTTGGTGCTGTTTTCTTTTTTGCATCTGATACAGCTTTTGTAGTTTCTTTTTTAGCATTCTTGGCAATATTGCTTGCAGCTACCTTAGCAATAACAGCAACATCTTCTGCTTGATTTACTAATTCATCCAGCATTTTTGCCTGAGCTTTAGCGGCCGGACTATTTGGGTCTATTTTTTCAACACTGAAAAGAACTGCTTTAAGTTTACTTGCTATTTTCTTAAACATTTTTACCTCTGTTTGTATTTGGTTTGAATAATAATAGTAACATTATACTATGTAATATAGTAACTTGTAAAGTATTTTTTGCTATTTACCCTGCTGTGTATCTTTAATCAGGGAATATCTCTCCCCAGTTTCCCTAGAGACTAAAGAAAACGCTTCTGCCGCGCTCTTTTTAACTGCTTCAGAAAGAGCATCTATATCAGAAGCCTCTACACCAGACAAGGGAACTGTAAGGCAGGCGAAAATATCTATGTTCTCAAAATTGCCTATATTTACTTTTCTGCCTACAGCTACAGTAAGGACTGGGTCTGTGGTAACGGTTACCTTTTGGTGAGTAGCTACAGTTGAATCCATAATTGGATTAAACGATTGTTCTGCTGGACTTTCATTTATTTTAGGCATTTGTGACTGATCCTATTCCGAGACACTCAAGAGTTGCCTCTACCTGTTGTTGTAAATTCATATTATTTGTATCTATTATAGCAGATGCCAATGATCTTACCTCATCACAATCTTGCTCTGAACTATGGCCAGAATGATTCGATGACATTAACTGGCCGTCTCGTTTTATCAATCTGTCATCCAAAGTATCTTTGTCCGCATCAAAACTGATAACGAATCCGTTTGGTTGCTTCAATATACTTAAGGCCTCATTTTTATATCTAACATCTGAAACAATAATACACATAGGCGTTAATGTGTCGGAGTATTTATCTGAATCCTCAGAGCGCCTAATAAACTGTCTATATAATTTATTGGCCTTAATAATACCCCATGTAGAGAAACAGTTGCTATCAAACTCCCTACAAATATCACCAGCCTGCTGGAGAAAACCTCTAGGCTTTGTGCCTTCTAAGTCTATTGGAAGATTATATATTTCTTTTACTTTTTTCACCAAGACGTCGTAATGCGGCATGTTGCCTATTGAGCTTCCCCCATAAACCTCATACAATACTTCATGAAGTGCATGCAACTTTCTCGACTCTTCATTAATGCCAATTATGTTTCTTCTAATAGAAGCCATCTCGTAAAGTGGCAATGCGTAAAATATATGATCCCACAAAACTCCATATTTTACTAATTCCATAGAACCTTTAGGAATAATAGATTCTGCTACAGATGTTTTCCCGCTTCCAGCTTTTCCGGATAGACCAAGAATAATAGGTTGATTGTGATGATCGTATATTTTCATATACACAGTATATCAGCTTATTGGTGTGTTTGTTTGTTTCTAATTTCCAACTCGTCTAAAAATGCATTTGCCAAAGCATCAGGCTCCCATACAAAAGATCTAGGAACTTGCAATATTCTAAAATTATACTCAGATCTTATATCTTCTATCGTCATCAACAATGGTATTAAAAGTTTATTTTTGCATTCCCATTTTCCAGATATTTGATTTGCGACAACCGCAGAATCAGTATATATAATGGGGTCTACTAAATCTGCCATTGCAGATATTAAAAGACCAGCTATAACCGCTTCGTATTCAGCCTCATTATTCCCTCTTGGACCAAGTCCTCTTGAAAATTGAGCTATTTTTTTTCTATTTTTATATACAACAACAGAGCACGCTGCTTCCCCAACTTTTTTTTGACCTTGCCCCCTTGATGCACCATCACAAAATACTTCAAAGTTCATTAGTCAACTTTCACATTGCAAGGTATTCCCAGCTCAGTTGCCCTATCTAGCACATTCTTTTCCTGGGTAATACCATTGGCCATGTGCGTTGCAGACAAGAGATACCTTTCGCCTTTATATTCTACCTGTGTTGGAAAATCTAAATTTTCTCTTTTTTGGGAATAAAATTCCTTGGCTTTATTAACCGCTTTATAATAACCTATAAACATATATATCTCCTCTAATATGTAGTAAAATCACTTTCGAGATAATGACCTTTACTTTCTCTAGATGCAGCTATCTGCATTGATTGCACTTTGTCCATTAGTTTTCTGGCAGACTCAGAAGCTATTCTAGCTGCGCCTTCCATGGATTCTGCTAAACTCAATATTGCTTCACAAGTTATAAGAGCAGAGTACTCGTCTTCAGCTGCCTCCATTGCGGCGGCTTCTCTTTCTGCTTCATTCTTTCCAACTCTAGAAGATTTATACTTTTTCTTATATTTACCTTCCATAAGCTTATAGTTTGCTCTAGCCATACCAGCAAATCTTGCGGCTCTACCATAAACATTTGAAGTTTTAGCTACCAAAGATGCAAGATTATCAAGACCAAGGTCTATCGTATCTTCGTCTGGTATCTCTATGAAGTATTTATTACTTAATCCTGACTCGGCATAGGAGGTTATCACTTCCTGGATTTGTGGTCCAAGAAAGTCGGATAATAACTGTTGTAATTTTTCTAGAGTTTGGTTATTCATTTATCTTTCCTTTTTAAATTTAGCTCTTTTATTAACCCAGCCATTTCTGGATCATCTAATATTATTTCTTGCAATTTTAATCTTGCGTTCTTTAAATGCTCCCTTACTGTATTGGGATGCTCATTTATTTTAAGGGATATTTCACTTGATCTTTTGCCATCTATATATCTCCATTTTATTAACTGTCTTTCTTGGATAGTCAATTTATCAAATGGTGGAAAATTATTATCTCCAGCCACCCAAGATTCATCTATATCCTCAGCTGCCAACAAAGATTCCATAGAATATTCTTTTGGTTCAGCTTTAAAACCTACTTGAAAATTTTCACTATCAGGATCTGTATCGGCGTCGTCATCAATGAGTGGAAATGTTTTTCTTCCTAATTGATCTATTAAAAATATATCTACGTTTTTCTTTAAAAGATAGAAGAAATAACTATACAAGAACCCGGCTAAAAGGTATTGGTCCTTTTGCGGAATCTTTCTTCTCATACCTATTAATGCATTGGAAGAAGGTTACATCTATAGTCTGACGAATATCCTCCTCTGCTCCGTATCGTTTAGCCATGTATACTATACCACCCATTATGTCTGAAACTTCTTTATGGTCTTTTTTAGCTAATTTATTTCTCATCAAAGAAGTTCTAACATAAGGATTTTTTACAAAAAGACTTATGAACCTTCTGATATCATAGTCGGCTAAATTATATCTACCATAATAGATCAAAGCAACATACTTACTTAGGAAATTGCTGAATACTTTTAGCAACTCTAACTTAGCTTTATGGTCACCGGCCTTTTGCTTTGGCTATTAACTCCTGCATCTCGTGCTCTTCGAGCGTGTAATACTGCTCTTTATATGCAGCCATTTATTTTCCTTCCCAGTAGACTATGCTCGCTGCATACTCGTTTCTTATATCTTCATAATAAATAATATTAGCTACGCCTAACTCGTTTAAAAATTCAACTGCATCTTTTGCATATTTGCTTATAATACAGGTAAAATTTTTAAATTCTTTAGGGTAGTACCTTTTGAATCTTTTAATTTTTGTTTTACTTTTACTATCTAAGTAACCTTTCATCTCTACCCATTCGTTTGTTGCGGTAAGATAAAAATCTGGAGTATAACCTTTCACGCCTCTTTTTATTGGAAAAGAAAAAACAGTTGGTTCAAATTCAAATTTGATTTTATATGCGTTAAGTACTCGAACAAAATTTGCTTCCCAATTAGAACGTACGTTAAGATCTATATCTTTTCTATATCCAGTCTTAGTATGCTTGTATGCATTTCCTGTTCTAGCTGGCCTTTTAATCTCATCTTCAATTATTTCTTCATCAATTTTTTTAATATTAATTTTTTTAAAATTCGGATGTGCTTTTAATTTTGATTTAGAAAGAAAAAAATCCCTAGACTTGACAACAGTGCTCTCCATAGTGTAACCTCTACTCCGTTATATCCGCAAAATTATGTACCAGCCGGGTTAGTATAGACTAACCTTAATACTTATATTATACTCTATATAAAATAAAAAAACAAAACAACTATTAAGTTGCAAAACCACAAAAGAAAAGGTAGTATAACAACTATGACAAACACAACAACAACAACAACAAGAATCCTATTAGACAGCATGCACCAGGCAGCAAACGAAGGGGCAATTGAGTCATTGATCAATAACTACGGTTATAGTCAAGAAACAGCCCTTAAGCTTGTAACCGAAATTGACGGCACTGACTTCGAGTTAGACGTTAATTCAGCTTTCTAATAAACCTTAAAAAACCCCCTTCGCCGATAGTTGGTGGAGGGGGTTTTTTGTATACCCATACTATTAAGATTGCTATAATAGGTAAAAATGGGGAAAAAATTTTTAGGCCCAAAATGGTTTTGGACTTTTTTATGCCCTAGCGTATTTCTTATTTCTAAACACACCAGTACCACACGAACCAGATTTTGCATGGTCGCAATATGAACAGGCCCTAACATTAGGTGTGGGTGCGAATGATGTATCTTCAATGATATTATTTATTAAAGAAATTAATTTTACCTTAACGTTTTCTATGTCTTCAGGAGTGTACAGGTGGCCTTTTCTTTTACCTGATCTAAGGTAATGTAGCTCTGCATAAATTTCTTTACCGGGCATTAGTAGCGACATAGCTAGAGCGTAGATCCCCAGCTGCAGATTATCTGCGATTCCTTTTTGGCTTACTTCCCACTTGCCGGTTTTATAATCAATAATATTAACTCTATCTCCAACGAGATCTATTCTATCTATATAGCCCCTTATTAGGTAGTTGCCTATTATAAAATTAAAGCCATATTCTTTACTGTATACATTAAATGTAGTGTCTATATTTTCGTCATAGAATTCATCTATTAAAGTTTTTCCAACAGATATTAATTCATCAGATATCTGACTTTTGGGGTCTAATTTGAGCTTGCTTGTAGCATACTCTTCAAGCATTTCCTGATGATCGAGAGCTTTTACGTTGTCGACCGTAGCCTCTAAGACTGCATGGACTATATTACCGTAGTGTAGCCGCTTCGCCAAATAAACGAGGCTCTTTATTTATATAGGAATAAAAGTACTTAGAAGGACATTGAGTATAAGTATCTATTCTTGAATATGAAAATTCTGATAGAGTTAATTTTTGTAAATCATTTAAATCTTCTATTGACTTTATTGCTATTCCCACTTATTCCTCTTCCGGATTATGTTCTTTTACAATTATACCACTTGGGTCATATTCTGTGCCGTGCTCGTCTATTGTGTGACCAGTTTTAATATTAATATATCTATCGTGACCGGCGGATACCCAACCAGTTTCACCTATCTCCATAAAATCATCTTCGATATATGGCCAAGCCATATTGCCTCCTATTTTAATGAAATAACAGTACTGTTTATAGAATCTATATTGAAATAGTAATTCAATAAACCATATATATCATGCAACTCCTGTTTAGTTGCATTAAAACCAACTACTCCAGACTGAAGAAAAAAAGTTTCTTCGTCATCAATTAAAGACTCGTACTCAACAAGTCCTATGTCATTAAGTTTCATTCTTCCATTTTCGTTCTTAATCATATTAGTCCTCATCTACTATAGTTATAGGGTTCCAATTTGGATCATTCATTTTTTCTCTCATATCTCTAACATATGAATCCCAATCGTTTTCATCTTGGGATCTTTTTTCGTACTGCACTTTTGCCTTGAAGGGGTTACTCTTAAACTTAACTATAAAACTTCTTCCACCATTCTTGGGTGTCCAACGCAGATTACCATTTTTGCAATCGCAAAAGTCATCATCATTTGATTCGATCATTCCCTTGGGATCAAATCTTCCACTACATCCGTTACACTTTGTATATCTGCCTTTATTTTCACATCTACTACATGACGTACAGTAGGACCAACATGGTTTTTGTGAAGGATTTTGGAAGCTTCCAGGTATTGCCATTTATATCTCCAGCTCTAGTATTCTATCAATTAAAGGTGTAATTTTATCTGAACCAAGTATATCAAATTTATATACAAATTTACGATTATTATCTATAATTTCTAAAAAAATTGGTCTATTCCCTTTGTTAACAGAAACTAAATTATATATATTCTCAAAAGTTGTTTGCGACATATCACCCTTAACTTGGATCACTATTGGTTTTCCACCTGAGAATATTTTTGAATCAATTTTTTCGGAAGAATTATAAAATAATTTTATTATAGAATTCTCTTCATCGTTTTCCCTATTCAGAAAGGCATTGATGACAAATATGTCACCAGAATTAAAGTAGTCATCAGATATATCTTTAGCAATCTTGGGGAATATTATAACTTCCATACTAGAACTTATATCTTCTATTTCTAGCTTATACATTTTTTGACCTTTTTTAGTCATCATTTTTTTATTAGAGACTATAATCCCACCCACCTTAACAGACGTTCCCCCTTGACATTCATCTAGATCAATTATTTCATGGGTAATCTGATTCTTTAGAATATCCCATATACCAAGAAGTGGATGGTTAGTAACGTAAATGCCTAATTTTTCTCTCTCTTTTTCCAGAACATCTAATTCTATTCTTCTGCTTATTTCCATATCTTGCTCAGCCACTAATTCATCTAACGCTCCAGCAAAAGCTAAGTTTTCTAATGTAGACTTTTTTAATATTGTAGGATCGCATCTTCTATAAAAATCATGCAGAGATATATAGGGTTTATTAATATCTCTAGAATAAACGATTGCATCAGCGATAGACAACCCGATGCCATCTATTGCTGATAAACCAAATATAATAGAATCTTTTCCAACTACTTCAAAATCAACACCAGAATAATTAATAGATGGTGGTAGGACTTCAACGCCTATCTTCCTACAGTCAGAAAGATATACCGCTTGCTTTTCCTTATTACCAACTACAGAACTCATTAAAGCAGCCATGTACTCAATTGTAAAGTTAGTCTTTAGATAAGCCGTAGTATACGATATCATTGCGTAGCTCGCAGCATGCGCTCTATTGAATCCATAGCCACCAAAGTATTCAATATCCGAAAATATCTTGTTGGCTAAGCCATCTTCTATTCCGCTATTTAATACGCATCCTTGAACAAACTTTTCTCTCATGTTGGCAATTTTTTCCATTAATTTTTTGCCAATAACTTTTCTTAGATCATCAGCTTCTGCCGAAGTAAATCCTGCTAGCTCTCTAGAGACAGCCAAAACGTCCTCTTGATATAGCATGATGCCAAGTGATGGGCCAAGAACATTTTCCAATTTAGGATGGTCATATCTCACTCTGCTACGACCGTGTTTTCTATCTATGTATTCCCTATCCATCCCGGAACCCATTGGGCCAGGTCTATGGAGCGATATCAATGCCATTATTTCTTCTATGCTACGAGGTTGTAGCCCCACCATCATCTGTCTCATGGATGTAGACTCAAGTTGGAACACTCCAGCAGCATTGCCCCTACATAATTCGTCGAATGTTTTCTCATCATCTAATGGTATTGATTCTATATCTATAATTATATTTCTATTTTTTTCTATCAACTTAAGACAAGAATCTATGACACCAAGATTTCTTAATCCAAGAAAATCTATTTTCAAAAGACCGCACTGCTCAACCCTACCCATATCCCACTGGGTTACTAGCGGTGCATCAACCCCTTTCTTCATCACTGGAAGATAATCAGTTAACGGCCCCTTCGATATAACTACACCCGCTGCGTGGATGCCCGTTTGTCTGACCAAACCCTCTAAACCAAATGCCGTATCCGCAATTAATTTAGAATCTGTGCTTTGATTATATTCTGCTTTGAACTCTAAAACATCCATGCATTCAGCTAAACCTTTTGAAATCCCCAGTATAGGTGGAGGAACTAGCTTGGCAATTTTGTCACCAGATATAAAATCATAGCCAAGTGCTCTAGCTGCATCGCGCAGAGACTGTCTAGCACCAGTTCTATTGAACGTGCATATGTGTGCTACCTTATCTTGACCGTACTTTGTGCGAGCATAATCAATAACTCTATCCCTATGTCGATCATCAAAGTCCAAGTCAATGTCTGGCATAGACTTTCTTCCTTCAACCAAAAATCTCTCAAACATTAAACCAAATCTAATAGGATCTAAGTTTGTTATTTGAAAAGCATAAGACAGTACGCTGCCAGCAGCAGAACCTCTACCCCAACCAACTCTTATGTGATTATCTTTTGCCCATCTTACTAGATCTGAAACGACTAAAAAGTATTCAGAAAATCCCATTTCTTTTACTACTTTTATTTCATGATTAGCTCTATCTATTATATTTTGAGGAAGTGGGTTACCATATCTCAACTTGAGCCCATCCCACGCAAGTCTTTCAAAGTATTCTGTAGACGATTCCTTTGTTGGAATTGGAAAATCTGGGAAATGTATTTCTCCAAAATTTAATTCTAATTCAACCATATCGTTTACATGCATTGTATTTTTTAAATGTTCTTCCGAAAACACAGAAGCCATTTCCTCATATGATTGAAGATAAAATTTATCTTCAGAAAAAGAAAATCTATTTGGAGTATTAACATTTGAGTTAGTAGCTACACAAAGCATTATGTCATGCGACTTTGCATCATGCTGATGAACGTAATGGCAATCTCCAGACGGTACTACCTTTGCTCCGATAGTATTTGCTATCTTTATTAAGTCAGGTATAATAGCCAATTGTTCTTCTATGCCATGGTTCATTATCTCTATAAAATAGTTTTCCTTACCGACTATCTGCTGCATAGTAGCAGCATGCTTTAATGCCGTGCTGTAATCGTTTCTAAGCAGTGCTTGGGATACTTCCCCGTTTAGACACCCAGAAAGCACTATAATGCCCTCTGAATGCTGAGAGATTAAATCATGATCAATTCTAGGTTTTACATAGTAGCCATCGGTAAAAGCTTCAGACGACATCTTTATTATATTATGATACCCAATTTTATTTTTAGCCAATATAGTTATATGATATGGACCTCTTTGCTCCCATTCATTTTTTGATGGGCCTGATCTTTCCTCTTCGTCTCTATCAAACCTACTTTTTCTTGCTTGATACATCTCCGAACCAAGGATGGGCTTTACTCCAGCAGCTACTCCCGCATCATAAAAGTCTAACCACGAATGTATATTGCCATGATCGGTAGTTGCTATACCCATCATCCCCAAAGACTTAGCCCTATCAAGGTATTGCTCTACGCGGCCATGCCCATCGAGCATTGAAAAAACAGTATGGTTATGTAGGTTCGTCCAATTCTTCATTGTATTAAATTAATTAATTCCTCTTCCGGTATCTGAGTCATTAAGAGATTGATCTCTGATCTCCCTGTAAACAATGACGACTACTCCGCCACAATACTTGCATGGTACAGATTTTCCATCCTGTGCGAATGGACTATTGTACATATAGTGCATTGGTTGATCAGACTTACACTCAGTGCACACCCCTATAACATCATCTTCATCTTGAACTGGCATTTTTATTTTCTCCTTTTGTTTTATAGGCGAATCTTATGGGCGAAGGAGATAACTCCTCACTACTTTCTACGTACTTATTTCCAACTGTAATCCATTTCTTTTTTTTGTCTAAATGACAATCTCCACATCCTACACCAACTGAATTGGCTCTATCACAAGTGTAGGGCCTACCACCTATCCCTAGCTGTCTTCTCTTTATCCAGTCATTTATGTGACTAGTTGATTTATCGTAATTAAAGTCATCACATACACTTAGTATACTATAAAGAAACTTTATCGACTCTTCATTATAGGTAAGTATAGAACATAAAAACAGTCTTGCCTCATGTTCAAGATGTCTTTTTTCCTTTGCTTGTTCAACAAGTCGGAGAACTGCACTGCAGCTTTTTAGTAAGACCTTAGGTGTAAATTCTTTTTCTGTTGGAGCTAGCTCCTTAAAGGCTGATGATCCATGTTTATTAAAGTGGCTCAAAAAATCAGAAGGTTTACCCTTATCTAGCTCCATATCATAAGTGAATTGCCTAAACCATTCATTTGCTTTAAGGTTAAAAGATTGCTCTTCAACTTCGTTATCTTGAATTTGTTCACAATATTTTTTTATAGATTCAAAATCAGTATATAATATATTTCTAGGTATTAAATTTTTATAAAGACCAGTTTCCTGGTGCATGCTGCCAGGTAATCTCCACATTCTTCTTGGATCATACACGCTAAAATCTATCGACTCTATGCCCAAATCCGCTTTTAATTTGGTAGCTATATATCTAAATATATTTGGGAGTGCGTTAGAAGGATTAATCCCCAGGGCTAGTGCTTCACACTCTATGTGAAAGCCCTTCTTGCCAGTGAAATATATCAGTAAAGAGCACTCTGGTATATACTGTATCAAATAATCATATAGCACCATACACTCTTGATAAGACTTGCTGGGATCAACGTTGTCTAAATCAAAATACAGGGAACCTAATCTGATAGTGCTTTCAATATCCTTGGAATTATAATGCCAAATAGAAGTATACAAACCATTATTTTTATGCTGCTTTCTATAATTTTCTATATCAAAAATTGATATTAGCTTTGGGTCGTCACCCTCTTTATCCCTTATGATTCTAGATAAAGACGGCACGTACCTAGCAGTCTCCACTAACTGCCATGCATTTATATATTTATCTTTTTCTTTTGGTATTTTCATAGTATCTTTTTTTTATATTCGACATCGTTAATACTGCCTATAACTTGTCTAGTGGATATATCTATGCTTTTGCTATTGTTCCTATAGTATACGGATTCTTGTATTATCTTTTCTATATTCTTTATAAGAAAATATCTTTTTTTAATTCTCTGTTCTAGGTCCATCTATTTTCCATTTCGGATTTATCAAATCACTATCCTGAATAATTAGATGTATTTTAGATGCAATATTATCAGATAGATGAACTATATAATCCAGATATGTTATAGGGTAGGTTTCTGGTATTGGAGACCAAGGACCCAAGTGACATCTTACTAACCTTAGAATGGATTGGACTATCTCTTCAGATAAAAAAAGTGTAGAAGATTCTGCTTCACTAGCAAACTTTTTGTCTTTTTCCTGGCATGAAGCTATAAACTTGCCAACCGTATAAGGATGCATGGGATCATAGCATGGATTATCTGATCCATTGGTATCTATACCCTTACAAAGGTCATGTATGAGACACGCAGCGATAACTATATCCTTTTCTTCCTGTGTTAAAGAATAGGATTCACACATGTGCGAGGCTATACGCACAACTCTTTTAGTATGGATTACGTTACCGCCTACACCATGCTCATCACCCGGATGATACTTCCCAGAAAAGCTAGATGGTATCTTCCAAAATATCTCACTGCGCATTAATATAGATCTAATAAATGATTTTATTGATTCATCTATAATCATATTTATTTCTGCCAACAAGGGATAAAGTATCTCATTTTCCTTACCAAGTGAAGGAGGATTTTCCTCTTGGATTAAGATGTCATCTAGTATACTTTTTTTCATTTTTTAAATTTCCTTTTTCCATTCGTTCCAATTAGAACATGGCTCATCAAACGGACACTTCTTACAGTACGATATTAAGCCGCGTTTTGGTACTAGTATATCTGTTTTTTCTATCTTATCACACCAGTAATCGAAATAGTTAAGATCTTCATCTCTTAATTGGAATTCATTAAAACCGATATCCTGGCTTAGTGGGTCAATAAATCCAAATCGAGCATTATGGAATCTTTCTGGGTGTCTGTTGAGATAAGCTTGATATAGTGTGCAGAAATCTGTTCTATATAAATCTCTGTTACTAAATTTATAATTAAATATAAACTTTGTAATTAAGTATTTCTTGTTATGAAGAAATATAATATCAAATTTGTCCTCTATGTTCAGCTTACCCTTAGGCAGGTTGTAGTCTTCGCTTATTGCCACAGGTATATACGGAGAGTCCGCATACATTTCATGGAATAGAAGAAGAATACCTGCAGCTTTTGCTGTCAAGCTAGCTGTATTGCCGTATGCGGTTTCGTGTTGCTCCGTAACTATGTCATAAGAATTTGTATTTTTTGGAAACCAATTCTTCTCCCACCTATTAAGCAGAGAAGCATACGATGGTATTATCCCTCCTTGTTTCTTGAAAAAGAAGAAGCACATTATACCGCGGATTGTAGACTCAAACTTTTGGGTATGAATATCTCTAGCATAAATTTTTTCTGGTATATTTTGCTTGTGCCTATAATCGTAGAGTCTTTCACACATTTGAAAATCTTTAATTGAATTTACAGATATATTTCCCATTAGTGAAAATCCTTTCCGCTAAGAAGATCATCCAATAATGAAGATGAAGACACGTAAGAATCATCAGTAACTGGATCATAGTCTTCGTATGTTTTTTTATAATCTACATATTTTACTAATGGCGGATCATATAAAAACGCTGAACCAGTAATTCTATTTTTTGGTATCTGTAGTTGCATTATGTTTTCGTCCTCGGTCTCATCATCTGTAGCTAATCTTTTTTCTGTAATGAATATTGTTACAGCGCACTTTTGCTGGATAGTTAAAGATCCACCAGTATCAGACTGCTGAACTACTTCTCTTTTTTCTTTCATTCTGTTAGCATTTTCTTGTGCTGTTATTATTAGTGCACAATTCATATCTCTAGCAAGCTTTTCTAATCTAACCATCATCTCTTCGAATTCACCCCAACGAGGCTTGCCCTTACCACCGCCCCTAGTAAACATGGATTGTATTGTATCTATGATAACAACATCCGGCATGTTAACATTGTGCCCTATTATATCTCTTAGCCAAAATTCCAGATCCTCAAAATAAGGAGTGTCTGGATCATGCCTAATCATTAAGCGATCCCCCCACTCTGTTAATTTATCTTTGAATTTTTTTAAATACTTTTCTCTTTCATCAGGAGACCACTTTGATGCTTCTAGATAAACATTCTTTTCTATAATCTGGGTCATGAGTATTCGCTCCCAGTGCCCAGTAGCTTCTTCAAAATTTATATACAAAACTCTATAACCATTGTCTAACCAGTGATTAGAAAGACATTTAACAAACGTACTCTTGCCCTTACCCGATGCAGCTATCACGGCGTGTACTGCACCTCTAAAAAAACCGCCATTATCAGTGTATCCCATAGCTCTATTGAGAGCTTTAAATTGAGTTGGAATAAAATTTGGGATGTCTAATAAAGAATCTACTCTATCTATAATATCTAAAGCTGTTGTTAATTTATCTAATGGATTATATCTTATTTGGTTTTCTAATTCTCTAATCTCAGAAGTTAGTGTCTGTATTTTAGCAATATCTTCTTCAGTCTTCTGACCTTTTTGCGTTAGTATCAATTGCAATTCATGAAGGTAGTTTATCTGCTTTCGCTTATTAGCTTTGTGCTTTACTAGTTCTCCAACAGATTCTTTTGTTGACAACTCTAGACCCATCAAAAGATCTACCATTACATTTATCCCAGGGTTACCACCTAAAGCATCATATATATCTGTATCTGTTTCTAGCCAAGATTTAAAAGCTATTGGATCTACTATATCTAATTGTGTTGCGCCATAAAAAGACAACAAGGCAACATAAAACTCATTTATACCCTTTTCTCCATGGATACTTCCAACAATATCTTCTGGCAAATTTTCATTAAAATACTCAATAGCGCCCTTCTCCCTAAGGGAGAGGGCAAATATTTGGTACTCTAAAGGAGTATTGTCTTTTATATTTTCATTTGTTTCTGTTGTCATTACGTTTTTCTTTTATAGACTTATACACATTTTTTCTATATTCTGAATTCTTTTTCTTTGCGATCTTGTATGCTGGAGTATCCGAAACTTTAATCTTGTCTTTACTCTTTGCCTTGTAGGGGCTTGTTCTTATGCACTCTAGTAACCTATCAAAAACAGATTGCTCTGTAAGACTATCATTATATCGGAACACAACTAGTGCTACTCCGTTATCCTTACACCATTGCACTTTTTTTTCATCTCTTTTAATAGCCTCATCAAACTCATACTTTGAATCAAAAAACCTACTAGTGTAATAAAAGTGCTGTCTTCCGTGATACTCTGCAGCTATGGCGTACTTAGGGCAGTAAACATCTAGCTTTAATTTATCTCCTATATGAAATTCATTAACTATTTTTTCGCCCGGTAGCAGCTTCTGCAAACACGCAGTTAATGCTGTTTGACCCCTAGATATTTTTTTTCGACTATCCTTAAGCCAATTTAAACCTATGCTATTTATAATTTTATTAACTGCTGGCACAGTCCAGCCTAGCTCTTTAGCTATGGCAGATATAGATAAAGATGTTTCTAGTAAAAGATCCCTAAGAAATTCAATATCATCTTGATCTTTGTTTTTATGTTTCCCATGCATCTCACCCTGCCACGCTATGAGTTCTTGAGTAACTAATAGTTTTACCAAGATCTATTATAGACATATCTAGTTTGTTCCAAATAGAATTGCTGAGCGCAAGGCCAAGAGAAGAGCAATCCATAATACAGTACTCAACCTTACCCTCAAGGGCAGCTAATTTTTCAAATGTTTCATCTAACTTATTATGATAATTATTAAAAGAAACATTTATAACATTTGTTTTAAAACCCATAAATTTATATATTGTTTTTTTATCATGAAAAGAAATAACTACACTATTTGTATTTTTTACATAGAATTCAAAGATAGCATCATATACTTCTTTATTATTTTCATAATAGTATTCAAATAAATTTGGAGTAAAAAATCTTCCGTCATCCACCATCCCTATACTGGAATGCTTTTTATTTACGATCTCATCTGCAAGAGCGTCTGGAACATTTTTAATAATTCTTTTATCGTTTAGATTAATAGAGCGTATAATCTCTTTGTTAAAAGAAGCTGGTATATTATTATCATTCTTCTTACTTAAGGAAACTATAGAAGCTTTTGCGATATTAAGAAAAGCGAACTTTTCTTTTCCATTCATTAATTTAGTCAACTCAATAGATGCTTGTATTTGATTTTTCATTTTTAGATCCCGAAATTTCCCCAGTTTATTAAAACTGGATTTTCATCAACAATAGAATTAATATGATCTAGATTGTGGTACTTGCCACCATCTAAATTCGAATATCTTTCGAACTTAGCCTTCTTATCTGCATCATGCAAGTAACCCAAGTGCTGCATGACTAGGGTAGAATTAGGCCAATAGTTTCTTTGCCCATACCAATCAAGGACATAAGTGGGTTCAGCGCCACAGGCAAGGGCTCTATCCCTAAAGGTGCCGTTTGACATGTATCTAAATATTCTCGTACTATTATTTGGAGCCCACAACTTGTCTACTCTGTACTGCTCCTTATTCCACATGTGATAAAATCTAACATTAACTACATCTTTTTCTGAGGAATTCAAGATGCTTCTAATATCAATAGTATCTATATTGGTAGAGCTATACAGCATCTCATCACAGTCTATGGCTATTATCCAGTCACCCTCTGATGCATGGTTTTCAAGGTTCAACCAAGCGTACCTTCTCAGTCTGCCCTCGTGTATATTAAACATTTGTTTTGGGGTTTTATAAACATGCGCAAAGTCTTTTGCTATTGAAGCGGTCTCGTCATCCGAACAGTCGTCAGTGAATACTATTTCGTCGACCTGTTCTTTTAGTCTATTTAAAACCTCGGGCAAAAATCTTGAGGCTTCATTTCTTCCTACCATTTGTGCTATTATTTTTTGCATTATATACTTCCAGATTTAAATAATAAGGGCAACGGAATAAACCCGTTGCCCTTAAATTGAATAAAATTTATCCTTCGATTTGCTCACGAGCCTTTATGGCTGTGATTCTTTCTACATCTACATCTTTAAAAATTAATTCACCAGCAACACCGGCTACCTTACGGCGACTGCCACTAGCAATTTTTTCTGCTTCTGTCTTATTCGCTGCCTTAACAATTGATGTAGTTGTAACTGTAAAGTATTTGAATTTATTTTCTGCCATTTTTTTTCCTTTGTTTACTTACTTGATGGATATGTATTGCATATATATTCTACAGCATCTCCTAAGGATAATGCAACCTTAGTGGATAAAAAATTTAGATAAACTCTATTTAAATAACTTTTATCTGCAAAAGTTACCACAGGTTGGTTATTCATATACGCCCAAGTCATTTCAAAATCAGTTCCTATATAAGCCCTATTGGGTATCGTATACTCTACCAAAATTATATCGCAGCTTTTTTGCAAAAACATATTTTTACTTACAATTTCTTTTGGTTCGCACCCTTGTTCCTCTAGAGCATAATCCATAGGATTAACTGCTTGGAAACCTCTATCGGCTAACAGTTTTACGGCTTCATTTCTCCAGCCATGTGCAAATATACCGACCTCTTCTATTGCTCCAGATAAAAATACTTTAGTTTGCATTAGATACTTCCTTTCCTGGCCAGTAATATTCTAAATTAGATGGTTCGTCAAAATACTCTGAATAGTATTCATAATCTTTACGGAGTAAATTAGATCTATGTGAACGGTGGAATTTATCTAGACCAAACCATGGTGGCATAACTACTTCTTCTAGATTAAAATCTTCAAAAAGCATTGTGTTTTTATAGCCTCTGCTAATCCACTCTTGGATGGTGTAGTTTTGATATAACTGTAAGGCTAGTTCATAACCGGTCCACATAACCGTAACCGGATGATTGCGCCAACCTTTTGTTGGTGTACGACCAAGCAAGATGTTCAGAACTTGGAAAGTTTCTACTCGTTGCTTTCCAAGTCTACGATAATCTAATACCCGAACTGATTCTTTAAGATCTGCGTATGGTAAGAATGTTTGCATTATGCCTTCTTAAATTCCTCAAAAGTTTTGTCACCTACACCAAAGTATTCTCTAGCTAATCCAGCCTTAACAATCTCCGTGTTAAGACATTCGCCAGCTTCGTTCCATACTCTAGCTAGAATTCTACCATACTTCTCATTCTTATCAAGAATTGTTTCAATCTTAACTTTATGATTAGCTTTAGTTAGCCATTGATCTGTAAATTCTTTTGCGGCCAATCCCATTTTCTTTTCTTCAAGATTAGTTGTACGGCTCTCTGGAGTGTTAACACCATAGAGTCTGACGCTCTTAGGTCCAAACTTAACTTCAAAACCAAGATCAACAACGACCTTAAAAGTATCTCCGTCTACTACCTTAACTACTTCTGCATTATATAAGTAAACATTAAATTGATCTGACATTTTAATCTCTTTCTATTCCTATGTAATCGCAGGCTTTGCGAAATATTGATTGACTTACTTTGAATTGGGCATCGGCGTGACTGTAGCCCTCTCCTGGTTTTGGAGATGAAGCGTGCCAACTGTGACCAATCGATACACTACCATCATATACTACATTATAGCCTAAGTGACGAGCAAAGTACGAACACCAAGTCTCCTCGTAATAATGAGGTGTTGGTAGGAAGGCTCCTACTGCCTCGGGGTACATCTTTCTATACCCTTCATCATTGGTTAATGCATCCCAGATTGATCTCCTAATAAAATAAGCGGATCCAGAAATCGTAACACAGTTAACTCTATCCCTATAGAGTATATCTTCGGGATCATTCTCATTCCAGCCTCTATGCTTAGGAGCTGTATTAGTACCAACTATACCAGCATGTTTTATGTTACCATATTCATCTCTTTGCTTTGGCCCAAGAATATGCACATCTGGTTCTTGATTAAAAATTTGACATATTTTCTTGATGTCTTCGTTGGTGAACCATACATCCGCATTTAAAATTCCTATTACACTGTTGTCCCCTCTAGAAGCTAGCTTGTTAATTGCAGCGGAGTAACCAATGTTTTTATTTAGATCTATTCTATCTATTTGATATCTCTTATCATTTTCTCTAAGCCATTCAACGGTATCATCTGCTGAATCATTATCCGCAATGTATAGGTTCCAAAATTTATTTTCAGGACTAACCTCCGCGTGCAAAGTATCCAGTAGTCTTTGAAGCAACGGTCTAGTGTTATAGTTTACTACACATAAATCTATCATCTTAAAATTTTTCTATATTTGAGGCCAGGATAACCATCGAAAAAGCATCGTCTGAATTTACTCCATGGTTGATGTATTCACACATCTCTTTCATTCTTGCATCTATATCTTCCTGCAAATAAAATTCGCTCAACCTATTCCTATATTGAGAAAGGGATGCGTAATTAGGCAAGCGTGTTATATCTTCTCTTTTAAAAAGATATGAAATTAATCCTACAATAGCAACTCCGTAAAAAATATTATTCTTATTAAGAATTTTCATACTACCTTCTTTTTTCTACCAGGCTTAACTTGTATAGTATCATTTACGTCTAGGTTATCTGGTAACTCTTCCTTATACTTGTATAAACAAATATTATCTGAATCTGGTTCAAAAGTTACAAAGAATATATTTTTATCAGCTTCTGTTAATCCTTCAGGTGGAGGAGACTCTAAAGCTATTTTGGGGTTAGATGATCCATAAACTTGGCTATGGTTTTTATATACAACAATATAATTCAGTTTAGATGCAGGCATACTATAACCCCAGTAGGATTGCGTATCCAGCTATAAATGCTGTTACTACAGCAATTGCAACTGCAATAAGTTTTATATTTTTACTCTGAGATACTTGGTTAAGCATCTGCATACTGATACACCAATTCATCAAGATAGAAAATACTAGGGCTAAAATTACATTTTTAAACATTTGCTTGACCGACCAAACTTCCTATGCTTATTGGAAAACGAGGCTCTATTAAATTCATGACAGCTCTAGCATAATCTCTTATTTCTAACTGAGCATCATCGCTAAGTCTTTGATTTAAGAATAACGCTATAGATTGTAAACTGCAAGTCCATCTGTAGGACACATACATACCATAGGCTGGCAGAAATAGTCTAGCTTGTTCTGGAGCGACTTCATTTGACATAGCCATATTATACAAAGCCTCGCCTTGCTCGATGTATCTTATGAGCTCATCAGTTAAAACAGCACCGGTCCAAGGCCCTATCGGACCACCAGATCCTTGCTTTTTGTTATCTGGTGCAAGGCGCCAATCTTCAGAACTAGGTACATAAAATTCAGGCTCCATAGTGATGTATCTTCTTGATGATTCATTCCAAGAATCCATAGTATGGTCTGAACCCACTACATATTTCCAGTGTTGGCGAGCAACAAGAAGCGGTGCTTTAAACTCAAATGTTGCACAAGCATGTCTAAAAGGAGACATATGATTTTCCCTAATCAAAAAATCAATTAAATGAACATCTTTTTTAGATAGCTCTTTAGATTCTTTGCTAAAGGAAACTCTAGCGGCGTTTACAATAGATAGATCACTACCCATAACGTCAACCAGTCTTACATAACCCTTATCTAAAACTGAAACTATGTTATCTGTATCCATGCTTATATTATACCATCAAGAATTCTATTTAGTGTTATCCTTTATGAATTTAATTTCGCATGAATCAGTAGTGCAATATCTTTCGCCTATCGCGTCAAAAGCCATGCCAGCATAAACTCCAGAAAGATCTATTGGGAATAATTTAGCTACATTATCCTTGTATTCACTCTCTGTTATTTGAGTGTACGGCATTTGTGGATAGGTCTTGTTCCCGCTAGGTAGGAAAGATACAGTTTTTAACTGACCATCGAACATGTGCAGAACAGTTTCTACGTGTTCAGATTCTTTCTCTACATCAAAAGATATAGTAACTGAAACTGAATTATCAGACCAATAGCGTTGGGCAGTTGCCGCTAAAGACATTTTTTCAAAAATAGTTACATCACGCTCAGCCCTATTTGCTTCAGACATTATTGGAAAGAAAACTACAGAAGTAGTGTCTGGTGATTCTGACGCCGGCTCCACTAAATAATTAGCCATACGGAATAGTGGGAGCATCGGATCTTCATTTGCAAAACGTATAGAACGCATAAAGTATTTTCCGCCTGGAGTCCAATGAACACCTGGAGATTCACCAGCCAATATAGATACTGTGCCAGAAGGTTTAATTGTTGTCATCTTTATTGATTCACGTATGCCTAACCACTCTGAATAAATACGATCATAATTCTTTATAATATTATAACCCGTATCCATCCAGTCTCTTAAGGCGGGCAGTCCTCTAGTGTCAGCAAAATTAGCTACACCAGACATAGATGCACCTATTCTACGGTTACGCTGCATTATCGCGTTTGTCTCTTCCCAGTGTGTAGGAAGTAGTGTAACTGTCTTAGCATAAAGATACGCAAACTTTAGAGTGCGCTTATAGTCCTCTAGGTTGTCATGTCTATTAAGATAGGTCTCCACAAGCGTACAGCACTCGTAGGACTCGAGAGATTGCTCTGCGCATGGATTATAACCTGCTACTCGCCAATCCTTGTTATCTGGTGGGTCAGCTAGGCGACCATACTTTCTGGATAGATCCATCCACAATACACCTGGCTCACCATTGCGCACAATGCCATCAACAATTTTACTTAAATCACTTCCGACTTTAGTCTCAACAGAATTGTTTGACATCCAACCCCACCCTGGAGAATTAGGGTCATATGAATTTCTTTCCGGAAATTTATCTGCGTTCTTAAGGTTTAGAAAATCATCGTCATCTATACTTCCGATTAATAACTCTGCTGATCTTCTTACATTGCCGGATACCACACATACACCTATTAGATTCCCTATATCGGCTATGTCTAGCTTCGTTAATTTATCACCTTTTCGCTCATCAAACATTCTTCTAATATAGATATGCAATTTCTCCAATGGTTCATGCCCAGCAGCTACTCCACCAAATGTTTTAATCGGCGTTCCAGCTGGTCTGATCTGAGAATAGTCAAACTCATAACTTGGTTGATTTTCTTTTAAATACGCATTCAGAAGTAGCGACAAGGATTCAACCCAGCCCTCACGAGTGTCTGGAACTACATGAGTCACTTTTTCTTTTGGCTGATAAATTATAAAATCTTTATTAGCACCTTTGTCATCAAATCCAACGCCAACGCCAAGCATTGACGCCTCCATTAAAAATGCAAATGGTTTTGCTGGATTAAACTTATTCATTTCTGATGTAGAAACAAAGGCGCAATTTTGTAGAGCAGCTGAATTCTTTTGTATATTAACTATATTAGTACCCATAGCCCATAGGCCTCTACCTGGTGGAGTCCACTTCAAATTAAACAATCTATCAAATGCTTCTTTAGCTGAAGCTTGTCCCTTAGCATCGTTCCAGGGAAGTCGGCTCGTTTTACAGTGATCTTTTTGCAAAGAATACATTCCGTTGATTACTCTCTCACAAACATCAACCCAAGTTTCTTTCGTCCCATCTTCCTTGAGGCGTGAGTATGTGCGCAAGAAAGTTATTTCACCCACAGAATTTCCACCAGCATCCTTGTAGCCAAATGGTGGCTTCTTATCCTTATAGCTAGCTACAAAATCATCTGTTAATTTAAACATAAACATTGATGGTATTTTGCTTGCCATAGGAACAAGATCTGGATTGCCGTTTTCTATTTCTTCTGACACTTTTTCTCCTAGCTATTAACTTTTTTGATATATTTAGAATTTGTTTTTTGAATCTCTATATTTTTTATTTTAAGTATATCTTGTATTGGATAAACTTTATGTATTTCTCTTTCAAAAAAATACCCACTTCTCCAATTAAAAACACTATTAACATTTTTCTTATGATTAACAAACATGTTACATACTACAGCGCCACCATATGATTTAACTATATTGGCAAATTTATTTTTCAGTTCTTCGATATTGACATTGTCCAGTCCACCGCTTTCTTGGGCTTTTGAAAATAACCAATTAAAGGCCTGCCTATTCATCGGTGATACATCTATAGGATCTATGACCCCTAATAGTATAGCTTTGTTTCTGCTATTTGCTATCTGAATATCTTCTTTTATAACTTTTTTAAAAAGATCAAACCAATCTCTTTCATTAAACTGCACCCATGCAGTGCACCAAAATAAAAGATTTTCTGGTGGAGATGGAACTATACTTTTTTCGGTGTACGGAAGCAGAACTGCACAGCTGATAGCTCTCTTCATAAAAGATTTTCTTGATTCTTCAGACTTAGTTTTGGAACCAGAAATTTCCCAAAGTTTATTTATATTCTTTCGCCAGTCAGTTGGGCCTAAGAATATGTTTAGATACTTCTCTGCCACGTCTATAGGTATTGTATCCTCATTGATTACTTTCTGTAAACCATCTAAAGACATTTATAATCCTTTATAAAATTATCAAAACCTATAAAACAAGTCCGGAAAAAGATCATCCCGCCCTTTCGGGCGGGACGTCTTGATGTCATTTCTGAGCGTCGGTTTCCGTATCACCTAGTATAGCATGATGATGGTTTACTTACTGCGTATTTTGTGATTTATTACAATGCCTTTGCTGAAGCAACGCCCTTCCATTCTTTTGGATGTTCTCTACCATAAACGGTGGTTACATTAGCCTGACCATAACTTCCGCTGATGGTTTGCGTGCTTGGGACACCATCAAAAATATAGTTGTTATAGAAACCATAATACAGACTGCGCTTAGCATGTCCCATCCCCGTGAATGCATTTGCGGATGTAACACCGTCAAAAATATAATTGCTATAGGAACCGTAATATAGATTTCTCTTAGCGTGGCCGCCATTGAGAGCTTTTGCTCCGGTAATACCCTTGTATTCAAGTGGACGGAATCTTGCACCGTCATAAGTTGCTGTGCCGTCTGGGAATGTTCCGGCCAAAGGTGTGGTGCCATTATATAGTGTTGAACCGTTAAGAAGCTGTGACATGAACACATTACCTGGGCGGTAACCAGTACCTGGAACGTGTGCGTTGTCTGGACCGTCGCGGAGTAACTGGCTAGTGTTGTATAGTGGGTAATACGAATAGGTGCCGTTGCCCTTCGCCTTGCCGGTCATGGTGTAATATGGATTAACCATGCTATTTGTATTTTGGCCCGCCAAAACAGGTCTTGGACCAACGTAAGATGTAGCCATTATTGAATCTCCTTATATAGCTTTGATGTGTATATAGTAAAAATATATATTGTTTTTCAAACCTTTATTTATCAAATAAAATAAAGATCAGACAGGATCGTAATCAATGACTAGGTCAGACAATATTGGTGCAGTTTTGTCTTCCAGCATATTTAGCGTAATTTCTATCCAAACTTCACTAGATGCACCAGGATTACTGGTAGAATAGTTGCCGCCATCTTCATATATCACCCTATAGGAAAACGCTTGGCCCATCATACTTAAGGGCACATTATACATGATTGGATCGACTCTATTTATAGAACCTATCAAAGTACCAGCTGGAGCCTTAAAATTAATTATAGTTTTACCAGATGTAAAGAATTTATCATACCTAACATCAAAATCAGATAAGCCATAAGTATATACATATTTATCCAATTCTTTAAAATAATTGCTTTGATGCATGCGAACACGAATAGCACTCATTTCAATGTCCGGGAAATAGAAGGCCAGGGGACCAGAATTCTTTATCTCATCTGAGCCATCTATTGTCCAACCACCAGGAGGTATATATCCTACTGCACCAAAATCACCATCATACAACGAGTCCATATTTAACGGAGTCCACCCATCATTATCTGTTAAAGTTGGATTCTCTTTTGTAGTATACTCTATCGAATAAATATTTACAGAATGCATTGGATACGGGTTTAATTTAACACAATTAGTTTTCATAGAACCAGTAAATTCTGAAGGCAATTTAAAATAAAGCATTAGTCGGGCAGGACCTTGTGAGTTACTATCTGAGATTACAGTTCTGCTCCAAATTTTGTTTGGATCATCTAAAATGGCGTTGTAGACCGGAGTTGTATTAATAATAGCACCAGGAGAATCTATACCGCCTAAATTATTTTGCACATTTGCCTTGAATATATCAGACACAACTTGTCCATTTGTCGGATCATAGAACTTAACCTTAGAGCTAGACGCGTTGGGAACTTTAGGTAGTGTAATTATATTATAATATGGATCTAAGCTTAGCAATTCGGTGGGGCCTATCGAAAATTCAGTAGAAGTAAACTGTGCGTACTGAACTTGGCTAAATGAATATATTGATAATGTTCCAGCATCCGATTCCATTGCCGCAACCCTATTGGACAGATCGACAATTGCATTAGAAAGCATTGATTGATCTTTTAGAACTCTTTCAAAAGCTTCGGCTAATCTAGCATCAATTATATTAGCTTTATTGTATAGATACAATAGATCTTGATAGTTCTCTTCTATTCTAGAATTATAATCAGTGCTGTCTACTGGGCCACCGTACTGCATGTCCCTTTTCTTAGTATTCATTATATCAACCATGTTAAACGCCGCCCTCTAGTAACTTCACTTTTTTTTCTATCCTTGATACAATAGCAGATAGCCTGTTCATTTTGCTTAAATTTAATACAATTTCAGAAGGAGTATTTATACCATACACATCCTGATAGTAAACTTTTATATCTGTTAAATTATAGAATAACCCATCACTTAAAGATTCTTGATCTGTCAAATTAGTCAAATTGCCTACAAAATTTTCTGACAATAAATTTATATCTGATTCGCTTTTAGATAAAGAATTATTAATCTTATTGATGTCTATTAGAAAAAAATTTGCTTCCCTATTTTCATCCACACTACTTCTATGGCCCCTATATTTTTGTCTGTTTTTAGTGAAGACTGGCTGAAGTAATAATTTATTTATTTTTTTAGAAAATGTTTTTGCCATATTTGTCGCCTTTTAGTATAGTAGTAAATATCAAAAATTTTTATAAGTCTTTATGTTTAAACTTTATTTTTAAAGAATCTAATTTAGGAGCAGAAAAAGGATTATTAAACCTAGCAAAATCGACCCTATATCTTATAGCCGCAGGTGCATATGCTGCTTCTTTTGAGATATAACTAAACCTAGACAGACTACTAAGAGGGGAAGATGCAAGTATTTCCTTCCTTCCGTATGGTGCGTCAATTGTAAAGTATAAATTATCATCCATATTTCTATTCATAAAATTAAATTTGTCCAAGTAAAAAAAGTAGTCAGTAAAGATAGAACCATACGTCGATAGATTTTCGCCCTCAATAAGACTAAACGATACCGGCCCAGATACTGGCTTATCATAGGTAATAACTATCTCATTTAAACCTTCTACTAAATCCCACTGAATACTTTGATCTAATTTTCCTGCTGGCAAATTAGCTATATTTAATCCATTAAGATATATAGCTAAGTTAAAACTGTTTATAGACTTTACTACATCGCCTCTTATTGTTATTGGTTTATCAGTAATAATTTTAGTTTTTATATAACCAGAAGAAGGAGAGTTAATACCCGGAGCAATATTGCCCAATTGTTCGGTTAGATTATTTGATAGCAAATTGTTGTCTAAACTATTGATTTCCTTAATCCAAGTATCTGTATCCTGGTATCTAGATAAAGCACCATCGAGCGTATAATAATGCTTAAACGAGTCCGTGTTTCCAAGTAAAACTGGATTATTATAACTTTCTTCTAAGCTTAAAGCTGCAATTCTATATACCTGTTTACCTGTGTATATCTTTGTGGTCGGATTAAGATCATTAATATTTTTAGCATCTGTGCTTATCGGTATAAACCCTAACTGATTTGGCTTTGGAGTTTGCGAGATATACACAATATTCTTTGTTGAACCATTAAAATTGACAACAGAAGGAAACCCAGCATTTTCTGAACCAGAAGGAGATATGGGAATCCAATTAAAATCTGATATAGAAGTTGCCTTTGAGTTATCTTGTGAAACATAGTATTGGATTACACCATCATTAATAAATTGCTCCTCTACGGAAATTGAAACAGCATCAATAAATATTTGCTGGTTAGTATTCTCCGGGAGACTTATAGGCTTAGATACTATTGTCCCTGTCTTAGCGACCGTATTAGAGCCTATTATTAGATCCCTAAGACCCATCCTATAAACATATGGTGATAAAGAATTATTGTCTATAAAATCAGGTTCATTTTTTACCATTGTTAATTCTATATTAGAATAATTTTTTGGTTTAATTGAAAAAGAAAAAGAACTATAATCAGATGTAGATGATTTAATATAAAAATCATCTGGAGATCCATCAGAATATGAGACCCTCAATTGCATGATCACCGGAGAAGACGTGGATAGATACCCTTCCACCTTGGAGATAATAGCACTGCTAGATATTGGGATACTTATACCTACAGAAACTGGCACTGGTGCAACTGTTCTATGTTCTTTCATCCAGTAAGTATCATTTAACCCATCAAAAATATTATTAAAATCTGTTGCATCTACGACTGAGCTTACCTTAACACCATTTTCATATAGTGATATTGAAGGAGTTAAGTTAGACAGATTATCTACCGCAAAAATAGTATACCTATCAGAGACCTGGGGGCTCATGGAAGCAGAGCCCAAACCCACATCTACGTATCCAGTGCTAAAAAAAGTATCAATATTTAAAATTGAAGAAAAATTTTCTGTATATGAATAAAAATATCCATCAGTATTATTATTTGTAAATAATAAATCATCGATTTTAGATTCTAACATTTTTCTTCTATTTTTTAAATTATCAACAATCCTATTAAGGGCAGTAACAACGCCAAATAGTTCATCATTATTCTCTAAAATTGTATCATATAATATATCTATGTTATATAAATTATTTATCATTATCTCGTTAAGCAGATCTGCACTCGTTGCTCTGGAAGATTGCAGGGCCACATAATCTATACCTACAGGAAAACCTGGTTTATTTGTAGTGAACCAATCACTAAATGCCTTTTTGATTTGCTGATCGGTAGGTTTTACGCCACTAGAATAAAACGATTTATAAATATGCTCAAGAAGTCTTCTTTTTTGCACTGTGGAAATGTTCATATCTGCTTAACCTTAGCTGCCAATTTGTAAGAGTAGATAATCGGAGCCAGATTTGTAGATCCTTTTACCAGTCTAAGCTTAACTACTATACTCTTTACTTGTTTAGGTATATTATATACCACTTTGTTAATAGTAGCTTTTGGAGAGTTCAGATACATTACCCCAGGAAGCTTAAATCCTTCTGCTATATTTTGATTAAAAGCTATTATTTCTGGTATAGAAGATCCAGATACAACACCGTATGAATACCCCTCTTGGACAGGTGATATTTCTATATACTTTTCGCCATCATCTACTGATATGAAAGCTTGTATATACCCACCTGTACTCGCAATTACACTATGGTTACTTTCTATGTCAAGCATTATTGATTCAACTGGAAGATCAAAATTGTAAACCTTAGAAACTATTTCTGCCGTGCTTTCGTATTCCTGGTAAGATAAACCTATATCCCTTATCCCTATGGACATTCTTTTAGCTGGAAGAATTTCTTGGTTAATTTTTAATGGGATAGAAAATGTTTCCTCTGAAAGACTAGAAGAATTTTTTTGGTTATTTGATAATATAGATACTGCAATATTTTGATTTAAGATATTGTCTTTTTTAAAAATATTAGGGTTAGTCAACATGGGCACTACGAGAGTCTTATCATAGCTAACTTTATTATACAGATCCTTACTCAAGGTTTCTGGGTTAAATCTTGACGACCCATGGAATGGGCTATTGTCTAAGTTTCCAAATTCATAATTAGTAGACCAGTAATTATGAGCTATTTCTACATCTTGATAATAAACTTGCTCAATAATTACTCTACATTCCTTTACGTTTCTTTCAGAGAAGAAAAATGTACCTGAGTTCAAAGAGTAGTTTCTGAAAGATTCGTTAGTTAAATATTCTAAAGAAAAACCTATATAAAATTCTGAATCTAAAATATTTTCTGTTACACCCGCAGTATCAGTAATTTCTATTTTTTTTATCTTTATAATTTTAGATGAATCAAAATAAGGAAGTATCGTAATAGAATTTGCCTTCTGAGATACTCCAGATTCTATCAGAACGTCTAACACTAAGGGCTCTTTCATGTCATGCTCTGACCAATTAATTAAACTATTTTTTTCTGCATTGACAAGCGTTGTGTCATCGACTATGTAGCTGAACTCTAGCTGACTTCTGTCCACACCATCAGATTTTTCCACATTTAATGCCTCGTACACAAAGTATGATGCTGGATTTGAATCTACAATATTTAAAACATTAGAAGAACTTGGAGAATTAAAAAAATCGTATTCGTAATTCAAACCAGAAACAACATTTTGTTTTTTTATAGCCACATTATTATTGCCTATAAAACCATTAGATTTTAAAACACTAACTTTATTTGGCGACCAAGCTTTTGAACCATTTTTTATACGAACAGTTGCAGAACCGTTTGTTATCATTGGATTTTGATTTACATTAACTTTAGAATAATTTATATAGTCTGCGTTTTCAAATGAATCTCCATTATATACAATGTCATTTGCTGGGCTAGAGCTATACAATTGCAGAATTTTTGTTTTTGAAAAAATTCTTTCTGAATATTTTTTTTCATTTTCCACTTCTGAAGTAAATAAATTAAAAACACTTATTGCTTTAGCGCTTAAAAAATCTAACTGCTTAGCAGAAACGTTTATGTCATCCATGAGAGTATTAATATATTTATTCATTTTTACAGAAGATGGCGGTTCTCCTTTAGTAAAAAGTTGTAATTGCGATTTAGGGGAATTAACCTTATCGTATACGTCGACTAGAGTTTTATTAAAATCATTTAAAATATCTTCTTTTGTGACGTATTCTCCTTTATTGTATCTATTTAATATGCCTGATATAGCAATAGCCACTTGATCATATATTAATGTTATTGGAGAAAGTTGAGTCATGTTTTCGTTCTTAACTGTTTGATATAACTTTGGTTAATTTATCGTAATATGGATCATAATTTTTTGTTTTTGCCTTTAGCAATACCGCATCTACGGATCCAGAATATGTGGTATCGGGTATGTTCTTCCTTATTATTAACCTAAACCTTATAGTATCTGCCAAGTAATCATAAGATACTATAACATCTCCAATAACTGGTTTATTAAAGATAATATTTCTTCCATTTTGTATAAAATAATATAAGGAATTTGAACTACGGAATTGCGGGAAGATGTTACTCCCAGTATAATTTGTCAAATTTATAGCATAAGAACCGTCTGGCATTAGCACCTTAATCGGAGAGTACCCATTTTGATTACCCTGGAAAATTGTTCCAATTAGCTCGCTGTATATTGCGGTATCTAGACCATTTGTATTAACGTATGGCATATTGCTTAGTTTAATTCTGCCAGATGAATCGGTACCACTAAACAATTCCCCGGGAGAACTGCCATCGTTGGCTGATTTTAATGATTCATTTAATAAACCTAACCTTAGAAAATCTAAGTTATCCACATCATATAAAGATAAATTTATATAATAAGAACATGCATAAATAGAATTTTTAATAACATTTTGCAAAATAATATCTCCAGATGGAAGTATTTTGTATTCTTTTGCATTTATGGGTATTCCATTTTTATATAATTTAAATGTATCCGGCCTTAATGGAAATCTGGTCTTAGCAGAAAAGCTTTGCTCATCAAAAAATAAAACTTCTGAATCAATAAGGCTAACGCCAGATTCACAAATTGGTATCCAATTTTGCTCGCTTCTTATGACGTCTTCATTCGAGATGGACACCTCATACGATACCGCATTCTTTAGATTTAGATTTTGATTTAGAATATTAAATTCGTTAGCGTTCTTTACCAGTCTACATTTGATCGCCATAGGGTAACCATTAAAAGGAATCTTCCTGCTGACAAAACAAGCTTTTACATTTTCCGAAGGAATAATTTCACAAAGATCAATTGATTTTATAGAGAATGAATACTGATAGCCATCAACATCTGCGGTGTTAAGTAGTGTCTTTAGTAAATCATTTTTCCATTTATATTTTAGTGGCTTATTATCAGAAATTTGATTTGGAATATTGTTTATATTTTGGGTTACTAGAAATCCCATTTTGCTAAAATTAAAACTTGAATTTATATTTGAATCAGAATTAATATAAACTGAATTCTCAAAAATTTCCCCTCTATCACCGATGGCGGTAGAAAAAAGATTTCTAAAAAGATCTGAAATCATATTATTTGGCAAGATGCTTGTTGAATCCATCGAAAAATTTTCATACAAGTAATCATTATAACGATTTACTGAAGAGAAGGTTTGATCAATGCACGGGTATTTATATGTATAATAATCATCTATTTTATTATATGAATTCCTTGTAATTTTTTTATAATCATTATTATTTAGAAACACATTATACGCTAGATTTTGAATCTTATCAGTATTGCTATTCTTTATAGTTTTAATAATTTTTGCAGTGTTATATAATCCTACCCCATTAACTTCACTTTTTATTGGGCTATTTTTTGTTCTAGTATATGTTTGTTGATTTAATATTATTATTATCTTACTTACTGAAGTTTTTGTAAACATAATTTCCGTATTTGAATTTATTATTCTTGGCTGTGACAAAACCCCATACTCCACATTCCCTTCAATCGGCAGAATGGTAATATCATCATTGTCTTCGAGATTTAGTGGGTCAGAATTTACTTCCCAAACAGTTGGATCTAAACCGGAAACTAAAACTAACTGCATTAACTGCAAATTTTCTCCTGAATTAGGAGTTATTACTATTGAGTCCATACTTACGGGATATGCTAGTGTTATCTCTATAGCTGTTTGTGCCCCAGTTATATATTTTGTATCATATGGTATATATTTAGAGTATCCTGATAATTTAGATGTCAAAATGAATGGAGATTTTACAGTTACACTCCAAGAATCAGTATACACATCATTGTATACAGATTCAAAACCAGTATCAGTAGTTTTATATGAATCATAATTTGTAGTGATGCTATAATCATCTACCAAATTAATATAATTTTTTCTTGAAATACTATTACCTATTTTAAATAGGCCCAATTTTGTATCAATAAAACCATTACCGTCAGAATTAAATAAATTTCCATCTCTATCAAATAGATCAAAATTATATCCATCTGATCTATAATCATTCATAAAATTGTCAAATTTTTCTACATAATTAGAATTAAAAAGATCATCTTTACCAGATATATATTCATAATTATCTATAAATGTTTCTAAGGTTTTAATATCTTTTTCTACTTTTTCTATTTCAGAAGAAAAAATATCAATCATTGAATTAATTAATAAATTCACTGTATTTGCAGATGCGTAATGAGATTTTACCCTTAAATCTATATCTTTAAATATATCAACCAATATTTGTTTATCTAATTTATCAAAAGACTTTATAGTTGTAGTCGAAAAACCTGTATCAATTCTAAAAGAATTCAACCTGGATACTAGGCCAGGTATATCTTGTTTACTTTGTTTCATCTCACTAATTAAGGATGAAATTGTAGACTGTGTATTTTTGGATAATGTATTGATTATAGTTGGAAGAAACTTATTCATAAGTTTTAGTACTCCATGTGATAGCATCTGGATTTTGTATCTCAAATGATACGCCAGCAGTAATATTCCTATTAACTATATCATATATTTCTTGTATATCATTAAAATTGTCTTTAACTGAATCTGGCATTCTTATTACCGTATACCCTCCCCTTGGGTATGCCTTTGGGTTAATGGAATACATGTCCCAATAAGTATCGGAACCATGAATTGAATCCATACTTACCCTGGATTGAGCGTCTGCTGTTATGCCTCCACCTCTTACTCTAATATCATAGATATTAACAGATGATTTTTTATCAGAATTTGATATATATACAACCCCGAGCATCAAAGCAATAGGGTTATAGGAGTAGGAGTACTGATCAAAAATATTAAAATCATAAGTAAAATGAACAGGATATGAATTAACATAATTAATTAATGGTTTCCTGCCGGAAATAAGTGCATCATTTTTTGTATTATCTGATATATGCATTGGTGTATCGTTGATATCTATTTTAGTTGGCAACAAATATATATAGATTGGTTTATTCTCATCTATAGTTTTTGAATTTAAAAATGTATTAAGAGGAACCTCTTGCCCCTCGACCTGATATATCCAAGCCGCTGTATCTTTAATCGTATAATTAACTTTGATAAGATTTTCGTTAGAGGAAATTATTTGATTATCAAATTCTATATAACCATTTTCTGCATCTATATCGAGAATTTCAGTACGAGGAATTTTTACCCATGATGAGGTTTGATCCGCTCTGATATAAACATCTACAACTGGTACTATAGCGGGGATTAAAGTATCGGTATCTTTTTCTACCGGGACAGCTACAGATAGGATTGGAAAATGACGAAGTTTTATTTTCTTAGAAGAAATAACTATAGGAATTTCGTTAACTATATCTTTGCACCCTCTGCCATAAATTCTAGAAAAATTCTCAGAAAAGGATCCGACAGATGTATCGTAAGTGCAATATAGCGTTTGATTTATATACTTTGATTTCCAATCAGTAAATATATGTTTATTGGATAAAGTAATTTCTTTATTAAAAGAACCCACACTTACCTTTAGCGGCCATGCTTCGTTCTTTCCTACGGATTCATTCATGTCAACTATTTTTATTGCTGAAGAATTATTATATTTTACCGAATAAACTGGGGCAATCATTTTGGGGTTAATGGTTACAGGTTTAAATGAATTTGTACTTTGAGCACCAACGTAATTTATTAAAGTATCCACATTTCCATCTGCATCAAAAGCCATAGCTGATATATATATATTATTTATTCCTCTTGTTATTAACTCTCCATAAGTAACTAATTTACCTATAAATTCTTTTTCTTTTTTATCATAAAATCCATATATAAATCCATTTTCCTCTAGCAACTTATTGGTTATAGAAACATAACCATAGTTAATATCAAATTTTTTGCTTGGGTCAGAAACTGCAGCGGTTACTATACCAGCTCTTACATTTTCTGGAGATGGAATTCCAATTGGTTTTCCAGAAGAATCACACAATAATACAACTCCATCATTTGACGTGATAGAACTAACTTTTTCTATATTTTGACCAGCTACAGTTATCAGTGAATAATTATCTATTATTTCTTCTTCGGATATATAAGTTTTTGAATTGCTATAATAAGTAGCTGACGTAGATAACTTAACGCCCGTACACTGGACAACGCCACCCTGTATCGGATTTGGTATGTCGCCATGATATGTAGTTGTAATTGCTGTAGCAGGAGAAATTGCAGTAGAGCCGATGGAAGAAGTTACGTTAGATAATTCTACAGAGGTATCTTTGTCAAGGGTTACCGAAGACGGTTGAGAAAAATCAACAGTTATACCATTGTTAATTATGTTATTTATTTCAGCTGTATTTTGCTGTACTAAATTATTTACCAATTGATTTAAAGCTGTATTATTAGCTATAATTGGTGTGTCAAATGTTTTGAAATACTTTTTTCCCAAGTAAGAATAACTTATACTTCTTAAGAGTACATTTTTTCCAGACAAATATTTCTGATTATATTCAATCGATAAGGAATTCATGGATGAAAGATTTGAAAAATTTTCAGTTAAATCAGCAATTGCGTTTATATAAACATCCGCAGTACTAACTATATCCTTATAGCCTATTGTTCTCGACTGCTCTGTAATAGTTTTTACTACAGAAGTTATTTGCGTTGAACCATCTACTGAATTAACACTGAATAAATTAATTATATTTTCTGTCCATTTACCATCAGCGTTACTCCATCCATAAAACTTATCCGGCAGTGTTGCGTAAAGAAGGTACTTGTCGGAAATACAAACTAATTTGCCGTTGCTCCATGAAAGATTCTTATCTGGATAACCATTTTCATCTGTTAGCCAAAAGCTAGCTAGTTCATCAGATTCTGGAGCAACAATATCCGGAAATGCTTGATAGATTTTCTTATCATTAAATAAGGTATTTGTTACGTCATCTGGCGGTGTTGTAGTCGTACTCGGTGCCCCTGGTGTAATCGTATCCGGTAGACGGATAGTTAATTGAGCGGTAACCATATCTGCGGTTATTGCCTTTATACCAAACCCTTCAGCCAATGTCCCATACTTACCACCTAATTGCTTACCGTTAGTTTGCAATCTAACATAAACGTATCTACAATCTTTTGTCGATACAGAGGATGGGTCTATCTCGATAACGCTATTAACCGGAGCCTTATTTAAGGTTTTATGAATTTTATATGAAGTGTGAACACTTGCTGCTGCGATTTTTTTTGTTCCGCCCTGGGTTGGATCGGTGCTTGAATAACCATATGTTAAAGCCACAACCTTATTCCAGGGAGCTTCATCTAAAGTAATTCTTATTTTTTTTACTTTCTCATATTTTTCTGGTTGTGGAATACTAAAAAATATAAAATCTTCTACAGTTGAAGGAGAATTAGACACATTACCAGTAAAAGAAATTCTTCTAAAAGGACTTCCGGAATTAATCTCTGATACATCTATTTGCTTAAAAACTGCTGCTGGAAACTGAGGTATAGCATATTGCCCAGCCAGATCTACAACTCTTTGATAGTATTGTGGTTCATGTTGCTGCCAGAATTTTAGCACATACGCCATTAAGGATTTTGTTTCGCTATCTACCACACCATCTGGTGGATAAAGCAACTTGATTCTAGGGACCAAACCAGCAGCGCCACCGATTACATTGCCAGTAGAACACTTAGTCTGGAATGTTTTTACTGCAGTGCTGAGCGCGGCGGTGTATGTGTTGTTATCTTCTGCCTTCAATAGCATCTTATATAACCCTGCTACATGCATTATAATTTTTATATATCTTACGTATGGATGCTTTGCTCCAACACGCCAAGTTGCTACTGGATAACCATCTTGAGCAACATCTATATCCCAAGTGTAATTAAAGTTTTTATAATTAACATTACTTATATCAGTTAATATTGATTCTTTTCCTGAAAAAATCGATGTGCATGGGACGTCAATTACATTGGCGCCACCTGTTGTTACGGTTTCACCAGGAGTAGTAGTCTCGCTTCCAGCAGGGGTGGTAACTGAATCGTGACTTTGAATCAAACTATTTACACCAGAATGATTTCTTGTTACAAATCCATAAACTTTTACAGATCTCATTTCTCCAGTACCCTTATAGATTAAATTAAGCCTAGTCTTTTGAACACCGTTGAAGGCTATAACTCTTTCCTCTGTTGATATTCTTGAATATTTTGTAGCAAATCTGAAAGGATAAGACTTGAAATACGATGCGGGACTGATAGAGGTGTTTATAGACCTACTACCACCCACCTTGTACTCCCCAATTTCCCTAAGGGCATAAGGTCCATATCCCTCTGGGATCTGTATATTATTAGATTTTTTTTCTGTAAAGGCAAAAAGTTTTTGATTTTTATCTGGTATTTTATATAAACTATAAATTGATGGAAAATTTTCTAAAACTACATTTGTTATTTTTATAGTTGATAACGAACCAATTGAAGATGGAGTAGATGCTATAACGTCTGAATTAGTTATTTCTATGTAGAAATCTGTACTGTTATCTATGACGCTATCATTATACAGGTGAGCTGCAACTGAACTTGGAAGTGTTTCTGAAACTTTTTTTAGATAATATTTTTTAATCGAATCGTCTTCAGATATTAAATCTCTTGCATAATTTATTGGATACTGCGGAGATTCGCTCAAAGAATTAATGAGTAATGGCATATTTGTAAAGTACTTTGTTTTTTCATCATCCAGCAATGCAGACTCGTCCATAACCCATGAAGACTCCCACGGGCCAACAAAATTATACAAAGAAGATCGCACGTCCACCAATCTAGTGGCCTGAGACCTACTATATAGCCCGTATAATACACTGTTATACAATAGCTTAAAGGGACCCTCTACAAAACCGGGCATTTGCCCATAGTCATCCTGCTCGTAAGATGATAAATCGACGTTTGCATTAGCGACGTTTACCAATTCGGACATTCTATATACACTATTGCAATATTCTAAAAACGAAAATGAAGTAAATATTATGTTTCCTTGATTAAGTTTATCTCCTGTGGAAGCAAAGCTAAAAGTAGCACCAGCAGCACCATAGGAAGTGGAACTTAAACCCACCTTTAAGAACACCTTACTAAAATCTAATGTATCTATCTTTCTAAATTTTGTTTTCTTTATACCATAAACACCATAAGTTTCATTATTAAAAATACTTGGATCTATATTCCATCCGCCAGTAGTCTTTTCGTCAAGCACCGAAGATTCAACATAATCGACATATTGCTCCACCACTTGAGTAGCTATATCTTCTGATTTTATTTTAATCTCACTAAAGACAAACGGCTTTCCCCCAGGGTAGTTAGATGCGTCGACTATAAGTGTTCCATTTTTTATGGTAACAAATTCTTTTATTACATTTGATGCGTGTTCAGACAGTTCCTTTGTGGGACAAAAAGCCAAAACATCAAATTCATTTAGATTACTTACTGCATTTATATCTACCATCCAATAATATGCATTATTTTTTTCAGGTTTACTGCCTTCTATAGATTGAACCCAGGTAGCATTTTCAACATTTGGATTTTGAAAAATGTAGTTAGAAAGATTAAATGAAGATTTTTGTAATCTATAAAATATATATGGTTTAATATTTTCCAAAGAAGTTGTGTCTAGTGAATCATATAGAACACCTACATTTACCACCCTCTGCTTTATCGCACCAGACGCTTCAGCATTAGCGGAGTTATCTACAATGTCAAAGTTAACTGGTTGGTTTACCCTGGCAACTAATCTCCAGTTAAATGCTTCATAGTTTCTATTATCGAACAAAGCTTTACGCGGTACAAATACCTGATAACTACTATAGTCTAAATTGTGGGAAAATATTTCTGAATATTTCTTATTAAATTTTTTAACAGAAAATACTTTATTATTATTTTTTGATATAACAGATGCTTCCTCTGCTGTTTCATTATAATAATTTACTGCATTTATTGTTTCCATATATCTTAAGTTTTGGGAAATGACTAGACCGTATTTATCACACTCTACTTTGTCGTAAACCAATTTAAGATTTATTGGGTTTGATGCATCTAGGCAGACGACAACCCTATAGGGTATCTCTACATTGGTCGAATTTTTTTCAGTTATATATGGATCTAGTAGTATTTTATACTTTTTTCTTCCTGTATTTTTGTCTACGTATTCTTGATTTTGAGAATCAAGAACTCTTATATTTACATTTTTGTAAAAAGACATGTCATTATAATCAGACATATCTGTTATTGAATATCCTGCGGGAGCGGCAATAAAAAATCTGCTAACGTAATAAAAATGCAAAAAATCTGTTTCATTAATTTTATCTGGGAATAGTCTTTCCGTAGTATAGTTATTGGAAAGTTGGGTGTCGCTTATTGTTAAGTCTTTAGTGTGAAAATTGGTATTTCCATTTGCATCCTGCAAAATACCCAATTCATTTGCATAAAAAAAATTAGTTTCATTTTGAGTAAGTATCTTATTTTCGGCTATTGTTTCAGATGTGTCTAATATCTTAAGACTATCTTTAGGATTAGGCTCGCTATTAACAAAGTACGCAAGCCCCACACCATTAAGTGGTATTATATTTCCTACCTTGACTGCCTTCTCAAGCCCTAGGGTAGTTATATTTTCAAACGCTTTCATTAACTTTCCTCATAACCTATTATTGTATTTGGAGTAGCAATTACATTCGGAGTTGAGCCGAATAACCCCATCTGATACTGGCTGTAATAATCTATGGGAACCCATGTTGGTGGGACCCAATTCAACTCGCCATAAGGAGTAGAGCTATCTTCTTGATCTATTATATTATATGTAAAGTTTGGAGTCGCAATTATACTTGGGTCATTACCTATACTCTTATAGTAGGAAGGCAATACTGTTTCTTCATTTAAATATTGGATGTTATCAAATCTTTCATACCAATAAGATATGTCCCCATATATTGTGTTAGGAGTTGCCGATGGCGTAGCTGCCATCTCCGTTTCTACTGTCACAAACCAATATCCTGGATCATTCCTAACCTGAGAATAAAATGGACCTATAGAAAACTTGCCCCCAGGTGCCGAAACGTATCCAGAATCTAGGGTTCTGCCTGGAGTTGCGGCCTGATTTTTATACCCTACATCATTCAATGCACCGTGGAAACTTCTTGCCTTTCTCCAATAAACTATCGGTGTAGATGCCGGAGGTATATTGTTTGAGGATAAATAGCCCTTAATGTAATTTTCGCTAATCCCATCTGACTCGATCATACCTTTTGACGCTACTGCTTTTAGTGAATATTCTGGTATATAGTTTTCTATAAACTCTATATTCGAACCAAAAATAAATGTATTAGCTTCGCTATTGACGTGAGCAAGTGGGTCTGGGTAAGATAAACCTGAAACTAAAATTGAAGCAAACATTTCACTAGTAGAAATACCAACAAATCTTAATTTTGTTTTAGCTAAACCAAATTCATCAGTTGTTAGATATTCTTCTTCCACATCCAAAAGATCACTTGATATCCTAAATGTTTGATATGGCTTAAAATTCCCAGCCACGTCATAAGATCTAATCAATAGATATATTATATCATCTATGTTTTTGGATATAGTTTGTGGAGATAAAGTAACAATTGCCGTACCAAAATCATATTCATCGTTAGAAAGATATACATACCCTTCTTCTATCGGAAGATCTGAAGTGTTTAAATTTATCCCTAAAGGTGTAGAATGCTCTTGCAGTGCAGATTCGTATGTAATCTTATATGTAGAGTTTACTGATGGAGTAGCTGAGAAATATATTTTAGCATTATAAGATTCGCTAGCGTGAGAATAGTTATTTCTATCTACATAAAAAGCTCTAGATAGATTATAGCTTACTGTATATTCTCTGCCTGGTACTATTATACTCCCGCCAGTAGCAGCACTATTGTATATCATCAACTTATTAAGAGCTTGCGAATACTTATCTTGTCCACTAGCAATGAAGTCTGAATCTATCGAAATATAAAATTCACCGTCTAAGTAAAATGGTATATAACCTGTAGTGCCAGGCGTAGAAGACTGGGAAGCTATAGACCATATATAAAACTCTGGATTTAATGGAGATCTAGTTAAGATCTTTCCAGTATAATTATCTTTTATTGTTATATCTTTTATTGCTGTGTGTGCGAGATATAGGGCTGATTCATTAGAGCCAATAAGAATTTCCTCATTTGAAAATACTACATTTCCAGGTGTAGCTGGATCCGAAAATGCCATTTCATTCATATCAAATTGTATATCATTTTCTTGCACATCAACCAATATTGGTGCACCATGGGTAGGCACATTGTTTAATTCTAACCCAAAATATTTACCAAAATAAATTTCCACAATTGGTTTAGAGTAAACATAATAATCATCTTCTGCGAGATTTAACCAACCAGTATTCATAGAAATTGGATTCGTACCCGATACCTGTGTTATGTCTCCAGCATATCCCTTCCCAAATTCTGCGTATACATCTACGGGGCTAAAATAATATACGTCATTAGATGAATCGTAAATTTCCCTTATAATTTTAGATGAATTTTCATTATATCTTAAAAGTATACTTGAATCTCTAAGAACAGATTTTTGAGAAGTTCTTAAAACAATGTCTTTATTATTGGTTACAGGCTCAATTTCGGTTATAAGATACTGGTTATTTGATTCCGGGACTAAACCAAAATCCTCCCTATTAAAAGAATATGTATCTAGGAATGTATCCCTCTTATTCAAATCAAATGGGCTATTTGTTTCGTCTACATTTTCGGTATTCTTATAAACATTCCCCAGATAATCTAGATAGCCTTTAATCATAGGTGTTGTTCTTAATTCACCATCATCTATCGGATACCATATAGCATCTTTGAATGGATAATTAGGTGTTGAACTTAAATTATTAGTTATAGCTAGAGTATGCGGCAAAGATGAATAGTTGAATGTGGCGGACTCAAGGTAGCCGGAATATATAGGATTAGTTAGAGTATGATCTGTAGCAGCATAGGAATTGATTACAATGTTTGGGGAAGATGGAACGAAATAATCTGTATCTAACAATGGGTAATAAGATCTACCCCCATATTTTAACGGTTCACTAACCGCGATATCCACCGGTTGAGATTGCCCTATTATTATATCTGCAGGAGTAAAAACTGGTAGCGAATTTATTTTTTTGCCTTCTATTATTAGATTAGAAGGAGTTGCATCGGTAGGAATTAACAGATTTTTTACCAGATCAGACACTAGCAATGTTTCATCTTTAGTTATATATGGATCATTATCTGAATTTAAAATAATATTTTCTTCTACAATATTTGAATAACCAATTATCTCTTTGGTGCCGTAAACAGTAGATCCTATTTTAAAATTAGAATTAACATAATTTATATTTGGGGTAGTCTTAGATATATATGAACCAGAAGTTGGGTTACGCGAGTATGCAACAGATTGCTCATCAAAGCCAACTCTATATTGGCCGGTTGGAACTGCTACATAAGACTGAGTATTTACATCCCATTTAACTTTGTTAACAATTCTTACCGAAGATGCTTTAGATATATCTATAGAATTATTAACTGGTGTGGCTAAAGAATTTTCATATGTATAATCATATCTTTTTTCTTTAAACGACAAATTTTGTCCAGTAAAATTATTTGAATCAACAATTTTTATATAGTTATATTCAGGGCTTGCCGAATCCGTTTGTAGATAATTATTATAAACGAAAAAATCTTCTCTATCATTATAATCCAAGTTAGCATAGAAGCTTGATGGTGTTGAATACTGATTGTGCGCTGGCATATATATCTCATAGACCAAAGCTACACCAGCATTAAACGGAGTTGCAGAGTTTGGGTTTGAAACATGTGGATTAGCTACAGTTTTATAATGCTGTGCCTTGTAGTTGTAATCTATCCTTATGGGCATGTAGTAGTCGTCAAAGCCTTCTGTTTTAAAGCCGCTGGCCTCAAAGTAACCTTCAAAAGAAACAGTCGAAGAATCCTTAGATACTATATCAATTTTTAGATCATCAAAATCACCAACACCAGCCTGGAAGTACTCCCCGAGTGGCGTAGCATTATCATATACAGCTGGTATATATCCAATACCCTCACCATTCAACCCTGCATAGTCCCATATGCCTTCGGACCAATCTATGTAGCCTATGTTTGAAGGATATGTTTCATTTATATATTTTACAAAATCATAGAATCTTTTCTCTGCGACACCAGAATCCGAAAAATAAGGTGTCGAAGATTCAATGTCGCTTATCTCTAATATTTCAGGAGTAGCACCAGCATAGTTGGAATCTGGAGTTGCACCATACGCTCTCCATATATCCAATTCTCTTCTTAGGGTTCTCTTAAATCCCTCTTTGCTTACTGATGGAGGATTGTTGTAAGTGTCTAGTATTCTTTTTTTAAAATTCGAATTACCCTCTAAATATAATCTATTAAGACCAACGCGTGCACCTAGCTCATCAAATATATTAAATAATAGAATTGGTTCCTGATGATATAGAGAACCATCTATATTTAATGAATCAAATTCTTGTAAAGTTACTATTTGACTATCTATTATATTATGATAAAAAATATAATCTGTTACCCTAGATGAATTAAACTTTTCTACAGAAGAAACCCTAGCTAGTACTATGCCATCCCCAACAAAGCTCAAAGACCCAGCAGGAATTTTGTATGATACATATCCCCAAGCTGGGATATTAAGATCAGACGTACCTAAAAAATTATTTAAATTATATATATCAAGTTGAGTATTAAAATCATCTAGATAATGACCAACTAATGAATTAACAAACTTACCGCCTACGGTTATAGGAGTAGCTAATTCTGGAGTTGCTTGCTCTATGGAATCCTCATAGATGTCTGTCCATGTTGGGAATTTTTTTAGAATGCTCCTAGCGTAATCGGAAATTACCGGACTAGAGATATCATTTATCGCTACATTTATATATAGCAAAAGACCCAAAGAAGAAATGTCTTCTACGTCAGAAAATATTTCTAATTCTATTTTAATATATTCTTTTGAATTTATTAAAAATATTGAATTTGATTCAGAACTTAAAGTAGAAGTTATCCAAGTCCCAGATAAGCCAGTATCTGATTCGTAAATTTGTAAATTAAATGTTGGTTGCTGAACACCCGGATTATTGGTGAACGCATGTTTAAATGAGATTATATCTACGGATGAAGATGTATCTATAAAGCGTAAATCTGATGGACTTGCACCATCCCTAACCACTTCGCCGTAGTTAGTTACGTATGAAGCATTAGAAGAAACAGGTGTAGCGTGGTGGCCAGAAAAATTGGGTGAAGAAACTTCAGTCCCAACAAATGTATAATCTCCGGATTAAGTTTAAACCAGTTTTAGATCTATCGTTAGAATAATTCTTATAGAACTTATTGTTGTACAAGTTGATAGAACCAGTTGTCCATTTATTTCCATTTTTTACAAAGTCTCCGCTTCGGAAACCTAATAGATACTGTTTCATTACTTGTTCTCTCTAATTTTTTAGTTTAATTTAACCAAATAGAATACTCTGAAGTTACCCCATTTTCTGGATGTACAAACATTAAGTGCTGACAAGGTCTACTCATGGACGAGAAGTACTCCTGAGCATACGTGTTATAGCTTTCTGGCGACCCAGAAATTCTAAGAGTAGAACTACCCAATGTATATTTTGCTTGAACGTGATAATGCCCCATGAAGACGTCATCGAAATGTTCAGGTATTGCTCCATCTTTCCAGCCAAAAACTTTTACCTTATAAGGAGAAATTGAATTAGGATGTGGCAGCTGATCACCATGGATTAAGAGGGTTGAGTAATTGCCGATAGTATCTATCGCATACCAATTTCTTTCTCCTTTACCATCCGGAATATTAAAAGTAATTCTATCTTCCGCAGAAAACATAAGTTCAGTTATCTTATATAGCAATCTGTCCATGTTGGTTTCTGGGTCATGTTGTTTTCTGGCCCTACCACCAACCGCACCATGATTACCTATAACACCAGTAACGCGAACTGTTTTAAAATTTTCTAATGCTGTTTTAAAAAACTTGCCCAATATTCTTGGTCCATTTATTCCGACCTGTCTGTATAGGCCAGAATCTATCAGGTGACTTTGTCCAGGAAATATCTCTTCTCCCTCGACTATGTCGCCCAGCATCCAGACATGCAAATCGTCTACGTTGTGATCCATACGCTGTATCTCTGTTATCTCTAGCAGCTTCTGCGTATACAGCTCTATGCGCTCTTCTAAGACGTCAGAATTGTAATCTGGTGTTATCTTACCCATTTGCCAGTCACCGAATACCACAACTGCGGTTTCAGACGACTTATGTTTACTTTGCTTAAGTACTGGTGGTTTAGTCTTGGGCATTTCGAAATTAGCGAATGCATCAAAGGCGGCTTGGTATGCTACTGAAACAACTTCCTGCTGGACATTCTTCAGCGCATCTACTCTTCTTGCTAATCTTTTATTTTCAGATCTTAAAAATTCATTTCTTGAATCGGATATAGAATCAGAATCTATCATATCTTCATCTAAGTCAACTTCTGGATCTAAGTATATAGACTGCTCATAAGATGAATCTTTATTTCTAATGTAATCGGCTATATCTTGTTCTGCTATTTCTTCTACTGAAATGGATTCACTTAATACGTCTCCATGACCCTTGTCATCAAAAATCAAACTTTTAGCTTGACCAACGTTTGGGGCGCGAACTATATGTGTTTTAGTAATAACAAAATTCTTCTTCATGACCCGACCTATTCTAGGCTAATAATTTGATGTTCCCATTATAACAGAATAAATAGAAACTGCACCAGATGTAGCATATATTTTATCACTTGCTGGAGTATAATCCTTTACCGGTATTTCTTTACCGCTTGCATTGAAAGAATTGATTGTAACATATTTTATGTAATCAGATGACAATCTTATCTGTCTTTCTATTTCAGCAACAGATACAGTATCCCCTATCGTCATAGAATTTAAATATCTTTGAACAAACAGTTTAGCCTGATTATTAATCCCAGCAACAAAAGATGAAGAAGCGCTAGAAGATAGGGTCAAGGTTGCAGATACATTAACCGCTGCCTTCTCTGCTATTCTTATGTTAAATCTAACGCCTACTGGCTTTATAGATAAAATTGTATTGTAAACCATCTCTGGCATAGTTTTTATTTCTGCAGAAGATTCTGGAACAATTATAACGTCACAAGAGCCAAGCCCAAAAGAAGATTCTCTAAGCCTAACATCTCTAACGCCATTTAATCCTAGCACAGAAAATCTGACTGCTTCGACCGTACCGGATGAACGAGTTTTTAATGCAGCTATTATTCTTCTTCTGTAATTATCGTCAGACTCAGAGTTAAATATTGCATATACTTCCTTGGCGTTAAAGCAGGATATGATTACTCCAGGTGGGGCTATGACGTTGTGTCTGGTCAAAGAGCCAATAGATGCAGTATATGTATTATCTGTGAAATCTGGAATAACTAAACCATAGGCTTTTGTATTTGATGCTGGTATGATTGTATCGCCATTTAATTTATACTTATATTGACGAGTTACATAACTGTCAACATTGGCATATACCATTGTGCCTTTAGGAATAACTATATCTACGCTGTATGGTTTTTGGATACTAAACTCTATGTTAAATGATTGCCTTTCAGCGGCTGCGCTATTGCTTATATCCTTTCTTTTGACCCCATATAATTCACCAATTTTATCTAAGTTAAAACCCGAGGCGGTTGTTAGCCCCCCCTGCTGCAGGGTAAAAGACAGGGATGAATACAGGTCAGCTATTTCGGTCCCTATTGCGTCAGCAAAAGCTTTAGCAACAGAACCTGGTTGGACTGATGTGATACCAGCATTTTTTTTCAAAGACTCTAAAATAGAGTTAATTATTTCTGATTTATCTTTTGAACCGTATATCACTATAACCTCACAAACTCTGTGTAACAGATAGTACTACTGGCTCATTGCCACTCGACATTATATGGACATCAAATCTTATACTATCGGGGCCAGTAGGAACAGCTGTAATCTGTATATTTCTTCCCTGGAATATTCCCTCTCTCTCTAGGGCCTGACGTATCAGTCTACTGCCAAGATCACCAGTTTGAGGGTTTTGAGGCATACCATAAAGTATGGATAAATCTGTACCAAGACTTGGATAAACAAAAAAATCTCCAGGCTCAGTCATTAACCTGATATATATCTGCTGGACATCATCTGACAAGGATGAATTAGTTGTTGAGATATCCCTGGTACCGTCCACCAGTAAATCGCCAGACATTGTTAAATATAGATCAGACATTTTTATCTTTATCAGCCTTTTCTTTAGCTTGTTCATTTGTATAGCCATTTTTCATTAACTCTACAGCATACTGCATATACTCATTGGTGTGGTCCTTTAAGATATTATTAAAGAAAGACATCTGATCTGGGTTTAAACCTTCAGTGGAAATTGAAGAGGTGTACTTTTGATCATTGCTGCTTTGCTGCGAACCAAAACCATATTCCTCATTTATAGTAAGAGATTTTTGAACTTCTTTCTCCTTTATATCTGCAAGTTTTCCAAGGTAATGGTATGCTTCATTTTGTGCGGAATGAATATTTTTAGGGTTTATCTTTACTAAAGTTGGTTGTGAATAGTCTGAAGCTGCATAATTAAAATTAAATTCGTTCCACCTTAACCCATCTTCCCCGCAAAAAAATCTAACCTTTTCAGCAAAAAATGAAATGGTGTTACTACTGGCACTTATGACTATCCCTACGCCCGGGGCAGCAAAAATCTCTATGTCGCCCTCATCATTAAGCCTTAAGAAGGAGCTGGTATCTGGATGGGTAAGCCCAACTTCTCTTTGTGAAAATTGGCTCCTCCTATTAAGCTCGGTATCTACTGGAAAGCTGGAAACCGGCTGCGTTGGATCTGGTGTGTTTTGCATATTTATCTAGCCATAAACTTTGGTATACCTGTATTCACAACGTAATTATGTAAAAAATTTGATCCAACATTATTTTCCTCGAAATAGCTTACCACATATGCATTGTTTTCGTTATCATCTCTAAAACCTACAAGACAACGCGTACCAGGTGCTGGGGCTACATTTTGTATACCCATAGAAGATGGGCATGGAACGTTGTTTACAATATTGCCAATTTCTCCAGAAAATGCGTCGTCTAAAATAATAGTTGCTGAATTATTTTTTTTATCAAATTGCATTATAAGACCAGGGCGCATCTTGCTTTGGCGCATTTTTGATGCGTCAATTTGATTTTGAATTTTATTATCAAATTTTGGATATTTTATAGTCATAAATTTCTCCTTAGATTAACCAATTGTCATCACGGTCTATTTCGCGTGAAGCTGTAAATACCCCATTTTTCCAACTACCATAGTGTATCCCCAGTATAACCTCTTCATTAGCCCATGCTTCTAATTTAAATTTTTCTGAATGATCTGCGTCAGCGAACTTATACCATGTCGAATCACTCCTTGGGACATTGTTTAATACCCAAGATTTAAGATCATCTGGTTTGTTTCCAGCTTTTACATAAACATCTTTTGCTATAGAATATTTTACACCAGATATGAACCCATCCTTCAAAAAACCTTCACCCCAAGCGCGGAATACATAGTCATCTACTGTTGTTTGATAATTTTTTCTACCTATTTTAGCCCTTAAAACTCTCATTTGATTTGCAGGTATAAAAGCATTCTGATCAAATCCAGCTAAAAGCTCAACTTGGTTTGCAGTTGCTCCCCTTCTTAGAATTTCTTCTCTTATTTTATCAGCAGTTAGGCTATCGTTAGCTTTATCGGACAAAGCTAATTTCCAATTTTTTGTAGTGTATGGAGATGGCAATATTAGGTCCACATCTAAGTCACTACCTTCTGTGAGTTTTGACGTACCTATTTGTAAGAGACCATAGAATCCATATTGGTTTATAGCCCTTGGCCTATAGCTTGATTCCCTTTGGCATACGGCTGTAAATATAGCTGAAACTTCAGGGGAAAAATTCCCATACTCTACCAGTAGGGTGTATACTTCCATGGGTGTTAATGCATCGTTTGAAGTATAGACCTTTTTTAAATTTGACAAATCCGAGTTAGATCCTCCGCCTGGATTTTGATACCCCATATAAGAAGTATTCGTTGGTGCTGTACCGACAGGAATCGCGGATAAAGATCCAGATTCATCTACATAAATTCCTCCTCTTTCAGGAGAAAAACTCATATGTATATGATCCTTGTGGCCTGTATCTGTTAGGAATATTTTTACATATTTTAAATTAGAATAATTTTCACTGATTTTAGAACCCGATCCTTGTTTATTATTTTCATAATCTAAGCTAACAAACTTATTTATGACTATAGAATCTGGAAGCAAATGTTCTGGAGCGACACTTAACTTTTTGAGTAATAAATCTAATTGTTTTTTATACTCTACAACACCGAGAATTTATATTCCCTGAAGATTCACCCTTGATGCTAATTTTATTTATATCAAAAGCTCTACCAAAAACGTGGTCCGTAACTGAATTACCAGACTTAAGCGGCGTAAGATTAGTACCCTGGACAGTATCATCATCACCCCTATAGGATGAACCAAAACCACCAGACATAGCAAGAGGTAATCCATTCGTGTCACTTGCTAAAAATATTAAGCATTCTATAAGCGCTGCAGATATGTAGGCCTTTTGTGAATCAGCTTTTATTAAATCACCAGGTATTGCGTTGCTAGCCGATGAAACACCAGGAAAAATTGTTGAAGTATTATATGTCAAATTAATTAGACTATTATTAATATCAAAATCAAAACCAGATTGCAATGTACCACTATCAGCTATGTCCATTGCTGTTTTTAATTTTTCCCCTCTAGAAATATAAGCTTTTTTTTCTACATCAGTTAAACCAGATACAATTGCAATAGCCTTAGAACCTGCGCTGGTTACTCCAGATTTTCCAGTTTCTGTATTAGGAGAATGCCCTGCACCATTATCTGTCTGACCGTATTTAGTGTTCATTAAATCTTGTAATCCAGTTATCAAATCCTGATTATATTGTTTCCCCAAACTGCTGCCAGCTATTATCTTCAATGCTGCTGCTTGTCCTGTCAAAACTATTGGGTTTCCATCTTGATCTAAATTTGTTGAATCTAGAACTTTAAGTTTATCTCCGTCTGCCCCCAATATACTACTGCTTAGACTCTGAAGACTTTCCCTGGTTGTAGACAATCTATATGTGCTGCTGTATATCCCACTAGCCAAAAGGTCTTTGCCGCTAGCTGAAGAAACCAAATCAGATGTAGTTAGAGTCTGGCCAGTGTATCCCCTTTCTGCTGCTGAAGTACCAGTTATATTTATTCCATTTTTAGGAACTATATTTTCATATACAGCATTAGCTATGCTAGCGGAATCTTGTAAGCTGTCAATAGAAAAATTAAAATGTGCCATTATGATCCACTCTTTACGCTAACCGTCTGTTGAGATGATTGAATAACTGATTCAGATTCAGTCAATAAATCATGGGTATACACCGTAGTACCATAATTTCTGGCTATCAATTCCCAGTTCAATGTGGTTGGAGTACCATCGTCATAGTACTCATCCCATAAAATTAATGGCCATTTTGAAGAAGTAATATATAATTGCCTAAGTCTCATTAATTCAACTAGTATAGAAAATACTCTAGAAATTTCTTTCTTGTCTGGGTTCGCAGATATGGCGTTAATCATAGGTTGATATGTTAAATCCGGATCTATAGTATCGACTATTTTTGATGCAATTTTATCGTATATTCTAGAATAATGTATACCGAATACATCTTCTTTCGCATCAAACATTTCAGCAAATTTTACAGACACCCCAGCACTATCAAATTTGTTTTCTCTAAAGAACTCAAATACTTTTTGCATTATTCCATCTAAGGATCCCTGTGTAGTGTTATAAAATATAACACCTAAGGTTCTTGCATATCTATCTTTTAAAAACTCTGCTGTATTATTTATTGTATTTGGTTCAAAATCTGCTTCTGTTTCTAGTTTTCCAGTCACTCTAGATTGCTTTACTCTTACCACAAAAGTTTTATTTTCTAGTGCTGTTTTTACAAATTGTGTTGCCATCATTCCGGGGCTACCAAAATCTTCTACTACTAGATCATTACCTGGCACTACTTGTTTGAAATAGGTTCCTTTACCAATATTTGGAAATACTTTTTTGTTAGGTATCAAAGTTATTTTATCTTCTAGTGCCAATTCATAGAGGGCTCTACCTTGTGCGTCACTTATTTCATATGTAAAATAATTCAATACACTTTGGCTATAGGTTGGATCTATTACCGATGAAGACAATACTGTTGCACCTACAACATCAAATGAAGCACCCACATTTGTTACGGTTACCTTATCGCCCGCTACTCTTACTCCATCGATTTTTGACTCTGGAGTTAAAGTATTTTGCGCCGCTTTATATAAAGCAAAGCCTTCAGTATCGTACTTAATCGCAGTCCCATCAGCATAGGTGTCCTGTGTCCCTGTCAGAAGAGTTGCATAATATTTGTTATTAATATATCTTATATTTGTTCCGATAATGGATCCAGTTTTTAGAGCTGTATTAGTAAAACCTATTTGGATTTTTTCAGAAACGTTTATTCCATCAAGACGAACCGTAAAAGTTACATCTGGATTTAAGATGTCCTCAACTATTATTGTGTCACCGTCTGTTACACCAGAATTATCAAAACCACTACCCTTTTTCAGGGTGCATAAAACTTTGAAGAATGGTTCAAAAGTTGTTTTATCTGGCCCTAAACCAGAAAGCCCCAAAACTTGTGCATGGACTAAAGCATTTTCGTAGCTTACATATCTTACAAAATTATTAGTATCCTTTTCAGACCAACCCATACTCTTCATTAAGTCATTGGTCCTAATATATTGATACCCATCAGGGCTAAGTGTCTTCGTCCTAACTCCTAATATCCCAGGTAACAATGATATGCTATGGTATCTGCCTACAACCATACCTTGGTTATAAGACAAACCAGCTTCCATTGGCTGACCATTTCTGGTTAAATATTGGATATAGCATCCGTGTTGATCTAGAAGTTTATCCCTAACCCAACTCCAAGCTTTCCATACTAGCGGACCAGCAATGATTGCTGCACCAGCGATAATCGGGGCAGCGCCTACTCCAGCCACAGTACCCGCAGCTACTGCAGCAGCTCCGCTTATACCAGCTGACACAGCACCACCAGTAGCTACAGCCATTCCAGCAGTTCCCGCAATAACCGCAGCTATATTGCCTCCAGTAATCTGACCATTATTACCATTTACCTGAGCTTGCATTCTTATTTGATTACCTAAACCAGTATTTGTCATACCCGATGCCGTAACATTGGCTATAACATCTTTTGTCAAAGCGGAAGAACCACCAGTAAACTGCATACCACCCATCATTTGAGGTGTTAAAGAGTTGCCAAGCGCGTCTAGAGATATTTCATCGCCCATTGTTATACCAGAGTTACCAGCTCTTATGGAATCTAAATAGATTCTTGTATCATTTCTTATAGTTTGCACATTCAGCCAAGAATGTAGCCAAGATGTCATAAACCATTTTGCAGGATCATTTACTGTGACTAATGCATTAGGGGTTATCGAAGTTACAAAACCTAGCTCTGGAGTAAAATGATGTATGACTTGTTCGACTTCAAACATTCCATACATTCTTTCATATACATCGGCAAGATAAACTAGGTCGTAAGGTCTAATATCTGGGTTGCCTATAACTATTATTTCACCACCGTATATATCTTTTACAGATTCTTTCAAATGACTTAAGGCAATTCTCTTAGCACTAAGTTCATCTGGTGCTCCAGTTAAATTCTTTGATATTCCTCTGCCAGTTTCAAATGGATGCAGTAGTGGATGCAAAAAACCAAAGAACCCATTACCGACTACATTGTCGAAGTATATTCCAGTTTCCACTGTAGCTTCTACTTGTCGATCAGCTGGAGCACCCTTGTCAAGTGCAACTGTAACTGGAGATTTGCCATCTGACACTGCTGTTATCGTAGTCGCAACGCCAGAGCTTTCTTGTATCCTATTAGATAGGATATGGGAGAACGAACTAAGATAATGTATTCTTTGAAAAGGTTCCCTAATTTCTATAACAGGTTCAGCGTACTCCCTAGTGAACGGGTTATCAACTGCTCGCAAAAGACTGCCAGGCCTACCCATAGAATAAAATATTGAATCATTTAAAGCTTTATTTAATATGTTTGCTTCTCTTGCAAGTATAGAACTCTGAGAAAGACCATACCCTGTTTGCAGCATATTTAGCTTAAACATCTGGAACAGAGCAGATAAGCTATCAGTTACGGCATTAAAAACTTGTCCTATACTTTGTTGATAAAAATCGCCCAAAGAAGTTAGACCCTTACTTACTAAGTTAGTTGAACTATTACCTTCACCTTTATTCTTGTATAATAATTGTATAAATTGTGATTTGTCTTTAGCGTACGTGTTACCAGGAAAGATAAAAGCTTGGAAGATTGGGTTAACTGGTTTAAAAGACCAGATGGTTTCTACTTTTGCATCTACAAAAATTTTTCTATCTGGCTTCAAAACAAGCCAAGCTCTTGCGTATGGATCAGACCAAAGACTTTGCCTGAATAAACCAACTACATATAAAAATAAAGCTTTTGGATTTGTAATACTTTCAAAAAGATTCTTATCTTTACTATTTTCGACTGCAGCGGCAGCAGCTTGAGAACGCTCTATGGCTCTTGCGCGTGCAGCTAAATTTTTTTCACTCTCATAAGTGTTAGCTGCTTTTACTGGACTAAAATTTATTTGTATTTGAAATAGATTTTCTTTTAATGCTCTTATCTTATCTATCGTAAGTGCATTAAAGTAATTAATTAATCCACCCTGTTCTATTGGTGCATCTATTAAGTTCGCTCTTGCATATTCTACAGCTTTATTTTGGGCTGGCGTAACTGCATCCCCGAAAAGTAAACTAAATTCATCTATCGCATTACCTACACCGCCAGTAGGATGATCTGCTGTTCCTCCAGTTTTAGTTGTTGTATAACCAAATTTCTTAAAAGATTCATAATCTTCTGGAATAGCGTCAGGAGAAAATATCTTTTGGATTTCTGGGGGAAAAATTTCTTCACTGTCTGGATCCATTGCCAACGTTGCAAAAAATATATCTTTGACAGATTGTTCGGTATGATAGCTAAATCTAAATTCATCCCAAATTTGCTGAGCTTGAGAAAGTGTTCTGCCGTTGCCTGCTATAACAGAAACTAACGGATCAAAATTTTCATCGTAAAATCTTCTAGCATCTACGGATGTAGAATCGGTGGCACTATACACCGATGCAAAGTGTACACGAGCATTGTTGCCGTAATCTATCATTTTACCATCTTCTGCCGCTAAAAGCCCTCTACCATATTCGACGGTCATATCAGCGTATTTTTTGGTTGCAATCTGGTCGTAATAATCACGATAATTACCGCCTTGAGAACCAGAGTCAGCAGAAGGGGCTGTAAATTCATTTAGAATATTAGTACCCATACCAGGTTGGAGTAAATTTTCATCCTCTTCATAATAACCGGGTATAACCTGGGTTGAAGTACCACCATTTCCATCTGTTATAACAACTACTACTTCTTCCTTAAATACTAACGATATATCAAATGACCCAAAACCTATAATAAAATCTTTTGAATCATCTTTAGCAAGGTTGTTAGTAATTTTTTGGTCAGAAGTATATGCAACCCCTAAAGGAATAGTGTTAGGTACAAATGCAAAATGGCATTCTTGTATATCTGGAGTTATCGCATAACCCGGATTACCACCACCTGCATCATTACTGTAATTACCTTTTTCATCTAAGCCGCGGTTAGGTGTCGTTAATACCCCAAGATAGTATGCAGCATCGGGTGAAACAACTGCGGACAAATTTCTCTCTTCATAATCAGGACCAAAACTATCGCTTTTTGGCCTTGATGCTTCTTTAGTGTCATTCTTCCCCCACATAAAATATGCCGGTTTACAAACTACAGCTGAACCCCTGCCGCTATCACCATTTGGATTATAGACTAAAATGTGTTGATTTTTATAATCTTGCGCAGTTCCTATTAGTTCTGACTCATCACCATCAAAGTAATACTTTTTGAAACTACTAATAACCGAAGTATCTTTTGTACTTATATTGTATGGCCATCTCATAGCTATATGAAATTGCTCATCTATTTCATTTTCAGGAAATTTCCATTCAGAGTATGGTTTCCACATACTATTATTTTTGAATTCAAATATATCAGGTACAACACCGCTAGAGGGAACTTCCGGGAAAGGCATTTTAACCGTGATAATATCTGGGAATACTCCATCTATGGGATTAGTGCTAAAGTCCAATGGATTACCTAAGAGTTCTGAAACCATTACACCAGAAATTCCTTTTTCTGATTGGAAAGATATGTCTAATGACAATAGTTGATTGAACTCTGCTCCATAAACTTTTTCAATTTTTTTTCCTATAAAATTTTTGTTATCAGATTTATATTCACCAGAAGCTCCGCTATCACCAGACAATTGTGAATATTGGAAAGAATAATTTTCCAGAGATAATTGGTCTTCTACTCTTGAAGCAAAGAACGGAAATCTAAATCTTGCTGGCAATTGAGGTATCTGCCAATGCCTGTCCTTGGAGTTTACAGATGAGCTAACCTGCTCCGAGCCAACAGGCAAGTGGAATCCGACTCCCACATTACCTTTTAATGTTGGAAGTTTTGCAACGGGTATTCCTTTATCGTCTAATGCAATTTGAGCTTTTTTTGAATTAAGATTAATTAACTTTCCCTTTAATTGTTTGGATGTGTTGAAGATACCGGTAGACAAAAGCTGTGATTCAGTAGAAGCAGAAAGACCAGCAATTGGTTCCGTACTCTTGAGGAATGCTTCTGCATCTGCATATGGTGTAATATTCTTATTCATTTCTGTAATTATATTTAAAAGATCAAAATCAGGACTATTTATTTGTGGTGGAATTATCCCCAATTCTTCGGCCTTGTCATCTCCAGGGTAACCAGTAGTTATTGGGATAACTCCAGAGGTGTATAACCAATGAGGTTTACCATAGAACACGGTTGACCTATCTTCAAATGGCCTAACAGCAACAATATAATTAGGCAATAACCTTGCGCAAGTCTGAAAGAGTTCCCACACAGTTCTCATGTATGTTTGGGCCCTAAACGATACCTCATCGAACCCCGGCATGTCGTCGTCTGAATTTGCGGAAACTAAACCTAAAGTTCTAAAAATATTATTTCCACCTCTACCACTCAAAACTCCTAGTAAGCCTACACCGATACCAATGGTCGCAGTTACGGGACCACCAGCTATAGCCATAGTCGCCCCTATCCCACCTAGAGATAAGTTTTTGGTTAGAGTAGCAGAGCCAGTTGGATCTCGTACGGTACCACCACTAGCTGATTGCTCTACTACTTGTGATGATCCAGGAACACCAGAATCCAACTTTACCATTAAATTATTCCATGATCTATCTGATAATCTACTTAAATAATCTAGTCTTGGGTTTGGTTGATTTTCTGGCGTTATTGAAGCAACACTTGTCCACCCGTCGCCAAGGTCACCACCAAGGAATTGGGCTATCCCTGTACCATTTCCTGGATATATATTTCTTTTAAATATTTCCATATCTCTTTGTGCAGAAAAATTTGCCCAAAGTTGACCCATCAAAGAAGCTACTGGATACCTAAAATCTTGGCCAACACCAACTGATTGTAGAGCATACTTTGCTATCGTCCCACCACTTAATTCGTTTGCCGCTTTGTGAGCATCTGCTATTCCATCTACCCTTTTATAATGTTGTGCTTCTTCGCGAGGTGTCATAGGTTGATATAACATTGAACCAAAATGTCTTATACCGAATTTATTTTCAGAAAAAACTAATCCCCTATTAGCGTTGGCTATACCCTCTTTGAATCTAGACGAACCCATAGATAATAATCTAACCATTAAATCTCTTGGTTCAGATAACCATAAGCCTGTATTAATACCACCATCTATTTTGCCACTGTCACCTTTTTTATTTGTAGAATTTGCCATAGCTCCAAGCTCTATCGCGTCTGACTGAGCTGTGATTGTTATTATCTCGCCGTATTCTACTTGGGTTATTGTCCCATTAAATAACGTTTGCAAGCTGTTAGGGTTAGAGCCATAACCCCCTCTTAAATGGACTCTGACACCTGGCTTTAAAACTATGTTTTCAATATTTACAGTATATTCATTTTTCATATTGCCAAGAATATTTCTTGCCTTGTTTAATGTATTGTCTAATATACTTGCTGTTTGGCTACCAAGAAATGTACTTGCAACTTGAGAATCTGGACCAAAGATGTCAGTAGACGCTGCCTTATTTAATTTTGAATAAAGATTAGAAACTCTAAATATAAAAGTATCACCAAGTAAATCCTCGGAAGATACAACAGAAAAATCTATTATTGATTGCAAACCATAAAAATTATCAAATAGTTTAACTCCAGCAAAGAAGCCACCTTCGTCTATAAGCCAAAGCATATAGGTGGGGAATGCTCTAATCATTCTACCTGAAAGATCTCTATAGGAAGTATCAACCAACATTTTTTCCCAATGACTGTTAACTGATGTTGGAGGAGAAGAATTTTTTGAGGAGAATTCTGGTCCACCATTATCTCCGTGAGATATACAACTACCATACCCAGAAAGAGGTGTTAGTGATGGTATAGCCGAATTTGTTGTTCCATGTGCTGGGTTCATGTGTTCATCTATACTAGATGGGACTAACTGCATACTCCTTGTATCTTTGTCTACTTTTACCCCATCAATAGTTAAGTAAAATCTTCCCTCTTTCTCTAAATCCACATAGCCAAAATTGACACCATAGGCCGTAGTAAGCATTGCGGGTATTTTTCCTGGATCATTTGGATCTTTTATTGGCATCATGTGTATCTGATGATGCGCCGGAAAATCTTCTGGCATAAAGCTAACTTCGGTTTCCCCAGGTACACTGTATTCTCCCTCTAGAGCTGATTGAAGTTGGTCAAAAACTTGTTGACCACTAGATTTAAGATCGCCGACTTGAAAGCCTGCCGAAACAACATTAGTTATATCTATATTGCCGCTAGTTGGATCTTCTATAAATTCTAAATAATCTGTTAAAACTCCTTGGGCGACCTTGTAATCCACATCAGTCCCATTACCTTGTGCGTACTGGCTAAATGTTTTCATAAATAAAATATAATCTATATTATTTTCATTTATCCAAGCAGCAATGCCATTGAGTTTGTTTTTCTTAACTTCTTCATTGTTAATATTATCCCAATTTCTTAAAAAATCAGGAAGATAACTTTTTATTTTTTCTTCTTGGACAGCTAACGCTTTAGAAGATGATGTAGGAATGTCTATCTTTTGAGATTGAGTTTTAATATTATTAACAACATCTTTATCAAACATTTCAAAACTTCTGAAATAAAAATCAGGATCTAGATTACCAACTATTTCATTTGAACTATTTTTTACGTCCAATGGTAGATCAGGATACGCATTAAACGAACCCCACAATTGTTTAATTCTTAAAAATGGATTTCTTTTAGCTGCAAAATTATCTATAAAATCTTGCTGTAATTGGGAACTCATTTTTTCCCTTGTTTGCTGGAAGACATCAAAGTCCATTAATGTTATATTCACCTCGTAGGCATGAGGATAATCTGGTATTGTAGATATAGAATAGTTGGATGGTATAACATATTTTATACCAGACAATGCTGTTATTATATTTTTTATTCCTATAAAACCTAGAACACCTCCCGCATGTTCTAGTCTTGCTAAAGAATTTACATGGTCAAATACTTTTTTTATTTTGGCCAGTTCCATTTCGCCTTTGACAATCATTGATATATTTATGAAAGAATCTTTTCCACCTATATGCTGATAGGTCGGCTCATCTTGCATCTGTAATTGTAACTTAGCTAAATTATTTCCAAATGATACACTGACACCTTTTACCGTAACATACTTGGGGTCAAGATCCACTTTCATCATTGGGACTTCCCACTCCCTAAATTGGAAAGCTCCGGATTTAGCTCTTGCAGCTTCCATCAAAGCTTGTATCGGCCCACTATTAAAAAATCTTTCATAAGCCAATACGCTAAAGACATCTGAAACTTCTTTTTTTGCTTGGTTCTTAATATCTTGATATCTTGGAGTTCCTTCAGACCCTTCTACGGGCAAATTTACTCCCTCAGCTTTTGCTCTTTTATCCGCAAGCGTTGATATTGTATGATCTAAATAAGCCGTCGAACTTTTTGATATCCTCTTTATATAATCTTTAGCGGCTGAAAGAGTACCTTCAAACATTTCACCGTTAACCCTATATGTGCTTGTCCCACTTGTACCCGGTGTTGAAGTAGAATTCATGTCTTGAAGATATTTTTTTTCTGCAGCTGCTAAGGATTTATTTTCTATCATAAATACCTTAACTAAATAATCATAAATCTTTTTTTGAGAATCATTTCCAGAAACACCAGTAGTTAATATATCCATTGAATCTTTTAATATACTTTTTATGTTTCTATTGTATTGACCGCTTGAAGATAGATCGTAAGTATTGGCAAGTGTGATACCGTAATCTGCAGCTTTATTTACGTCGATACCAAAATAGCCTAATATTTGAGAGAAAAAATCTAAGCCGGCTTGAGAATTTATTAGCTCTTCATTATCTCTTCTAAAAGAACTAGTATCGGGAAGAAATATTTTAGTTTGTGATTCTACTGGAATATAAAAAGTTATATTATTTCCATCAGTCCATTCATTAATGACATTTGCATTTAGCCTATCTTGATTATAGGATAGATCAAGGGTTTCATTAAATTTATTGTTGCCGAGCGCCGGTATCTTTAATTTAGCTTTTTCAGGCAGATTATCAACACCCTTTACATCTGTTGTCTTAAGTAAGAAGTCACCATTAACATAACTATTAATTGAATTAGCAGCCTTGCCCATATACTGCCTATACTTACCCCAATGTATTGCTTGATTAAAATCACTTATCATAGGCAATAATGGTTTATGATTAAAGTTCAGCAACTCTATATCTACCGCTAATGCAAAAGGGAAATTGGGTACAGTTTGTATTTGCATACCAGAAAGAGCAACTGCCGTGATACCGTGAACACTATTTAGGTAACTATTCCTAATAGGTAAAAATGGTGAATACTTAAATGCTGCTACCAAACCTCTAAGAGAAGAAAGAAATTTATCTATTTTGTTATCTGTATCACCAGATGCAGAAAAATCTATTACAAAATTATCCTTTAAAACTATTTTGGAAGCATCTTCTATTGATATACCCCAAATCTCTTCATAGTTAGGAAAAAACAATCTTAAAGTTATAGAAGTTTCTTTAAAGCCAGAGTTGAATTTTGGAGTGTTCTTTTGCCTTAACGCACCACCGGTTAAACTACCAGTTTTAAAAGCTGTATTTACGTTTATTGACAATGGTGGAATGTAAAAATTTGCTGCGCCTAACCTAAGATGAAAAATATCTGGAGTTTTTGGAGACACACTTTCTCTGTATGGAGAATTATCTAATATTTCTTTTATTTGCTTAGAAGTATTATTAAAATCAGCGGCAAGTTCAAAAACATCTTGGAAATTTCCAGCTGCATCTGGCCTTACACCAAATGCTGATTGCAAACTTTTCTTAAAATCTTCATAGCTATTTATTGTATCTTCTCCGCCGCCGCCTCTTCCCTCGTTTGAGTAATCCGCAGACGCCGCTAAAGCATCAAAAAAGAATGTTACAATTGAAGGAAAATACATATTTATAGTAGATAAAAGAATAGGGTCTCTAGAAACATTAGCGACCACGAATCCGAGTTGATCTAACCAACCAAGATCTTCCATAGGGTTTAAGTAGGTAATCGCAGATTCTTTTACTGCGTCTTCGGATGCCATTCTTCTTTTAGCAAATTCGGCTATTTGTCCTGCGTAGGTTGCAAGAGTTAAAAGGCCAGATTGTTTTATCTTTGAAAAGATCGCTTCAAACTGCTTAGAGTCCAAATTTCCTGGAGATAAAGCTGGGGTAACATTAATTACATTTGGATTAAATATGGAATAAACTTTTGTCCATTCTGCCATAGATGTAGATCCATCTGGCAATACTGAACCAAATATTAAATTTCTATTCCATTCTCCAGCCTGTGGATAAATTTTTTCAAATAATTCGTTTAGATAAACAGCGTTTCCTGGGTCGACATTATTTGGATCGGTTGATTTCTCAAATTCTTCAGATATAAGAACTAGCTCTTCTTTTGCAATAGCACTTAATTGTGATGCAGTTAATGAATTGATACTGGTCTTATATTTTTTCCATATCGATAATCTCTTGAATAAAGCTTCACCAGCTATATTTATTGCTGGATAATCTGTACTTAAAGTAAAATTTGGTTTTGTTGGCTGCCCAAGCCAAGTGTTATAAAAATATTGTCTTAATTCTTTTTCTGTTTTTTTATCTCCTGATTGTGCTTGATAATCAATTAAAACCTGGGGACTTATCAAGCTTATAGATTGCCTAGATGAATACACCCAGTAATTAATACCGAGCCCGTTAGCCCAAACTGAAAAAGCATCTTTTTCATCAAAAACTATAGAATCAATAGGAGTTCCATCTAAGTTTTTTTCACCAGAAACACTAGATGGTAAGATCCCCGCAGAAAAAAAATCAATTAATTTATAGAAATGTTCTTTATCGGCTTTTTCAGATTCCGGATTAAGAAAATTTATAATTTGATCAAGATTTGGTAAACCCACCAAATAGACTAAGTAATCTATTGCCTTTTGATTGATTACTGTTTTACTAGAAGCCATAGTGCACCATTACATTTTGTTAATTTTTGACATTGCTTGGATTCTACTTGAAGAAGAATCCTTTTGGGTAATGCCACTATAGTTATCCATTCTACCATTTGAATTAAAATTTGTAAAATTACTTTTAACAAAAGGGCTACCATGGCTAGCATAAGATTCTGTATACCTGGCTTGCTGAAATTTCCTATTTGAATATCCAGTATTATTCATCTCCAAACGAGTAGTATTCCCGTCCATCAAGCCTTCTCTTGAGCCTCTATGCTTTTGAGGTTTACTTAAATTTTTCTTTGAGTTTAAAGATACATTTTTTGCGCCTATCGCATCCTGTGTATTCTTATTACCTTTGCTTGAAGCTACTTGAGCGGCATACTTGTTGGACGCAGCGACTCGGGGAGAAGTATCCTTTGTTTTTGACGCGGCTTCTTTAAGGTTTTTATTTTGTTTGTTAGCACCGAAGATCATATTTCGCCTTAGAATGAACTAGCTACTTCTTGGTATGGGTTTCTTCCCAATTGAGGTGTTCTACGGTACATAGTAGTGTTGGTATTGAATTTTCCTAAGCCCATCGCATTTTTCCTAAAGTCTTCTACACTACCTCTATCCCCAAATAAATTAACTTTATAATTTATTCCAGGGTTATAACTCATAGTGCCAATCTGAGGGAGTTCAGCCATTCTTTGTGGATAATTTTCTTCATATGCGGAACCTCCCGGTAGAAGTGCTGGACCCTGCATCTGCTCTGGTGTTCTATCACTAAAATGTTGGTATGCAAAGCTTGCTACAACAAGGGCACCAATCCCTAAAGCGGTATTCTTAAATGTTTTATTTTCATTAAATAATTGTTTTAAACTTCCATCTTTTATAAAATTGGATAGTCTAGTAAAAGTACCTTTATTAGCTACTACATTTTCCCCAGATAATACCCTCTCTATATCTTCTGCCACTTTTCCTGAGCTACTAACTGTTGATGCTGGTTGTACTTGAGTAAACTCTGCGCCTGTTTTATATTCTTCCTGTAAATTTTCATAGTTAAAATTTGATCTTATTGCATCTATTCTTTCTCTATTTGTTGCTCTTGCCGCAGATACATTGGCCGCACCACCAAAATGGCTTTCTAGTATTTTTTCATCCTCAGATAAAAGTGCTAAAATATCTAAATCCTTTGTAGTTGGAAGTGCTGAATTTAAGCGAAATGCTTCTGCGGATCTTTTTTCTATCTCGTCAATTGGGCCTGTGCCTATATCGTCTATAGTACCTTTTAAATCATCTCTAATTTTTTCATAAAAATCATATCTTCTTTTTGTGCGAGCAGCATTAAACATTTCGGATACCGAACCCTCAGATGTACCATATCTCAATTCATCATATAATAAAGTTGAGCTACTTTGATGAGCTCTTTTTTCCATGGTGTTAATCATCTGCTCCATAGAAACTCCTGCCCTTCTTGCACCTTCTTGGATATCAGAAAATGCTGCTTCACCCCTTTGCATCTTTCTTAAATCTAGGTCTATACGATCAATCTCAGGTAAAGCACTTTCGCCAAAATTTGCTATCCTAGAAATTTCCTCATTATGTTTAGCTATCAAATAGTCAGCTACTCTACCTGAGCCCTCATCATACTGATGCCTCAGCAGCGTCGAGTCTAGTAAGTTACCTCTATTGTATAGCCTTTTGGTTGCTGCCATTACAGAAGCAGCCCTTAAACCCTCTGCGCTTATTGCGGAAGATCCAGCATAAGCGTGGCTGGCATTAGCACCAAAATATTTTATTAAGCTTGCAGAAATCTTTTCGGAATCATCAGAAGCACGCAAGCTATCTAATACTTCTTTAAATATAGATTTATCTTGAGCTGTACCTTCTATCGAGCCTATTATCGCATCTTGGAATAGCTTTGCATCTGCTTGATGTAATCTTGTACCAAGTAACATTTCATCTATTTTTGGCAAATATCTTTCCAGAAAACCTGTTGCATCTTCTCCATTCGCAATCATCTGATTTGCCACTTCTCTGACTATTGCATGCTCTGTTCCAATTCTCATTCCCAAATTTCTTATTCCCTGCTCTCCTACATTGGAAATAGGATTTCCTTCTAAATTAGATATTAATTTAAGCGCCTGTGCTGGGTCAAAGCTGCTTACAGCAGATATATTCATAGCCTTAATTGAACTTGTAGTTATGTCGAATTGATGAAATGCTCCAGAAGCATTTTTGGAAAAGTCAATAGCTGTTTCCTGTGCGAATAGGCCAGTTCTAATATTTAATATTTTTTGTATATTACTATCTTGTCCGCCAATTTTATACAATTCTTCTATTAAATCTTCTGTTTGATTCATTTTAGAACCGATAAGCATAGTTCTATTTACGTATCTTCCCAATAAATCGCCCTCTGCACTTTGAGCAACGTTAAACATTTTTGCGAAAGTAGACTCCTGGAGTAGACCACCTAATAAATTGTCTCCTCTGTTTGCTTGTATTAATCTATTTAATTCAACAATATTTCTGCTTTCTGCCGCCTTAAGCAATTGAGAATGTAAAGTGGTATCAATTGCATTAGTGTAATCAGAGGTTTTTAATAAGTCTGTAAATTCATCTAATATTAAAAACCCATCTCCCGTTTTTTTGCTTTCATCAGTGAAGATCTTATATATGCTCTCTCTAGTGTACTGACCAGTCCCTTGAAGCTCGGAACCTTCACGTTCCATTTGCCTTAGAATCCTCCTATTATGAGAACCGGTAACTCCTGTTGCATCTGGGTTTAGGTGGCGTAACCCCATGCCACCTTTGCTCTTTGAAGAATCGTATATTTGTAATATTAATTCTTCTGCGCTTTCGCTATTAAGGTTTGTGTATTTTTTTTCATTCCACAATACGTCAAACAATTCATCTATTTCTGACGATTGATTGTTTGTTTTATATTCATTAAATAAATTTTTGAAATTTTTATCACCAAAATAAGATCTTAAAGTATCTTCATCCAAAATTGCTTTTGCATAAATAGATTCTTGGGGTCCAGAAGGCTGCCTATACATTCCAAACACCAATCTTTTTTTTCCATTAACCGCCTTATCATTATATGTCATTATTTTAGTTAAAACTTTATCGTCTAAGTCGAAGCCACCAAGTGATTGATAGAATTTATCAACCATACCAGGACCAAACAATACTCTGCCATCATTAACCCTAAAGTTCATTAACTCAGAAGTAATGTCACCTCCATTTTCCCCGACAAAATCGACCTGTCCCATAGCTGAAAATGGTTGAGATTGACCACCAAGGTTCGCAGAAGCCTCACTGGATACTGCAAATCTTTTTACATCTGGAAGTCGAGGCATATACTGATCGATACCCTTTTTACTTTGGACCCTATACATCTCAGAGGCATGCAAACTGGCTATCATATTCATCATTCTTGGTGAATCTCTTGGGCTTATTCCAGATTGATGCATTTCAAGAATTTGTTTTGCAAAATCCCTGTTCCTCATAGAAGCCTCAGACATATAGGATGGAAGCCATTCGGATTCATTGTTGTAAACTGTGTTTCTTAACATGCTTTTTATATCTGATGGTAGCGTACCATTCTCTATGTGACCCCTAAATTCATTCATCATACTATTTGAATAGGCTCTAATATTCTCCATATCCTCTGGCGTAGAAAATATTTCACCCAAAAAAGATGTTGACACAGCGTCTGCATAAACGCCTGAAGAATTAGAACCAAGTCCACTTATAACTAATCCATTAAATTTAATACCTAAATCAGATTTTATAGCTTCCTCGTCATAGATGCCGGCAAAACTACTGAATATCCCTCTTGCTCCCCCTCTGCCTAATTTATCAAAATCCGTAAAGTAAGCTGCCGATTTAAACTGCTCTTCGCCCATGCCTCCTCTTAAAGAAACTTGATATAAATTATTTGCATTATCTAAAATATCAGATTGACCAGTCAATTCGTAAAGTTGTTCTTTTAATTTATTTGCATCAGCCAACGATGGAGCTACCCCCGTAGAGCCACCACTTATCTGATACTGCAATTTTTCAATTTCTAATTTTATCTGATTTTTTTTATACTTTAATATATTAATATTATGTGGAGAAATACCATCAAATTCTTTTCTAATACCTTTTACAACTTTTTCTATTGATTGGTATTCATCACTACTTAATTTTTTTCCAAGTTCTTCAAGAAGTTCTTTTGAGCTACTTGATGATTCTATGATAGCTCTTACATCTGGTCTAGATAAAATGTCGATTGCATCTTGGCCACCTATATTTTTTATTGTATTTCCTATTTCTATATCACTACCTAAAAGTTCATCTATTAAATTGTATTGTTTCCCATTATGGATTTTTTGATATTCACCATTTTGACCCACCCTAGCTTCCAAGCCCAAATGTTTTTTTAAATAATCTATTCCAGAATCTACTCTTAATATACCGTCTTCCATTTTTGTGCCCCCAAAAGAACCTATAATATCTGATTCAGTAATGGTCACATCTCTTTCTGAAAAAAAAGCTCTTAAACGTTTTGGAAGTTTGTTTACAAAATCTGACATCTCTCCTGCACTTAACTTATCCTGCAGTTTGTCTACATTCAAAATTCCGCCACCTAATATACGAGTCATCATATTAATCTGAGCTGAAGTTAGATTTTTTTCTTCACCAGAAATTAATGCCTTCATGGCTACAAACGTTCCATTTTCCGAGTCGATTATTGGTATAAATCCAATGCCACTTTTCTGCAGCTGCTTGGCGGCCTCCGCTGCATTTTGGCCTGATGAAGCTTTTACTGAAATCACTTGGAAGCTTAAGCTACTAGCGTCTAAGCCTCCTAAGCCTATTCTATTTAAGTTACTCTTTTGTGTCGCAGTAGCACCACTAAATGCATCTTGTATCCCGGCTTAATATTGGTGCGACTTGTGCGAACCTCGCATTGTATGCGGCAGTTCCTGGTATAGATGCATCTTTAGATATTGTATTAAAATTAGTTAGAAGAACGCTTCCTACTTCTACAAAAGCTTCTTCAATAGTTTTATGTTTCTTACCAGTAATATTAGAAATGTATGAAATTATTCCGTTAGCATCTTGGTCTATTCTTACTCCACCAGCTCTACCTGTTTCAGTCGAAAGCAAAGAACTTTGCGCAGCAAAAAGTCTTTTTTTAGGATCAGACCAAATTTTATTTACATCTACCATTATCTAACTCCAGCCGATATATCAATGCCGCTAGAACCAAATGGATTCATTACTGGTGTTACTGTCCCAGATACACCAGAACCATTTAGGAGACTTCTAAGCTTCTGTAAAATATTTCCCTTATCTTCTTGTTTAGAAAATTGTGGAAAAGATGGATTAGACAAATTAGCTTCTCGCAGCTGTTGAGGATAGTAACCCATTTGAGACATTTCAAGACCCATATTTTGACCTATTTTTATTTTTACATGATCCATATTAGTACTAGGATTCCATCCTTCCCAATCCATATCTGGCAGTTCATGCTTGGCGAAATATTCGCCCAGATCTGGTTTGTCCTCTACCGGCATGCCCCAAGCTGCCTCATATATTCTTCTTTCCAATCTTCCAGAAGTAGACAATATAGCTTTGCGTTCAGACTCTGGGGCATTAATCATTTCCGCAAAATGTTCTCTTTTTCTTTTTGGTATTGCAAGACTTAAAGTATCTATTGGTGCACCATAAATATCTGCCCCATACATAGTCCTTTTAGCTGCTTGAGTATACTGATTGGCATCCATCCCGTTGCCCGATTGCTTAGCCATAGAAGCCAGCCTAGAATACTTAACATAAGTTAACATATCTGAATATTCTTCTAAAGCTAATTCCTTCTTTCTAGTCTTTGGAATATACCTTTCACCTGTTATCTTTTCTTTTATATTTGATATTAAAGAAGAAGATAAACCAACAGCTGCACCAACACCACCAGATAATGCTTTTGCCCTTGGAGTCCTACCTAAGGTGCTACCAATAAATGATAACATACCTGCTGCTGTTATCGGATTTCTATCTGACGCCTTTTGAATCATTGGCTTTATGAAACTTTCATAAGGTTTTTGCCATTCAGGAAAAGTTGAACCATAAACATTTCGTCTTTCCCAATCTTCTTGAGCTGTACGCCTTTGAAGAAATTTAGTATTAAATAATGTATCTCTATGTGCTAAATATTCCATGGTTCTTCCAGCATTATATTTAGCGCTAGATAAACCCATTTCAGATGCCGTTTTGTCCTTATACTTATAGGGACTAAATTCATATTTTTTTGTAGTTTCAGCTAATCTAGCTCTTATTTCTCCTACCTTTATTCTTTGATCTGGTGATAAATTTTGAGAATCTATTGATGAATTTATTTTCTTAAATTGATCCGAATACGGCGCAACATCAGCCAGTATACTTAGCTGATCAAGTAATCCATACTTACCAGTAGAATCAGAATTAAGATTATGCAATCTCTCATATCCTACTCCAGGCAATCTTAGCTCACCTTCTTGCACCTTAGTGAAAGGATCGCCCCTTTGGAAGTCCGTAAAATATTCTGCCCCCGGCAAAAATGGATATTGCTGCCCCATAGTATTTTTTATTGGGTTGATATAATCTATACCAGTTCTTTCTTTAGGAATAAATCTTCTAACTATTTCAGAAAATTCTAAGTTGCCTAACGCACCTTGTGCAGGTAAGGGAACATCTCCTGCTCCACCTAGATTCAAATCCCAAAAAGCTCTGCTACTCCCATATGCTTTACTTGATGATTGTAAAGTTGATCTATTAGGTTGAAAATCTTTTTTACCAAAACCAAATTTTTCTCTAAGACTAGAAAAACCAAATCCATATATACCGGCCATTTCCTGTGCCCTATAACCAAATTCTCCCAACTGCATAGACCCACTAATTGGTGCACCAGCAGCAACAATAGGCGGTGACATTATCCCACGCTGTTTAGTTGGGCCATACGCCATTTCAGCTAAAGGGCCATTTAACCCAGCGATAGATCCCTGAGTTAATACTGATGCAGTGTTGCGCGGATTACCAGCTGCACTGCTATATCCTGCGTTTATACCAGATATTGCACCGTTACTAAAACCTCCACCCCCTGAACCACCGCCAAACCCAGATGAACCGCCCCCTATAGCACCACCGATGTAAGCAGAGCTGTCGTATGCGCCAGATTGACCGACACTCACATAATTAGACAGACCCTGAGTTAATTCATCAGCATGCATCATCTTTTGTGGCTTTAGTATTCTACCCAAGGTAGCATTCAAAGCTGGTACAGCTGGACCAAATGGGCCAGTAAAATATTCACCAGTTACAGGATATGGTCTATCTTGATAATGTTTTCTTTCAAATCTATATGGGTCTAATGGTCTAAGTGGAGATATGTCATTGTAGTATAAGAATTTTTCCATTGGGCTTCCATAGGTATCTGAGGTAAACATTGCCCCAGCCTCTAACCTCTTATACCAAGAAGGCCTATAATAATTTACTTTTCCACCTTTAAACGGAGTGTTACCAAGAGGCCAAAAACGCCCTTGCCTTATCGGCACCATACCTTCTGTTAACTGCTCTTTCTTTTGCTCAAATGTCATTCCTCCTGGAGTAATCCCAGAAACAATTGATCTAGCTTCGACTAATCCACGAGCAGCTTTTGTCGTAAAAAATGGAGAATATATTCTTTGCCCGTTTTCGTCTTTACCATTGGCAGCTCCACCTATTGTTCTGTCTACTGTAAGTGCGGTAACGCCTGCTGCATACAGCGGCAATACCCTCTTGCCAACCATTCCCCTCATGTATAAGTCTAGGGGACCTTTATATTTGCTAACGTCTAATTGCCCGCCCAATGTTCCAAAGTATCTATTTAATCTTTCTACACCTTGAGACACAGCTGTTGAACCAGTAGAATAGTTTGAAGGGTCTTTATAAGTCCCTATACCCAAAGCACTCTTTAATGCCCCAAAAGGATTCTTGTCAAATGCTGTCCCAAATGTAGGTGCAAAAGTTATTTTTTGACCAGAACCAAATGGATCTACACCTAAACTATTTGTTGTATGTGGAGCTGTACCAAAAATCTTTTTGCCAAAAGGAACCAAGGAGGAAAAAGGTTTTCTAACACCAGTATTAATTGAGGCAATTGTTCCCTTTGTAAATGGTTCAAAAAGTTTTTTTGCACCGGCGCCAGTAGTTGAACTTAATCTTTCCATCAATTCTGTTACTGCTGCCCTAGAATTTTCTATAGATGCAGCACTCTGCTTATATGTGGTAAATGCGCTTAAATTAAATAGTGTTGATAAAGCTGCGGCTTGTGCTTCTGCGAATTTTGAAGCTGGTAAAGTTTTCTTTAATTGCTGAAGAACACTCTGTATATTAATGAACATCTCATTAACACCAGATCCACCATTACTTAACGCTGCATTTGTTTGCGAAACATATCTAAATATTTCATTTTTTAATTCATCGACACGAGTAGTAATTGTGGAAGATTTTGCGCTGAGCTCAGACATTCCAGCTGCATCTGATTTTAGAATATTTTGTATTCTAGAATATGATTTTGTTATAAAACTTGAATCAAGACCTTTAGCTTTAGCTTGCGCTTTAAGCATCGGAATCATGTTGCCTAGTTGCTGAGCATACTCTTTAGCTTGTTGTGGAGTTTTGATAGAAGAAATTCTGCCCAATCCAGCAATACCAAATGTTTCTGGCATGCTAGTTTCCAGCTGTGCCATAATTCTATCGTCAAATCCGTAACCAAAAGTGCTTCTTTCAAATGATTCAACGCTTCGCAAAATTTGGGATTCATCATATAAATTACTTGGTTTCCCTAAATCATCCACCAAAGAATACTTGCCGTCAACTTTATCTAATCTAACCGATTTTCTTTGGCCACCTTCTTTTATTAAAACTTCTTCCCCACTCAATAAACGTGAAGTAACACTAGGGTTGTTTATGTCATAAGATCTTTTTCTAAATCTGGAAAATAAATTTAATAAAGAGTTTGGTTGTTCTGCGTCGACATCCATTGCCCCCTTAAATCTTCTAAGTTTACTTGAGCCAATTTCACCTATATCAGTAACTGATTCGCCACTCAATCCAGAAGCAAAACGAGCCTGCCTGCTAAGCATTTCCATACTCTGAGTTGGCAAGGGTCTATATGTACCCTTTAGTGTTTTGCCTGAAATTTCACCAGATTGACTGTCAGTAAAGTATGAAGTTATTTTTCCTTTTGTACCACGAGTGCTGTGCCACATGTGGAAGTCTGCAGTACTTCCGCTCAATTCACCAAAAGGCTGGACAGTCATACCTGGGGAGTATTGAAGCGGTCCCGCTTTTTTCATTTGAGCAAATGATCTATATCCAAACATGTCTGCTGGATTAATTTTAATTATAGGTACTTGTAACTCGCTAGCAAAAAAATTAGCTACTTTAGAAAAGGTTGTTTTTACGGCACTGAAGTCTAAGACTTGTCCACTTTTACTTTGATATACGCCGCCTAATTTGTTGAATCCTATAGATCTAGAAACAGGATCCGACACCGCCATTCTTCCAGCAAGACCACCTATTATTTCCTGCTCTCTCTGTGGAAGATATTTAAAATTTCCCCTTTCTATCGCTTCGCTTATTAACACGGGCCTTATGCCAAAGATATTTGAATTACCTTCAAATATACCTGAAGTCATTTTTTTATTTCTTACCAAAAATGATCTTAAATCATTGAAGTTATATGGGTCTAGACCTCTATTGACTAATCCAGATCTGATCAGATCATTAGATACTAAACCTCCACCAGCTTTATTTAATGGTATACCAAGAGATTGTGCTGTTTTTCTTTGTAAGAATTCTTTTTTTGCGCTGGTAAGGGGACCAACAAAATCTTGATAAGCTGCTTTTTGTGGTTTTAACAACGTAGAAGCAATATCAACCATATCATTTCTGGCAAATGAATTCCATTGATTGCCAATTTTTGTTGCAAGTGATTTCTTAAATTCTCTACTTGTGAAATATGTATTGGTTTCTTCAACTATATTTTGAAAAAACTTTCCGGGTGTTTGACCATCATTTTTTGCTAATTCAAAAAAATTATTATTGAATTCTTTTCCACCTTTTATATTTCTAAATCTTTCTAAAATTCCCTCAAAGTATTCGTCTCCATCTTTATGTATTCCTGTTTTTCCAAGTGATACACTATTGCTTGGATGAGTTTGGGAGCCTGGAGCGTTTGTTCTTAATTGCGTTACAAAATTATTTGCTTCTTTTTCGTCTATTCCTTTTGCAATTAATCTTCTAGATAAAAGTTGTCTATACTCTTTATTTTGTTGTCCTATAAAAAATTCTGATTTAGAAAAACTTTTATCGCCAGGACCACCAGCTCCTAAAATAGAAACTTGACTGGCAAAGCTTGACAATCTACTTGAATACTGAGATTGTATTTTTTGCATTGCAGCTATAACACTCTCGGCATGGTTGCCAGGGGAACTGGCAGCTAGTAATCTTCCATGAGCAATAGAGTTACCTAATGCATCATAGGCTTCCCCAAAGACTCTGAATTGTTGACGCCCTGTTCTAATACCTGAACTCAAACCCCTTAAAGCTGGAATGGAATCAACTAAACCAGCTTTATCATTTACGCCAAATGCAAGGGCTTTGGCATAGATGGTGGCTCTTTTTAGTCCTGGGTCTTTTGACGCAGCAGAAGCCCTGTACGCAGCTGTGGCGCCATGCCTAGCATCGTATAGTGCTTGGACTATCTTAGGTTGCTCATCAGCACCCATAGCTTTAGCGGCACTAGTAAAAGCCCCTGAAGTTTGTGCGGCCTTCTTAAGGAAAGCATTACCTGCGGTTGTTGCATCATGGCCAACCTCGGAAAGAATATCAGTAAGATCTAGATAGCCTTTAGCTACCTTTTGTTTTAAGGGACTCAGACTTGACAGGGAATTCATTGAATACTGGAAGGTATTAAGTGAGCTCTTAGCCGCATTTACAGTGCCACCTAAAATCTCACCTGGCAGCACCATTGTAGCAATGTTGTTTACTGAAGTTTTTACAAAATCAGTTAATACGTCTGCTGGATTATACCAGTTTACTTTTTTTCTTTTATCATTATTTCCAAATAGTGGATCAGTTACAGCTTTTTGTGCACCATATAATGCTGGAAGTTCATAGGGCATTCTTCTTCCAGCCCTAATCATCCTTTGTTGCATTTCTTCTTTAAATGACCAGATTGATGCCGGCTCGTTAGTTAAACCCCTTCCTGCTTGTTGGAGTTCATTTTTTGTAAAAGAATAACCAAAATTTTCAAAAGTAGAATGAGCACGACCCATGTAGCCGGTAGTTAATTCATCACCAATTTTATATACTAATTTTTCGTAAGGATCATTTACGCCATCAATTGCCCTTTTAACACCCTGCAAGGCATCAAGATGTTTCCTAACATCTATCATGTCTTTTATTAAAGATGTACTACCGTGCGTTTGGATTTTTTCAGCTAATTTTAAGCCACCTTTTCGGAGCATAGTTGCGCCAACACCAGCAACTAAAACAGTTGTACCCATGTGCGCAAAAAAGCGCATGACTGGATGCCCATTTAGGGCTTTACTTACTACTCCGCTATCTTGAGATATACCTTCTGTTTCGCCGTCACCAACAGGTATGTCACGAGATGATATACCATTACCAAGACTCTGTAATGGCCCACGATCTCTTATCAAAATATTCTCCTACTACTTCATGCCCCATAGCTTTTGAGCGATAGGATCCTGATAGGCTGCTTCACCTGGTTTTTTAGACAGATTATGTCTTGCTTCACTTGTTCTTTCCTTTAGAATTTCTTCTTCCGGATCAATCAATTGCAGGTTAATATTGCTAGGTTCTACGCCATTTATGCTTTGCTGAATTTCTATAATCTTTTCAGATAAAGCAACGTTTTCTGCCAATTGAGAAAAGGTCATCTTGTCTAAATCGCCAGGACTGTATGCATGTATAGTAGCGAGCACAAAGGCCTTCATTAAGCTTCTTACTTCATTGGCTTTTTCCCTTTTGCCCTCAAGTATATCTTTAGCTATCTTAGCTGAATAGAAGCCAGAGACATCTACCACCTGCTGGGACAGGGATGATATCAATCCAGGAGATAAAGAATTCACATCAAAATCGCTAGGGTAAACAACCGCAGCTGCCAATATGACATCCTCTACATCAGCAGAAGAGTGGTCTTGCGAATTCTTATATTCTACAATTTTATCGTATTCTTCGAATGTTAATTCCCTAAAAAAGATATCTTTACTTTTTACATTAATACTAAATATAGAACCATATCTTTTTTTTAGTTCATATAATTGTTCTGGATCCATATTCAATTACAGTTGTCTCACCTCAAGAGCAACAAAACCGGATGCCTCTAAGACTTCTTGAGAAATTAGAGAAGGAACTCCAGCCATAATACCTGCAGTATTATTCTTGTCATACGGAGGATACAGCGTGCAAATTTCTGCAATTGCTTCCTCATTCCACATATTAGCTTCGGCAGATGAAAGCTGCCCAGCTTGTACTAACTGTTCCATTTTTTTCACCAAAGTTTTGTATTCAAGTCTTGATAAAACACGCCAAACAATGTGCTTATCAAATGACAACGAAGTTACATAAACTTCACCATGGATTTTCTTCCACTCTTTTATCATGCCCGCATTAGGGCCGCCATCCCAAATTTCTTGGGAATCTTCCAGGTCTTCGATAGAAGTTGATTCCTCGATTACCGGTTCATCTAGCTCTATGCTGCGAGAGACTTCGACTACTTCGTCAATGCCTATTTCTTTTGCTAATTCTTCATTGTTTGAAATGGTAACTTTTCTTTGACTAGCCATAATTTCTCCTAATAATAAAACTTAGATCACTGTACATTCTACACTAGATATTATATATAATCAACTTTATATGTTTAAATTATTTGCTGAAGCAGTAGATGTTGCTGTAGCTGTTTTTGAATCAGAAGCATTTGTGGGTGTTTGTGTCTTTATGAAACCTAAATTAACTTCTGAGAAATATAGGTCCCTAGCTATAAATTGATAATTTTCTACAACTGCTTGACCACCCGGGACAAAAGATGTAGTCATACCAAGCAATTGGACTTCTTGCAATATTACCTTCATAGCATTAGTTTCTTTGCCAAATCTCACCAACCTATCATTGACATCTGACGCAATCATTCTATCAAGATTGTCATTAATTACATTTGTAGTCCCAGAAAAATCCCTAGGGCTCAAAGATGCCTCTTGAGCACCATACAGAATTACGAAGTTGAAAGGGGGGTGAGCACTAAAAATATTATGACCAGAATCTATTACTTCCTTCTTCATGGGGTCTGAGGTGAGCCTATCTAATTGGCTATAGGACCAATACTTTTGTATATTTTTTTCATCTTCTGGGGATTCCATTTTAGATCTTAGGGGAGAAACAACACCAGTACCACCCGATTGTGGGGTTGGATTTTTAGATCTTACGTCTGTAGCTTTTTTTATTAGATCTGTCATTCTACTTGGATACCTACTAAACAATGTAAACTCACCACTGATTATTCTTGTACCATATAAAATCGAGTCATAATTATATGACCAAAAACCATAGATCGGTTGCTTCTCTTGCTTAATGGCATATGCGAATGAACCTATATCTAATTCATCCTCTGGTTCAAATAATCCATCCATATAAACTTTAATATCTTCACCTGAGAAATAATAATCATAATAATTACTAAATCTAGAATCTATATCTGTTCCATTGGAAGTGCCAGACCAAACTGTATCTAAATCAGATAGCGGGTTAAATCTATCAACCATTTATTACTCTATCCGTAATAAAATTGCTATACATAGCCGTGACTGTTTCTCCATTATCCGTATCACCAAAAATATTTCTATTTATATTTAAGATATTATCAGATTGTTCTTTAGTCGTATTGCCATATTGTTCTTTTTCATTTGCCATATGAACCATTGGTTGAATTCCCCTAGCCATAAAAGTATATGTTTGTTCAGTTATCAAGTCGTCGATAGACATCGTTTGACCTTCGTCAACTATAGTTATACCATATATTTTCATCTTAGATGCATTTCCGTATTCATTGAAGAATGTCAATACTACATCAAATGGTGGCAACATGTCTGCTAAAGGAGCAAAAAAACCATTACTTCTTGCAAGATAATCTCTATATTGTTTAATCTTATAAAAAGCATATTCGTTAAACACAGTAAAAATTAAAGATCCAGCTATTGTTCTGCCACCCTTTATAAACGCTCTAACATTAGAGTGCCCCAGTGTTCTAACCGGACTGTTCTCCCTATGTATAGAATAGGATATAGTTTGTAATTCACCTATATCTATAACATCTCCTGCGGAAGTCACCTTTCCATCTGGGCCCATTATAGGTGGGATAATCATTGTGGCAATTGTGTCAGCACCAGAAAATGACATGTTGCTTAAAGCAGATTCCATATCATAGGATGCGGTATAACCTGTATTTGGATTAACCGAAGAAAGTCCTTGGGTGTAAGCTGTGTTTGTTATATTTTCCATAACTACCTAACTGTTCCCTAAATGAAGAATGCATGAGAGATAAATCCCTCATGCATTCTCAAATAACTTTTAATACAACTTATGGACGGATGATACCAGTATTCATATTTGCGTTCTTCAATGCATCTGCGCTAACTATATCGCTTAATTTCATTGAGCTATCTGAAGTTGGATCAACCTTGATGGAATACATAGGACCCAATTCTCTGGCTACGTATGTCATCGTTTCTTCCACGACGATATCATCCATCGAAGCGCCAGAACCTTCATTCAAAAGTTCAACGCCATAGATAGATCTTACCGCTGCTTGTCCATATTCGTTAACAAATGTTACCGTAATGTCGAATGGTGGGATTTGGTCAGCGTAGTATGGTGTCTTTTGCACAATGTCTTTAGTATATCCATTACCATCTTTGATACCTGGTATTCCTCTGCCAACAGCTTGTGCGCCATCTCCAGGAAGAGTATTATGAGCTCTAGTGAAGAATTTTTGGCTAGTAGCTGCTGAACTAGCATTCTTATCTAACATGGTGTAAAGTGCTGGACGATCAAAAACCATGAATATTAATGATCCTGCGATGCCACGCTTTCCTCTTGAGAAAGATCTTGGGTTTGGTGAACCCATCGTATAGATGGGAGCTTTTTCTCTTGTTACGGAAAAAGTGATACCCGAAAGGGCACCAATTTCTACTCCGCCAAAAGTAGCAACAATATCTGCACCTGAAAAAGTAGTGTAAGTATTGAGGTATTTATTTACTGGTGTGTAATCTCCTGAGGCCATATGTCACCCTCCAATCGGTATATTATATGTTAATGGCTAATTGTACCTGTATCGAACTAAGTTCAAATGCAGGTGTTAATACGAGGTCAATAATCGCCAAGTTATCTACTGGAACATATGTGACATTAAAATCACTTTCCAACAAGGCACCTTTTAGTTGCATTCCTCGTAAAGCTGAAGAAATCGCTGTTTCCATTGAATTTCTGACTTGTATAGTCGATGGTTCACCAATAAATCTTTGGCAAACTTGACGGATCAATTGTCCGGCTTCATCAACAATTCTCTTGGTGGACAATCTTAAGTAATCAGAATTGTCTGCAGCGAATGTAACTGCACTACCAAAGACTGCAATCTTGTTAAAGTTTAGAACAACTGAGTTTAACCCTGCTGCACTTATAGCTTGTTGCTGTGTTCTTGTTGGGGCATAACGCACGCCCTGTACATTGTAAAGAGCCTTATTGGTTATACCAGTGTATGAAGGTGTTCTCGTAATTGCTGCAGCTAATGACGCTGCACCATTTGAATAACCATAATCTACAGTACCAGAACTTGTGGTAGTTGAATAACCAACAGGCTTAACTTCAGCTACGACTATAGTCACATATGAACCAATAACCTTGGTCAAAGCATTATTCCTATCTGCAAGACCACCAAGTGAATGACTACCATCAAGATGTGATGCAACTTGTGTTGCAGTCATTGACTCTCTAGTGCCAGAAGAATATGGCTTGACACCCATAACTGCAACACAAGGATTAGTATTCTCAGCTATTTCTTTAACCTTCAAACCAACTTTGTATGCCCAGTTATTTGCTGTTGTAGCACTGTTGTTTGCATGGAAGCAATATTCATCAGCGTTAGGTGTTGCACCAGTAGTGCCATCCCAATCCACTGAATTACCACCTCTACCCCAAGGGACAATAACATCTGGTATTGCAGCTTCAGCTGCAGCAAAAGCGGCATCAAAAACTGATCCGCCAAAATTTGCGCTAGTTACAGCACCCGTGGTATGGTTCCATTGTGTATCTAGAGGAAGTGGGACTAGGTGGATTCTATCTGCACCTGCAGTAATCAATTCAATAAAAGCTTTATGAAGATCTGAACCTTCACCAAAGGCTGTTATTACATCTTTTTCAGTTGTTGCTTGGACAACATCAAGATCGGATACATTACCTGTTCCATCTGCATTGTTTCTTTTAGCAATTGCCACAACTCTTGGTCCCGCTGGGATATCTTGTCTGGAAACGCTATAGAAACGATCCCTGATTAATGTTGTTACGCCTGGTACAGCCATGTTATTTTCAACCTCCGACAGAATAAGTCTTGTGATATAGTAACAACAAAGTTATAAAAATAACTATGATTATAGTTTATCGGGACTTTTTAATATATGTTTATTGAGATGGGGTAGCTGTATTCTGTAAATCTGTATAATTGACAGAAATATTCTGATAATTAGGAGTTGCATTTTGCAGCAGTTCGACCTCATAGGCCATATATTGCCTTACATCTATTGCTATCTTATCTATGGTCTCCGATTGAGCTGCAAAAGTCTTTTCCGTAGTAAGCATATAGGTTACGGTTCTTTTGTTAAGATCTTTTTGGTCTCTATTTACCTCAGAGTCAGATAACCTTCTAGAGTATACAAGCTCCGAAGCTCCTATCTTTTTAAAGATAGGAGTATATTCCAGCATAAAGTCCTCAAAAGCTTCTATTAAAGATTCAACCAGATATGCGTTGTCGTGATCATCACAGATCGAAGATGGGTCTTGACCGTAAGATACTCCAACTGGAGTTATGGCTGTAAAGGAAACAATATTTTGGAATCTTTGGCCATAAACATAAATATTATCATTGGTGATTTGCCTCATCCTAGGCTTAGGTTCTACGGAATGAGCTTTTCTTAATTCTAAAGAATATACTATGATTGCGCTAGTATTATCATATGAACCAGTATCTGGATTATACCAAGTAAAAGCATTATCGCCACTAGATGTAGCTTTTATCGGATAATTAGGATGACCATTTTCCCATAATGATTTAACTGCAGCTATAAATTCTAGGTATGTTAAATTACCTTGAGCTTGCGAACTAACAGCCGTTCCGCGCGAATCAATAGCCGTTCCGAACTTCGGCATATCGAAAGGTAATTGAGCCATGTTACGCCGCCGGTCCAGCTGATAATGATAAATTAATTCTCTTTAAACCCAAAGAAGAAGTAAGATTAATATAAAATATTATAGCACCTTTTTCGTTTGTTGCTTCCTCAGCTTTAAATTCAAAATCAACTAATGTACCATTACTCTTTAATAATTTTAACATATTGATAACATTTGATACTACTCTATCATAACCAAATTTCCCCAATGAATCTTGGCTATAAGCTTCGACCTGACTTATTACATATGATGTAAGTCTCATTTGTGGAATTTTAGAAAATGTTGAATTAAGACTAGACAAAGTGTAATCGCTAGTTAAATATACTTCATAGACATTACCTCTGCGAGATTTAACTCCCCTAAATGCTGTATTGATTCCTAAAATATCTAATCTTCTTAAATCAGAAGAACTCAAATCGGCGCCGTACAAAGACATTGCTCCCGGTATTCTCTTCCTGGTTAAGCCCATGTTTAAATCTGATTTAACTATCATACCAGCAACTGCTGCAGATAAAGAACCGGTATATGTTGCATCTATTTGTGAATGTGAAAATAATGCTTCACCGTATACCGGCATAACATACCTACCTATATCGGAAGCTATCTGAGCTCCATTATTTGTATATGTAGTGTATTTAGTGGATAAATATTTATTATTTTCAATTAAAGTTATATCGTCAGGACTTATACCATTACCTCTGGTCCCCATGATGCCAATCTGCACATAGCCAGTTTCGTTATGGAAATCATTACAATAGTGAACAAGTTGGGAAAGAAAATCTACTCCACCAGTTTTTATAAAAGAGACTTCTAATGGAACTACAACATCTATAAAATCCAAGTCCTTTATAACGGTGTATGTGGAACAGAGTCTTTCGTAATATTTTTCATAAAAAGTTTTTGCAATAGAGTTTGAACCAAGAAATAAATATCCATTATTTCTATCATTAACATTAGCTACATATTCTGACATAGGTGCGACTGCACAAATAAATATACTTCTTGCGCCAGCACCATAGGCATCAAAGACGCCTCTAAGTAGCGGGCTATTTTTATCTGCGGATAATAAATCAATCGCATTTTGCATAGAGGATATTTTAACTGGATTATTAAGTTCTAATCCATCAGCATGACCTAGTAATAAAATTGATTGAATATTACTTTGATTTAAATCATCATAAGAAGGCTTGTATGTTATCGAAGCAGATTTGTTTCCAAATGATTTAGAAGCTGATAGATTGTAAATACTATCTTTTAATTCAAATTGTACTTTTGCACTTAAAGAATTACCTGATATGAATGTGCTAGCAATAACGGTATATATACCACTAAACAAAGTGCTTTCAGCTTCTATATTTTGCGGTACAGTGTAATGGAATATAAATTCTGAACTTCCATTTCTAGTTATATATGCATTAGGGCTTGTTAGTTGAGTGGTTTGTAAATAGGAAATTGGTGATAATATATTTGCACCAAATTCGTCTACACCCCTATACACTGAAACTGTAACGTCAGATCCGCTAGCTATTGGATCGTAAGATATTCCGCTATTTAAAAGAGATTTGTTTACAGTTACCACCCCTGAAGTAACTGCAGATACACTATCTGATTCTATGGTTCTATAAGAAAAAGTTGTTAAACTAGGAATTTCATATACTGTATGTAAACCATTAAACTTAGTATTAACACCAGAAATTGTTACAGCTTGGCCAATTGAAAAACCGTGGCTAGAAGAAGTTGTTATTGTTGCCTTACTTGCAGTTATTTCAGTTCTAGAAATATTTTTACTAACTATTGAAGTTACCAATGACTCTCTTACATCTGGGATAAAAGTAAATTTAAACTGTAAACTTTGCCCCTTACTAACAATCAACACTTTAAACCTGTTTTTCTCTAGTAGCTCCGACTGTCCAAAATATTATCTTTCCGCCTTTTCCCCTCATAGGCGAACTTGTATCAATTACATATATTGTATATTTGTTAGCAATATTAGGTATCATTTCATATATTCTATCACCCTCACCTGGATTGACCAAAGATTCAAAATAATATATTACATTAGAATTAACTGCTATACCTTCAGTTTCCTCTTGAGCGGAACGCGCATTAGTCATGCCTCCAGGGAAAACACTTCTGGTGGTAACCTGCTCTAATGTATTTTCGTAATTGCCATTAAGTGTTTTTCTTTGAAGTAGAACATTGTACCCCCATTGTTTTAACTTTTTTGAAAAACTTTTTTGTAGATCAATCATAATTATGCAGACCCCTCTTAGGTATAGGATCATTGGTCAAGGCAGCTTTTCTACTAGATCCATATATATCTCTTTCTGTAAGATATGTAGTTCTTCCGGTATCTGGATCTATATAGTTCCTGGAATTGACAATTGGTAAATTTGGAAGACCTTTTGGTTGCATTCCTTTTGGACCAGTTTTTGCAGCTAACATTTCTTTTCTATATGCTGCTGCTAATTGGCACCAAGTTACTGCGTTACCCCTGTTTATGCTAGCTCTTGGAAAATTTCTTGCAGTTACAGTTAGGTCACCCAACTGCACAGACATATCATCATCGCCACCATAACTATAAGTTTTACTGAGATCGCATGCACAAGCTGCTTTTATGTATTCTAAAGAAACAAAATTAATACCAGAAGATGGATTTGATTCATTAAAACCATACACCTCTTTAACTTCAGTAGAATGATAATGCACAAGTTCGCCTATTTCCAGCAATGATGCTTCTGGATAGTAGGCTTTTAATTCTTCCGGATTCAAGAATAATGGATCTACGTCGGCTGCAAAATTCACTATTTGGTCTGACTTTAAAGTTATAACTGGCTTATATTCATCAGTGGAAGTGCTAACGTATAATTGCTGATTTACGGTTATAGATGTTCCACCAGAAATATTCCCGATAAAAACTATCTTATAAGTATCAGGTACAGTTGGCGTAAAATCATAGTAATATTCAGATGCTGTCAACATGGTAGCAGAAGTGGATATTATTTGTGTGTTATCAGATTTTAATATAGACACACTTACGCCAATTGGTGCTACGGCGATTTGCAAGCCAGTAGCATTATCTACGTCAACAAATTTTACCTTAATTCTTACCCTATCATTTACTAATACGGTGTTTATAGACATAGTCGCTCCACTTGGGTATTCCAATAGTTTAAATAGTAACAAAACCTACGGTATAATAGATACTTCTGCGCAAGCATTATTGTTAGTGTATATGTTTAAATAGTATTAAGAAATACTACTGCTTATTATCGATACCTCGGCATTAGCGTTTATTGATATTACCTGAGCTGATGAGATAGCTGCCACATCCTTATCCAGCACCGTTATAGAGATGACGCCATCTGGACTAGTGTCTAAACTTAATATGCCAATTGTTGTATAATTAGAATAATCTTCATTAGAAGAATAAAATATTGTTACATTATTTAATATAATTGGGCTTGAGAGACTACTGGCATATATTACCAGTGCCCCATTATATGTAATATTTGGAGAATTATATGCTATTGCTTCTCCGTATTTCATGTTTGTCCTTTAATTTCCGCCCTAATGGAATAGTAACAATTTAAATTCCAAACTAGCATCTTTATGCAAATATCAGCCAACGAGAATAAGGACTCATACGAAATTGTCACCAACAACCCATACAACTAAAGACTTCCTTACTCCCTTAATCATTGGTGTCACTCTATGAAAAACATAAGACGGAAAAACAACGGCAGAACCCTGCCCCATGTTTATTTTGATTGCTTTGCTCTCACCGTTTATATTTAATTCAAAGTCTCCACCTTGGAAACTTGTTTCATCAGACAACAAAATAGACAAACTCAATTTTCTTGTCAACATAATATCTGAAATGCTTTTCGTATTTTCAGATTTGTCGCCAAAAATCAAATCTGTATGCCAATCATATTTGTCCTGTGTTATAGAGTTATATTCTGCATATTGGATGAACTCGTAACCAACTAGGTTCATTCTAAAAAATGCTGAATTAACACTTTGAATAAAATGATTAACTTTTTCAAAAATCCACTGATTATTGTCTTTTGGAAACAAAAAACTATTTTTTGATTTTCTTACATCAATTAGGTTATTAGAGAAATTAACAGAAGGTTTTACTTTTGTTGTTTCATTACACAACTTGACAATTTGTTCACATTCTTCTTTCGTGAATACTAATTCCGAAAACACATGAGACCAAGATTGAACATGATTTGTTAATCCCTGATTTAACAGCATAGGAAACTACCTCCCTTGTTTATTAATCAGTATACAACACCCATTCTTGATTTGTTTCGTTCCACCAGTAATTACCATTGGGTTTCGGTATTGGTGCCTCCCAATCATGGTTTTCGTCTAATATCCATGATGCAAAAGGCGACCACGCTACAAACACATCCGAAATAGAGTCGTAGGTGAATCCAACATAAGGGTACTGCTTACGAAAATTATTGTTATATGAGCATTGTTTCCAATCTCCCTCAAAGCCAAGCGAACTAATATACGCTTGTCCAACTGGTTCACTTGCAGGAAAAGTTCCACCACCACAATTATCGTTTGCAACTACGAGTATGTTCGTTACAACATTATTTTCTACGAGTGCAAAATGTGCCATTACAGTGTAAAACTTCCTGATCCAGTAAATCTATAAACATGATAACCACCAACGTTTGAGTATGTTGCTCCGCTGTTTGTAGTGGCTTGGTTATAAGTGTTTGACCAATAGACCTCTACAGCACCACTACCGCCACCACCGTTGCCTCCATTTCCAGGCGGCCCACCTCCTCCACCATAACCAGTGTTTGCACCACCAGTACTACCAGCACCTCCACCACCACCACCTGCATAATAAACAGTGTTGTTTACTCCGTATGCACCAGCACCACCACCTGAGCGACCACCAGCGCCACCTATTCCACCGCCACCACCTGCACCTCCTGGGCCGCCTGAACCACCATTATTTCCAGTTACACCATCTCCACTACCAGCACCACCACCACTTCCACCACCGTCATATGAGCCACCACCACCCGATGCTCCACTGTTTCCAGCGCCATTATTTGTTCCACCACTTCCACCACCACCCGAACTAGGTGCGCCAGTCAAAGATGATGTTCCACCTGCTCCAGCAACACCTGCTGTATAGGTGCTACCAAGAGTCATAGATATACCCGAACCACTGCGATAGCCACCTGCACCACCGCCACCACCAGTAGAACTAGGGCCGTATTGAGGTGTACCAGCACCGCCTGAACCTCCACCACCGACAATGACATAAGAATAACTTGGTGCAGGATTACTGGTTATAAATGAATATACACTTGAAGCGGCTCCAGCACCAACACCGTTCACAGCCTTCAAATATAGAGTGTAGTTTGTGCCACCAGTTAAACCACTAACTGTTATTGGTGATGTTGCATCGGCTGGACTCAAAGCGGTATATGTAACATTATCAAGCGAATACTGGTAGTTTGTAATTGCATCACCACCATTGTCTGATGGTGCAGTAAAAGAAACAGCAACAGTTGTTGTCGCTGGTACTCCGCTCAATCCAGTTGGGGCGTTAGGAACAGAAACTCCAGCCCACAAAGATTGTATATTTCCACTAGACGAACGCCCAGAGCGAGGTGCAAGAGCACCACCGCTAACGGATTTACCACCTGAAGTGTTGCGTGAAATCTTAGCCATCTACAACGACCTTACGCTGTTATGCGATTAACATACCCGTGAATTACAATAACGTTTGTTGTTGCAGCAAAAGCCTTAACAACCTTGGCGGTAGCGTTGCCCTGCAAGAGTAGACCCGGAACAATTAGGTAAAGACCATTCTCAGCCTTAACCGTGTATTCAATATTGCCATCTGGTGCAGTTGCTTCGCCCCACTCAATTGTCAACTTTACATCTGATGCAGAAGTGTTTACTGCGTACAACCAGATTTCGTCAATGGTTGTTGCTGTTGCTGAAGCCGTGTGAACCGCTGTACCAGCGGTTGCCGTTGCCACAACTTTGATACCAAGACCTGTACCTGTGGTGCCTGCTGGTTGTAATGCTAGTTTGCTAAATGTTGCCATGTTGTTTGTCCTTTATCCGAATATTGAGCTAGCCAAAATACTTTGGTCGCTAGAAAAACCAGCAACATCATTGACCCACATTTATTTCTCTTTGCCTACAGGGTAATAGTAATACATAATAATGAGATTTCATTAAGAAATAACCAAACTGCTAGACGAAGTAAATGTGTGAATTGTGTAACTTCCACTAGTTGTAGAACTTCCACCAGTAATAGTTTTCCCTACAGCATCTGCTGTTAAATAACGGATAATAACAATTCCCGAACCACCTGCACCACCACTGGAACTGTCAGAACCTCCACCACCACCTGAACCATAGTTTGCTGCGGCATTGCCGCCAGCCAAACCACCACCACCATCAGGATTACCGCCGTAACCAGCAATGGTCACATTGGTACCATTTACTGCAGTAGAACCATTGATGTTGCCGTTTCTTGAACCTGCACCGCCACCGCCTGCCCCACGAGTAATTGATGTACCAGTAATAGAACTTGCTATACCTGCACCGCCACGACCACCATATCCTCCACCCCAAGGAATGCCTGCGCCACCTGCACCACCACCACCACCATTCCAGGGGCCATCACAGTTTCCACCAGCATAACCTTGCCCTGCGGTACCAACACTACCGTATGTATAGGCAGTTGTCCAAACACTACCATTCCATGCTGAAGATGCTCCACCACCAGAACCCCCAGTCGTACCAGATGAAGGATTATTTGAGGAACCACCATTACCCCCACCACCACCACCGAGAGAAACAACAAGATCAGCAATTGAAGAATTATATCCTGCGGTTCCACTAGATGTAGAACCAAGACCAACGGTAATAGCATAGGTGCCAACATTAAGGGATAACGGTGATTCTAAAGTTCCACCACCACCAGTTGATTCTCCAGTTACGGACGAACGATATCCACCAGCGCCACCACCACCTGCAACACCATAACTTCCACCTGAACCTCCTGCGCCACCACCGCCAAGAACAAGATATTGAATAGATATTGGAAACGTAGTTGTACCCAAACCCGCAAAAGCAGGGTTTACCCAAGACCCAATTTTTTTTCCGATACGACTTTTAGAACGAGAAATTCCCATTAGACCGTTATCGTTCCTTTTCCAGAAGTAAAAATGTAAACCTTGTAACCACTAAACACATTCTATAATAATTACTGTCATAACATATGTTATATCAGTCTGGTAAACTCACTTCCTTCCAAGAAGTGGTTTCTTCATCCCAATAATAAAATCCTTCAGATGGTCTAGGTGTTGGGGCTTGCCAATCATGGCTTGCATCCAACGACCAAGATGGGTAAGGTTGCGGGGCGATAAATACATCTGCCTCTTCATTATAAGTGAACCCAATACCCGCATATTGTTTGCGGATATTATTATTATAAGAAGTGCGTACACACTTTTGTCCACGGAACTCACCATAATACTGTTCCCAATCTGAGATGCTATCTACCACTTCATCCTCGTTGCGTCCAGTAATTACTTCGGTCACAATATTATTATTATCTAAAAATGCGTAATGTGCCATTATCAACTTACCTTTCCTGTATTTAAAATAAAAGTATAAACTTTGTAGCTACTAAATATATGATATAGTAATTCTTATTATACCATATGCTATATGTTTTTCATATTATAATTATATAGTAATTGTTCCTGTTCCTGATGTAAAAGAATAAACCTTGTAACCTGCTGGAGTTGTTCTTGTGTAAGTTAAACCAGCACCGATGGTTGTTATATCGGGATTTGTGTCGGGGTAACGAATAATAACTACTCCTGAACCACCATTGGCACCGTTACCCCAACCGTTACCGCCGCCGCCGCCGCCGCCTGAACCCGTATTTATTGTTCCAGTTGTTGCAGCAACAGTTTCAATGGCCGTGTTGTTTGTTGCGCCTGTTCCACCTCCGCCTGAACCACCAGCCGCACCAGCGCTACCGTAAGAACCCGCACCGCCTCCACCTGCACGGGTTACTGATGCCCCCGTTATTGATGATGCTACGCCACTACCCCCAACTGTTGGGTAATTATTTGTATAATCTTGGCCTTGACCTCCAGCGCCACCGCCACCAGTTCCACCGTGAGGCATTTGATAAGCCCCACCAGTCCAGTTTCCTCCACGATAACCTTGACCACTTATTCCTGTTCCACCAAGAGTTCCTGTACCACTACCTAAGTTTCCTACTCCGCCACCAGAACCACCGTTTGAAGATGCGGCTCTTTCAGATGTGAAAGACGCATAAGCCGCTCCACCACCAGTAGAAGTAATAGATGCAAATATTGAATCCGTTCCTGCGGTTCGTGTATTAGCAACACCTGAAGCACCAATTGTAATGGTATAGCCTGTTCCTATCGAAACATCCAATGATGATTCGGCACCAGCCCCGCCGCCTGAAGTAGCACCACTCATATTAGTCCTGTAGCCTCCTGCCCCACCACCACCACCAGCAAAACCGCCCGCACCACCGCCACCGCCTGCAATGACAAGATATTCAACAGGGATAATAAACAAGGTTGTACCCAAACCTGCACCAAAATTTATCCAAGAACTAATTTTTTTATTGGTTTCACTACGGTTACGAACTCCCATTACCAACTCACCGTTCCTGTTCCACCTGTAAATGTATATGTTTTGTATCCACCTGAAATAACTGGTCCCGAATATGAAAGTCCAGCACCGATGGATGTTAGGTTGTTAAATGTATCTGCATAACGAATTTTTACAATACCGCTACCGCCATTTGCACCTTGCGTACCATTTCCTGCACCACCACCACCACCACCCGTGTTACCACCGCCAACACCACCAGCAGCACCAGCATCACCACCAGCACCACCACCATAACCTCCACCTTGACCGTAAAAAGCGCTATATTTTGCATAACGAGAACCACCGCCACCGCCACCAGAGTAATCTCCGCCAGCACTAGAAGTTAAACCAGCACCACCATTTCCTGGTTGGTCGCCATATTGTGTACCAGCAGCACTTGCACCACCACCACCAGGACTACCAACAGGGTTGGTTCCTTGCGTACCTAATGTATAACTAGCACCATCCCAACCTTGTCCAGCATAACCACTACCACCAGTGCTGCCGTTAAGGTTTGATGCACCACCGCCTGAACCACCTGAAGCACCGCCAAGTGACCAAGGTGCACCATAACCACCGCCAGAAGATGTTATTGAACCAAAAGTAGAATTCTCGCCTTGACCACCACCGCCTGAACCACCTCCTCCAACAGTAACCGTGTATGAAGTTCCTTGGCTAACACTTAATGCAGATTCTGTCGCCGCTCCCCTACCCGAAGTATCTGAACCAATAGATGTGCGATAACCACCTGCGCCACCTCCGCCTCCAGACCAAGCGCCACCTCCGCCTCCACCTCCGCCTGCAACTACAAGAAATTGAACACTTGTAGGACCAAATGTTGTTGTACCCAAACCACCAAATTCACTATTCAACCAAGTACTAACTTTTGTATTAGTTCTAGTACGTATACGAAAAATGCTCATTAGACTGTGACCGTTCCTGTTCCTGCTGTAAATGTATAAACCTTGTAACCTGCTGGAGTTGTTCTCGTATAGGTCAAACCAGCACTAATGGTTGTTAAATCGTTCCAAGTGTTTGGATATCGTAGAATTACGATACCTGAACCGCCTGTACCACCAGATTTCCCACTACCATCATATCCACAACCTCCACCACCGCCACCAGTGTTTGCCGTGCCAGGACTTCCGTTTGATAAGAAACTTCCGTTTCCACCACCGCCAGCACCACCAGCACCACCATTACCACCTAATTCACTTGTCTGACCTCCGCCTCCGCCACCACCAGCGTAAGTTACAGAAGAACCTGAAATAGCAATTGAAACCCCAGCACCACCGACACCACCACCAGGAGCACTAGTTGCATTTCCACCAACTGCTCCAGCACCACCGCCAGCACCAGCAGGAAAACCACCCATTTGCACATGGCTTCCGCCGCCACGACCTTGGTTGAGAGTACCTGAACCAATTGGATAAGCGTTAGAAGGAGCGCCACCACTATCCTGTCCACCGCCACTACCACCAGTAGTACCGTTGTGACCCCCACCAGTAGAAGTTATAGAACTAAACACAGAATTTTGACCATTAACTCCCCCTGCACCACCACCACCAACCGTAACTGTATAAGAAGTTCCTGCAACAACAGCAAGTGCTGATTCCAAAGATCCACCACCGCCAGTAGTTGTAACGGTTGACCTTAGCCCCCCAGCACCTCCGCCTCCGCCAGATGAACCACCTCCACCACCTCCGCCACCAGCAACAACCAGATAATCAATAGTTGGTGTAACAAATACTGTTGTATCTAATCCAATACCATCGTTCATCCAAGTCCCAATTTGTGTGTTTGTCAACGTACGTTTTTCATAGAGTAAGTTACCCATTAGACCGTTACCGTTCCTGTTCCTGCAGTAAATGTATAAACTTTATATCCTGTTGGTGTAGTTCTAGCGTAGGTAAGACCAGCACCAATGGTGGTTAAATCGGCGTATGTGTTGGGATAACGAATAATAACAATTCCCGAACCACCGCCAGATGCGCCACCAGAACCAGCACCACCTTGCGTACCGCCACGAGAACCACCACCGCCACCAGTGTTTACTCCACCTGCAGTAGTTGAACCATAACCACCATTACCACCACCACCAGTTCCACCAGAAGATGCTGATGGAGCAGGATTGCCCCAGTCAATGTTACGATAGCCAGAACCACCGCCACCACCAGCATAATAAACAGAACCTGTACCCCTGATAGTATTTTCTGTTCCAGGACCACCGTTACCTGGCGAAGTGTTACCAGACCCGTTAACACCTACACCACCAGAACCACCGCCACCGCCATTGATGTAGTTATTGTAGGGTGACCATGTTACCGCAGCACCACCTGCATAACCCTGCACTGGAGATGTACTTGGCGTATTTCCTGAACCACCATTACCACCACCTGAACCACCATTGGCTCCAGCAGTACCACCACCAGCAGAAGTAGTAGTAAAACATGTAGAGGATGAACCATTGGTACTGGCACCACCGCCACCGCCAACAGTTACCGTAAAAGTAGAAAGCAATGCTGAATCATTAGTTCCTGTACGATAACCGCCAGCACCACCACCGCCACTATCGGTAGCACCGCCACCGCCACCTGCAACAACCATAAACTCAATAGGAACAGGAAAAGCAGTTGAGCCCAAACCACCAAAAACACTATTCAACCAAGTACCAATATTAGTATTGTTTAGCGAACGGGAATCATAGAATAAGTTACCCATTACCAACTCACCGTTCCTGTTCCTGCTGTAAATGTATAAACCCTATAACCAGCACGACTTACAGTGCTTACGGAATATGTCAATCCAGCGTCAATAGAAACAGGTACGGGAAGTGAATCTGGATAAGCAACAATTACTACACCAGAACCACCACCACCACCAAGAACACCGCAATTATTCGTTATTCCTCCTGCACCACCGCCACCACCACCAGTGTTCGTGGATCCTGCGTTTGCGCTGCTGCATCCAGAGTTGGCATCACCACCACCTCCGTTGCCCCCAGCGCCACCAACACCAGTACTATGTCCTCCACCACCACCACCGCCTGCACGAAATACGGCAGAACCAGTTATGGAGGAAGAAACTCCCGATCCACCATTTCCACCTGCACTACCATTGCCTCCCGCTCCGCTCGCTCCAGCACCACCACCTCCGCCAGCATTCATACCTGAAGCAGTACCACCGCTATTCCCTTGTCCTGCTGTTCCACCCGCACCACCACCACCAGAACGCCCTCCTCCTCCGCCAGAACCTCCACCCCCTGCTGCACCATTATCTCCACCACCATTACCACCACCAAATGCTGTGAATCCAAATGCAACAGAGGATAAACCTGCTGTTGGGGTAAATCCAGTAGTACCGCTAGCACCACCAGCACCAACAGTAACAGTGTAAGCAGTTCCACTTGCAGTCGCAAAAGTTCCAGTAAGCATTCCACCAGCACCACCGCCTCCGCCACCAGCCCAAACACCACCACCACCGCCACCACCAACAACAAGGTAATCAACAGCAGGGGCAAAAGTAGTTGTACCCAAACCACCAAAACCATTATTCAACCAAGACCCAACTTGTCTACCAATACGATTGCGAGCACGAGCATTAGACATTAGACAGTCACCGTTCCTGTTCCTGCAGTAAAAGAATAAATCTTATAACCACCAGTTACTGTTCTAGTATAACTAAGTCCAACGCTAATAGAAGTCAAATCAGCATAACTATCGGCATAACGAATAATCACAATGCCAGAGCCGCCTGACTGGCTACTTGCTCCGCCACCGCCACCGGTGTTTCCACCTCCAGTACTACCACCGTTATGACCTTTGCCGCCATAGGCATAAGTTACTGATGCGCCAGAAGCAGAACTAGTTCTTCCAGAACCACCAGAATAAGGGTCGCTGTTAGAACCAGTTGAACCCGCTCCCCCACCACCAGCACCAGCACCATCGGTGCCGTTTGCACCATTGTGACCTTGACCCGCCGTACCAGAACCGCCAGGATACCCACCACTGTTCCCACCCCCACCCCCACCAGAACCACCAGAAGAACCAGCGTTAGGCGCTTGATTCAAACTTCCGCCTTGACCACCTCCGGTTGAGGTAATTGAACCGAATACAGAGTTGGCACCATTGCTACCAGAACTGCTACCGCCAGTTCCTCCTGCACCAACAGTAACCGTATATGCAACCCCACCAGTAACACTGAGGGCTGATTCTAATGTTCCTGGAGTACCGCCACTCAATTCTCCAGTAATAGAACTACGATAACCACCACCACCACCACCAGAACCACGACCACCATCGGTGGAAATTCCACCACCTCCACCACCGGCAACAACAAGATACCCAATAGTTGGTGTAAAAAATGTTGTTGTTCCTAAACCTGTACCAACCCAAGCACCAACGCCTGTATTTGTTCTGAAACGAAGACCCAATGAAGACATTGGAGTAAACTACGCTGCTATACGGTTGACATATCCAAAAATCGAGATTTGATTAGCTGTACCAGCAAACGCTCTTATAATTTTGGCTGAAGCATTGCCTTGAACCAAAAGACCAGCAACTACAAGAACCAAACCGTTTTGTGCTGTCAAAGTTTGCTTAATCACATCTTTAGGTGCTGTTACACCACCATACTCAATTGTTAAAAGAATAGAAGCCGAATGGTTATTATATGCATACAACCAAACCTCATCCAACGTAGTTGCAGTAGCAGACGCTGTATGGATTGTTGTACCTGCTGTAGCTGTAGCAGCTACCAAGATACCCAAACCGTCACCTGTCGTGCCTGCTGGTTGTAATGCTAATTTACTAAATGTTGCCATATTTTTTCTCCTATGTTATCCGAATATTGAGCTAGCCAAAACTGATTGGTCTGAACTGAAATCTACCGCAACTCCAGCAACTGCCGTGGTAACGAATGCCGTAGTAGCAACTGCTGTTGTATTATTGTTAGCACTTTGTGTTGTAGCAATTGTACCCGTTGGAAGAGTTGGAGTCCCCGTAAAAGTTGGGCTTGCAAGATTTGCTTTGAGGGCATCTGCCGCATCAACATAAGCCGTTGTAGCAACTGCTGTGGTGTTATTAGCAGCAGTCTGTGTTGTGGCAATCGTTCCAGTAGGCAAGGTTGGAGTTCCCGTGAAGGTTGGACTTGCAAGATTTGCTTTGAGGTTGTCTGCTGTCGTAACAAATGCCGTTGTAGCAACTTTCGTTGTGCTATCAGCAGCACTTTGTGTGGTTGCGATTGTCCCTGTAGGGAGAGTTGGAGTCCCCGTAAAAGTTGGGCTTGCAAGATTTGCTTTTAGGGCATCTGCCGTATCAACATATGCCGTTGTAGCCACTGCCGTGGAGTTGTTGGCGGCAGTTTGGGTTGTAGCAATTGTCCCAGTTGGGAGGGTAGGCGTACCAGTAAATGTTGGTGAAGCCAATGCCGCAATTACAGTGGTGTTAACTGCTACTGTTGGCGTGGCGCCTTCACCTGAGTTATTGGTGAGTGTTACACCAGTACCAGCAACCAATGATGTTACATAGGAACCAGTTGTGTCGGTACCAAGATCAATAGCATCATTTACCCACGCTGTGCCGTTCCACTTAAGGAATTGACCGCTGGCAACAGACGTAATTGTTACATCCGCAACATCGTCAAGTGACGTAATAGTTGCTCCACCAACTGCTGTGGTAACAAATGCCGTTGTGGCTATTTGTGTCGTGTTAGTTCCACCAGCCGCAGTTGGTGCTAATGGTGTTCCGGTCAGCGATGGAGAGGCGAGTGGGGCGAAACCCGAAATTGATGCACCAGAAGGAATTGTTACCGTGCCAGTAAATGTTGGAGACGCCAATGGAGTTATTGTATTATAGGTTGATCCATCATTTGTGAATTCCCATACGTCACTACTTTCATTCCAGCGTAATTGAACCGCAGCAGAATCTCCACGCATAATTCGGACTCCAGCGTTTTCTGTTGGAGAACCAGTAGTAAAATTACTGTTTAAGTCAATAAGATTATCAGCAAGACTGATTGTTTCGCTGTTAACAGTCGTAGTTGTTCCACTTATCGTTAAGTTTCCACCAACAACAAGGTTGCCACTTACTTCTGCACTGTCGTTAATGTAAACTTTTCCTGTTCCATTTGCAGTTATAGATAGATCTGTATTTGTTGTTTTGCTACTAATTGTATCAGTATTTATTGCGCCGCCAAATGTAACCGCATTACCATCAGCACTTGTGATGTTTGTTGCTGCTTGGATAACTAAAGGACCCTTAATATTAACAACACCAGTTCCTGTTGGATCTAGTTCAATGTTACCACTTCCGCTTGTTCTTAACCCTAGGTTATTATCAATCGTGGCACTAACAATAATTACTCCTGATTCATCTTGGAGAACCTTCTGTCCGTTAACATATAGAGATCCTGGACCAACAAAGATATCTTTCCACACATTATCGACAGCACCTAGGGTATATGTATTGCTCGTAGCTGGGACAATATTTCCTGAGGCAACAGAAGTAATGTTAAGTCTACCAGTTAAAGATATATTACCAACGACTGTACCGGCAGAGTTTTTGAATTCTGCCAACGGAGCAGTTGCTCCAGACGCTGCCTTGATTACAAAAGATTCATCGTATACGGTAATTTCAGGTGCGGTTTCAACTCTTAAGCGGGCCATATTACTCCTAATTCTAGACTAAAAACAACTATGCTTATAGTAATGCATGAATTAAAAAGTTATTGTGTTATTCTCTTTAAATAATCTAACATTTTACCGGTATATTTAATGCGGCCAAAATGAGTTAAATTGATAGTTGGATCAACCCAAATCTTTCCACCCATCTTTTGCCAGTAGCGGCAGAAGCCATAATCTTCAGATAAGAATCTGCCATCGTCATCTACATACGAGTTGAACAGAGCGTAAGCATTTTCTACTTCATTGCCGGACAAAGCGCCTGTATCATCTTTATATTTTAATTTTTTATACTTCTTAAACATCTTATCAAATACTTGGCGCTTAATAACCATGAAACCAGTTCCAGCTTCATAGCATTCAATTGCTCCGTTATCAATATTTAATTCTTTTTCGCCGGGCTTAGTTAAATGAACTACATATCTAGTAGAGAACTCCATTAGATCACTAGCTGGAAGATCCGCTTGTGCGGCTTCTTTTACTTTATCCCAATTAATTTCCTTAATTGGATATGATGCGGTCATCACATCTTTATCATGCCACAAAAGTTTTATAATAGCTTCTTTGTCGAATTGAAGATCAGCATCTATAAATACCATGTGGGTAAAATCTGGACTACCCATAAACTTGGCAGCAAGGTTGTTTCTTGCGCGATTGATCAAAGAATCAGATATTGTACAGACTGAGTACTTTAAACCTATTTCCTTGAAATAAAGACAAGCTTGCAAAAAGCTCATCATAAAAGGTTCTGTTACGTGTGAGTCGTAACATGGAAGGGCAAAGAAAACATTCCATTCTTGGAGTTTTTCTTTAGGAATTGTTATGTTGATTTGTTTTTCGTCTACAGGCATAGAAATATTATATCACAAACAACGCCAATATTGCTACTTATGCTATAATAGTATTATCTATAAAAAATGAACAAACAAAGGGCTAAAAAGGAATGAAAAATTATGCATTTATGGCAGGATTGCCATATTAATGTCTATTCCCGTCTTGATTATTCCTGTCCTTAACAGATTTGACCTTCTTGAGCAATGTATTCAGTCAATTGATTATCCGATAGACAATTTGCTGATTATTGACAACAGCAACTCCTACATTTTGCCTGATGGACTATATGCGGGAAGCGTTCAGGTTTTAAACATGCCAGCCAATATGGGGGCTGCTGGTTCATGGAATCTGGGAATAAAGTGTTTTCCACATTCACCGTACTGGGTTATTGGCTCAAACGATACACACTGGAATTCTGGCGCATTGTTGAAGATGGAAGAATCTAGTAGCGAAAATAGACTTGTCCTATCCACAGAGGGATGGAACACATTTTCCGTTGGTTCTGAGGTTGTTAAAAGGGTTGGATTGTTTGATGAAAATTATCATCCCGCATACTACGAAGATGGCGACTACGCGGAAAGAATGAAGAAGTTGGGGGTTCAGGATTGGTTGGTGGGTTCTGAAGTTGACGTTAATTGTCTTGGCGCCTCAACGACCCTCCACAGCAACCAAAAGTTTGAGGAATTAAACAAAGTTACCAATGAATCAAACTATCAATACTTTTCAAGGAAAAATTCTTCCGATAATGAATTCTCTCTAGAATACCAATATCAGTTACAACGCAGAATAGACAACGAATGGCTTAAGGACTAGGATAAAACAATGGACAAACCGCATTTCAACGTAGTATTTGCAACACCGGGAGCAGGAATGACACCGGGATATGTGCGCAGTCTGCTCAAAACAACATACTTCCTCACCCAACAAGGGTTGACATGGAACTTTATGACCGAGTACTCCTCGCTTGTCGCCCACGCACGAGAAAAAACGATTGGTGGAACTGGATATCAAGACCGCAGCAACAGACAGCCAGGAAAAGGTGAGTGGACATACGACAAAATTATGTGGATTGACTCAGACATTGAATGGGAACCAGAAGACTGTTTCCGTTTACTTGAATCCGAAAAAACAATCATTTCTGGTTGCTACATGATGGAAACAGAAGAAGTAACCGTATATCCAGTTCCCCTAGGTAACCCACTACATAAGAATGACATACTTAAATTAAAAAAACCGTTCACCGTTCGTGGTGTCGGTTTCGGATTTCTTGCTGTTGGCGTCGGCGTTTTTGAAACCATGGAGCGTCCTTGGTTTTCCCAAGTTGAGGTTGAAGTTATGAATGAGGAAACTGGAGAGATGGAATACAAGTTTCCATTGATGGGTGAAGATTTGTCGTGGTGCGAAAAAGCGTACCGTATGGGTCACGAAATATGGGTTGACCCCCTTGTTCGTGTCACCCACCAAAAGACAATGAAACTCGTCTGGCCGCAATGAGTGAATACATGCCACCAATGGGGGGTAGTGACATCATGCTTAATGGGCTTTTGAGACATGTTGATGTTAACGCTTACAATGTGAATATTATTAGTTCACGTTGCCAAGAAGACTTAATCAAAGACGGCAAGATAAACATTCTTTGGCAACATTTAAGTTACAACGAACCACTCACCCAAGGCATGACAAACAAATTCTTTACAAGAGCAATTGATGCTTTTGTGTATGTGTCCCACTGGCAACATGAAAAGTTTAGGTATGTGTACCATATTCCAGTAAGTAATGCATTCGTAATCAAAAATGCTATTGAACCAATTGAATACATACCGCGTCAAAAGGGTGAGAAGATTCGCCTTATCTACACCTCTGCGCCATTCCGTGGATTAAATGTTTTATTGGATGCTTTTGAGTTGCTTAATAGGGACGATATAGAACTGTATGTGTATTCGTCAACCATTGTGTACGGAACCAACTACGACAATGTTCATAGCGAAATATATGAGCCGTTGTTTGAGCGTGCAAGAAACATGAAAAATGTTCACTACATGGGGTATGCAAAAAATACCGAGATTATTAAGGCTCTTCAGTCTTCCCATATTTTTGCTTATCCAACGATGTTTGAAGAAACATGCTGTTTGGCAATGATTGAGGCGGGCGCCGCTGGATGCAAAATGGTCTCACATAATCTTGGTGCGGTTTATGAAACTGGTTCGGAATTTGCCCGTCTTGTTCCTATACGCATAGAGGCAGATGAACTGGCATCGGAGTATGCGAAAGCGTTGAGTGAAGAAATAGATTCTTATTGGGAAAAGACTGATTTGCTGAAATGGCAATCAGATTTCTATAACAACTTTTATTCTTGGGACAAGCGAAAAGTAGAGTGGGAGACTCTGTTTTCTCGCCTTACCTAAATTTTACCCAGGCTTCGTACCCTGGTGGGGTTTCAACTTGGGGGGCTAGTATTTTACCGAAGTTACTTGGCGGCAGATATGCCGATTGTTGTCTTTACTTGTAAACGCAGAGGATATAACTGTCGGAAACTACGTCTTCTTCTGTCGGCTCCATAGTTTCACGGTCCATGACTTTCCCGGGAACCAGAGACTGGAACACCTCGTATGTGTGTCCTCCTGCGGTCATGTACGCTTCGAGTTGGACAAGCGTTTGCTGCCAATCGTTCGCATGTGCGCCAGCGTCTTGAATGTCCTCAATGAGATACATTCCGCCAGTCTTAATCGCTGGGAAAAGCGCCTGAAATGTGGTGACGGTATTTGCATAGATGTGTGATGCGTCGTCAATGACTATATCAAACTCAACAGCGAAGGCTGCCTTTAGGGCATCAAATGATTCTGCAACTTCCTGGTCAACAACATGCGTGCTGATTTTGCCAGAATTAAATAATTGAGACTCTTTTTTGTCTGCACCGTAGATGTTCGCAGATGGGAATACCGAAGCCCAAGCGTTGAGGTCTGTGTGCTGAAGTTCATTTAAAAATAAACCAATTTCAAGAAAGTTGCTCACAGTCTTGCCGTCAAACAGGTGTGCGAATACCTTGTCGTATCCGTGCCCGGATGCCTTATCTGAATACGAAGCATTCAGGGCGGTAGCGATTGTTGTTGAGAGTGCCTCGTCGAAGGCGTAGGTTCCGTGTAGTTTCATAGACAAAATTGTAGCACGGAATGGTATCCGGAGTGTGAAATGTCCGGTAGGTGGGAAACTTTGTTTTCTCGCCTCACCTAATTTTCACCCAGGCTTCGTATCCTGTTGGGGTTTCAACTTGGGGGGCTTGTATTTGTGTTCTTGCGAAATCTAGTGTTCTTAGTAAACCACTATTGCCAGCGATAACCGTGATGTTGTTGTTATTGGTGACAAAGCGAATTGCAGTGCTATAACCAGATGTTCGTGTTGTCCAAGTTGCGGCATCGGTGGAAGTTCTTATTTGACCACCATCACCACCTGCAAACCAAAGATTATTGCCGTAGGCAACCCAGTTGATGGCTGTAGTACCAAAGTTTGGGGTTCTGGTTGTCCAGGTTATTGCATCCGTGGAGGTGCGGAGTTGACCAGTATTTCCACCAGCGACCCAAAGACTATTTCCGTAGGCAACCGAGTAGACGGCTGTAGTACCAAAGTTTGAGGTTCGTGTAGTCCAAGTTATGGCGTCAGTTGAGGTGCGGAGTTGACCAGTATTTCCACCAGCGACCCAAAGACTATTTCCGTAGGCGACGGAGTAGATGGCTGTAGTACCAAAGTTTGAGGTTCGTGTAGTCCAAGTTATGGCGTCAGTTGAGGTGCGGAGTTGACCAGTATTTCCACCAGCGACCCAAAGATTATTGCCGTAAGCAACCAACATGATATCGGTTATACCGAAGTTTGAGGTTTGTGTGGTCCAAGTTATGGCATCGGTTGAAGTTCGGAGTTGACCAGTATTACCAGCAGCAACCCAAAGGCTGTTTCCGTAAGCGACCGTGTTGATATCGGTAGTTGCGCCAAAGGCAGAGGTTTGTGTTGTCCAAGTTACGGCGTCGGTTGAAGTCCTCAGTCCACCAAGACCACCAACGGCGACCCAAAGATTATTACCGTAAGCGACAGAATAAACGTTACTTGTACCAAAGTTGGCTGTTGCTGTAGTCCAAACTAAACCAGACAATATATCGTTTGGTGACAACGGATACAACTTTCTAACAAGAGCGGCGGTTCTTGGTAAAATTTCTGTACTTTTAACCCATGATTTACCTAATATGTTTTTGTTTCCAATTGGCAAAATAGCATAAGCACCAACAGACAGTTGACCACTTTTTATCTTTCCCACTCCGTTATTCATGATTTTACCCACATCCCAGTTTGTAATGGGATTGAATATTGGTTTAAAGAGGGAGAACGAATTTGACCACTCTCACCAGCAGCAACCCAGAGGCTGTTAGCGTAAACGACCGAGTTGATGCCTACTGTACCGAAGTTTGAGTTTTGGGTGGTCCAAGTCACGGCATCGGTTGAAGTTCTAAGTTGACCAGAAAGACCAGCGGCAACCCATAAGCTGTTTCCGTAAGCAACCGTGTAGATGGTTGTAGCACCAAAGTTTGAGGTTTGTGTAGTCCAAGTAGCAGCGTCGGTTGAGGTTCTTATTTGACCAGCAACACCAACAGCAACCCAGAGATTGTTCCCGTAGGCGACTTCGTTGATGATTGTGGTGCCGAAGTTTGAGGTTTGTGTAGTCCAAGTTATAGCGTCAGTGGAAGTACGAAGTTGACCAGCACTACCAGCAGCAACCCAAATGTTGTTGTCGTAGGCGACTTTGTTAATGGCTGAAGCACCGAAGTTTGAGGTTTGTGTAGTCCAAGTTACGGCGTCGGTTGAAGTTCTAAGTTGACCAGAAGCACCACCAGCGACCCAAATGTTGTTGGCGTAGGCGACAGAGTTGATGGTTGTAGCACCAAAGTTTGAGGTTTGTGTAGTCCAAGTAGCAGCGTCTGTTGAAGTTCTCAATTGACCAGCAACACCAACAGCAACCCAGAGATTGTTCCCGTAGGCGACCGAATTTATGACTGTGAGATTACCAAAGTTTGATGTGCGAGTTGTCCAAGTTATTGCATCGGTTGAGGAACGAAGTGTTCCATAACCTCCGACAGCAACCCAAATGTTGTTGCCGTAGGCTACAGAGTAGATGATGTTAGTACCAAAGGTAGATGTTTGTGTTGTCCATACAAAATTCTTTAATTTCAACAACTTTTGACCAAAGTTTTTATTGATTCCTCGCTGATATAATTTTCTGTTAACCCCATCCAAAGATACCCAGCCAACTCCTGGGCTACCAGCAGATGCAATTACCTCGCCAGTAAAATATTTATCTGGCACCCTATTCCCAAATGTTCCTTTGTTCATGGCAGGACATATCCAATCGTGTTGGTAAATGAGTAACCACGAATACTTTGATTATTTATAGAAGTGCGAAGTTGACCTGCTTGACCACCAGCAACCCACAGGCTGTTTCCGTAAGCAACCGTATAGATGTCTGTAGTTGCACCAAAGGCGGAGGTTTGTGTAGTCCAAGTTATAGCGTCTGTGGAAGTTCTGAGTTGACCCGCACCACCAACAGCAACCCACAAGTTGCTGCCGTAACTGACCGAGTTGATGGTGGATACGCCGAAGTTTGATGTTTGTGTAGTCCATGTAACAGCGTCTGTTGAGGTTCTTATTTGACCACTATTGCCAGCAGCAACCCAAAGACCGTTGCCGTAAGCAACCGTGTTGACGTTGGTAGCACCAAACGGGTTTGATGAGGCTTGTAAGTTTGTCCAACTTGTACCATTTGTAGAAGTTCTAAATGAACCAGCATTCCCAACAGCAACCCACACGTTATTCCCGTAGGCAACCGAGTTGATGGCGGTTACGCCGAGTGTATATCTTGTTGTCCAAGTAACAGCATCGGTTGAGGTTTTTAATTCAGCAGCAGCAGCAAGCCAAAAACCGTTGCCGAAGGTTACACAGTTGATACTTCCAGTACCGTAGGTTTGTGTGGTCCAAGTTATAGCATCAGTGGAAGTTCGGAGTGAATTAGAGCCAACAGCAACCCAAAGATTGTTTCCGTAAGCAACCGAGTTGATGGCTGTAGCACCAAAGTTTGAGGTTTGTGTAGTCCAAGTCACGGCATCGGTTGAAGTTCTAAGTTGACCAGCAGCACCAACAGCAACCCAAAGACTGTTGCCATAAGCGACTTCGTTGATGTTTGAAATACCGAAGTTTGAGGTTTGTGTTACAAATGTTACAGGAGAACCAAAATAACCCACGTACCTACGAGACAGTGTTGCACCAACAGGTTTATGCCTTGATGTTGGAGGTTTAAACCCAGGATAAAACTGTCTAATACTTTCTGGGTCATCTTCCACTGGAACATAAGCAAAGCCATCTGCATTAAGCCCTTGTTCTACAACGCTGCGGCTATTTCTGCGTGTTCCGCTAAATGTGCCTTTATTCATTTTCTCTTAGAAATCGCCGCCAAAGGCAAAAACATGGTATGTTTCCGTTGCATGGGTTGTTGCACGAAGAGAATACCCTGTCGGAATAACCAACGAGTTAAACGTGAGTGTTGTATTAAACGAGTCCTGTGATGCTCCAGGGGTAATTGCTGTGGTCAAAACTTCTTGCAACAGGTAATACACTGAACCAGTGTAAATGAACAAACGAACCACGTTTGATGTTGATGTACCTGCTGCTGTAATTGTTACTTCATCAATACGACTACCTGATGCGCCAGCGGTAAGTACTGTACCAACGTTTGTTGGTGCTGTTCTTGATGTGTCTGCTGTGCCGATTGATACTGCTGAACATCTTGGTGTTGCTGCGAATGCTGGTGCTGCTGCCATGATTTATTTCTCCTATTTTCTTTGTTGGTTATCTGTACATCATTGATTGAACTACTGGGTCGGAACCTGTTGCGCCTGTTGCACCTGTTGCACCTGTTGCACCTGTTGTTCCTGCGGGTCCTGTTGCACCTGTTGCACCTGTTGCACCTGCGGGTCCTGTTGCACCTGTTGCACCTGTTGCACCTGTCGCACCTGTCGGTCCAGAAGATCCTTGAAGGTTGGAGGTGGATACTCCTACGAGTGTCCATGACACACCATTATACAACCATGTCTTCCCAGCAGTTGTGAAGGTGTCATTTGTTGACGGTGAGTTAGGGAAATCTATAGCAGCCATTTAACTATTATCCCATTCTTCGGCGGTGTTACCTTCAGCAACCCACGCTAGGTATTGCTGGTAATCAGAATTAGCAGGGTCTGGTGGGATGCAGGAACCGTCCGAAATACGCACAATAGAAAAATCAAACTGAATTGGTATCAACCCTTCCGTCTGCCTATAAATAGAATACATTACAACTCCGAACTCAAACTTAGTTGACGACCATTAATGGAAACATTCACTGCGTAACCGTCAGACATCCCAGAAAACCCAGGAAGGTTAAAAGTAATATAACTGTTAAAAAAACCAAGAACAGTTATTGAAGTACTGGTGGATGCGACAGCACCGTTGTGTCTCCATGCATAAGATGTCCCCGCCGCTAAAGTGGTAGTCGGTGATGCACGCAAAGTAACAGGAAGTGGCAACGTAAATCTTGCTTCTGTTGTTCCGCTACCCAAACCAGCGCATACCGCATCTGTTGTAGTTTGGAAGTAACGCTGACATTTGGCAAGTGTTGTGCAAATGTCTTCAAACTCAAATGGTGTAGCAACAGAACCAACCTCAAGTTGAACACCAGTAATCTCAAAATAGTCGTTCGTGCCAGCAGTACCAGTTGGGGTCATATAAAAAGTTGAAGCAACTTCTGTAATTGTTGCACCTATAGCGACTGTTTGCGAATAACGAGCCCAAGTAGTAGTAATTGCTTGAGTCGTGTTGATTGGAATTGTTTGCCCTGTATAACCACCACTGTATGGGTTTTGGTCTGTGCCAGTACCAGCAAATAATTGAACACCAAGCAAAGATGATGTTGGTGAATAGTTAGCACCTGCTCTAGCATAAAAAGATAAAGTAACAGTTTTGCCAACAAATGGAATTGTATTTACTGTTTCAAGTGCCTGATAAATACCATAAGCCGTTGTACTTGTTTGTCCAGAGTTGCGTTGAAAACGCATACAGTATTGAATAAAAGGCAGATTAGTTGTGTCGTTTGTAGATTGGCGTGAAATAGTAGAGGCGGAAGCCGCTGCACTTGTAGCCCAACGGTCTGATAAGTAAACATTTGCTGCTGATGTAGCGATTGAAGTGCCACGCTGCCAAGTGGACATATTGCCGTTGATAATCGCATTACGATTAGACGTAACAGCCGTGGTCGCCGTAAGTTTAGAATCTAATTGTGTTTGGATGGCTGAGGTTACGCCGTCTACATACCCGATTTCGGTGTTGGAAACAGTACCAATAGAAGTTGTAGCGGGCAGAACTACTGTTCCCGTAAAAGTAGGGCTTGCGATGTTTGCTGGCGTATAGCCAATATTCGTAACAGCAGCACCAGAAGCGATTTTCCCTGCGGTCACATTGGCGTCAAGAATCTTTGCTGTTGTTACAGCATCGGAGGCAATTTTCCCTGCCGTTACGGAAAGGTTGTCAATCTTTGCTGTAGTAACACCTAAATCTGTTAATTGGCTGGTTGTAATTAACCCGCCCGTCATTTCCCAAACAGAACCCGTCCATGTATATGTACGAGAACCTACGGTGTAGGTGTCGTTGGTAGCAGGGGAAGCAGGGAATGTAAATGCCATTAGATACCCCCAAGTAGTAGTTGTGCTTCTTCAGCGGTGATACCTAGGCGGGTAAGTAATGCTTCACGGGCTACAGCACGGGATGCGGATTCATCGGCTTGTGCCTGCAATTCTGCTTGGTCGGCTGCAACCTGTGCAAGTTCTGCTTTGGTCATATCACGAACTTCATTACCAATTTGTATTTTCATTACGACTCCACAATTCCATAGACACGATAAAACCCAGCGAATGATGCTCCACCTGTAATAAAAGTAAGACCATCATTTGCTTCGGCTGTGTAATAAACTCCACCAGCATTTATTGCTGCTGGAAAGTTGGAATCATTACCTGCAACTCCAATAGCGTGAATAGCCGTTTTAGTTGATGCATTTGTTGGGTCAAATACTGTCATTGTCAAACCAAATGCTTCGCCGCTTACCCTTGCAGCAACATTCAATGCTGTTGCTCCATTAGATGCCGTCATGGTATTCGTATTGTTTGAACCAACACGATTGCTTCCACCATAATAACTTGCAGCAGTACGAGGTGTTCCAGCATTATTAACACGAACCGTAATCTGAGCATCTGCACCGCTAGTTAATTGCAGTACAACTTGATAGGTTTTGTAAGTAGAAGTAAAGACACCGCTTGCCATGCTGACAGTTGTAACTGCACTAAAAGATGCGCCAGTTATGTAAACAAGTCCACCACTTTGAACGACCCAAGCAGAACCATTCCATACCAAAGTCTGTGACACAGTAGTGTCATAAATGGCTTGACCTGTGTACGGTGACGCAGGGCGAGTAGCCGTAGTACACACACCAGGCTTAATCAACGATTGCGCACCCAACACAGTAGACAACGGCACTACATACCTCCTAACAAAAGTTGTGCTTCATCAGCGGTGATACCTAGTTTTGTGAGCAACGCTTCACGGGCAACAGTGCGGGCTGCAAGAGCATCGGCTTGTGCTTGTGCCTCGGCTACCTGAGCGTCAATGGCGGCTGCTTCCTCAACGGTAGCGTCACGCACCACATCGTCTATTTGGATTTTGTATGTCATGTCATGTCCTAACTATTTGCATATCCATATACTTTGACAGTGCCACCAGTCCAAGTATGTCCGCCTGTTGTTGTTAATGTAAATGCAGTGTAAGAAGTTTGGTTTGACAATACGCCAACAAAATTACCATAAACAGTCAAGTAACGAACCGAACCCCTTACTTCTGTGGTTTCAGTCAAAAATGGTGCAGTCACATCTATATTAGCAAATATTTGCTGAGTTTCGTATCCACCGATAGTGGCAAAACTGGTATCGGCTGATTGAGCCAGACCCAGTACGGTATTACTAGCATAAGAACCATAAACAATAAATGAATAGTAACCACTTGTTGTTGAGCCAAATGTCATTTTCATCGCATTGTCAGAACTCGCACTACCACCACTAACAATAATTTTGTAACTGTCGTAAGTTGCACTAAATGCGTTGGACACCGTGACGCTTGAAACTGCCGTACCGATAGTTGTAGAACTAATCAACACCAAACCACTGACTTGCCCCCACGCCGAACCTTTATACACCTGCAACGAATCGGTATCAGTCTCCGAAATAACTTGACCATCAAACGGAACCGTAGGTCGATTAGTTGACGTTGTAACCCCAGGTTTAATACCTTGTGTAGTAGCAGAAATTGTCATGCGATAACAAAACTTCCTGAAGATGTGTATTGATAGTAGGTATATCCACCACTCGTACCCGTGGTTGGACTACCAGTTGTGCTAATGGAAAAGCCAGCCGCAAGCGCAGTCACATATCTAATCACCACTACTCCCGAACCACCGTTACCGCCGTTTGATATGCCAGTGCTACCACCACCGCCACCACCTCTATTTGCCGTGGCATTGCCGCCTGCCGTAGATGCGCCACTACCGCCGTTCCCTGCGTTTGTCCCCCCAGTACCACCAGTTGTGTTACCACCCCCACCACCACCACCAGAATAAGAAATAGATGTACCTGTGTAATCGTTAGTGCTTGCTGTGCCGCCTGCGCCACCAGTGTTTAATGCGCCATTGCCCCCAACCGAACTCTTACCGCCTCCACCACCACCGCCCGTATAGGTCGCCGTGCTACCACCAGCAAAACCTTCTCCAGAGGTTCCTGTACCACCAGAATAGACATCCGCTGCGCCACCACCACTAGCACCATTGGAACCAGCCAACATGCCACCGCCACCGCCACCGCCCGCAGATTGTGCCAAAAAGGTTGAGGCTGTTCCTGCAACACCATTGGTTCTAATAGTGGTTTGACCTGCACCACCAGTACCAACAGTTACGGTATAAGTATCTTTGGGTATAACATACGAAAAAACCTTCATGCCACCCCCTCCTCCACCACCAGCGGCACCAGTGTTGTCAAACTTTCCACCGCCACCTCCACCGCCGACAACCAATACATCAACAGCAAGAGAGTTAGGGGAGTAAACATAGTTTCTTAACCCCAAAACGCCGTAAGCAGAATCTAAACCCATCAGTTGGTCTTATCAATTCCAACAATAGTCACATTCACCTTGCTGGCCGTATCCGACAAGCCCTGCAAAGTCTCAGTAGTCAACAACACCAAAGCCGTATCCCAAACCATCACATCGTTCGCACCAATTGGCAATGTAGACATAATACGGTTGGATGCCGTAGCCGCAGAACCAATCGCCAAAGTTACCGTACGGTCAACCGTATCTGTGTTGCAAATGATGATTTGCTTGCAGATATAGGTATGGCCAGATGCCACTGTAACCAATGTTGTAGTAGAAGTACCTAATTGGGTTGGGGCACAAAGCCTCGCTTCTGCTCTATCTCCTGATGCCATATTAACTCCCAATATCCATAATAATCAAAGCCGCATTTTTTGCGTCAGTCATAACATCTGAACTCACTGTTGCATTAATCCAGTTGCTACCATTCCATTGTAGCACTTGACCCGAACTTGCGCTAGTAATTGTTACATCACCAACATCATCCAAAATAGAAACGCTTGGAATTGCAGCCCAAGCCAGACCTGTAGAAGTTGAAGAGTTAGCTTTTAAGAAATAACCATCTGTTCCCACTGCAAGACGACCAACAGTATTGTCAGCAGTTCCTACAATTAAATCACCTTTTGCATCAATCGTATTAAGAAGCGCATTGATTGGGACTGCACCAATTTCTGTCCACGCAGAACTATAATAAACATAAGTTCCGCCATTTCCAGAGTTAAACCATATTTGACCAGCTATAGGAGAAGATGGAGCCGTATCAGAGACCATTGCAGCCATACCCGAAGCACCGACTTCAACCCAGTAAGAATCATAATAAACAAATGTTTGAGCAGTATCTGTTTTAAACCATAAAGCACCCGCCGCTGGTGAAACTGGGGCAGTTAACGAGTTAGTTGCACCACCACCAGAACCTAAATCATTATATGTTGAACCGTCATTAGTGAACTGCCATTTATCTGTTGTTTCATTCCAACGAATTGCAGTTGTTGATGACCCACCACGAAGAACTTCAATACCCGCATTTTCTGTTGGAGTGCCAGTTATAAAATCTGAATTAAGCGTAATAATATTGTCAGCAATATTTAATGTTGCTGTGTTTACTGTTGTTGTTGTACCGTTAACAGTTAAATTACCAGTAACTGTAAGATTATTAGAAATAGTTATGTTTGAAGCAAGAGCTGTTACACCAGCATTTGTGATGGTAACATCACCAGATAATGCTGTATAGGTTGGAACTCCAGTAGAGTTTGCCAAAACAATTTGAGCAGAAGTTCCAGAGGCTAGTTTTGTTAATGCAATAGCTGCAGCCGAGTTAATATCGGCATTGACAATTGTATTTGATGAGATCTGTATATTACCGTTTGCAGATGCTGTAAGATCCCCTGAAACAGTTACATATGTAGGAATACCTGTAGCATTTGCTAATACAACCTGACCAGAACTTCCAGAAGCAAGTTTTGAAAGATCAATTGCAGCAGAAGTTGAAACATCAGCATTAGCAATTGTGCCATCAGCAATCATGATGCTTGTAACTACACCAGTATCGCCAGTAGTTACAATTTGACCTGATTCAGATAAAGATTGATTTTGAAGATTAGGCATATTCTACACCGCTAATGGTAAATGTAACAGCATTTGCTGTAACTTGATCTACATAGATTTTACTATTAGCAGGTATAACTACTGATGTATTATAATACACAACATTATTTGCCAATACAGTAACATTGCTTATCACCTTGTTATTAGCCGCAGCTGTTGCTGCACCAACAAGAATGTGAATGCTACATACAGCATTGGAAGAAGTTGTATTGCAAAGATTAATATTTTTAATAATTGAATAATTACCAGAAACATTAGCTGTTGTGTAAGCATTTGTAGCCGTTCCACTGCCTATATAAAAACTTTTTGGCGTTAAATTAGCCATATTATACCCCCATCCAGACAAGAACTTCATTGTCATATGTCGTTGTATTCATATCTTGAATAACAGCTGCGTCAAGGACATGATCTACAAATGAACCAGAAATGTGAGCATTGGCAACTGTTCCGTCATACCCTCTTTCAGAAACAGTAAGGGTATTGCTTGCTCTTGAAGAGATTAAAACTTTTTCTTCTGAAGTGTTACCACGATCCAAAACAATTACAAATGGGTTAGCACCAGATGGGTATGTTGAACCATCAACAACTGAAATTGAAGAAGCGCTATTGCTGATGTTGGCAGAAAGAGTTGTTCTCAAGACCGCACCGCTAAATTCTCTTCTCAGCATACTAATCTCCTAGTCAATGCTGATATCAAGATCGCCTGTTGCGATTCTTAAAGTATCCCCAGCATCTGTTGTTTTGTTCGTTGTAAGGGTTCCCCACAATAATAAGTTCCCAGCCGTAAGCGCATCAAAAATACCAATAGCTACAGTTGTAGCCGCAGGCATTCCTGCAAAGTCAATATTGCCAGTATTAGATGTTGTTCCGCTTGCCGCAGCAGAAAATGTAGCTGTTTGACGAGCATATGAGCCGCCAGTAACTTGAGTTCCACCACCAGCGTCTGTTGGAACAACGGTATAAAGCCCCACATAAACAGTGGTTGGCTTAGTATATGTGGCTGTGCCTAAGAAATGATCAAGTAATTTGTTCTCTAGATAGTCTGAAAGATTCCCTGCCATAAATTAGCCCTCCAAGTTATTATAATACATTTCCTTTTCTTCGTCATTAG